>ENA-UOJO01000491-UOJO01000491.1-human-gut-metagenome-genome-assembly--contig:-P57-NODE-491-length-62682-cov-59.047488_pt1 | contig 62682 bp, 55 predicted proteins | sample MGYA00242351_ERZ723898 | MGnify/ENA metagenome assembly ERZ723898 | reverse complement strand
TCAAGTTCTATTACGATGGTGCCATCCGCTTTGAGCAGCACTGCTACGGCGAAGCGGCCACCTTCGTGTTCGGCGTGTGGGCGTCCGGCATGGATGCGGACGGCACCCTGCACTGGGTGCTGCCCGACCGCCGCAAGAGCTACTATGACGAAGCCTACCTGCCCAAAAAGCTGGACCGCGTGGACGAAGACGGCAGTCTCTATTTTGACGGCAGCGTTTTTCCATGGAAACTGGCCGATGACTTTGCCGAAGACAAGCGCTGGGGCTACCCCAAATGGAAAGTAATGCTGGGAAAACTGACCGGTAAAGGCAAAAAATAAGTCTGAATCACGAAAATATAGTATTCCTATTGACACAGTAGGGGATAATACGGTATAACTATCTCTGTCAAAATGAGAATTTGCGGGCAAATGCCCGGACGACGCGGAGCGCAAGAGAGACGCCCTGCGCCCGCCAGAAAGGATAATTCCGATGGAAAATATGGAGAAAGTGGTCTATCTGGACAACGCCGCCACCACGGCCTGCGCGCCGGAAGTGCTGGCCGTCATGGTCGAAGCACTGAGCGGTGCCTGCGGCAACCCCAGCAGCCATTACAGCGTCGGCTACGAAGCCAAAGAGTTCGTGGACGCCGGCCGCGCACAGGTGGCAAAGGCCATCAACGCTTCCCCCGCCGAGATCTTCTTCACCGGCTGCGGCTCCGAGGCCGACAACTGGGCCGTGAAGGGCTCTGCCTTCACCAAGGCCCGCCAGAACAAGAAGCACCTCATCACCAGCGCCTTTGAGCACCATGCCATCATGCACAGCATGGCTGCGCTGGAGCGTCTGGGCTTTGAAGTGACCTATATCAAGCCCACTGCCGAGGGCTACATCCGCCCCGAGGACGTGGAAGCGGCCATCCGCCCCGACACCGCCCTCGTCAGCATCATGATGGCCAACAACGAGATCGGCACCATCCAGCCCATCAAGGAGATCGCTGCCATCGCCCACAAGCACGGCGTGTGGATGCACACCGACGCCGTGCAGGCCGTGGGTGCCATCCCGGTGGACGTGAAGGAGCTGGGCGTGGATATGCTGTCCATGAGCGCCCACAAGTTCAACGGCCCCAAGGGCATGGGCGCACTGTACTGCAAGAAGGGCGTCTGGCCCCAGAACCTGATCGACGGCGGCAGTCAGGAAGCCCGCCACCGCGCCGGTACCGAGAACGTGGCCGGCATTGCAGGCATGGGCAAGGCACTGGAAATTGCCACCACCCATCTGGGCGAGCGCATGGCCCACGAGCAGCAGCTGCGTGATTACGTCATCGACCGCATCCTGAAGAACATCCCGGAAGCCCGCCTGAACGGCGGTGTGGAGCACCGCCTGCCCGGCAACGTGAACATCAGTTTCCCGGGCCTGGAGGGCGAGACCATCCTGCTGGATCTGGATATGCACGGCATCTGCGCCTCTACCGGCTCTGCCTGCAACTCCGACAGTCTGGACCCCAGCCACGTCCTGCTGAGCATCGGCGTGCCGGAGGAGATTGGCCACGGTTCCATGCGGTTCACCTTTGGCCCGCAGAACACCATGGAAGAAGCAAAATATCTGTGTGACGTGCTGGAGGAGGTCATCCCCCGCCGCCGCGCAATGAGTTGTATGTGGCTGCAGGGCCAGAACAAGGCCCGCCAGTTCAGCCTGAAGGGAGAGCAGTAAGATGGCAAGCATGTATAGCGCAAAGGTCATGGAGCATTTCGCAAATCCGCACAACGTGGGTGAGATCCCCGACGCAAACGGCGTGGGTGAAGTGGGCAACCCCAAGTGCGGCGATATCATGCGCATGTACCTGAAGATCGAGAACAACGTGATCGTGGACGTCAAGTTCCTCACCTTCGGCTGCGGCGCCGCCATTGCCACCAGCAGCATGGCCACCGACCTGATCAAGGGCAAGACCATCGATGAGGCCCTCAAGCTGACCAACAAGGCTGTTGTGGAAGCGCTGGAAGGCCTGCCCCCCATCAAGGTGCACTGCTCCGTTCTGGCCGAGCAGGCTGTCAAGGCCGCTCTGTCCGACTACTACCGCCGTCAGGGTATCGACCCGGAACCCATCGTGGGCAAGATCGAGGAAGACTGCGACCACTGCGAGAGTTGCGGCTAAAAGCTGATATCTGAAATAAGAACGCCTGTTATTGGACAATATGCCCGATAGCAGGCGTCTTTTTTGTCAAAATGGAAATCTTTTACAGCACTCGAAAAAATGATATAATAAGGGCAGAAAACACTGGCTTTTCGAAAAGGAGCGAATATGAGAAACAAAAAAAAAAAAAAAAATTATAGGGTGGACAGCGGCCTTTCTGTGTGCTGTTTTGCTTGCTTCCTGCGGAAGCACATCGACGATGGCGGAAAGCTCCGATGAAAGCAGTTCATTGAACAGCATGTCTGTAAGTGAAAATCAATCGGAAGAACAACAGCCGTATGAAATACTTCGTGAAAGCGAAAATGAAACAAAGCAGATTGCGGCGGATGAAGAACAGCAGACGAAAGAACTTCAAGATGCATTGAGCGAATTTGAGTTTCTTTATACAGAATTTGAAGGCGGCGATGCCCTGATGGGGGTGAGTCTGCATTGTGATAAAGTAGCAGAGAAAGGCGAAAGTTGTATCTTGCCGGTTCTTTATATATTTGGCCCGTCGATGCCACCATATTTGTGTGTGGGATTCAATTATATAGGCGACGAATATCTGGATATGGATACAGTGGAGATTGATACAGATAATTACAGATATACTTATGACAGCGAGAGCTTTATGCAGGAAGTTCAGAAAACTACAGCAGAAGTGAACGATGGTAAAGAAAAAGCGGACGAGCTGGCGTTGAGACTTGTGACGGAAGACGATATAGATAATTTGGCGGATATTATAAAATCCGATAAAGTACAATTGACATTTGCAAAGTATAATACTGCAAAACCTGTTTTTGTAGAATGTGAGATGCCGGACGAAGATAGACATGCTATTACGGATGCTTTGAACGCGTATTACTTATACTTGAATGCCAGTGAGAGGGTGCGCGCAAAGGCGCTTGCAGATATTTCGTATACCGAAGTTGAATCATAAATGAAAGGGGCAGATAGAATGCGTAGAAAAATCACGGCCATAATTTTAGCAATGTTAATGATTCTGACGCTGACGCCGATGAATGCTTTCGCGGCAGCGCCGTCTGTGCAGGAAGTGGAAACACTGATTGCTCAAATCGGAACGGTTTCGCGCGAGAACCGCAGTGCAGTTGAAAAGGCTGTCAATGCTTATAACCAATTGGACGATGCTTCTAAGGCTGGCGTGTCAAATTTTGATGTGCTGGCCGAAGCACAGCAGATTTTGGGCATCAAGGATGCACTGGCTAAGTTGGAAATGCATCAAGACAAAGTTGAGAATACAAAAATATGGTTTAGTCCATATACTGAAAAGTGTGAAGAAACTGGTCAATCGGTGGTAGCGCTGTGCATTGGAATGAAAGAAAATATTAATATGCCAATGTTGATGATGTCAATGGAGTACATAGGAGATAAAGACTTAAGAATGAATGCAATCAAAATAAGGGCAGGCGATAATAAATTTACTTACAATTCTGGTGCGTTTGAAAAAATAGAACGGGGAAACATAAAAATAAATAATATAGAAAAATATGCAGAACGTGGTACGACATGGGTGGAAGAATTTGATATTAAAATGTTGAAAGAATTTTTAAGTGCAGATGAAGTAATCGTAAGATTCCAAAGAGAAAACTATGGTACAACAGAGTATATTGATCATACAGTGACTCCAGAAGAACGTCAGGCTATCACGGATGTATTGAATGCCTACAATCTTATGTGCTCGGTCAGTCCGGAAGTGTTGCACAAGGCGCTTGCGTAATTTTGGACTTCCGGCCCGCCGACCACACCACGGTTGTATACTATCCGAAACGTAATAATTGCATATAAAAATATCGTTTGTTGATAAAAAAGCCCTGTTTGCTCACTCGTTCATGAAAAGTTCGTAATATATTAACATTCAGTTCACCACTTTTCGGTATAAGTAGGGCAACAAATGCGCAAAAGCGCAGGACCCAAGGTGGATACGGGCGAAACACAGCGAGGGAAACCGAAACGCGGCTGCCTTTGCCGGGGCGCAAAACGCCCCCGGTCAGAGCATCGGCGCTGGATGGCCCGGCCCGCACAGGAAAGGAATTGGATCATTATGAAAATTGGTTTTTGGGAACTTGTCGTGGTCGTGATCGTGGCGTTCGTGTTCATCGGCCCGGATCAGCTGCCTGTCTACGCAAAAAAGCTGGGCAAGATGCTCCGCGAGCTGAAAAAGTACACCGGCGCTGCTTCCGAGGAGATCCAGAAGAACGTGGTGGAACCGCTGAATGAGATCCAGGCTCCCCTCAAGGAAGCCGTTGCCCCGCTGACCGATATCAAGAAGGATATCGACAACAGCGTGAAGGATGTGACCAAGAGCTTTACCGGCATTGGCAAGACCAGCAAGGAGGAGGCCGAGAAGAAGGCCGCCGAGGCTGAGGAAGTGGTGGACCTGACCGAGGAGCCGGTGGAAGAACTGGCCGAGGATGCCCCCACCGAGAAGGCCGAGCCGGTCATCCCGCCCGAGCAGCAGCCGAAGGCCCAGCCTGCCGAAGCCCCGGCTGAGGAAGCTGCTCCCGCAGAAGCTGCCGAGGCTGCCCCGGCACAGCCTGCTGCCGAAGCGGCCCCTGCCGCCGCACAGCCCGAGGAGGACCCCCGCCAGAACGATATCCTGCCGCAGGACTGATTACTTACTGGATGCACCCGCGCCCGCGGTTGCCTGATACATGCAATAAGCCCGCCACGCGGCGCGGCAAAGTAAAAAGGAGATTTTTATTATGCGTATTGGTACTAACGAACTGCTGATCATCCTGGTCGTCGCTCTGCTGATTTTTGGACCCAAGAACCTGCCGAAGCTGGGCAAGATGTTCGGCAAGACCATCAATGGCTTCAAGAAGGGCATGGACGAGGACGCCAATGACGACGACGATGCCGAGGAAAAGACCGAGAAGAAGGCTTCTAAGAAGAAGGACGAAGACGAGGAGTAATTGTGGCTACGAACATGAAGCGCAAAAAGAAAGCCGAAGTCATGGCAGAGGACGGCAGCATGACGCTGACCGGCCATCTGAAAGAACTGCGGAACCGGCTCATCATCTGCGCGGTGGTGTTTGTGGTGGGCGTGGTGGTCTCGCTGGCGTATGCAGACCGTCTGATCGATCTGCTTACCGCCATGGGCCGCGAGTATTACCAGTTCGTGTCCATTGCCCCGCAGGAAAAACTGATGCAGTATTTCCGGGTGTCCATTCTGGCCGGTGTGGTGGTAACGGTGCCTGTGGCCTTTTACAACATCTACGCCTTTGCAAAGCCGGGCCTGAAAAAGAGCGAGAGCGCCTTTTTCAAGCTGGTGATGCTGCTGGGCCTGATCCTGTTCTGCGTGGGCGTGCTGTTCGCCTACAAGCTCATGATGCCGTTCATGCTGCGTTTCCTCAGCACCGGCATCAATGGTGCAGAGTACATCCAGACCACCACCAGTATCGAGAGCTATGTCAACCTCTGCCTGACCATGTTCATCATCTTTGGCTGTGTGTTTGAGATGCCGCTGATCACCATCATTCTTTCCAAGATGGGCATTATCAACCCGCAGCTGCTCAAGCAGGTGCGCGGCGTGGCCATCGTGATCATCTTCTTCATCGCCGCTGTGGTCACCCCGCCGGACATCGTGTCCCAGTGCATGGTGGCGGGCCCCATGGTGCTGCTGTACTTTGTCAGCATCTTCCTGAGCGGCATCTTCTACAAGCCGCACAGCGACGATGAGGATGACGAGGAAGACGACGAGGATGAGGACGAGCAGTAAGCGCGCGGCCCCATCGGCTTTCTGAACCGAAAATGCAAAAGCTGCCGTACCGTTTGGTGCGGCGGCTTTTTTGTTAAGAATGGGTTCCCGCAAAGTGCGATTTCGAGTGGGGGCAGGTCTTATGGCTTTTGCAAAGGGCATTGCCGCCGGGACGCTCCGCTGGGCCAGAGGACAAGAGGGGCGTTTCGACGCGCCCCTCTCATCCTCTGGACTCCACTTACCCCTGACGAAAAAGGGGCTACTCGCCCCTTTTAAACCCCAAAGCAGAAGGGCTCCATACAAAAAAGCTAGCCGCTTCGCTCAACGCTTTTTTGTGTTCCGCCGATTTATAGGCCCCTCAGTCGCTGCGCGACAGCTCCCCGCAGGGGAGCGGGTGCAGCAGATGCCGTTTCCCACTGCGACCCCTCCCGTGAAAAAGAGTTTTAGAAAAATCCGCAGATTTTTCTAAAACTCAAATATAAAATAATTTTTCCGCTATTATTGCAACGGCGACGACTGCGGCCTGCGGCCGAAACAGGGAGGAGCTGTTGGGGCCGTGGCCAGCAGGATGCAAGGCCCGCTCAAGGGCCGTAGCAGACGCTGGGTGCCACAACTCGTCCAGAGCGAAGCGGAGACAATTTTAAATCTTATTGCTTAGTCACTACAAACTGTGCTAGAATGGAGCCAACAGATGAAAAAAGGCGGTGGCACCATGCATCCTTTGCCCGAATACCCCCGCCCGGCTCTGCGCCGGGACAGCTGCGAAAACCTCAACGGCCTGTGGCAGTATGCCATTACCGCCTCGGCAGAGCACCCCTCTGCGTGGGACGGCAGCATTCTGGTGCCCTATTCCCCGGAAGCGGAAGCCTCCGGCGTGGGCCGCACCCTGCAGCCCGGTCAGTGGCTGCACTACCACCGCTTTTTTGCCCCGCCTGCGGGCGAAGGCGGCCGGGTGCTGCTGCACTTCGGCGCGGTGGATCACGCCTGCGCCGTGCAGGTGAACGGCCATCTGGTGGGCGGCCACCGGGGCGGCTACTGGCCCTTCAGTTTTGACATCACCGACCAGCTGAACGGCACCGGGCGCAACAGCCTGTGGGTGGCGGTGCAGGACCCCACCGGCAGCGGCACCCAGGCCCGAGGCAAGCAGACCCTGAAGCCCGGCGGCATGTTCTACCCGGCCCAGAGCGGCATCTGGCAGACGGTCTGGCTGGAGCGCGTGCCGGAAAATTACATCCAATCCCTGACCATCACCCCGGACTACGACGCCCGCACCGTGACGGTGAAAGCCCACACGGCAAAGCCCGGCGGCGCGGCGAACCTCTGGGCCGTGGTGCGGGCAGGGGGGCGTGACCATCGCTGAGGACTGGGGCAGCGACGACGCCGACCGCGACGGCGAAGTGACGCTGGATATCCCACCGGAACACTTCTTTCCGTGGAGCCCGGACACGCCCTTCCTCTACGACCTGACCGTGGGCACCACCCAGGGGCCGGAAGAAGACTTTGACACCGTGCACAGCTACTTTGCTCTGCGCAAGTGGAGCTGCGTGCCGGATGCCCACGGCGTGCTGCGCTTCTGCCTGAACGATCAGCCCATTCTGCTCAACGGTCTGCTGGACCAGGGTTACTGGCCCAAGGGACTGTACACGCCGCCCTCGGATGCGGCGGTGGAGCGGGAGCTCAGCGAAGTAAAAGCCCTGGGCTTCAACCTGCTGCGCAAGCACGCCAAGATCGAGCCGCAGCGCTGGTATTATCACTGCGACAAACTGGGTCTTGTGGTCTGGCAGGACATGGTGAATGGCGGCAGCGCGTATAACCTCTGGTTCGTCACCTACCTGACCAACGTCCTGCAGCCGCTGCTGCGCCGCCTGCCGGATACAGAGCCCCTCTGGGGCCTGCTGAGCCGGGGCAAGGATGCAAGCCGGGAAGAATACCGCCGTGAGCTGGAAGCCACGGTAGACGCGCTGCGGTGCCACCCGTGCATCGGCTGCTGGGTGCCCTTCAACGAAGGGTGGGGCCAGTTCGATGCGGCCGGGGCGGTGCAGGCCCTCCGCACGCGGGACGACACCCGCCTTGTGGACGAGGCCAGCGGCTGGTACGACCAGGGCGGGGGAGACGTGCACTCCCTGCACAACTACTTCTACCCGCTGCATGTGCGGCCCCAAAAACGCACCGTGGCCCTGAGCGAGTACGGCGGCATCGCCTGGCCCATGCCCGGCCACGAGGCCCCGGGCAAAACCTATGGCTACGGCACCGCCAAAAGCCGGGAAGAACTCACGGCCCGTTACAAAAAGCTGCAACTGGGCACCGTGCTGCCCCAGCTGAAAAAAGGCCTTTCGGCGCTGGTGTACACCCAGCTCACCGATGTGGAGGACGAGGTGAACGGCTTGTTTACCTACGACCGCACAGCCATCAAGCCGGACGCCAACGCGGTGCGCTCGGTGAACGCGGCGCTGGCGGCGGAATTTGCAAAAGTGACAAGATAAAATTCTGCAAAACGAAAGCCAGAAACACCGACCGGTGTTTCTGGCTTTCAGTTTTAAGAGATAAATTCAACTGTAAATGGCAAAGCGCACGCGGAGCCATTTTTGATGGTCAGCTGTTGGAGCTGCTGCTGTTGTCGATCTTGGAAGCGGGCAGCTTGTTCATGGCAGAGCTGTCCAGACTGTGGGTCAGCTCGGCACCGTAGGCGGCGAGGGCATCTTCCAGCTCGTCGCCCTTCATGTCGCTCAGGATGGTATCCCGCAGGCTGTCCAGCGAAGCGACATTCAGCGGGTCCAGACGCACCATCAGGATCAGGCTGGAACCGTTCAGCTGCACGGCGGCGGCTTCGCCGTAGGCAAGGCCGCGCAGGGCATCGGCGGCACCGTCCTGGGTGAAGGCAGTGTCCACGTCGCTCTCGGTCAGCAGTTCGGTCTGGACATTGACCGAATCCGCCGAGAACTCGCCATCCAGCACGGCGTAGATGTCCGGCAGGGCGGCCTTGGCGGCTGCGGTCAGGCTGCTGACCTGCTCGCTGGTGGTCTCAGGCTCGGCCAGGTTCACACTGTCAGCAGCGGTCTGGGCCAGGCTGAGCATCTCGGCCTTCTGGTCGTCGTCGGCGAAGGCGTAGGTGCTGGTGTTGTACAGCGGGATGGTCACATAGCCGATCTCATACATGCTGTCGTCCAGATGGCTGGTCAGCTCGTCGTCGGCCACCGGGGTCTCGCCGTCCGGGCCGTAGATGAGGCCCAGCAGAGCGGTGTGCTCCAGCTGCAGGCGTTCGAAGGCCTTGAGGGTCTCCAGGCCAATGCCGTTGGCGGTGTAGGTGTCGCCGTAGTTGTCCATCATCTGCTGAGCGTAGCTGTCGGCGGTGGTGATCTGTGCGTCGGTCAGCTCCCCGCCCAGCTCTTTGAAGCGGGCGTCCACAGCGGCCAGCGTTTCCAGCGTTTCCTGCGTTTTCTGGGCCACGTAGTCGCTGACCACAGCGGTCTCGCCGGTGTCGGAATCGGTGGTGATGGTCTCCTTCAGAAAGGCTTTCACGTTCGTGGCGTCCTGATCAGTGCCGGCCAGCTGGGCGGCCTGCTGATAGGCACCGTATTGCGCCAGCAGGTACATGCCGGAGGTGACCTCAAAGCCGCCGATCTTGCCCACCGTATCCGGGGTGGAAATGACGCAGCCTGCAAGGCTGAAGGTAAGTGCCAGTGCGCACACCAGTGCGAGAAGTTTCTTTTTCATACAAATGCTCCTTTTGAAATAGGCTTCCCCCTCGGGGGAAGCTGTCGCCGTAGGCGACTGATGAGGGGAAGTTATCTTTTAATGCCGGTGGGAAACGGCATCGGACCGCTGCTGCCCCTCATCCGTCCGCTTCGCGGCCACCTTCCCCCGAGGGGGAAGGCTTTAGAATTTCATCCATCGCCTTCAGGATGCTCTGCAGCAGCTCCAGCGGCTTTTCATCCGGCTGCAGGTTCACCGAGAGGTAGGGCCGGTTGCCCGCGCCTGCGGTGACACGGCCATTGAATGCGATGAGCAGGCCGCGGATCATGGGTACGTCCAGGCTTTCCAGCTGCAGCACGAGGGTGTCTTTCTTCTGGGTCACTTCGGTGACGCCTACAGCGCTTGCCTGCACCCGCACCAGCGACACGTTCACCAGATCGCTCACCGAGGGCGGCGGGTCGCCGTAGCGGTCGATCAGCTCGTCCAGCACGTCGGCGGCGTCCTCGGGGGTCTGGATGGCCGCGATGCGCTTGTAGGCTTCGATGCGGCCCGGCCCGTCCGCGATATATTTTTCCGGGATATAGGCGTCCACCCGCAGGTCCACAAGGCATTCGCTCTTGTCGCGCTGCACCGGTTCGCCCTTGGCCCGGGCAATGGCCTGCCCCAGCATCTTCACATAGAGATCGTAGCCCACGGCTTCCATGTGGCCGTGCTGGCTGTGCCCCAGCAGACTGCCCGCGCCGCGAATTTGCAGGTCCCGCATGGCAATGCGGAAGCCGGAACCAAAGGCCGTGAACTCCCGGATGGCGGAAAGCCGCTTCTGGGCAATGTCCGTCAGGGTCTTATCGCGCCGGAAGGTGAAGTAGGCGTAAGCCTTGCGGCCGCTGCGGCCCACGCGGCCCCTTATCTGGTACAGCTGGGCAAGGCCCATGCGGTCGGCGTCCTCAATGATGAGGGTGTTGCAGTTGCGCACGTCGATGCCTGTTTCAATAAGGGTGGTGCAGACCAGAATGTCGATCTCACCATTGAGCAGGTGCTGCCACACGGGGTTCAGTTCTTCCTCGGTCATCTTGCCGTGGGCGATGCCGATGCGGGCCCCGGGCACCATCTGGCTCACATGGGCGGCGGTGGCCTCGATGTTGTCCACCCGGTTGTGCAGGTAGTACACCTGCCCGCCCCGGGCAAGCTCCTTCTTCATGGCTTCGGCAAGGATCACGTCGTTGTATTCCAGCACAAAGGTCTCCACGGGCTGGCGCTCGATGGGCGGCTGCTCGATGGTGGAAAGGTCCCGGATGCCGCTCATGGCCATGTTCAGCGTGCGGGGGATGGGGGTAGCCGAAAGGGTGAGCATGTCCACCCCGATGAAATTCTCTTTGAGCTTTTCCTTGTGCTTCACGCCGAAGCGCTGTTCCTCGTCGATGATGACAAGGCCGAGGTCGTGGAACTTCACGTCCTTGGACAGCAGCCGGTGGGTGCCCACCACGATGTCCACGCTGCCCGCCTGCAGGCCTTTCAGCGTTTCCTTCTGCTGCTTGGCGGTGCGGAAGCGGGACATCATCTCCACCTTCACGGGGAAGGCTTCCATGCGGGAGAGGATGGTGTTGTAGTGCTGCCACGCCAGCAATGTGGTCGGGGCCAGGATGGCGCACTGCTTGCCGCCCATCACGCACTTGAAGGCGGCGCGCAGGGCCACTTCGGTCTTGCCCACGCCCACGTCGCCGCACAGCAGGCGGTCCATGGGGTAGCCTTTTTCCATGTCCTGCTTGATCTCGGCGGTGGCGTTGAGCTGGTCGTCGGTCTCGTCGTAGTCAAAGCGGGTCTCAAAGTCCCGCTGCCAGTCGCCGTCCGGCGGGAAGGCGTAGCCCGTGGCCTGACGGCGGCGGGCGTAAAGCTCGATCAGCTCCTGCGCCATCTCCTCGGTGGCTTTTTTCACCTTGGCGCGGGTGCGCTGCCACTCGGCACCGCCCAGCTTGGCCAGCTTGACTTTTTCCTCGTCGCCGGGGGCGGTGTAGCGGCTCAGCAGGTCCAGCTGGGTGACGGGCACATACAGCACGTCGGAGCCGGAATACTGCACCTTGAGGTAATCCTTGATGGCACCCTGCACTTCCAGCCGCTGGATGCCCGCATACATGCCGATGCCGTGGCTCTGGTGCACCACATAGTCGCCGGGCTTGATGTCCGAGAGGCTGGACAGGGCGTTTTTGTTCTTTTTGCGCTTTTTGGTCTCGGCAGCGGTGTCTTCGTCCAGACCGTGCCGGCGGCTGGAGAGCACGGCTGCGTGGGCGAAGGGGAAGGTGCACCCGGCGGTCAGGTGGCCCGGCAGCACCTGCACGATGCCTTTTGCGGGCCGCACATCGCGGCTCATGCTCACGGCGTAGCCCTTGTCGGCAAGGTCACGGGTCAGGGCGGCGGCACCCTTGGGCGTGCCGGAGAACAGGGTGATGGCGTATCCCTGCGCAATCAGCGGGTCAAGGTCCTCCCGCAGGGAAGCGAGGTCGCCGTTCCAGTTGGGGGCGGCAAAGGCTTCGGCGTTGATGAGGTCTTTCAGCTTGAACTCGTTCATCCCGCGCAGGAAATTCTCACACAGCAGGGTGCTGTGGTTCTGGGCGGCAATGACAAGATCGTCCATGGTCTGGTACAGCACATCCAGCCCGGGGCAGAGCACGCCCTCTTCCAGCAGTCCGGTCAGCTCCTCGCTGCGGCGGAACTCGGTGGCTTTCTGGGCATCCCGGATGCCGCCCACTTCGTCCAGAACGAACAGCGGCGCATCCAGATGGTCCAGCAGCGTGGCCGGTTCCGGGTAGCGCAGGCCGTAGTATTTGTCCATGGCCTCCGGCATCAGGCCGGAATCCAGCTGGGCGAGGTCCGCTTCGGTGGCCTTTTCCAGCGCGGTGCGGTGCTTGCCCCGGGCCTTTTTCACGGCGGCGCGCAGAGCTTCGGCGGTCTCCGCCGTGTCGCCGAACAGCACCTCGCGGGCAGGGGAAAGATAAATTTTTTCCAGTGCCGTATCCCGCCGCTGGGTGAGCAGGTCGAACGAAGAAATGGAGTCAATCTCGTCGTCCCAGTACTCCACGCGGGCGGGCTGGCGCATGTCCGGCGCGTAGATGTCTACGATGTCGCCGCGCACGCTGAACTGGCCGGGGCCGTCCACCTGGCTGCGCCGCACATACCCGGCGGCAAACAGCCGGGCCACCAGCGCTTCGCGGTTATACACCATGCCGGGCTTGAGGGTGAGGGTGTTCTTCAAGAATTCGTCCCGGGGCACTGTGTACTGCAAAAGGGCCTCGGCGGGCACACAGACGGCGTTCAGCCGCCCGCCTGCCAGCGAACCCAGCACCGACAGGCGGCGGTACTCGTATTCACGGCCTGCGCCCTCCACCGGCCGCAGCATGAAGTCCCGGGGCGGGAATACGGCGGCGGCAAGGCCCAGCGCCTTGAGGTCATCCGCAAAGTGGGTGGCCTCGGCCTCGCCGGGGGTCACGATGCACAGCACGCGGCCAAGGTCTTTCTGCAGCGCGGCATACAGCAGGGCGCGACCTGCGGGCGGCAGGCCGAACAGCGCAGCCGGGCCGGGCTTTGCAAAGCTGGCCGCGATCTTTTCATATTCCGGTGTGGCTTTCAAAAGCGCTTCGTACATGGGAGACCTCCTTTCGTCAACAAGATTGGAGAAAATGGTTGATCAAACTGCATAGCAGTTTGATCAACCATTATATTTACTCTGTGCCAGCCCCAGCTTGCCATCCATGATGAGCTTTGCGGCGGCTTCAAGGTCGGGGCAGCGGTCGGCAAGAGCCTTGGCGTCCTCGGCCGGGAACTTGCCCAGCACCCAGGCCGCAAGGTCGTAATCCGGGTGGGGCTTGGCACCCACGCCGATGCGGATGCGCGGGAAGTTGTCGCCGCCCAGCCGCGCTATGATGCTCTTTAACCCGTTGTGGCCGCCTGCCGAGCCGGAAGGCCGGATGCGCAGCTTGCCGGGGTTCTGGGTGATGTCGTCGCACAGCACGATGACGTGGTCAACGGGAATTTTGAAAAAGTTCGCGGTGGGCGCAATGGAGTCGCCCGAAAGGTTCATGTAGGTCAGGGGCTTGAGCAGCACGACCTTGTGGCCGTCCACTTCGCCCTGGCCCCACAGGCCTTCGAATTTGGTCTTGCTGACGCTGATGCCCCACTTGCCGGCCAGGTAGTCCAGCGCGGCATAACCGGCGTTGTGGCGGGTGCCGTCGTATTTTGCTTCCGGGTTGCCGAGACCGGCGATCAGCCAGATATCAGTTGCATTCATAGTTATTGTGTTTCCCTTTTCTTTGAAAATAGTCCGATGCAATTGCTAAGTATAACATACGCGCGCGCAAAAAGATATACATTTTAAGCGAAAAAGATGCTCCTGCAAGCAAAAACCGCCGCGCAGGGCGATCCTGTGCAGCGGTGATGAATGCGTTCGGTGGGCAGTTACTTGTTCTGCTCGGCCTCCAGCTTCTGCTTTTTGGCAATGTAGGCTTCCATCTTGGGTTCGGCCCAGCCGTCCAGATTGGTCTGGCGCTCCCGGGCGATGCCCAGTGCCTGCGCGGGCACATCCTTGGTGATGGTGCTGCCGGCGGCGGTGTAGGCACCATCGCCCACCTTGACCGGAGCCACAAGGTTGGTGTTGCAGCCGATGAAGCAGTAATCGCCGATCTGGGTGCGGAACTTATCCTTGCCGTCGTAGTTGCAGGTGACGGTGCCGCAGCCGAAGTTGCAGTACTTGCCCACATCGCTGTCGCCGATGTAGGTCAGGTGGCTCACCGTGTTGCCGCGGGCAAAGTTGGAGTTCTTGGTCTCGACGTAGGCGCCCAGATGCACGCCGTAGTCGGTGACGGTGTTCACCCGCACATGGGTGAAGGGGCCGATGTTGTTGTGGGGGCCCAGGTGGCTGCCGTAGACCTGGCTGGCGTTGACAGTGGTGCCTTCGTCCACGATGCTGTTCTCAATGAGGGTGTTGGGGCCGATGACGCAGCCCGCGCCGATGACCGTCTTGCCGCGCAGGATGGTGCCCGCCAGAATGACGGCACCCGGCGCGATGACCACGTCCGGTGCGATCTGCACCGTGCGGCTGTCGATGATGACGCCATTTGCAATGTGCTGCAGCAGAATGGCGTCGCGGGCGGCCTCGGCGGCGTCCAGCTGCTCACGCGCTGCGTTCAGCGCAGCGGAAGAAACCGTGTTTTCCATGATGTGAGATCTCCCTTCCCGGCACGCACTCCCGGCGGCAGGCGCTTCCCGGAAGACCCGGAAAAATGTTGCCTGCATATCCAAAGATGCATACAACAGGAGTATTGTGCCGACAAAAAGAATGCTTGAAATTTCAGGGATGGAAAGTTGTATCCAACAGGGCGAGAAACCGCGTCAGAAAACGAAAAACCTCTCGAACTTTCTCCCATTTTATATTACCGGAAAACTTAGTAAAATTCAAGTGATTTGCATAAAAAACAGCAAACAAATTCGGGATTTTGCCCGGTGGAAAGAGATGGATTTTCTGGTATAATAGTTAGGCATTCACAAAACAATGTTCATCGACTCAGTAAGACAAGGCAAGCGATGAGACCGTGTGCAGATGCATCACGGTCAAAAATGGGAGGTAAACAACGCATGAGCAAAAAGTATCTGTACTACTTCAGCGAAGGCAATGATGCTTTCGGCGGCGACAAGGTCACCATGAAGAATACTCTGGGCGGCAAGGGCGCCGGTCTGGCAGAGATGACTGCCGCCGGTATGCCGGTTCCCCAGGGCTTTACCATCACCACGGATGCCTGCACCCAGTATTATGCAGACGGCCGTCAGATCAACGATGCGATCACCGCTGACATCTTCGAGCACGTCAAGGGCCTGGAGAAGATCACCGGCAAGACCTTCGGCGATAACGAGAACCCCCTGCTGGTCTCCGTCCGTTCCGGCGCACGTCAGTCCATGCCCGGCATGATGGACACCATCCTGAACCTGGGCCTGAACGATGAGGCTGTTGAGGGTCTGGCAAAGAAGACCGGCAACGCCCGTTTTGCATACGACTGCTACCGCCGCTTTGTGCAGATGTTCGCGGACGTCGTTATGATGGTCCCGAAGAGCCTGTTCGAGGTCGAGATCGACAAGATGAAGGAAGCCAAGGGCGTCAAGAACGACGTGGACCTGACTGCCGATGACCTGAAGGAACTGGTGGGCATCTTCAAGAAGATCTATGAGGAGAACGAGGGCAAGCCGTTCCCCCAGGATCCCCGCGATCAGCTGATCGAGGCTGTCAAGGCTGTGTTCCGCAGCTGGGACAACCCCCGTGCAAACGTTTACCGCAAGATGAACGAGATCCCCTACGAGTGGGGCACCGCTGTCAACGTGCAGCAGATGGCATTCGGCAACTCCGGCGACCGTTCCGGCACCGGCGTTGCATTCACCCGTGACCCCGCCACCGGCGCTAAGAAGCTGATGGGCGAGTACCTGATCAATGCACAGGGCGAGGACGTTGTTGCCGGCGTGCGCACTCCTTCTCCCATCAGCCACCTGAAGGATCAGATGCCTGAGGTGTACGATCAGTTCGTTGAGATCGCAACCCGTCTGGAGAACTACTTCCGCGATATGCAGGATATGGAGTTCACCATTGAGGACGGCCACCTGTATATGCTGCAGACCCGTAACGGCAAGCGTACCGCTCAGGCTGCTCTGCAGATCGCATGCGACCTGGTGGACGAGGGCATGATCACCGAGCAGGAGGCTGTCCTGCGCGTGGAGCCCAAGCAGCTGGATACCCTGCTGCATCCCCAGTTCGACGCTGCTGCCCTGAAGGCTGCAGAGGTCGTCGGCAAGGGTCTGGCAGCTTCTCCCGGTTCTGCCTGCGGCCAGATCGTCTTCACCGCCGAAGAGGCTGAGGAGATGGTCAAGTCCGGCAAGATGAAGAAGGTCGTTCTGGTCCGTCTGGAGACCTCTCCCGAGGACATCGTCGGCATGCAGGTGTCTCAGGGCATCCTGACCGTCCGCGGCGGCATGACCAGCCACGCAGCCGTTGTTGCCCGTGGTATGGGCACCTGCTGTGTCTCCGGCTGCGGCAACGACAACGAGGTCAAGATCGATGAGGAGGCCAAGACCTTCGAGATCAACGGCCACAAGTTCGTTGAGGGCGACTGGATCTCCATCGACGGCTCCACCGGCAACATCTACGGCGAGCAGGTCGCTACCGTGGCCGCTACCGGCAACAAGAACTTCAACCGCTTCATGGGCTGGGCAGACGCAGCACGTCAGCTGCTGGTCATGACCAACGCTGATAACCCGCGTGACGCACAGCAGGCAGTTGACCTGGGTGCTGAGGGCATCGGCCTGTGCCGTACCGAGCACATGTTCTTCGCCGAGGACCGCATCAAGGCTGTCCGTGAGATGATCTGCGCCCGTACCGTGGAAGAGCGCGAGGCTGCTCTGGCCAAGGTCGAGCCGTTCCAGCAGGGTGACTTCGAGGCCATGTACCGCATCATGGGTGAGCGCCCGATGACCATCCGCTACCTGGATCCCCCTCTGCACGAGTTCCTGCCCACCAAGGACGAGGACATCAAGGAGCTGGCTGCCGACATGGGCATGACCTTCGATGACCTGAAGAACGTCGTTGCATCTCTGCACGAGTTCAACCCCATGATGGGTCACCGTGGCTGCCGTCTGGCTGTTACCTACCCCGAGATCGCTGCTATGCAGACCCGCGCTGTGATCAAGGCTGCTCTGAACGTTTCCGCTGAGACCGGCTACATGATCACCCCGCACATCATGATCCCGCTGGTTGGCGAGGTCAAGGAGCTGAAGTTCGTCAAGGACGTTGTGGTCAAGGTCGCTGATGAGCTGATTGCTGCTGCCGGTGTTGACATGAAGTACCAGGTCGGTACCATGATCGAGATCCCGCGCGCTGCTCTGACCGCAGGCGAGATCGCCAAGGAAGCTGAGTTCTTCAGCTTCGGCACCAACGACCTGACCCAGATGACCTTCGGCTTCAGCCGTGATGACGCTGCCAAGTTCCTGGGCGCTTACTACGAGAACAAGATCTACGAGAGCGATCCGTTCCAGCACCTGGATCAGATCGGCGTTGGCAAGCTGGTCAAGATGGCTGCACATGACGGCCGCGAGACCCGTCCCGATCTGGGTCTGGGCATCTGCGGCGAGCACGGCGGCGACCCCACGAGCGTGGAGTTCTGCCACAACGTCGGCCTGGACTACGTCAGCTGCTCTCCCTTCCGTGTGCCTATCGCACGTCTGGCTGCTGCTCAGGCTGCTATCAAGAACCCCCGCAAGTAATTGCGTGAGCGCTTGAAAAAGCACAAATAAAGCAAACGAACCGCCCCGGTTTCCGTAACAGGAAGCCGGGGCGGTTTTTGTGTTGACTGGCAGAATATCCAAACGGTAAAATATACATGCAACAATTTCCGGAGTGGATGTGGAAATTCTGGACGTGGAACGAATTGAGCAAAAATGCTATAATTTTAACAGTGATAAGAAAATAAATGTGCTAATCAACAGGCTGGGGGAGGTGAAAAGATGGACGAGCGGATCTGGACGATCGCTGAAATACTGGACAAAAGTGGCCCTATGACGGCGGATGAACTGGCCGCACAGCTGAAACTCAGCGGCAAAACAGTGCGGAGCCTGATTAAGACCTACGCAAAGGAAATGCAGGAAAATGGCTTTTGCATCACAGCCAAACCCGGCAGGGGGTTCGGCATTGAGATCACGGATGCACAGACGTATGTGTCGGGCAGCAAACCACAGCAGGGAGAAAGGACCGGCATCCCGCAGGACGCGCAGGAGCGGATACAGCGGCTGAGGCAGTATCTGCTGGAAAAGGATGGCTATTCCAAGCTGGATGATCTGAGCGAGCAGTTTTTCGTGTCGCGGCGGTCAATCTCCAACGATCTGCGCGAAGTGGAGCGGCAGCTGGCGGAATACGGGCTGAGCATCCGCCGCAAACCGGGCTACGGCATCTGCGTGGTGGGCCGTGAGACGAACCGTAGGATCTGCATTGCGGCGCAGCGGGACGAGAGCCGTCCGGTCGGGCAGCAGATACAGGAGCTGGTCAGCCGGGTGCTGGAAAAAGAAAAGTTCGCCATGTCCACGATGGCGCTGGATAATCTGGCGGTCCACCTTGAGGTCGCAGTGGAGCGCATCCGCACAGGGCACGCGATAGAAAGCTCGGATGGCATGCAGGCGGACCTTCCGGAGCGGATCCTAGAAGTGGCCAGCCACATCGCCGTGCAGATCGAAAACATGACGGGCGTGGCTTTTCCACTGCCGGAGGTCTACTACATTGCTATGCATCTGAACGGCAAACAGATGTACCGGGCAAACGCAATGACCTCGGATGAAAATTTGGTGATTCCGCAGGAGGTCAACCGCATCGTATCGGATATGATCGAGCATATCTACGAGGCGTTCCGCATCGACTTCCGGGACAATCTAGAATTGCGCATGGGCCTGTGCATGCACATGGTGCCCTTGCTAGCGCGGATCAAGAGTGGGATGCGGATGAAGAACCCGATCCTGCAGGATATCAAGCGGGAGTATCCGCTGGCCTACGAAATGGCCACGCAGGCGTGCAGCGTGCTGCGAAACGTCAGCCCGAACCCCATCAAGGAGGACGAGATCGGTTATATCGCCGTCAGCTTTGCGCTGGCACTGGAACGGCAGAAGGCCAAAGAGTGGGCACCTAAAAACATCCTGATCGTCTGCGCCAGCGGCAAAGGCAGCGCCCAGCTGCTGGCTTACCGCTACCAGCAGAAATTCGGCAAGAATTTGGGCCGGGTACAGACCTGTGACGTGATCGGGCTGCGGAGCGTGAACTTCAGTAAGATCGACTATGTGTTTTCCACGGTGCCTATTCCCATTTATGTCCCGGTGCCCATCCGACAGATCCAGTTCTTCCCCACCGAAAAAGAACTGACCCAGATGAAAAGGCTCTTGATGCAGGGCAAAAAGGGGACTGTGGAAGAATATTTCAGCCCGGAGCTGTTTCTGCCACATCTCAACTGCGAAACACGGGAGCAGGTACTGGAACAGATGTGCCGGTTCGTGTGCGGCAAAAAAAAGCTGCCGGATGATTTTTTACAGCTCGTGAAAAAGCGGGAATCGCTGGCCGCCACTTCGTTTGGTGGGCTGGTGGCAATGCCGCATCCGTGGAAGGCAGTCAGCAAAGATACCTTTGTCTGCCTTGCCATTCTGGACAAGCCCGTGCAGTGGGGCGAAGCAAAGGTACAGGTGGTATTTCTGGTGTCCATCGCGGACGATGCCACTGCTAAACTGCAAAAATTCTATCAGGTTGTTGCGCAGCTTATGGTCGATGAAGCCTGCATCTGCAAATTGATCGCAGAGCGCCGGTTCGAGGTCCTGTTGGGGCTGCTGAGACAAAAAGAACAAGGACTGGAGGAACAAGAAAATGGTTGATGACGAGAAGTACGAAGTTGCATTTGAAATTATCGCCTGCGCTGGTGATGCAAAATCGCTGGCACTGATGGCAATCGAGGAGGCCCGCAACGGCAATTTTGAACAGGCCGAAAAAAATCTGGCCGAAGCAAGAGAGCAGATGGCCAAGGCGCACGATGTACAGAACGATATGCTGCAGAGCGAAGCTCAGGGCAAGAGCGTGGAACTGAACATCGTGCTGATCCACGCAGAGGATCACCTGACCATGGCAATCATGTCCATCGATTTTGCAGAAGAGTTCATCGAGCTCTACAAGCAGAATCATAAATAAACACGGAACACAAGAAAGGAAGGATCGTTATGAAAATCATGTTGGCATGCTGCCTGGGTATGTCCACGAGCGTTGTTGTCCAGAAGATGAAGGACGCCGCAAAGGAGCAGGGCAAGGACTATGAGATCTGGGCTGTGGATCAGAACAAGATCGCGGAGAACGTCGGCAACTTTGATGTGCTGCTGCTGGGTCCGCAGGTGCGCCATCTACAGCGCAAGGTCAAGGCAACTGTGGGCGACAGTGCACCGGTGGCGGTCATTGATGCACTGGCCTATGGCCGCTGCAACGGCGCTGCTATCCTGAAGCAGGCCGAGGATCTTGTAAACAACGGCTGAGCCGTTTGGATAAGCCCTTTTGGAGGAGAAAAAACATGAGTAAATTTAGCGACAAGTTCATTGACGGCATGAGTCTGGTGGCCGAAAAGGTGGATGAAAACAAGTTCCTTGGCGCTATCAAGGACTCGTTTACCATCTACATGCCGTTCGTTATCGTGGGCTCGTTTATGAGCCTGTTCAATACGATCCTGTGCAGCACTACGACTGGCCTTGCCAAGTGGATCCCCGCACTGGAAGCACTGAAGCCTATCTTTACCGCTGCAAACTTTGCAACGCTGTCCTGCATGACCCTGCCCATCGTGTTCCTGATCGGCCTCAAGCTGGGCAAGAAGAACAACGTGCCGGAGCACATCTCCGCTATTATGGCGCTGGCTTCCTATCTGACCATCTGCCCGCAGATCGTTTCTGTGGTGGTGGACGACAAGACCGGTACCGCTAGCGGCCTGCCCGGCGCAGCGCTGGGCTCTCAGGGTCTGTTCGTGGGCATGCTGATTGCCATTCTGGCAAGCCAGCTGTTCGCCTTCCTGATGACCTTCGATAAGCTCAAAATCAAGATGCCGGATTCTGTGCCCGCAGCGATCACCACTTCCTTCAACTCTCTGATCCCCATCGTGCTCACTCTGCTGGGTGTTTCCATTGGCGGCTACGCATTCCGTCAGATCAGCGGCCAGTACCTGACCGACTGGATCTACACCACCATCCAGCATCCTCTGGAGAACGCATTCCAGAGCCCTGCCGGTCTGTTCATCATCATTCTGGTCTGCCGTGCATTCTGGTTCCTGGGCATCCATGGCGACCTGATCATCAAGCCTGTGCGTGACCCGTTCTTGGCTGCTGCTCTGGCTGCAAACGTTGCTGCTGTGGCCGCTGGTCAGACCCCGTCCTCTCCCATCACCTACGGCTTCTGGGTCGCATTCGTTGCCCTGCCGGTGGCTCTGCCCGTCTGCCTGGCTATCTTCCTGGTGTCCAAGCGTGAAGATTATCGCGCTGTTGCCAAAGTTGCCATTGGCCCTGCACTGTTCGGCATCAGCGAGCCCATGGTCTTTGGCCTGCCTCTGGTTTTGAACACCACCATGCTGATTCCCTCCATCCTCTCTGTTATGCTGTGCTCCGGTACTGCACTGTTTGCAAGCACGATTGGCTTTATGCCCTGCAACACCGTTGACGTTGCCTTTGGTACGCCCGTGCTGCTGAGTGCACTGATTGGCCACGGCTGGCAGGGTGTTGTGGTGCAGATTATTGGTCTGGCACTGGCAACTCTGGTGTATGTCCCCTTCATGATCATTGCCAATAAGCAGGCAGAAGCAGAGCAGGCCGCTCAGAACTGATAAAAGGAGAACTGCCGTGAAAACCTTTGCAAAAAACTTCTTATGGGGCGGCGCACTGGCGGCAAATCAGTGCGAGGGCGCTTATCTGGAAGATGGAAAGGGCCTGGAAATCTGCGACCTGCTGGAGACCGGCAAAGATCGTTTCATCAAGCTGGACCCGGCGCTGGAGCTGCATGAGGGCCGCGTCTATCCCTCCCATGAAGCCATCGACTTCTACCATCACTACAAAGAAGACATTGCCATGTTTGGCGAGATGGGCATGAAGTGCCTGCGCACCTCCATTGCATGGAGCCGCATTTTCCCGAACGGCGACGATGCCGAGCCCAACGAGAAGGGTCTGAGCTACTACGAGGATATGTTCCGGGAATTGCACCGCTGGGGCATTGAACCGGTGATCACAATCTCTCACTTCGAGACTCCGCTGGCGCTGGTCAAAAAGTACGGCGGCTGGGACAACCGCAAGCTGGTCGGCTTCTTTGAGCGCTACTGCAAGGTGTTGTTTGAGCGCTACAAGGATCAGGTCAAGTACTGGATGACTTTCAACGAGATCAACAACACCCTCAAGCTGCCTTATCTGGCAGCCGGCATGGTGGTGGCAGATGATGTCAATGCACCGCAGCGGCAGTATCAGGCTGCACACAATATGTTTGTGGCCAATGCACTGGCTGTCAAAGCCTGCCATGAGATGATACCGGGTGCAAAGATCGGCTGCATGCTGTCTTTGAGCACAGCATATCCCAACACCTGCCGTCCGGAGGATGTGATGGAAACCTATCAGCTTCGTCAGCGTTCGCTGTTCTTCTCGGATGTGATGCTGCGCGGCCGTTACCCCTCTTACATCGATCGCAAGTGGGAAGAGCTGGGCGTACAGGTGCAGATGGAGCCGGGTGATTTTGAGCTGATTGCACAGAACACCAACGACTATCTGGCTTTCAGTTACTACATGACCTCTACCCACATTGCTGGCATGAAGATCCGCTCCAATACGGGCGGTCACGTAGGTGCGGACAATCCCTATCTGGAAAAATCCAAGTGGGGCTGGCCAATCGACCCGGTGGGACTGCGATTCGTCTGCAACGAACTGTATGACCGCTACCAGAAGCCCATGTTCATTGCTGAAAACGGCCTTGGTACGGCAGACACCATTGACTCGGATGGCCGCATCCGCGATACTGCCCGCATGGAGTACCTCAAAAAGCACATCGAAGCTTTGCAGCAGGCTGTGGCTGACGGCTGTGATATCTTCGGCTACACTTGGTGGGGGCCCATCGATATCGTGAGTGCCGGCACTGGCGAGATGGAAAAACGGTATGGCTTTATCTATGTGGATAAGGATAATCAGGGCAACGGAACCCTGCGGCGTCGGAAGAAAGATTCCTTCGAGTATTACAAAAAGGTGATCGCCTCCAACGGACAGGATCTGGAACTTCCCGCCGAGGACTAATCAAATAAAAAAGATTGGTGCAGTATTTTTCAAAACAACAAGAAAAATACTGCACTTGATTTTTTGTGTGAGGGTGCAGCACGTACAACAGCTGCCGCAAAGGAATATCGATATGATAAGTTTGATTCTGGCAAAAAAGATCCTTTCTCTGTTTTTGGTCATGGCTCTGGGCATTGTGCTGGTGCGCTGCGGCATCGTCCGCAGTCGGGACAGCAAGGTGCTCTCCATGATCTCATTGTATCTGGTCATGCCATGTGTGATCATCTCGTCGTTTCAGGTGAAGTATCAGCCCGAGATTCTGAACGGTCTGCTGCTGGCACTGGCTACGGCAGTGCTGCTGCATCTGGTGCTGATCGTGGTGGTCGGTTTTCTGGGTAAGGTGCTGAAACTGGATGGTGTAGAGGAAACCTCGCTGATCTATTCCAATGCAGGGAACCTTATTATTCCCATTGTGACGGCCATTCTGGGCAAGGAATGGGTCATTTACACCAGCGCATTTCTTTCGGTGCAGCTTTTTCTGCTGTGGAGCCATGCTAAAATGAAACTCTGCGGAGAAAAAGGAATCGACCTGAAAAAGATTCTGACCAATATCAACATGATCGCCATTTTTGCTGGGGTGCTGCTGTTCCTGCTGCAGATCCAGTTGCCTGCACCGGTGCAGGATGCGGTGGATTCGATCAGCAGCATGGTTGGTCCAATGGGAATGCTGATACTCGGTATGTTGATCGCAGAAATGGACCTGAAAAAACTGATGAGCTATCACAGACTATGGTGGATCACACTGCTGCGTCTGGTGGGCATCCCGCTGATAGGAATCGTACTGTTGAAATACAGCGGCCTTGCAGCACTAGTGCCGGAGGGCAGAACAATACTGCTGGTTACACTGCTTGCCATCTGCACGCCGTCCGCATCCACACTGACCCAGATGGCGCAGGTGTACGGCAAAGATGCAGACTACGCCAGCGCTATCAATGTGGTAACGACCCTGCTGTGTATCGTCACGATGCCGCTGATGGTGGCACTGTACCAGATGTGAGTACGTGCGAACGCTCTGTAATTTTGCCACCCGCCCAGGCTGCAATTAAGTCTCCCCGGAAATAAAATCTGATAGGACAAAGAAGAAAAAAGCTCTTGGCTTCTGTAATGGAGGCCAGGAGCTTTTTGCATCTTGTTTTGTAAGCGGAAAGAGGTTCCAATAATAGAAAAGAAAGCGTACATCGGTCGAATAAGGTGGTGGACTTATGAATGGTTTAAAGTTAAAAGAAGAAGTATTTATGCACAAAAAATGACCGATAAAATTGTAAAAAAGGCGAATGGAATCTCTATGAATTTTATGTTAACATCTTATTACAACACGTGATTCCTCGGAAGCGTCAGTTGTACTTGTGAACAAAGGATAGTGCTCGGTAGAGCGTCTATACCTGCAGGTATAATTGTGACTGCAGTCCGAGGCTTTTTCTTTATCCGAAACGGAGAGGATGGGTGCTATGCGAATTGTTCGGAAAATCAATAACAGTGCCGCTGTTGCTCAGGACTCCCGCGGGAAGGAACTGATCGTGATTGGTAAGGGCATCGGGTTTCCGGCGGTTCCATACGAACTGACGGATATGTCGCGGATAGACCGCACGTTTTACGATATCGACCCGCGTTATTTTGAGATGATCAGTACTCTTCCACAGGAGATTCTTCTGGCGAGTGCCGACATTACAGAAGATGCGCAGGTCGTACTGAATACGACCCTTAACTCCAACCTGCCGCTGACGCTGGCCGACCACCTGAACTTTGCGGTGGAGCGCTTTCGCAGCGGATTGAACCTGACGATCCCCATTGCCTATGATATCCGTCATCTGTATCCCAATGAGTTTGATCTGGGCGTAAAAGCATTGGATATCCTGAAGGAATACACGGGGGTCTCACTTCCGGATTCCGAAGCGGTCAGCATTGCAATGCATTTGATCAATGCTGAAATCGAAAACAGCGAGATCCATTCCCTCGTAAAGGCGTTGGAGATTCAGGAAGGCGTGGAGTCCATTGTGGAGCGGGAAATGAACCTGAAACTGGATAAGGACAGCTACAGTTACTACCGGTTCACGATGCATATCCGCTATCTCATCCAACGGCTGATGAGCGGTACTCAGAGCGAAACGGGGAGCGGCAGCATGGTAAAGATGCTGGCCAATGATTACCCTAAAACATATATCTGTGCTAAAAAGATTGCGGCTTTCTTGCAAAAGCAGGAGAATTGGTGCTGTAACGATGAGGAACTTCTCTATTTGATGTTGCATATCAACCGCGTCTGCCAGAAAAATACATAAACAGCTTCCGTTGCTTGGAGCGGCACTCGCCATTTGCGGGACGTGATCCGGGGACAGAGCGCATCCGACCTGAAAACGCTTGCGTTTTCAGGCAGTTTGAAGGCGCTTTGTGCCCGGATCTTTTATTACATATTGAATGAACAGCGGTGCAGGGCCCGCATCGTTTTTCAGATAAAAAATCAGGAGGATCAGCCATGAAACAGGATGCATTCTTTCAAACTATCATACATCACATCGGTGGTGAAGGCAATGTTGCACGAAAACGTTTTGACGGAGAGCACCTGTATATCACTGTGAAAGACAGCGGTATGGCAGATCTAGAAGAACTGAACCGTTTGGATGGGGTTTCCGGTACGGAACTGAACCGGAACATTCTGTCCGTTACCATCCAGGAAGATTTTTTGGAGGATGTTACAATGGCAAAAGATTTCAAACAGCTGGCGCAGAATATCATGACGTTGGCTGGAGCAAAGGAAAATGTTACTTCCGTATTTCACTGCATGACCCGTCTGCGCATGACGGTCAAGGACGTCAAGAAGGTAGACCAGAAAGCCATCAATGATCTGGATGGCGTGCTGGGCGTCACCTATCAGGGCGGTCAGCTGCAGGTCATCATCGGCAAGGATCTGCTGAAGGTTTATGAAGAGGTGCTGAAGCTGGGCTACAGCGATGGCGGTGCTGTGGACGAAAAACTGGACGGTGACCTGAAAGGCGAAAAGATTTCGGTTGGGCAGGCAGTGATTGGTTACATTTCCGCTGCCGTACAGCCTATGGTTCCGGCACTGATCGGCGGCGGTATGATCAAGGTGTTCCTGCTGCTGATCTCCAAGGTTTATGCTCCCTTTGCGGACAGCTCTACCTATACGCTGCTGAGCATCGTGGGCAATGCGGTGTTTTACTTCATGCCCATTCTGGTCGCTTATGGAGCGGCCAAGAAACTGGGCGCGACCCCCACGTATTCCATGGTCGTGGCCGGTGCACTGGTCGCCCCTGAGTGGACGGCTATTGTAAGTGCTGGCGATCCAGTCACCATGTTTGGTATCAATGTTGCCCTGAAAGGATACGGCAGTTCTCTGCTTCCTGCGCTGCTGCTGGCAATCGTTGCGTATTATGTGGAAAAATTCCTGAACAAAGTGATCCCCGGTGTGTTCAAGCCTATCTTTGTCGGTACGTTGACAATGGCCGCCACCTATGCCGTCTCGATCCTTGCACTGGCGCCTCTGGGTCAGCTGGCAGGCACCTATGTCACCGCCGCGATCCTGTGGTTGTATAACATTGCAGGCCCCATCACGGTTGCGCTGTTTACGGCTCTGTTCCCCTACATGGTCATGACCGGTATGCACATGACCTTGGGAGCTCCCATGATCCAGCTGCTGTCGGAAAATGGTTTTGATCCCCTGTTCCGCCCTGGTATGCTGCTGTCCAACATGGCAGAAGGCGGCGCTTCTCTGGGCATCGCCATCAAGGCAAAGGACAAGGAAATCAAATCCGAAGCACTGTCCGTTGCAGTGGGCTGCATCTTTGCTAGTGTGACCGAGCCGGCCATTTACGGTTTTAACCTGCCGCTGAAGAAACCTATGTGGGCTGTTTCCCTCGGCGGCGCCATCGGTGGTGTCGTGGCCGCTCTGCTGGGTGCCCATAACTACGAGTATGGTTCTTCCTCCCTGTTTGCCCTGCCGATCTTTGAGGATACCATCGTGGCTATGGTTATTGCAATCATCGTGACGATCGTGGCATCCTGTGTACTTACGATTCTCTTTGGCTTTGACGAGGAAATCTTGAAGAAACACTGATCTCAAAATTTTGTTCGCCCCGGGGAGCGCATGCGTCCCGGGGCGTTGGAGGTATTATGAAACTGACGTCCGATTTTTTGTGGGGTGGAGCACTTGCTGCTAACCAGTGCGAGGGCGCCTGGCAGGAAGACGGCAGGCTGCCTGCGTCTGCTGACTTTCTGCCGGATGCAGCCCACGGCAGATGGAATGCCATGCTGCATCCGGGAAACATTCTGGAAACGCAGTACGATTATTATCCTAGCCGGGAAGCAATTGATTTTTATCATCGATACAAAGAGGATATCCGCCTTCTTGCAGAAATCGGGATCAAGGCGCTGCGTCTGTCCATTTCATGGACGCGGATCTATCCGACCGGGGAAGAGAACGCCCCGAACGAAGATGGCCTGCGTTTTTACGAGGAGCTGTTTACGGAGTGTCGTAGGTACGGGATAGAGCCGGTGGTCACCCTGTGCCACTTTGATGTGCCGGAAGCCCTGATCCGGAAATACGGTGCCTGGGCAGACCGCAGGCTGATCGCACTGTATGAAAAATACGCTGCCACCGTGTTTGACCGCTACCGGAATCTGGTAAAATACTGGATGACCTTCAATGAGATCAACATGATCACCCACATCCCTTATCTGGGCGGTGGCCTGCTGGTGGACAAGGACGACCCGGAGTTCAACCAGATCGTGTACAATGCCGCGCATAACCAGCTGGTGGCAAGTGCCTGCGCGGTGCGGACCGGTAAAAAAATCAACCCGGATTTCCGAATCGGATGCATGATGGCGGCCGGAAGCTTTTATCCCTATTCCTGCAACCCCAATGATGTGATGGAAGCACGTATCAGTAACAACAAAAATTACATTTTTCCGGATGTCCAATTGAACGGCTGTTACTCCGGATTCGCCCGGAATTACTTTGCAAAATTGGGCATCACGCTGGACGAACAGCCGGGTGATGACGAACTTCTGGCTCAGAACACCTGCGATTTTCTGGGATTCAGTTACTATTCCTCCAGGCTGATCTCCACGGATCCGGAGCATCTGAAAAATGTGGCGGATGGCAACGCCATTACTACCCTGCGCAACCCGTATCTGCAGATCACAAAATGGGGACGTCAGATCGACCCGGTCGGCCTGCGCGTGACCATGAATGATCTGTATGATCGCTATCACAAGCCGCTGTTCATTGTGGAAAACGGTTTGGGCGTGGAGGATACTCTGGAAGTGGACGGTTCCGTCCATGACCCCTACCGGGTGGAGTATCTCGATGCTCATATCACCCAGATGAAAAAAGCCATTCTGGAGGACGGCATTCCCTGCATGGGATATCTGGTCTGGGGCATCATCGATCTGGTCAGCGCGGGCGGCGGTGAAATGGATAAGCGGTATGGACTGGTCTATGTAAATAAACATAACGACGGCACCGGAGACCTCGCCCGCTACAAAAAAGATTCTTTTGGCTGGTATGCACAGAAGATTCGGGAAGAATGCTATGAATAAAGCATATAAGCAGTATTTTGATCTGATATTTGGCTCCACACTGCTGACTTTGGGTATCTACCTGTTTGTTACCCCCAATGGTATCAACTTTGGCGGTGTGATTGGCCTGGCTCAGATTATAGAGATTTTTCTGCGCAGGTTCATTGCGATCCGCAGTGATGCAAACCTTGTTGGTATGATCAATTTCCTCATCAATGTACCGCTGTTCCTGATAGGATACCGGGTCATGAGCCGCAGGTTCTGCATCAAAACCATGCTCTCGGTAGCAGTGCAGACGTTGTTTCTCTCAGTACTTCCGCCGCTCAAAGCACCCCTTGTGGAGGATGTGCTGCTGAACTGTATCTTCGGCGCTATTCTCTGTGGTGTAGGTGTCGGCTATGCGCTGCGGGGCAGTGGGTGCTGCGGCGGCATGGACATTGCATGCATGTGTCTGGTAAAGAAATACCCGGATTTTAAAAGCGGACGGCTTTCTATTTATGTCAATGCGGTTCTCTTTTCGGTCTGCCTATTCCTTTTTGATTTGGAAACTACGATGTACTCCATCATCTTTGTGGCAATCCTGTATACGGTGGCAGATAGGTTTCACGATCAGAACATCAATGTGGCGGCCCTGATATTTACGGATGTTTCCACTGTGCAGACTGAAATCCTGCAGAAGATGGGACGCGGCGTCACCTTCTGGAACGGATACGGTGCGTACACCAACCACCCTAAGAAGATCCTTTTCTGTGCCGTGAACAAGTATGAAATCGGGGAGCTGCAGGAAATTATTCACGAGCAAGATCCCAATGCCTTCGTCACATTCTTTGTAGGTCCTCTGATCCATGGCGGATTTGAAAAAAGGCTATGAGATTGAGAGTGATCGCATAGAACAAATGAAGCGAGGAACGCCCTGTAATTTTGGCACCCGCTCAGGCTGCTATCAAGAACCCCCGCAAGTAATTGCGTGAGCGCTTGAGAGAGTGCGAATAAAAAGCACCAAGAAAGCATCAAAGCCCCTCGGTTTTCGTAACAGGAAGCCGAGGGGCTTTTTGCTGCAAGAAAGAATGATTTCCGGCTTTTTGGGGGAGTAAAACAGCGATGATTCTGCCAAAGAAGCGCGGACAGAGGACTCAGGTCGTTTCTTCGCTGAGGGTGCTTTCCGGCCCGAACGCTTCCCCGACGATGGAGTAATCGCCGGATGCCGTGTGGAAAGTGCCCGTCAGGCCGCTGCCGGTCAGAAAGCAGTCGGCCTGATAGGAAATGCGGGAGACAAGGGTCTGGATCTGGCCGGAAAAGACGCGCCGACCGGCAGAGCAGACCTGCCCGGAAAACGGATTTGCCCGGTGCAGAAAGTGCAGCGTCCCCTGCAATGCGCTGCCCTGTTCGGTCCATGTGAGCGTCCCCCGGCGCATGCCGAGCTGGGTGGAGACCTGGATCTGATAACGGTGTTCTGTCATGAAAAACGGCTTCTTTCTGTTAGAGTGTCTCCATGATAACAGAATCTTTGCCGCAGGAAAACCAACAAAACGGCACGAATGGGGAGATGCGGAGTTATTTGCCGTTCTGGCGGAGCACGGCGGGCAGCGAGGTCATCACGAACTGGGAGAGATACGCGATGGTGTTCTCCTTTTCTTCGGGGGTATGGCTCTCGCGGAACCAGTTGACCAGAATGCCGGCGAAAGCTTCGGTGTAGAAGTCCCGCAGAAAGCGGTGGTAGTCCGGCGGGATGGAGGGCACCTTCAGCGGCAACCTGTTCGTCTCCGACACTTTGCGGGACATCGACCGCCTGAGCAAGGCGGGGCAGGCAGAGCCCACCGATTATGAGACGCTGATCGCACTGGAAAACGCCCCCAAGCGGTTCGGGCAGATCACCGTGACCTTCAAGGATGAAGACCATGTTCTGGGTCGGGTGAACCTGGAATACGGCGATTCTCTGGATGAATCCGGCTACCCGGAACTGCCCGCAAAGGAGGGCTGCGCCGCCCGCTGGAGCACCACGAAACTGACGGATCTGCATCTGGATACGGTGGTGGAAGCGGTGTATACGGATTATATCACCGCCCTTGCCAGCATCTATGAGCGCGAGGCCGGCCGGTCTTCTTTGCCAAGGGATCGTTCGGCGACCGCGACAGCCTGACCGTCTCGGTGCGGGATCTGCCCGGGAATACCGCAGAGCTGGCCGTCGTGCCCGGCAGCAGCGTCCCGGCCAGGGTCATTGTGACCGCCGCAGCGGCCGTGGTGCTGGCAGGCGGCACCGTTCTGATCCGGCGCAGGAAAAAAGCACCTGTAAAGCAGGCAGAAGAATAACCGCTCATGCCCTGTTGCAATGTGCGCATGAAAAGCACCGAGAAAGCATAACGAACCGCCCCGGTTTCCGCAACAGGAAGCCGGGGCGGTTTTGGCAGTGCGGCCATTTGCAGGCAGATACGGCTGCGGCCTTGACTTTTTGACGCAAAACCGATATGCTGGTAACATTCAAACAAACCGGAAGCTGCACGGAAAAGGAGAAAACGAGGTGCTTTGCTTTGTACAGTGAATCGAAACAGGCTCTGGCCGATCAGCTTGAGCTGAAACGCCCGGCGGTGCTGGCCGTCAGCGGCGTGCATGGCAGCGGAAAGACCACTCTGCTGGAAAAACTGCTGCCCATCCTGCGCGGCCGCGGGCTGAAGGTGGGGGTCATCAAACACGACGGCGGCGATTTTGCCCCGGATGCGCCCGGCACCGACGGCCGCCGGCTGCGGGAGGCCGGGGCCCAGGGCGTGGCCGTGTACTCCGGGCAGCGCTACCTGCTGACGGAGGAGTTCCGCCTGACCGAGCAGGACCTGCTGGCCCTGTTTGAGCGCCACGGCTACGACCTGGTGCTGCTGGAAGGCTTCCAGAACAGCGGCTGGCCCAAGATCGAAGTGGTGCGCAGCGCGGTCTCGGCCGCGCCGGAGTCCATCCAGCCGCTGGCGGTGGTGGGCGACATCCCGGGCGCGAATTTCGGGCTGGAGGATACCCAGGCACTGGCGGACTGGCTCGTTGCCCAGATGCCCACGCTGTAACGGAGGCACACCATGAAACTGATCCGTACCGAAGACGCGGTGGGGCAGGTGCTCTGCCACGACATCACCCAGATCATCCCCGGCGAGTTCAAGGGTGCCCGCTTCCGCAAGGGGCACATCGTGCAGCCGGAGGATATCCCGGTGCTGCTCTCCATCGGCAAAGAGAACCTCTATGTCTGGGAAAAGCGCCCCGGCATCCTGCACGAGGACGAAGCCGCCGCCCTTTTGTACAAAGCAGCGGCGGGCCGCAACATCCATGGCACCGAGCCGAAGGAGGGCAAGATCGAGCTCATCGCCGACTGTGCCGGCCTTTTGAAGATCGACCGCGCCGCGCTGCTGGCCGTGAACCGCACACCCCAGATGATGATCGCCACCATCCACGGAGACCTGCCCGTGAAAAAGGGCCAGAAGCTGGCCGGCACCCGCATCATCCCGCTGGTGATCGAGCAGGAGAAGATGGACGCCATGCAGGCCGCAGCAGGCCCGGAACCCATCCTGAACGTGCTGCCCTTCCACCCGAAAAAGTTCGCGGTCATCACCACCGGCAGCGAGGTGTTCAAGGGCCGCATTGAGGATAAATTTACCCCCATTCTGGTGGGCAAACTGGCCGAATACGGCTGCGAGATGACCTACCACAAGACCTGCGACGACGACCCCGCCGGCATCACCGCCGCCATTCTGGAAGCGAAAGCCGCAGGCTGCGAGCTCATCTTCACCACCGGCGGCATGAGCGTGGACCCCGACGACCGCACCCCGCTGGCCATCAAGAACACCGGGGCAGAGATCATCACCTACGGTGCGCCGGTGCTGCCGGGGGCCATGTTCCTCGTGAGTTATCTGGACGGCGTGCCGGTGTGCGGCCTGCCCGGCTGTGTGATGTACGCCAAGCGCACTATTTTTGACCTGCTGCTGCCGCGCCTGCTGGCCGACGACCCCATCACCGCCGAGGACATTGCCCGCCTGGGCGAAGGCGGCCTGTGCCTGGGCTGCGCCGAGTGCCGCTGGCCCAACTGCGGGTTCGGGCACTGCTGAGAACCCTCTCAGGCGCTGACGCGCCAGAGTCCCCCTTTTGTCGCTTATGCGACATCTTCCCCCGGCCGGGGGAAGTCTTTCCTCAAAGGGGAGCCAAGGGCTGAGAGAAGCTTCTTGCCTCTCCCTTTGGGAGAGGTGGCATCACGCAAGTGATGACGGAGAGGGCGAGACCGGCTTACTGATTTGATTTATTTTAATTTGAAAGATATAATCGTTATGAGTGAAACGAATCTGACCCATTTTGATGCCGCCGGCAATGCCGTGATGGTGGACGTGAGCGAGAAGCCCGTCACGGCCCGGCAGGCCGTGGCCCGGGGCATCATTACCATGAACGCCGAAGCCTTTGCTGCCGTGGAGCGCGGCACCGTGAAAAAAGGTGACGTGCTGGGCGTGGCCCGCATTGCAGGCATCATGGCCACCAAGCGCACCAGTGAGCTCATCCCCTTGTGCCATCCGCTGCCGCTGACCAAAGTGAGCGTGGACTTCACGCTGCTGCCCGAGCGGCAGGCAGTGGAGGCGGTGTGCACCGTGAAAACTACCGGTGTCACCGGCGTGGAGATGGAAGCCCTCACCGGTGTTTCCACCGCGCTGCTCACCATCTACGACATGTGCAAGGCCGTGGACAAGGGCATGGAGCTGGGCGAGATAGGCTTAGTGGAAAAGACCGGCGGCAAGAGCGGGCACTACGTCCGGGCCGAGGGCGGCTATGTTTGACGCATACGGCCGCGACATCCACTACCTGCGCCTGTCCGTCACCGACCTGTGCAGCCTGCGCTGCCGCTACTGTATGCCGGAGGGCGTGCCAAAGCTTGCCCACGGGGACATTCTGACCTATGAAGAATTCCTGCGGCTGGCGGCGCTGTTCGCCCGGTGCGGCGTGGACACCGTGCGCGTGACCGGCGGCGAACCGCTGGTGCGCCCGGGGGTGGAGCAGCTGGTGGCCGGGCTGAAAGCCACCCCCGGCATCCGCAAGGTCACCATGACCACCAACGGCGTGCGGCTGGCCGAAAAGCTGCCCGCCCTGCTGGCGGCAGGGCTGGACAGTGTGAACATCAGCCTCGACACGCTGGACGCGGAGACGTTCCGGCGCATCACCGCCCGGGACGAGCTGGCCCATGTGCTGGAAGGCATCCGGGCCGCCCTTGCCAGCGGCATCCCGGTCAAGCTGAACTGTGTGCCGCAGGCGGGCGTGAACGAGGGTGAGCTGGAAACCATTGCGGCCCTTGCACAGGAATACCCGCTGCAGGTGCGGTTCATCGAGATGATGCCCATCGGCTGTGGGGCTGCGCTGCCCTGCCTTTCCGGCCCGGAACTGCTGGCCCGCCTTGCCCGCCGCTGGCCGCAGCTGCGGCCGGTGTCCGGTGCAGCTTTCGGCGACGGCCCGGCGGTGTACTATACCGCGCCCGGCTGGCAGGGGAGCGTGGGCTTCATCGCGGCGGTGCACGGCAAATTCTGCGGGTCCTGCAACCGGGTGCGTCTGACGAGCCAGGGCTTTCTGCGCCCCTGCCTTGCCAGCGAAACGGGCACCGACCTGCGCGCCCTGCTGCGCGGCGGCGCATCCGATGAGCAGCTTCTGCAGGCCATCCGGGAAGCCGTTTTTGAAAAGCCCCGCGAGCACCATTTTGAGGACCGCTCCATGCCTGCCACCCGCGGCATGTACCAGATCGGAGGATAAACATCATGGGAAAAATTCTGGCCATCTGCACCAGCCCCCGGCGCGGCACCGCCAAGACGGCTGTGCCCAGCGCGGTGCTGACCCCGGAGTGGGGCATCGTGGGCGACGCCCACGGCGGCAGCTGGCACCGGCAGGTCAGCCTGCTGAGTGCAGAAAAGATCGAGGCTTTCCGCGCGAAGATCTGGGTGGATTACGGTGCCTTTGGCGAAAATCTGGTGGTGGAAGGCTTCGACTTTGCCGCCCTGCCGGTGCCCAGCTTTTTTGCCATCGGGGACGCCGTGCTGGAGATGACCCAGATCGGCAAGGAGTGCCACAGCGACTGCGCCATCCGCAGGCAGACCGGCGACTGCATCATGCCCCGCGAGGGGGTGTTCGCCCGGGTGGTCAAAGGCGGCACCATCCGCACCGGCGACGAAATGACCCTGCTGCCCACCCCGGCAGACCTGCCCCTGCGGGCGGCGGTCATCACCCTTTCGGATAAAGGCAGCCGCGGCGAGCGGGAGGATGAAAGCGGCCCGCTCATTGTGGAAATGCTCACGGCCGCGGGCTACAAGGTGGAGGAAGCACTGCTTTTGCCGGACGATGCCGCCCAGCTGAAAGCCCAGCTCCTGCGGCTGGCCGACGGCCGCCAGGTGAACTTGATCCTCACCACCGGCGGCACCGGCTTTGCCCCCCGGGACATCACGCCGGAAGTTACCCTGTCGGTAGCCGACCGCAACGCCCCCGGCATTGCCGAGGCCATGCGGTACCACAGCCTTACCATCACTCCGCGCGGGATGCTGAGCCGCGCCGCCAGCGTGCTGCGGGGCAAGACGCTCATCGTCAACCTGCCGGGCAGCCCCAAGGCCGTAAAGGAGAATCTGGAATACATCCTGCCCAGCCTTGCCCACGGCATCCGCCTTGCCGCCGGTCTGGACGGCGAGTGCGCCCGCAGGTGATGCTCGTACACAGCAGATGAAGTCGTACTTTTGCAGGACGATTCACAATTTGAACCGTTCCACGCGTTATTTTTGGCAGGTTTGCCGCTTGACGGCCCGGCCGTTTTTTTGTATGCTTTTCCATGTGATAATTTGTGCCCGTTCTGGGGGCTTATCCCGGTGGGCGGCACCGCATCCTGTACCGTATCGAACACCCAAAACCATCAAACACAGGAGAGTTTATCATGAACAAGACCAAAATTTCCCGCCGCAGCTTTCTGGCGGCTGCCGGTGCTGCCGGCGCATCCATCGCGCTGACCGCCTGCGGCGGCTCTGCTTCCGGCACGGCATCTTCCGCAGCAGGTTCTGCCGCTGCTTCTTCCGAAGCTGCCGGTGAGAGCGTGGAGCTGATCGTGTTTGCAGCCGCTTCCCTCACCGAGACGCTGAATGCCATCGCCGAGACCTACTCGGCCGATCACCCGGGCGTGACCTTCCGCTTCAACTTTGATTCCTCCGGCACCCTGAAGACCCAGATCCAGGAGGGGGCCGACTGTGATCTGTTCATCTCGGCCGGTCAGAAGCAGATGAACCAGCTGGATAGTACTGCTTCCGCCGACGTGAACACCGAAGGCCTGGATTTCGTGGACAGCGATACCCGCGTGGACCTGCTGGAAAACAAGGTGGTGCTCTGCGTGCCGGAAGGCAATGATAAGGGCATCGACAGCTTTGACGACCTGGCCGAGCACCTGAAGGCGCAGGATATCCTGTTCTGCATGGGCAACAGCGATGTGCCCGTGGGCCAGTACACCCAGAAGATCCTGGCTTACTACGACCTCGACGAGGAAGCACTGGCCGCTGCCGGTGTCATCACCTACGGCTCCAACGTCAAGGAAGTCACCACCCAGATCAGCGAAGCCAGTGTGGACGCCGGTGTGGTCTACTGCACCGACGCCTACAGCGCAGGCCTGACCCCCGTGGACGAGGCCACCAAGGAGATGTGCGGCCAGGTCATCTACCCCGCCGCTGTGTTGAAGAACGCCCCCAACGCAGACGCCGCCAAGGCCTTCCTCGCTTACCTGCAGTCCACCGAGGCCGCCAACGTGTTCGCCAAGGTCGGCTTCACCGCAGTGTAAGGCCTATGGACTGGTATCCCTTATGGAACAGCCTGCGCATCGCCCTCATCAGCTGCGCAGCGGTGTTCTTCCTCGGCATTTTTGCCGCCTACTATATCGCAAAGCTGCCCCGCACCGTGAAAGGCGTGCTGGATGTGATCCTCACCCTGCCCATGGTGCTGCCGCCCACGGTGGTGGGCTACTTTCTGCTGCTGCTCTTTGGCGCAAAGCGGCCGCTGGGCATCTTTTTCATGGAGCATTTCGGCGTCAAGCTGGTCATGAACTGGTACAGCGCCATCTTTGCGTCCATCGTGGTGGCCTTCCCGCTGATGTACCGCACGGCCCGGGGCGCGTTTGAGAGCTTTGACGAAACGCTGGCCTGGTCGGCCCAGACGCTGGGGCAGTCGGGGGCGTGGATCTTCTGGCGGGTGCGGATGCCGTACTGCCGCCAGGGCATCCTGGCCGGGACGGTGCTGGCCTTTGCCCGGGCGCTGGGCGAATACGGTGCCACCAGCATGATCGCGGGCTACACCCCCGGCAAAACGGCTACCATCGCCACCACCGTGTACCAGCTCTGGCGCACCAACGACGAAGCCGGGGCCATGCGCTGGGTGCTGGTGGATATCGTCATCTCCGCCGTGGTGCTGCTGGCCGTGAACCTGCTGGAGAAAAAACAGAAAGCGGGGGGCCGCGCATGAGCCTGGAAGTGAACATTGAAAAGAAGCTGAACGGCTTCACCCTGCGTTCGGAGTTTACCGCAGGCAACACCGCCACGGCCCTGCTGGGCGCGTCCGGCTGCGGCAAAAGCATGACATTGCGCTGCATCGCGGGCATCGTGAAGCCGGACATGGGCCGCATCGTGCTGGACGGCCGGGTGCTGTTCGACAGCGAACAGCACATCGACCTGCCGCCCCAGCAGCGCGGCGTCGGCCTTTTGTTCCAGAACTACGCGCTGTTCCCCAACATGACCGTGGAGCAGAACATCCTCTGCGGCCTGAAAGCCGAAAAAGACAAAGCCGCCCGCAAGGCCCGCTGCGAAGAAATGCTGCGCGCCATGCGGCTGGAAGAACTGGCCAGCCGCCGCCCGGCGGAGCTTTCCGGCGGGCAGCAGCAGCGCACCGCGCTGGCCCGCATCCTGGTGGGCAAGCCGAAGATCCTGATGCTGGATGAGCCCTTCAGCGCGCTGGACAGCTACCTGCGCGAGGAAGTGGAAGGTGAAGTGGGGGCACTGCTGGCCGGTTTTTCCGGCACGGCACTGCTCGTCACCCACAACCGGGACGAGGCCTACCGCCTGTGCCCGGAGATGATCGTGATGGACGGCGGCCGGGTGCTGCGTGCCGGTGCCACCAAAGCGGTGTTTGCGGACCCGCAGAGCACCACCGCCGCCCGGCTGACCGGGTGCAAGAACATCCTGCCCTGCACCCGGGTGGACGAGCACACGGTGCAGCTGACCGGGTGGAATGCGCCGCTGCACCTTGCCGCCCGGGTGCCCGAGGGCTGCACCGCCGTGGGCATCCGCGCCCACGACTTTGCGCCCTGTGCACCGGGCGCACCGAACGCCCTGCCCGTGCAGCGCCTTTCCACCAGCGAGAACCCCTTTGACTGGAACGTGATCTTTGCGGCCCCCGACGGCACCACCCGCCTGTGGTGGAAGGTGAGCAAGGCAAACCTTGATGCTGCCGCTCCGGCCGCACCGCAGTGCCTTGCCGCTGCGCCGGAGAGCATCATGCCGCTTGTGGACAGCAGGCCCGCGCGCTGATGCGATAAAAAACAAAAGAACTCCCCGGAAGCGTGTCCAAAACACACTTCCGGGGAGTTTTTTGCTGCAATGGGTCAGAGCGGGAAATACAGCGTCAGGCAGAAGCGTCCGCCGCCTTCGCTGCGGCGGACGCGGCCGTGCATCTGGGCCATCATGGCTTCCACATTTTTCAGCCCCACGCCGTGGGAGTCGCCCTGCGGGGTGGCGCGCACCGCGTTGGAAAGGCGCACGCACAGGCTGTCTCCCTCCCGGGTGATGCCGAACCGGACGGGCTGGGCAGGGTCGGCGTATTTCTGCAGGTTGGACACCAGATTGTCCGCGATGCGGCACAGCGCGTCCACGTCCAGCTGCAGGGTGCACGCGGGGCAGTCGGCTTCCGGGTACTGCACCTGCCAGCCCTGTTCTTCCAGCAGGGAAAGCTTTTCGGCGAACACCTGCAAAAACACTTCCGGCGCGTCCAGCGCTTCCAGCCGGGGCTCCCGGCGGGGCGCTTCGCCGCTGGCGATGCGGAACAGTCCGTTGCTCAGCTCAATGACGCTCTGGCAGCTGCGCACGCACTTGTTCAGATAGTCGTCGTGCTGCTGCGGGGTCTGGTAGCGGTGCTCGGCCAGCAGCTCCAGATAGCCCAGCTGGGCGGTCAGCGGGGTGCGCAGGTCGTGGGAGAGGGAAGTGACCAGCTCATACCGCTGCTGCTGGGCCTGCTGCACCTGCTCCATCTGCTGTTTGAGCGAGGCGCTCATCTCGTTCAGGCTCTGGGCCATCTGGGCCAGCTCGTCGGTGCCGCGCACCGGGACCTTGTAATCCAGCTGGCCGCCTTCCAGCACCCGGATGCTCTGTTCCAGCGTTTCCATGTAGTTCAGCTTTTTCCACACGGCCCACAGCACGATGCCGATGCCCAGCACAAGGCACAGCCAGAACTCGGCGGTGCGCACGGCTTCGTCCACCGCAAAGTCAAAGTAGCCGTAGGCATACAGGGTGGCGCTGCCGTCGGAAAATTCCAGCGGGTAGGTGCGCAGGTAGGCGCTCTCATCCAGCGTTTTGGAGGCCTGACTGTAGGTGCGGTAATACTCCACGTTGTTCAGCGCGGAATCGTAGATGACCACGCCATCCTTCTCCACCCGCAGGATGCAGCCGCCGGGCTGGTCGCCGCGCGAGTACCAGTCGGTGATGCGCCGCACCTGCCGGCTGCTGATGCCGCTTTCGGCTACATTCTGCTGGATGAGGGTGCCCACGGCGTCGGTCTTGTTCTGCAGAAAATCAGAGTTCGTGTAAAAGCTCTGCAGCACCACCCGCGAGACCGGCTGCAGGCCGGTGTACAGCAGAATGGAGACGGTGACCGCCAGCAGGATGGTGCGCAGCAGCTCGCCCCGCAGGCCGTGCCAGAGCTTTTCCCAGAAATCAGCCAAAGCGATACCCCTTTCCCCAGACGGTCTGGATGAGCTTGGGGTTCTGGGGGTCATCCTCCAGCTTGACCCGCAGCTTGCGGATGTGCACCATCACCGTGCCGTTGGAGGAGTAGAGATACGGCTCGTTCCACACGCTCTCGTACAGGTTCTGGGCCGAGAAGATGCGCCCCGCGTGGGAGGCCATGAGCAGCAGCATCTGGTATTCCAGCTCCGGCAGGTCGATGGGCTGGCCGTTCTTTTCTACCTCATTATAAGTGCGGTTGATGCGCAGCGGCCCGCGCACCAGCCATTCGTCCTCCTCGGGTTCGCTCTTGCCCTGATACACCCGGTAGCGCCGCAGCAGGCTCTTGACCCGGGCGGTGAGCTGCGCATGGGAGAAGGGCTTGGGCAGGTAGTCGTCGGCACCCACCCGCAGGCCGAGAGAGATGTCCTCGTCCTGCCCTTTGGCCGTGAGGAACAGCACCGGCACGTTGCTCTGCTTGCGAATGGCCTCGCACACCCGGATGCCGGAGATGCCGGGCATCATGATATCCAGGATGACGAGGTCCAGCTCCGGGCTGAGCAGCTGCAAAGCCTGCTCGCCGCTGGAAGCCAGCGTGACGGCGTAGCCCTCGCTGGTGAGCAGGATCTCCAGCAGTTCTCGGATATCCGCATTGTCGTCCACGACAAGGATCTTGTATTGTGTCATTGTTCTGCTCCGCTCCAAAAATTACTTTTCAAGGTCTATTTTACAGCCATTTGCCGGTTTGGCAAAGAAAATTAAGAATCGTTAAGAAATAGACATGCCGGTTGTTAAGACTTTATCATTATACTGAAAATATCGCGTGTGTGCAACACATCCGCACGAAGAAAAAAGAAGAAGAAAAACGGAAAGGGAGAAATTTCATGAAAAAGATCTCGCGCAAGGGCTTTCTGAAGATCGCCGCTGCCGCCGCCATGAGCGGTGTCACCGCCGGTGCTCTGTCTGCCTGCAACTCCTCCAGCTCCTCTGCTGCCGCTTCCACCGCAGCTTCCGGTGCATCTGTGTATACCGCAGGCACCTACACTGCCACCGCAAAGGGCATGAACGACGTCACCGTCACCATGACCTTCTCTGAGACCGCCATCACCGAGGTCAAGGTGGACACCGCCAACGAGACCCTCGAGCTGGCTGTCAACTCTGCCGAGGACTTCCAGACCATGCTGATGGATGCCCAGAGCGCTGAGATCGACGGCGTGTCCGGTGCTACCGTCACCTCCAATGCCGTCAAGGAAGCCGCTGCAAACTGCATCCAGCAGGCCATCGGCCTGACCGGCGGCGACGCTGCGGACAACAGCGCCGATTACGGCGACGATCCCCGCGGCGAGGCCCGCGCTGCCGCCAAGGCAGACGGCCGTGTGTTCGGTTACTCCGGCCCCGGCGACTGGCTGGGCGAAGCTCCCGCCTTCGACAGCGTGGACAGCGAAGTGGACTGCGACGTGTGCGTCGTGGGTCTGGGCCACGCAGGCGTGGCTGCTGTTCTGGGCGCTGCCGAGAAGGGTGCAAAGGTCGTGGGCATCGAGTCCCAGACCCAGGACAACTTTGCATGGTACGGCGAGGACATCGGCGCATGGAACTCCCAGTTTGCACAGGATGCCGGCATCCCGGCATGGGACCTGGGCCAGATCACCGACGAGTTCGTCACCCGCAGCGGCGGCCGTGCCGACCCGGGCATCGTCAGCCTGTATGTGCAGCACTCCGGCGAGACCCTGGACCACATGCTGGACGTCTGCAAGGAGATGGGCGTGGACGAGCGCGTTTACACCTACGACAACACCGAGGACGGCTGGACCATCATCCACCTGAACGCGGATTACGATAAGATCGCAGCCGGCAACAACATCTACGACTGCCTGGATAAGACCAACTACCCCCGCAAGCCCGGCACCCGCACCTGGCCCGCAACCATCCAGTTCATGGGCCCCTACAGCGCAGAGCCGGTGGACGGCGTGGCTGCCAACAGCGTGCTGAAGTATGTGCAGCAGGCTCAGCTGGACAAGGCTGTGCAGGACTACGGCGCTGAGCTGTACTACGGCACTGCCGCTCAGGTCCTGGTGCAGAACGACAACGGCGACGTGGTGGGCGTCATCGCAAAGGACGCCGACGGCAAGATCGTCAAGTACAACACCAAGATGGGCGTTGTGATGTGCGGCGGCGACTACGCCGGCAACGCAGACATGTGCTGGGCCCTGATGAACGAGTACATGGAGCGCAACGAGCGTGAGGGCGGCCTGAAGAAGGACTTCTTCTCCTTCATGGGCGGCCGCGACGGCTCCAGCCTGAAGATGATGTGCTGGGCAGGCGGCATGATCGAGCCGGCTCCCCGCGGCACCATGATCCTGGGCGGCGGCATCAACTCCACCCCCTGGGGTGCCAACAGCATGCTGTGGCTGAACAGCGACGGCAAGCGCTTCTGCAACGAGGGCAACGTGACCGGTGCTTCCACCGCCACCGCCCGCCAGAAGAACGAGACCGGCTGGCTGGTCACCGATAAGAACTTCATGCAGAGCATCTGCGCCTGCGGCATCGAGCACTCCGGCCCCAACGCCGGCCGTCCGCAGTACTATCAGGACCTGATCGACGACATGGAGGCTCTGCCCTGCTCCAGCGAGGAGCAGTCCATCCGCAGCTGCTTCGTGGCCGAGCGCATGATGTCCAAGATCTACAAGTGCGATACCCTGGAAGAACTGGCCAAGGCAATGGGCGTGCCCGACGACAAGATGGACACCTTTATGGCAAGCATCGAGGAGTACAACGCCATGTGCGATGCCGGCAAGGATGACAAGTTCGGCAAGGATGCCAGCGCCCTGATCCCCATCCGCGAGGCTCCCTTCTACGGCTGCGCACAGACCCTGGGCAACCGCAGCGCAAGCCCCAGCATGGTGACCATGAACGGCATGATGACCGACCTGAACCTGAACGTTCTGGACGTGGACTATGCTCCCATCAAGGGCCTGTACGCCGCAGGCAACAGCCTGGGCGGCCGTTACGGCACCGGCTACAGCACCCCCTGCGCAGGCAACTCCATCGGTATGGCTGTCACCCACGGCCGTCTGGCTGGTCAGTTCTGCGTGGACAACGCCTGATCTTTCTGTTAGAATAAATTGAACAAGCGGCTGCTGTACAGACCACTGCGCAGCAGCCGCTTTTGCGTGAAACAACAACATCCGCCGAGGAGGGCTGGATATGGAGAGCAACAAGCTGTTGAAGGATCTTTTCCTGACCGTGCGCAACGATTATGCCGGTTGGGAGGCAAAGCAGGCGCGGCACAACCCCTCGCCCTTTGTCACCATGCTGGGCCAGGCCTACTACGACCGGCGGATGTCCTCGCTGCTGGTGCTGCAGGCCGTGAGCCAGTACTGCGCCGGAATGCGGGACCGCAACCTGAAATTTGAACTGAACGCCGAAGGATACGAACCCTTCTCCCGGGGCTTTTCGGTGCGCCGGTGCGCAAAGGGTATGTTCGTGGATGCTGTGACGCAGGAAGCGCGCCTGCGCCCGGGCGACGAAGTGCTGGCCATCAACCGCACCGCGCCGGAGCGCATCGTGAAGAACCTGCCCAACCCCCTGCTGGCCGCTGACGAGCCGGAGCGGGAGCAGTGGAACGGCTACCTGAAGCTGGCCCGGGACATCACGGTGCGCCACGCCGACGGCACCGAAGAAATGCTGGAGCTGGCCCGGTATCCGGTGGACACCGACGCCGCCCCGGCGCTGCGGAAGCTGCCCGGCGGCGCACTGCTGCTGGACCCCGGCAGCATGAACGACGCCGAAGCGCTGGAAGCCTTCGTGGAAGCCCACCGGGCCGTGCTGGATGGCTGCAGCCGTCTGGTGCTGGACCTGCGGGCTGCGGCGGGCGACGACGAGGAAGCCCTGCTGCCGCTGCTGCCCTACATCGTGAAGGCGGACTGCACGGCAGCGGAAGCCTTCGGCGACCGGCGCATCCGCACCAACTACACCAAAGTGAACTGCACCCGGCTTATCCGGATGCTGACACCCTACCTTGTGGACGAGGACCCGGCACTGCGGCAGATGGCCCAGCAGCTGACGGCCTATTACCGCGACCAGAGCGGCAAAGGCTGGGTGGACGAGGTGGAAGAACTGCCCGTTCCCGCCGAGACGCCCATCCTGCGCCGTGGCCCGGAGAAGGTGGTGGTGCTCACCGATACCTGGTGTGAGCAGGAGGCCGAGCGCTTCGTCCAGCTGGCAAAGCAGCAGGGCAGGGCCGTGCTGGCGGGCCGCCCCACCATGGGCACGCTGGACTACACGAACCCGGTGATGGTGGAGTATGACGAGTTCATCTTTACTTACCCCATCAGCCGCACCGCGGCTTCGCTGGAAGGCGAAGGCGTGGACGAGCGCGGCGTGCAGCCGGACGTCCTTGTGCCCTGGACGCCGGAGGAATGCACCGCTGACCTGCTGGCCCAGAAAGCACTGACCCTGTAACACTTGCCTGAAAAAACAGAACGCTCCCCGTGTTTCACAAACGAAACCGGGGAGCGTTTTTTGCTTGCTGTGGTCAGATGGAGATGCGCAGGATGAACTGCTCCTGCTTCTGGGTAAAGCTGTAAATGCCGCCGTATTTCTCCACGATGGCGCAGATGCTGCGCACACCCAGACCGTGGCCCGACTCCCGGGTCACCGGCACGCCGTCCTCAAACAGAACGGGTGTGCTGCAGGCATTTGCCAGCTGCAGGAAAAAACGCCCGTCCTGCTCGTAGGCGGAAGTCTCGATAAAGGCGGGAAGCCCGGCGGCATTCTGCCGCTGGCAGGCATGCAGGGCGTTTTCCAGCGCGTTGGACAGCAGCACGCACAGGTCGCTTTCCGGCAGCGGCAGGGTCTGCGGCAGGGCAGAGCGGACCCGGAAGTCCACCCCGCAGCCCGCGGTCCGGGCAGCGAAGGCCGAGAGAATGAGGTTCGCGGCCTCGTTCTCGCAGTAGACCGTCACCTTGCTGGCCTCGATCTCCCGGCAGACACTGCGGATGTAGTCCTGTGCGGTGTCGGTGCGGCCGTTCTCGATGCAGGATGATATGTACTGCAGGTGATGGCGCAGGTCGTGGCGGTAGGTGCTGGCCTTGCGCTGGCTCTCCCGCAGCGCGTCGATCTCGCGCACGGCCTGGGCCACCTGCAGGTTCAGGCTGTTCTGGGTCTGTTCCAGCTGGCTGCGCAGCATCTGCTGCCGGTTGGTCTGCAGCACAAAGAACAGATAGGCCAGGCTGCACACAAAGGGCATGAACTCCACGGCAGCCTGGTTGCCGCTGGAGAGCAGATCGGTGTAGATGCGGGTGAAATAATCGAAAGCGTAGCTCAGAAGCGGGATGATGCCGAACTGCAGCTGCAACGACAGCGGCGAGTGCGAAAGCGACCGCACCGACGGCGCGCACCAGCGCACCAGTGCAGCCAGCAGCGGCAGGGTGACCAGCAGTTCCATGGCATCCTGCAGCACGGTGCCGCCCGCCGGGAACAGCGCGATGACCAGCAGCGCAGCCCAGCGACGCAGCTGGCAGCACAGGTAGGCTGTCAGCACCGCCACCAGCGGCCAAAGCCATTTGCCGGTGAGCACGGCCAGCAGCAGAAACAGCGGCAGATGGGTGATGACCGGGTACAGATACCGGGCAAGACCGGTGCCCCAGTGCAGGCTCACCACGGCCTGCAGTGCCAGCATCAGCACGGTGCTCACGGCCAGGATGCCTTTGCGCTGGCGGGTCCATTCCAGGTCGCAGAAGGCGGCGGACAGCACGATGCCGAAGACGCCCACCGAGGCGAGGTTGAGCAGAGAAAGAACGGCCGAGACGGTCATAGCATCACCTGCTTCCGGCTGAACGCGTATTCCAGATACTGGTTCTTGATATCGGCGGCGCGGCCGTGGGGGATGGGGATCTGCGCGCCGTCCGTCAGCACAAGGGTCTTGGCCGTGATGCTGCGGATGTACTCCATGTTCACAAGGAAGGACCGGTGGGGCCGCAGAAAACAGGGGTATTCCGCCAGCTGGCGGGCCAGTTCGTCCATGCTGCCGGTGCTTTCCAGAATGCGGCCGTCCGTCAGGTGGAACACCAGGGTGCGGCTGAGCACCTCGCAGTAGAGCAGCTTTTCCAGCTCGATGCGGGAGATGCCGCTTTTGCAGCGCAGGACCAGGCTGCGCGGTTCAGCGCGGCGGCACGCGGCCATCACCGAATCCATCAGGGGGAAGAAGCTGTCCTCCCAGATGGGCTTGAGCAGATAGAAATAGGCCCCCACCACATAGGATTCCACCGCAAACTCCGTCGACGAAGTGAGGAAGATGATGTGTACCGTCTTGTCGTACTGCCGGATCTCCTTGGCGGCGGTGATGCCGTCCTCGGCCGGCATGAGGACGTCCAGCAGCAGGATGTCGTAGCGGGCCCCGCTCTCGATGGCGGCCAGCAGGTCCAGCGGGCTGCGGAAGGCAGTGCATTCCAGGTCGGCCTTGCGCTGGGTGCGGTATTTTTCCAGCAGAGCCGTCAGCTGGTCGTGAATGTTCGGGTCATCGTCACAGAACGCGAGCCGGGTCATAGGGCGAGCACATCCTTTGCTGCGCGTCTGCGGCCTGCCCCACCCGGGCACAGACCGCATCGCATGATAGAAAAAGTATACCATTTTTTGTGCGGGCTGACCAGTGCATTCGCCGCCTTTTTCCCGAAAGTTCGGCGCGGCAAAAAAAGCGGCTCCCCGCTGTCTGCCAGCAGGGAGCCGCTTTTGCGCAGGGGTTTTAATAGGACGTCAGCCCCAGACTCACATCCAGCGCCTGGTCCACCCGTTTCTGGTCCTCCGGGGTGATCTGCCCGGCGCGCTGGCGCAGCCGGTGCTTATCCAGCGTGCGGATCTGTTCCAGCAGCACCACGCTGTCCTTGGCAAGGCCGGTATCCTCGGCCCGGATGTTGATGTGGGTGGGCAGGCGGGCTTTGTCCAGCCGGGATGTAATGGCCGCTGCGATCACGGTGGGGCTGTGCCGGTTGCCGATCTCGTTCTGCACGATCAGCACCGGCCGCACGCCGCCCTGTTCCGAGCCGACCACCGGCGAAAGGTCCGCGTAGAAAACTTCTCCTCTGTGTACCTCCATGGAATCTCCCTCCCTGTATTCGGAGGATGTGCCCCGCTATGTGATGCGTCCGGCGCATCCTGTCTGCCCTCAGTATGAGCAGGCGGCGGGGCGGTTATGCAGTGCGGGGCGATATTCCATTGTATGCAGACAGGGCGCTCAGGTTTCCGGCTGTTCCAGCGTGCAGAAGGCCAGTGCCATGCCGCCTTCGTGGCTTAAGGACAGCCGGGCTGTCAGGTGGTGCGCCTGCACCCAGTCGGCGGTCTTGCCGGAGAAGCGGTAGGCCGGCGCGCCGCTTTCCTGCCGCACGGCCTCGATCTCGCAGAGGGAAAAGGGCTCCCGCAGGCCGGTGCCCGCCGCCTTCAAAAAGGCTTCCTTCGCGGCAAAATTGGCCGCCGCGCTGGCCAGCCGGTGGGCGGCACTGCGCCCGGCGGGCAGGGGGGCGTCCAGCCCGAGAGCAGCGCGCTCCGCTTCGCCGTACACCCGCCGGACGAAGGCGGCGGCGTGGGGGCCGGTGAGGCTTTTTTCCAGATGTGCGATGGCGCACAGGTCGCAGCCGATGCCGTAGAGCATGGCGGGGCTCCTTTCTCCGCAAAAGCGGCGCAGACAGGCCGTCAGCCTGCCAGAAGAACAACGGAAATTTTAGGCAGATTGTGCAAATTCGGGGTCTTTATCTTGAAGTTCCCACTTAATTCGTGTACAATAGGCGTAGTTATTCCGAAGGGGGTGTGTTCCGTGAGTGGCGAAACTGCTATTTTTTCGATCCACGACAAAAAGGACTATGAGATCCATGAGATCGTGCAGCAGGTGTACGATGCATTGAAGGAGAAAGGCTACAATCCGGTCAACCAGCTGGTGGGCTATATCCTGTCTGAAGACCCCACCTACATCACGACCTATAAGAATGCCCGCTCCATGATCCGCAAGGTGGATCGTGACGACCTGCTGCAGGCCATGCTGCGCAGTTACCTGAACGTCTGATATTGTTTCTGCTCCGCCCCGCCGTCCGCAAGGATGGCGGGGCTTTATTTTATTGGTTTACTGTTGGCTCGGGCGGCGGGCTGGTAGTTTCTCCGAAGACCGTCCGCTGGGGTGGGACCCTGTTGCCGAAGCAAGGAGCTATTGTTGGGGCCGCGGCCAGCAAGATGCAAGCGGCAGCGCCGCAGATGCTGGGAGCCGCAACCCGTTTTCGTGTCTGAGGAGAAAGCTACCAGCACACTGCCCATTGGCGCTCAAACCATTGGCAGGGTGAAGATCTGGTTCACTACCACCTCATATTCCCACGGTTCCCGTGCCTTGCGCAGCTGCTTTTCCAGCTTCTCCGCGCCCTCAAACTTGTGGATGAGGTAGAACCAGTGGCCCTTCATGCGGCTCACGGCGCACCCGGCGCTGCCGAACAGCTCTGTATAGCCATGATAGAGGTCGTCGAGGTAGCCCCGCAGATCTTCGCGGGTGGCACCTGCGCCGCCGAGGGCCTTGCGCAGCAGGGCCGGGTCCGCGATGATGCCCCGGCCCACCATGATGCCGGAAAGGCCCGGGAACTGCGCTTCCAGCCCGTGCAGGTCGTCTGCCGTGACCACGTCGCCGTTGTAGCATACGGGCATGGTGCAGCCGGGCAGGGCTGCGGCGAAGGCGGCGCGGTCGGCCTGCCCGCGGTAGAGCTGGCGCATCACCCGCGGGTGGATGGTCAGCTCCGAGATGGGGTATTTGTTATAGATGTCCAGAATGGCGGCGAATTCTTCCGGCTTTTCCACGCCCAGCCGGGTCTTCACCGAGATGGGGCCGTCGGCGTTTGCGAACACCGCAGCGAGAAAGGCGTCCAGCTTTCCCGGGTCCCGCAGCATCCCGGAGCCCTTGCCCTTGGCCGTCACCGTGCCGGAGGGGCAGCCGAAGTTCAGATTCACCTCGGTGTAGCCCAGCTTGCGCAGCTCGCCGATCATCCAGGCGGCCAGTTCGCCGTCCTTGGCCAGCAGCTGCGGGATGACCGGTGCCCCGGGGTTCGCGGCAGGGGAAAGCTCTGCCATCTTCTTTTTGATGAGTACGCGGTTCTCCGGCGGGGAAATGAACGGCGCATAGTACCGCGCCGGTGCGCCGGGAAAGGCGAACCACTTCTGATGCGCCTGCCGCCATACCCGGTCGGTCAGGCCCTCCATGGGGGCAACGTAGTAATTCATGGGCAAGTCTCCAACGTTTTTGATAGAGATATTGTAACAAAAAACTCCCGCCCTGTGAAGTCACAGAACGGGAGTGAACTGCTTTTTGAAAAAATCAGTCCGCAAACAGCGGGGTGGAGAGGTAGCGGTCGCCAGTGTCGGGCAGCAGGACCACGATGTTCTTGCCGGCGTTCTCCGGGCGCTTTGCCAGCTGCAGGGCGGCGTAAACGGCGGCGCCGGAGGAGATACCCACCAGCACGCCTTCCTTGTGGCCGATCAGACGGCCGGTGGCAAAGGCGTCGTCGTTCTCTACGGCGATGACCTCGTCGTATACCTTGGTGTCCAGCACGTCCGGCACAAAGCCTGCGCCGATGCCCTGGATCTTGTGCGCACCGGCAGTGCCCTTGCTCAGCACGGGGGAGGAAGCGGGCTCCACGGCCACCACCTTGACGGCGGGGTTCTTGCTCTTGAGGTACTTGCCAACGCCGGTCACGGTGCCGCCGGTGCCAACGCCTGCCACAAAGATATCCACCTTGCCGTCGGTATCTTCCCAGATCTCGGGGCCGGTGGTCTCAATGTGGGCCTGGGGGTTGGCCGGGTTCACGAACTGGCCGGGGATGAAGGAGTTGGGGATCTCCTTTGCCAGCTCGTCGGCCTTGGCAATGGCACCCTTCATGCCCTTGGCACCCTCGCTCAGCACCAGCTCGGCACCGTAAGCCTTCATCAGCTGGCGGCGCTCCACGCTCATGGTCTCGGGCATCACGATGATGATGCGGTAGCCCTTGGCGGCGGCTACGGCAGCCAGACCGATGCCGGTGTTGCCGGAGGTGGGTTCGATGATGACTGAGCCTTCCTTCAGCAGGCCCTTGGCCTCGGCGTCGTCGATCATCTTTTTGGCGATGCGGTCCTTCACGGAACCGGCCGGGTTGAAGTACTCCAGCTTTGCGATGAGGTGGGCAGACAGGTTCTGCTCTTTTTCAATGTGGGTCAGCTCCAGCAGAGGAGTGTGGCCGATCAGCTGGTCTGCGGCGGTGTAAATCTTGCTCATAGTGGTTTCCTCCTGATACAGTTTTTGTATGGGCGGTGTGCCCAGCCGGGCGGCCCGGTTTTAAATCCTTTAAACCAACATTGTTTGTGGGTTTGATGGTATTATAGTCCCCATTTGGGCGCTTGTCAATGGATTTTTTGAAAAAAGTGGGATTGAAATATTATTTACCCTGTTGTATAATAGGTTTGAAATTTGATCAACCAACAAAGGAAGTACACTATTATGATCGTGTCCACCAAAGGGCGCTATGCACTGCGCGTGATGATCGACCTGGCCGAGCATCAGTCTGAAAAATATGTCCCCCTCAAAGAGGTCGCTGCCCGGCAGGAGATCTCGGAAAAATATCTCGAAAACATCCTCAAGGTGCTGGTGCAGAACGGCTTTCTGGAAGGTCTGCGCGGCAAGGGCGGCGGCTACCGGCTGACCCGCAGCCCGGACCAGTACACCGTGGGCGAGATTTTGATGCTGACCGAGGGCAGCCTTGCACCCGTCAGCTGCCTGACCCCCGGCGCAGCGCCCTGCCACCGCATGGCAGACTGCCGCACCTACGAGATGTGGAAAGGCCTGAATGACCTCATCTCTAACTACTTTGGCAACATCACCCTCGCAGACCTCGCCCTGCCCGATCAGGCCGGGAATGATTATGTGATCTGAGAAAACTCTGCCATCGGCGCACCGTTTCTGCGGTGCGTCTTTTTTTGCACAGTTCTCTGCAAAATGTGCAGTTTTTCTTATCCAGAATCACGGTTGATGGTTTGGAGCTCCTGCGGTATACTTTACATTCGATGTGACTTTTTACACTTTTACCCAAGGAAGGAGCGTTTTGCTACGAAATACATTTTTCAGTTTGCACGCATTCTTGCGTTTTGCTTTTTAGGTGAGATCCTTCACCATGTGCTGCCCCTGCCGGTGCCGGCCAGCGTGTACGGACTGGTGCTTTTGCTGCTGGCTTTGAACTTCCAGCTGATCAAGCTGGAAGACGTGAAAGAGGTGGGTACCTACCTCACCGGCATCTTCCCGCTGCTGTTCGTGCCCGCTGCCGCCGGTGTGATGGAGCTGTGGGCAGAAATGGGCGAAATGCTGCTGCCCATCCTTATTGCCATCATCCCGGTGACGGTGCTGGTGATGGTAAGCGCAGGCAAGACCACGCAGGCCCTGACCGGCTGCAAAAACAAGGAGGCCGACAATGACGCAGCTGCTGAATGATTTTCTGTCCGGCTCTGCCGCATGGGGCGTGCTGCTCACACTGGCCGCTTTTGCGCTGGGCGCCCTCATTAATAAGCTGACCGGCAAGGCCATCTTCAACCCGTTGCTGCTGGGCAGCATTTTTGTCATCGTGTTTCTTTCGGTGTGCAAGATCCCGTATGCAGACTACAAGGTCAGCGCAGCACCGGTGAATTACCTGCTGCTGCCCGCCACGGTGGCACTGGCCATCCCGCTGTATGAGAAGATCGACCTGCTGAAAGAGAATGCCGCCGCCATCATTGCAGGCATTTCGGTGGGCACGCTGGTGAGTCTTGGCAGCGCACTGGCGCTGGCACTGGCGCTGGACCTGACCCGTGAGCAGTATGCCACCCTGCTGCCCAAGTCCGTGACCACCGCCATCAGCATGGACGTGGCCGCAGAGCTGGGCGGCATTGCGGCGCTGACCGGTGCCATCGTGATCGTCACCGGCATCGTGGGTGCCCTGCTGGCCGAGACCGTGTGCAAGGTGTTCCACATCACCGACCCCATCGCGAAGGGCGTGGGCATCGGTACGGCGGCCCATGCCGTGGGCACCAGCAAGGCGCTGCAGATGGGCGAGGTGGAAGGTGCCATGAGCGGCCTTTCCATCGCAGTGGCCGGTGTGCTGACCGCCGTGCTCTGCCCGGTGTTCGTGAACCTGATCAAGTAAACGATTTAAAATGCTCTCCGCTTCGCTCTGAGCATTTTCAGCGGAAAAATTATTTTTAATTTGCAAAGGAGAAAAGCCTGCGGGCTTTTCTCCTTTGCTTTTTCACGAGAAGGGCCGTAACGGGAAACGGCATGTGCTGCCGCTGGCTCCCTGCGGGAGCATCCGCGTCAGCAGACGAAACCCTCTCAGTCTCGCATACGTTCGACAGGTGCTCCCCTTTTTGGCTTCGCCATCTTCCCCCGGCCGGAGGAGCTGCCAAACGAAGTGAGGCTGAGAGGGTTACAGCAGAAAACCCCAGCCGGTCGGCTGGGGTTTTCTGCTTCTTTATGGAATGAGGTTCAACATGAGATCTCGAAGATGGCTTATCAGAACTTGAACAGGTTCACGATGCGCTGCCACAGGCGGGTGAAGAAGTTGCCTTCCTGCACGGTCTCGGTCTCGGCAGCGGTAGCATCCGCAGCGGCGACGGTCTCAGCGGTCTTGTAGATGAACTTCACACTGTTCTCGGCGTCGTCCGGGGCACCGGCAAAGCTGGTGTAGTTTTCCAGACGGTCGGTCATCTCGTCCAGCACGGTCTTCAGGCCGTGGAGCTGATCCTCGTCCAGTGCGCCGGTCAGCTTGGAGATGCCTTCCTCGTTGAACTGGTTCAGGCCGTCGTTCAGCTGGCCTGCGCCGTCATTCAGCTGGCTGGCACCGGTGTTCAGGGTGTTCACACCGTCGTACAGGGTCTGGGTGCCTGCGGCCAGCTGCGCGCTGCCGTCCTTGGCAGAGTGGGCACCGTCCGCAGCGGACTGCACGCCTGCGGTGTACTGGTTCACGCTGGAGACAAAGAGCTGGATCTGGGAAAGGCTATCCTTCAGGGCACGGACGTCGGCCATATCCTGGCTGTTCTCCACCTGATACTTCAGCTCAGCCTTGGCGGTGGCCTTGGCGTCGTCGCTGGTCAGCAGCTGCACCAGACCGCTCAGCATGGAGGGATCGTAGTTCTGCATCAGGTGCAGAGCGGCCTCCAGATCATGGTTCGTCTTGGTTGCGGAAAGGTACAGCGCCAGATCCAGCTGGCTGTCCTTGAAACTGGGCTCCTGCTCCCACACGGTGCGCACCATCTTGCGGCGGCCGGCGGCCAGGGTCTTGTCGTTGATGGTCAGGATGTTGTCGATGACGGAAGCGTAGTTGGACCAAGTCATATCGGTGTCGATCAGGCCGCCCTCTTTCAGGGTCTTGTTGGCAGAAGCCAGCACGCCGTCAGCCACCTGCTGTGCGCCGCTGTTCAGGGCGCTGTTGTTGGCGCTCAGGGTGTCCAGACCGTTGGTCAGCTGCCCCAGACCCTCGTCCAGTGCGGCTGCGCCATTGTTCAGGGTGTTGGCGCCGTCCAGCAGGGCCAGCACACCGCTGGCCAGCTGAGTGGTACCATCTTCCAGCTGAGAAGCGCCGTCCAGCAGCTGGCTCATGGCGTCGTTCAGCTGGTTGATGCCATCGGTCAGGTCGTTGATACTGCTCAGGTCAAACACATTGTCGGTGCCCAGAGCCGCAGCGCTGGTGGCGCAGGCCATCATCACCTGCGGGCAGGTCAGCTCAGTAACATCTGCTTCCACCGTGATGGTATCCTGCAGGTAGTCCTCGATGGTATCCAGCTCGTCCGGCAGCAGACCGGACAGGGAGTCCTTCACGCCTGGCAGGGTGACAAAGGCAGCCACATTGCTCTTGGCGGCGCTTTCCACCAGACCGTGGGCAGCCACCACGTTGGTGGCATCCTGTCCGAAAATCACGCCCACAGCGGTGACCAGCGGGGTGACGATGGTGCGGTCAGTGCCGTTCACGTTCACGGTGCCGGTCTCGTTGTTGGTCAGGGCGATGGTCACAGTCAGGTGGCCGCTCTTGCCGATCAGGTCTTCCAGGGCAGCCTCCTGGCCGTCCATGGCGTAGGTGATCTTGGCGGAGATGGGCAGGCTGCGGTCGGTGTCGCCCTTGTAGTACACGTCGGTGTCGTCGGTGTTCCAGGTGATGTCCTCACCGTTCTGGGTGAACGCGGCGTCGCTCTCGGTGTTCTGGATGTTGGTCAGGCTGCTCTTATCGGTGACATTGGACAGGCCGGAAGCGCTGTACACATGCTCGCTGACGGTGGTGCTGCTGATGGAGCCGTCGTCGTTCATCACGGCGTACACGGTCTCAGACTTGGTAAAGCTGCTGCTGCCGGCGGCAAAAGCGGGCGCGGCACAGCTGGCGGCGAGGGCAACTGCCAGCGCCGCACTGGCGAAACGAAGCGATTTTTTCATAACGCATTACTCCTTTTCAGACTTCTTGGCGTTGGCAGATTCAGGCACCATCCATTTCAGGGTGGTGTGGCGGATGATCCAGTCACACAGCATCAGAGCGGCGGGCAGCATCACCAGAATGACCAGCATACTGATCAGAGCGCCGCGGGAGATCAGCAGGCAGATGCTCCGCAGCAGCTCCATCTTACTGATGGCAGCCACGCCGACCGTCGCGGCAAAGAAGGTCAGGCCGCTGGTCAGGATGGACTGGCTGCAGTGTTCCAGCGACTGCTGGGCAGCTTCCTTGGGGGTGCGGCCAAAGGCGCGCTCCTCGTGGTAACGGGTGGTCATCAGGATGGAGTAGTCCACGGTAGCGCCCAGCTGGATGGTGCCGATGACGATGCTGGCGATGAAGGGCAGCTGCGTACCGGTAAAGTACGGGATGCCCATATTGATGGCGATAGCGGCTTCGATGCTGGCGACCAGCAGCACCGGGATGGAAATGCTCTTGAAGGAGATGGCGATGATGGCGAGAACCGCCAGAATCGACCAGACGTTGACGTTCTTGAAGTCCACGTCTGCCACCTCGATCAGGTCTTTGGTCATGGCACCTTCACCGGTGATGACGCCCTCGGGATCTACATTTTTGATCAGGCCGATCATCTTGTCCAGCTGGCTGTTGATGGCATCCGTGCCGGTCTTGTAGGAGCTGTTGGCCAAAATCAGCTTGTAGCCGCCGGACTGCAGGATCTCCATCACGCTGTCGGGCAGCAGCTCGGTATCAAAGCCCGGGCCGGTGATGGAATCCAGGCTCATCACCTGGGTGATGCCGTCCACATCCTTGAGTTCGTCGCACAGGTCGGACACCTCGGAAGCGGTCAGGTCGTCATGCACCAGAATAAAGTGGCTGGTGGTCATGCCGAAATCCTCGCCCAGCTTGTTGGTGCCCACGATGCCGGTCAGGTCCTGGGGCAGGGAATCGAACAGGGTGTAGTAGACTTCGGTCTTGTTCTGGGCGATGGCAAAGGGGATAATAATAAGGATAAAGGCGACCACGATGGGCACCGCGTGGTTGGAGACGAAGTAGCTCAGCTTGGTCAGCTTGGGGATGACGGTGCGGTGCTTATATTTTTCCACCCATTTATCAAAGGTAAGGATCAGGGCGGGCAGGATGACCACGGTGCAGATGACGCCCAGGGCCACGCCCTTGGCCATGACCAGGCCGATATCGCGGCCCAGCGTCAGGCGCATGGCGCACAGAGCCAGGAAGCCTGCGATGGTGGTCAGACTGGAAGCGGAGATGGAGGTCATGGTCTTGCAGATGGCGCTGGCCATGGCTTCTTCATTGGAGGAGCGCAGCTCCTTTTCTTCCTCATAGCGGTGCAGCAGGAAGATGGAAAAGTCCATCGTAACGCCCAGCTGCAGCACAGTGGCAAGCGCTTCGGTGATGTAGCTGATCTGGCCCAGCAGGATGTTGGTGCCGAAGTTGTACACGATGGGGAACAAAAGGCCCAGCATGAACAGCAGCGGGGTGATGGTGCTTTCCAGCGAGAGGAACAGCACCAGCAGGCTGGCACCCACGGCGATCAGGATGTACATGGGCATTTCCTGATTGACCAGTGCCTTGGTGTCCTGCAGGATGACGCTCATGCCGCCGAAGAAGCAGTCCTTGCGCAGCAGCTTTTCGATCTGCTTGACGGCTTCCATGGTCTCGTCGCTGGCGCTGGGGGCGTCAAAGCGGACGATCAGCATGGTGGAATCGTTTTTGCCGAACATGAACTGCTGTACATCGGCGGGCAGCATCTCGGTGGGGATGCTGGGGTCGATCACATCGCTGAGCCAGAAGGTCTGGGTGACACCGGGCACGGCGTCGATGTCCTTCTTCATGGCGATGAGCTCGTTGGTAGGCAGGCCTTCGACCGTGATCATGCCGGTGGAGGCCAGATGGAAGTCGTCCTCAAGGGCTACCTCGCCGATCATGGAGTCCAGATCCTGCGGCAGGTAGGTGAGGATGTCATAGTTGATGCGGGTGGCGATCGCGCCGATGGCGGAAGGAATCAGCAGCAGGAATGCTACTGTCAAAATCAGCTTCCGGAACCGCACGATGCCCTGTGCGATCTTTTTCATGAGAACCCTCCAGAATAGAAAGTGGTTAAAGAATCTTAGCAAAATGACCGCTGGTCATTTCTAAGCAAACCCTATTATATTCAGGAAGCGGCGGGTGTCAAGCACAAAAATGACCAAAAGTCAGTTTTCTTATCACGGACGGAAAATTGTATAGGAAAGTGGGCTTGCACATTCGCACAAGGACTGCTAAACTAAGAAAAGTAAACCGGACGCAACACCGGGATGTGCCCGGAACAAAAGGCAAAAACAAGAGGAAAGAGGAATCGACCCAGAGCATGAGCACCGTGGAGGGAAAAAAGCAGGAAAAGCGCCGGGCGCTGCTGGACGCGGCCTATGAGCTGTTTTTGGAGCGCGGCACCGCGAAGACCAGCGTGGAGGACATCACCTCCCGCGCAAAGGTGGCAAAAGGCACCTTTTATTTGTATTTCCAGGATAAGGGTGCCGTGATGCAGGCGCTGCTGGGCCGGGTGAGCTACCAGCTGCTGAGCGAGGCGTGCATGGCTGTGGAGCAGCAGACCGAGCTGCAGACCTTCCCGGATAAGATGGTGGCGGTGATCGACCACATCATTGAAGCGCTGCGCCGCGACACGCTGGTGCTGAAATTTCTGGAGCGCAACTTCGTCTGGCCGGGGCTGGACCAGATCGAGGCCAGCCGCGACGCCGAACCTCTGATGCGCAAGCTGCTCACCGTGGTGATGTCCAGCCCGGAGATGGTCGGCCGCACCGAGCGCGAGATCTACCAGCGCATCACGGCGCTGGGCAGCATGTGTATGTCGGTGTGCTATTCCAGCATTCTGGAAGGCAAGCCGGACGACATCGAGGCCATGAAGCCGGTGCTGTATGACATCATCCATAAGGCGCTGGCCGTGCAAAAATAAAAAAGTTGCAGAAAAGTATTGCTTTTTTGCCGAAGCTGTGGTAAAATAACCGAGTCGATATGACGTATGGACGGTTAGCTCAGCTGGTAGAGCATCTGCTTGACGTGCAGGAGGTCACAGGTTCGAGTCCTGTACCGTCCACCACAAAAATCCTCAGACTTTTGTCTGAGGATTTTTTGTTTATGGCAGGCAGGATAGGACGAGAACAGCAAAGGCAGGGTATCACCATAGCGTGGTATCCTGCCTTTTGTGCTAGATTAGCCTGTTCTTTCACCAGGGAGTATGGTATACTTAACTCAACAAGTTCGCGTTTGCGAAGCGAAGCGGAGCAATGAAGTCCCCAGCGGGGACTTTAAGCGACGGAACGGTCTTGCCGCAGGCAAGGTGGAGGGGCCCCGCCCCGACAAGTTCGCGTTTGCGAAGCGAAGCGGAGCAATGAAGTCCCCAGCGGGGACTTTAAGCGACGGAACGGTCTTGCCGCAGGCAAGGTGGAGGGGCCCCGCCCCGACAAGTTCGCGTTTGCGAAGCGAAGCGGAACAATGAAGTCCCCAGCGGGCCCCCCTGGCAAGCGCGTGCTTCATGGTATCATAAAACTAAACTGGGATTGTGCCGATCCTGGAGGGAAAGGAGCGTTGCGGATGCAGTATCTCTTTTTGAACAAGGATTCCGTCTGGCTGGAATTCCATTGTGAGCAGAACGAATATCTGGAAACGACCGCGCAGGAAGATGTCTGGCACACGGAACTTCGGCCCTTTGGATACGCAAACCTGACGGATTTTCTGGAGCAGCGCAAAGCGCCAAAGCACCGGGCACATATTGCCGAACTTCTGAAAGAGTACGGCTGCGACACGCTGGAAGGCTATCTGAACGTTACCCATGCGCTCTCTCTGAATGACACCTTCTGGGTCAAGCCGGTGGATTCCGGCCTGCAGTGGAAGGACGTTTCCCTCTATCGGAACCCGTTCAACGAGATCATTTCCGAAGCCGCGTTTGATGGCTCCGTGAGCAGTTCCGGCTTTTCTTCCACCTCCCCGGAGTTCAGCACGGACGGGCAGTATGCGAAATGCTGGGTGCGGGAAGATGACACCATTCAGCTCTATAAAACGGGCGGTGTGTTCGGCGTGGAGCCGATCGCAGAATACCTTGCTTCGCAGCTTGCGGCTATTCTCTGTCCGGATGCGGTCCGTTATGAACTTGCCTTCTACCATGGCGAGCTGATCTCCAAATGTGCGCTGTTCACCAGCGAACGGTACGGCCTGGCAAAGGCGGCGGCCCTCACGAAAGACCGCACGATCTCCGGGTTCCTCCGCTGCTTTGAAAGCATCGGGAGCGGAGACGCTTTCCGGCGGATGTGCATTCTGGATGCGTTGATCCTGAACATTGACCGCCACAGCGGAAACTTCGGCGTGCTGTACGAGAACGATACGCTGCAGATCCAAAAAATGGCACCGGTGTTCGACAACAACCGAAGCCTGCTGTTCGATCTGGACAGCGACCAGCTGAAAAATATGGAATGGTGCATCCGGCACTGTGCGCCCCGGCTGGGTTCGGATTTTATCGCCACGGCCAGAGGACTGCTGACAGAGGACATCCGCGCAGACCTGAAAAACCTGAAAGACTTCCACTTCGCGGGCCATCCGGAGATTTGCATCGAGCCGGAGCGGATCGAACGGCTGAACGCGATCCTGCAATGCCAGCTGAAGAAGATCCTTGCGTAGGAAGCAAACCGCTCTGCAAGGCCGCCCCGCGGAGAAATAAGAAAAAACAAAAAATCAGGGCACCCGCGGGTGTCCTGATTTTTGCTGTAAAAGGAAATTTATTTCTGCACGCCTGCTTCGCACTGTTCAATGAACTGCTTTGCGACGCGCGGGCTGCGGCCGCCGGCACGGATGGCAAAAGCTTCGGCCTTGACCAGCAGCTGATCCATGGGCATGTCGATGTGGTGCTGCTTTGCCAGCTCGGCGAGGATGGTCTCGAACCGGGCCTTCTCCGGCCGCTGGAAGGTCACCGTCAGGCCGAACCGGGCCGAAAGGCTCATCAGCTCCTGCCGGGTGTCGGCTTCGTGGATGTCGTCGCCGGTGCGGTCGGTGAGGGTCTCTTTAATAAGGTGGCGGCGGTTGGAGGTGGCGTACACTGCAATGTTCTTTGCCCGGCCGCCCACGCTGCCCTCGAGGATGGCTTTGAGCGCGGCAAAGTTGTCGTCGTTGGCGGTAAAGCTCAGGTCGTCGATGAACAGGATGAACTTCAGCGGATTTGCGGCCAGCTTGTCCATCAGGTCCGGGATCTGGTAAAGCTGGTTCTTTTTCACTTCCACCAGCCGCAGGCCCTCGGGCGCAAACTCATTGGCAATGGCCTTCACGGCACTGGACTTGCCGGTGCCCGCGTCGCCGTAGAGCAGCACATTGTTGGCGGGCATCCCGGCCAGCAGGGCACGGGTGTTGGCGATGACCTTCTCCCGCTCCTTCTCGTAGCCCGGCAGCTCAGAAAGACGCTGGGGGTCCGGGTACTTCACCGGCACCAGCTGACCGTTCTCCACCGTGAAGACGTGATGCTTGGCGAACATGCCGTAGCCCTTGCGGCCCACCTCGCTCATGCGCTGGGCGTAGGCGGCGGGCAGGTCGATGGCGGAAGTCTCCCACCGGGGCAGGAAGGCGTACTCTGCGCTCTGGGCGGGGACCCCGCCGGAAGCCAGCAGCTCGTCCAGCGTCAGGCCGCACAGCGCCTGCAGAAAGGCCAGCTCACTGTCCAGCGCGGTCTGCAGGGCCGGGGCCAGTGCGCCTGCGGCGGCACTGCGCACGCAGACGGTCTCGGCTTCCAGCACGGCAGCACTGAGGTAGTCGCCCCAGTTGGTGGTGTGCTCAAACAGTGCAGCCTCAAACTGCGCCACGGCGTCACACACGGCACTGCAGCCGGGCGTGCCGGAGGCCATGCGGTCCGTCAGGTCCACGAGCTTTGCCACAACGGCATCGTCCAGCAGACTGCGAAAGACCACGAGCCCGTGCAGACGGGCATTCCATTCGTTCAATCTCATATTTCCTGTCCCTCAGTTGCATCATAAAAATACGCGCACACGCGCATAGAAGAAGTATACAGCACTTTTGTGCCCCGCGCAAGAACTGAAATGTCAGTGTTCAAATCCCTTCATGTTTGAGGCGGTTCAGGAGACAAATCGTCGATTGACAAAAGGCCGATTTATAGTATAATTTACATCAACAAATGCGCAGATGGGAAAAAGTACCACACGATCCCCACTGTTCAGAGAGCTGCCGTCTGGTGCAAGGCAGTCAGCGTTTCGTGCGGAAAATCATCCCGGAGCAGCCTGCCCAACGGGTGCAAACCCTTGTAAGCAGCGCCGGTTGCAGCCGTTACAGTGCGGGACTTTGCTGGAAGTCCGTGAGGGGGCGTGCACAGCACGCCAACGAGAGTGGTACCGCAGAGAGCTTGATGATCACAAGGTCTTTGTCTCTTGGAGAACAGGGGACAGGGGCTTTTTTTATACCCGGTCTCCTGCGGCAGAAGCGTGTCAATGATAGAAGGATCAGGAAAGAAACAGGAGTAACGCACCATGCAGTTGAATGGTTCCCAGATTTTTGTCGAGGTCCTCTGCGAACAGGGCGTGGATACCCTTTTTGGCTATCCCGGCGGCGCAGTGCTGAACCTTTATGATGAGCTGTATAAGAATTCCGACCGCATCACCCATGTGCTTACCGCCCACGAGCAGGGCGCGGCCCATGCGGCAGACGGCTATGCCCGTGCTACCGGCCGCACCGGCGTGGTGCTGGCCACCAGCGGCCCGGGTGCCACCAATCTGGTCACCGGCATTGCCACCGCCTACATGGACTCGGTGCCCATGGTGGCCTTCACCGGCAACGTGCCCACCGCAGGTCTGGGCACGGACAGCTTCCAGGAAGCCTACATTGAGGGTATCACGATGCCCATCACCAAGCACAACTTCACGGTGCGCCGGGTGGAAGAGCTGGCAGACACCATGCGGGCGGCCTTCCGCATCGCGCAGAGCGGCCGCAAAGGCCCGGTGCTGGTGGATATCCCCAAGGACGTGACCGCAGCCGTCTGCGAGTTCACCCCCAAGCACCCTGAACCCATCCGCACCGTGACCACCTTCAACGCCGAACAGGTCAAGTGGGCGGCCGACCTCATCAACGCGGCCCAGCGCCCGCTGGTCTACTTTGGCGGCGGCGTGCGCAGCGCAGCTTCCTGCCAGCCGCTGCGGGATCTGCTGCACAAGGCGGAAATTCCCGCCACCTACACCCTGATGGCGGCCGGCGTGGTGCCCTACGGCGACCCGATGAACATCGGCATGCTGGGCATGCACGGCTGCTACACCTCCAACCGGGCCGTGGCCGACTGCGATGTACTGATCGCGGTGGGCACCCGCTTCTCGGACCGTGTGGCCCTGAACCCCAAGACCTTTGCCAAGAATGCCACCATCATCCAGATCGACATCGACGCCAGCGAGCTGGGCAAGAATGTGGAAGTGGACCTCTCCATTGTGGGCGATGCCGCCTATGTGCTGAATGCCATGCTGCCGCAGATCGAGGAAAAGAAGCATCCCGAGTGGATGACCATGATCCGCGAGTGGCAGGCACAGGATTACCACCCCGTATCCGACCCCACCCGCCTGATGCCACATCAGGTCATCGGCGAGGTGTGCAACCAGTGCGGCCCCGAGGCCGTGTATGTCACCGACGTGGGCCAGCACCAGATGTGGGCTGCCCAGTACCTGCGCCACGCCAAGAGCCGCGGCTTTATCACCAGCGGCGGTCTGGGCACCATGGGCTTCGGCTACGGTGCCGCCATCGGTGCACAGATGGCCCTGGGCCGTGACCAGCGGGTGGTCATGTTCACCGGCGACGGCTCCTTCCACATGAACCTGAACGAAGCCTGCACCGCTGTCAGCTACGAGCTGCCCATCATCACGGTCATCTTCAATAACTCCGTGCTGGGCATGGTACGCCAGTGGCAGACCATCTTCTACGGCAAGCGCTACAGCCAGACTGACCCCCACCGCAAGACCGACTTCGTCAAGCTGGCGGACGGCTTTGGCCTGAAGGGCTACCGCTGCAAAAACCTGCCCGAGTTCCAGGCCGCCTTTGCGGACGCTCTCAAGCAGAAGGGCCCCACCTGGATCGAGTGCATCATTGATAAGGATGAGCGCGTGCTGCCCATGATCCCCGGCGGCGGCGACATCAACGACATCATCATGGAATAAGGAGGACGCGAACCTATGGAATCCAACAAGCGCAGGGTCATCAGCCTGCTGGTGGACAACCAGAGCGGCGTTCTGGCCCGTGTGTCCAACCTGTTCTGCC
>ENA-UOJO01000486-UOJO01000486.1-human-gut-metagenome-genome-assembly--contig:-P57-NODE-486-length-62843-cov-25.694575_pt1 | contig 62843 bp, 67 predicted proteins | sample MGYA00242351_ERZ723898 | MGnify/ENA metagenome assembly ERZ723898 | reverse complement strand
GTTGCGCTGAATCAGGGCGACACCAGAACGCTCACCGCGACTGTCACGGTCGGCAGCAGCGGCGTGACCGCAGGCAATCTGGCAAACTGCGAAGTTCATTTCACCAGCGATAACGATGCCATCTCGGTTACTCCTGCCAGCGCGAAGGTCACCGCAAGCACGGTCGGCAACTACACGACCTATAAGGTTGAAGCGACTGTCAAAGCAGAGAAGGTCGGCGGCGCAACGCTGACGGCACAGGTGTATTATCAGAAGAGTGATGGCGAAATGACGCCCTCCACGTCTGCGACTGCGACCAAGACCATCGGCTTCAGGGTCAGCGGCGCGGCGACGATCTCGGTCACGCTTCCGACCGCCCAGCAGGTATTGTCGCTGGAGGCAGGCGGCACGTCTGCCACGCTGCAGCCGAAGGTGACCGGCTATTCCGGCACGGCGCAGCCGAAGCTGCTGTATCTGTATGACACCAAGGATAACAATCTGTATGTCCGCCCCAACGCTTCGACGACCTCCGCGACAGTCGAGCCGTACAAGGCCTGCGACGCAACGAAGATCTATATCTGCATCGCGGACTACAACGCGGGTCTGACATACGCGAAGATCGACCAGACGAACCCGTCCGCATCGATCGAGGGCAGCTACGCTGTCTGCACGGTCAGCATCAAGAATAAGGGCATGGCCGTCACATCGATTGAGGTCATGAACAACGAAAGCGTGTCCTATAACGGAAAGACCTCCCGCCTGCAGACGCTGCTGGACAACGGCACGATGGTCTTCGGTCTGCAGGACAGCTATTATAAGACTGCTGTGAAGTCTGCGTTGATCCGTGACGAGCTGATACTTACTGCGCGCATCAAGGCTCCCGATTCGCTGCTTGCAAGCGCTGCGGATCTGAAAAATGCCTATTCCCGCATTGAGTGGACAAGCTCTGCCCCTGCTGTTGCCAAGGTGGGTACGACCGATTCGGACGGAACCTCGGCAACTGCGACGATCGTGCCGGTCGCAGCCGGTACGGCGACGATCACCGCGAAGGTCGACGGCAATGTTACCGCAACCTATAATGTTACGGTCTATCAGGGTCGTGCATACAAGATCACCGAAGAGCCGAGCATCGGTGAGACGGTCGGCAAGATGACGGACACCGAGCTCAAAGCTATGTTCGAAAAGGAATCAGCCAAGGTCGAGATTCAGACCAGCATCTACGCTGACGAAGTGATGATCTACGAGCTGCCCGTCAAGACGGCAGAAGTCGTAAACGGCACGAACGGCGGCAAGAAGTTCAAGTATACGCTCAACGGCCTCAAGCCGGCTACGAAGGAATTCTTCTACAACAGAGAAGACCCGAACGGCACAGGCGTTACGACGGATAGACAGGTGACCTTCTCCGACATTTCCTTCTCGGAGCAGCCCGCAAACGCGGCCTATAAGATCACGGACACCATTGCCGATCTGGCCATGACAGCGTCGGTTTCGACGGGCAAGATCAAATCCGTGGTCTGGTACATGAACAGCGACCAGACGACCGGCGGTGTGGATAAAGCAATTCAGACAGACAAAATTACCGATAAGCCTACGAACTACCGTTCGGTTCTGTCCAATCTCAAGCAGTACATCACCGGCACCGGAACCTATGTGTTCTACTGCCGCGTCACGACCGACGACGGCAAGTATGCCGAAACACGCAAGGCTATTATTACCATCACCGGTGAAAACCACATCAATATCGTCTTCAAGCCGACCACGGCAAAGGCTGGCGAGACGTTCACCATCACCGGCACGCCGCAGGAGTATGTGAGCGGCAAGCTGACCAATGTGACCGGCAAGACCTACACGATCACATGGACCTCGAGCGACGAGAACATCGTCAAGCTTTCCAGCAAGACCAGCACCAACAGCAGCCCCTCCATCACCGCGACGGCCAAGGCCGGCGGTCAGGTCACCATCAAGGCTGAAACGACGATCGGCGCGAAAAAGTATGCTGCCGAAGTGAAGTTCACCGTCACTGTCCCCGAGGCGGACACTGTCAGCCTGACGCTCGGCGAGAACGACACCTATGTCCAGCTCGACGGCAGCAAGCTCGCCGCGGCAGTCAAGACCGCCGCGAAGGTCACGCCCAGCACCTTTACCTTTGAATCCCCGGCCAACGGCACGCTCTATACCTCGAGCGCCATGTCCGGCACGGTCAGCACGACGACCAAGTATTCTGCCAGCGAAGTCAGCAAGATGGTCTACCGTCCGACGAGAACCACCGGCACGCATACCATCAGGTACGCCGCCTATGACGGCAGCGCCCAGATCGCGACCGGCACGATCAATGTCGTGACCAGCGCAAGCACGGTCGAATACCACATCTCCGCCAATGAAAAGCAGCAGATGGTCGTCAGCGACTTCCAGCGCGTCTACGGCTCCGGCCTGAGCACCGTGACCTTCGGCTCAAACACCGATACCCGCGGCGCGCTGTACAAGGGCAGCACGACCAGCTCCGGCAAGGTCGGCAGCGAGGCCTACAGCGTCTCGACCGGCTCGAACCTGCTGAAAAACGTCTGCTTCATCGCGGGCAGCACCACGTCGAAGTACACTGTGACCATCCCCTTCACGGCAAACGGCTCGTCCGGCCAGATGAACGGCCAGCTTGTGGTCTATGTCAATGACACCCACACGCTGAACTCCACCGGCGCGTCCTTCCGCTCCATGGGCATTGCAAACGAACTCACGCCGGATAACGCCACCGGCAGCACCTACATCACCATTGACCGCATCGTCGGCGGTAAGCTTTACTCCGCCTACACCAGCATCAAGAACTGCACCGCGCTGACCAGCAAGGATTTCGGCAGCACGAAGTTCTACTTCTCTGGCTCCGGCAGTCTGGATAACCTCTATATCCTGCCGCTGGCCGACAGCAAGAGCGTCGAGGTCAGCTACACCATCGACGGCAGCACGAAGGGCACGCTGTCCTTCAAGGTCAACCAGCAGACGGCCTCCAACCAGTTCACGGATGTGAGCGGCTCGTACAAGTGGGCGGCCAACTCGGTCGACTTCATGTACATGAACGACATCATCAAGGGCAACAACACCAAGAACCCGAAGCTCTTCGGGCCGGGCGCCAAGATGACCCGCGCCATGCTCGTCACGGTTCTCTACCGTGCGGCAGGCGAGCCCACCGTTACCGGTATCACCAACAAGTTCACCGACAACAAGCAGGGCCAGTACTACTACAACGCAGTCCTCTGGGCCTCCAACATGGGCATTGTCAACGGCGCGACCGCCACGACCTTCGACCCGAACGGCAATGTCACCCGTGAGCAGATCGCGGCTATCCTGTACCGCTACGAAGGCAGTCCGACCGTGACCGGTTCTCTGAGCGGCTATCCCGATCAGGCGCAGGTCAGCTCCTTTGCCGTCACGGCAATGCAGTGGGCTGTCGGCACCGGCATCATCACCGGCGTCACCTCCGGCGGCAGGACGACCCTCTCCGCAAAGGGCAACGCCACCCGCGCTCAGGTCGCCGTCATGCTCCACCGCTTCCTGACGTTCTAAGCATATCGACCCCTCGCCCCCGGCTCACGCCGGGGGCGTTTTTGCGCACAAAAAGGCGCCCCTTTCAAGGCAATGTCATCAACTTAAGGTCAGCACACATCAGATTTACACAGAGAACGACCGGCACTCGAACAGGGCTGGTAGGGGCGGGGCTCTGCTCCGCCCGGCGGAGGGCACTCGTTTTAACGGGAATCTCGGGCGGATACGAATGCAGTTTCCTACTTGTATGTACGGGCCGATGCCTACTCGGCCCATTTGGAAGCTCCGAATTCGCCGAAGAGTTTCGAAAGAACCGGTGCATTCTGCGGGCGGACAGAGTCGTCCGCCCCTACAGGATACGGGGTATTGAGGTTTCGGTGCAGGGGCCGACGACGCTGTCGGCCCATTTGGCAGATGCGAATTTGCCGCAGAGTTCCGTAAAAACGGGTACATTCTGCGCGGGCCGATGTAGGCATCGGCCCCCTACAGCCGAATGCGCACGTGCATACGGATTCGCCGAGGCTTTCCAAAGATTCAGGGCATCCTGCCGGGCGGAGCAGAGCCCCGCCCCTACCAACTGCGTTTGAATTTCGCCGGTTTTCGCGGATAATGGGTAATCTATCCGTCTTAGTATGAAAAATCTCCCCTTGCCGGGCGGCAAGGGGAGGAGATGAGGGCGTTTACCCTTCGAACTGACTGTGGTACAGATTGGCGTAGAAGCCGTTTTTGGCGAGCAGGTCCTCATGGCGGCCCTGTTCGATGATGTGGCCGTCCTTCATAACGAGGATGACGTCCGCTTCGCGGATGGTGGACAGACGGTGGGCGACGACGAAGCTTGTCCGGCCCTGCATCATGGTGTCGAACGCCTGCTGGATATGCGCCTCGGTGCGCGTGTCGATGGAGCTGGTCGCCTCGTCGAGGATGAGCATGGGCGGCAGGCAGAGCATCACGCGCGCAATGCACAGCAGCTGCCGCTGCCCGGCGGACAGCGCGCCGCCCGTGTCGGACAGCACCGTGTCATAGCCCTCCGGCAGACGGCGGATGAAGGAATCCGCGTGCGCCATGCGCGCGGCGGCTTCAACCTCGGCATCCGTTGCGTCCGGCTTTGCAAGGCGGATGTTCTCGCGCACGGAGGCGGTCTTGAGCCACGTATCCTGCAAGACCATGCCGTACTGGCGGCGCAGGCTCTCGCGCGTGACGGAACGGATCTCGCTGCCGTCGACGGAAATTGAGCCGTCCTTCACGTCGTAAAAGCGCATGAGCAGGTTGATGAGCGTCGTCTTGCCGCAGCCCGTCGGGCCGACGATGGCGATGCGCTGGCCGGGCTTTACGGAGAGATTCAGATTTTCGATCAGATGCTGCTCCGGCGTGTAGGAGAACGCGACGTTCTGCAGCTCTACGCTGCCGGAGACGGCTTCAAGCTTCTTCGCGTCCAGTGCGTCAGGCGTTTCGGCAGGCTCGTCGATCAACTCGAAGACCCGTGCGGCGCAGGCCAGCGCGTTTTGAAGCTCCGTGACCACGCCGGTGATCTCGTTGAAGGGCTTGGCGTACTGGTTCGCATAGCTGAGGAAACACGACAGCCCGCCGACCGTGATCGCGCCTGCCACGGCGCTGAGCGCACCGGTAAAGCCGACGCAGGCATAAATAATATTGTAAATGATGCGCGTGGACGGGTTCGTCATGGACGAAAAGAACGTCGCACGCATGGTCGCCGCCGTCAGACGGTCGTTGATCTCGTCAAACTGGCGCAGGCTCTCGTCCTCGTGCGAGAAAGCCTGCACGACGCGCTGGCCGCTCAGCTGCTCGTTGATCAGCGCGGTCTGCTCCCCGCGTGCCTTGGACTGCAGCTGGAACATGGAATAGGTATGCCCCGCGATGAACTTTGCCACCAGCAGCGAAAGCGGCGTCAGCAGCACGACGACCAGCGTGATCTTCCAGCTGATTGAAAGCATGAAGCCGAGCGTGCCCACAATGGTCAGAACGCCGGTAAACAGCTGCGTGAAGCCCATGAGCAGGCCGTCTGCGAACTGGTCGACGTCGGCGATCATGCGGCTGAGCGTGTCGCCGGAGGGGTGGCTGTCCAGATACGCAAGCGGCAGCCGCTGCAAGTGGGAAAACGCCTGACGGCGCACGTCGCGCGTCACGCAGAAGCAGACGCGGTTGTGAATGGCCGTCATGACCCACTGCAAAATTGCCGTCAGACCGGCAAGCACGGCGATTCTGACCGCCAGCGTACTGACGGCGGCAAAATCGACCTGTCCGGGGGCGACGATCTGGTCGATCGCGTCGCCGACCAGAATGGGGATATAGAGCGTGCCCGCTACGCTGGCCGCGGCCAGCAGCAAGGATGCAAGCAGCAGCGGCAGATACCGCCCGAGGCTTTTTAACACGCGCCGCAGCGCCCAGGAGGATGTATGCTTCATGATGCACTCGCCTCCCCCTTCTCCTGCGACCGGCAGATTTCCTGATAGACCGGGCAGGTCTGCTGCAGCTGTGTATGCGTGCCGAGTCCGGCCATATGGCCGTCGTCGAGCACAACGATCTTGTCTGCGTGCCGGATAGACGACACGCGCTGCGAGATCAGCACGACTGTGGGTTTCCACGGAAGCTTCGACAGCGCCTTGCGCAGCGCTGCGTCCGTCGCGAAGTCCAGCGCGGAGGCGCTGTCGTCCAGAATGAGAAGCTCGGGCCTGCGTACAAGCGCGCGGGCGATGGTCAGCCGCTGGCGCTGGCCGCCGGAGAAATTGCGCCCGCCTGGCTCGACCGCCGCGTCCAGCTGGCCCTGCTTATCCTGCACGACGCCATCCGCCTGCGCCGCGCGCAGCACGTCCCAGAGCGCCTCATCAGACGCATCCGCGCTGCCCCAGTGCAGATTTTCCCGGATGGTGCCGGAGAAGAGCAGCGCCTTCTGCGGCACAACGCCGATGCGCGTCCGAAGCGCTTGCAATTGAAGCGTTTTCACATCCTCGCCCCGCACGAGCACCTGTCCGTCTGTCGCGTCATAGAAGCGGGGGATCAGATTTGCAAGCGTCGATTTGCCGGAGCCAGTGCCGCCGATCACACCGATCGTTTCACCGGGCGCGGCGCAGAAGCTGATATCGGTCAGCGCATCCGCGCCTGCCTGCGGATAACGGAAGCTGACGTGCCGGAATTCCAGCTCCGCCTCTCCCGCGCCGTCCGGCAGCGCGTCCGCGCCGCTCACCATGCTGGACTTCGTGTCCAGCACCTGCGAAATGCGGCCCGCGCAGGCGGCGGATTTTGTGATGTTCAGGATCAGATTGGCAAACTTGATCAGCTCGACCAGGATCTGCGACATATAGTTATAAAGCGCGATCAGCTGGCCCTGCGTGATCGCGCCCTCGTTCACGCGGACGCCGCCCACGCGCAAAATCGCGACAATGGCCAGATTGATGATCACATACGTCAGCGGATTGAGCAGCGCGGAAAGTCTTCCGACAAACTGCTGCGCGGAAAACAGATCTCCGGTTTTCTCCGCGAAGCTTTCCGTCTCTGTCTGTTCGCGGGTAAAGGCGCGGATGACGCGCACGCCGGACAGATTTTCCTGCGCCGCACCGGTCACGCCGTCGAGCTTCGTCTGCACGCGCCGGTAGAGCGGAATGCAGCTGAGCATGATGGCAAACACAACGGCAAAGAGCACCGGGATGGCCACGGCGAAGATAAGCGCCGACTTTGTGTCGATGGTAAAGGCCATGAGCATCGCGCCGAAAACCACGATGGGGGAGCGCAGCAGCAGGCGGAGCGTCAGATTGAGGCCCGTCTGCACCTGATTCATGTCGCTCGTCATGCGCGTGACGAGCGTGGCCGTGCCGAGCCGGTCAAGCTCGGCGTAGGACAGCGACTGGATGTGCGCAAAAAGCGCACGGCGCAGGCTGCCCGTCGCGCCGGTCGCGGCCTTGGCGGAAAAATACTGCGCGCACGTGGCGCTGGCAAAGCCGCACAGGCCGAGTCCGACCAGCACAAGGCATTTTTTCAGGATATACGCCGTATCGCCGGACGAAATGCCGACGTCGATGATATCCGCCATGATGAGCGGCACCAGAAGCTCAAACGCGGCCTCGAGCAGCTTGAAGCACGGGGCCAGGATCGCCTGCAGGCGGTAGGGCCGCAGGTAAACAAGCAGTTTTTTCATGGGTTGTTTCTTCTCTTTCTTCTGCTATTCAATGGATTTGAGCGCCTGCGACATATCGATTGTGCGGATCTTCCGCCGCAGGGCAAGATTGACAAGCAGACCGAACACCAGCGTCAGCGCGGCCGAGATGAGATAGCTCAGCGGCGCGACGCGCACATCGAAGCACATGAGATCGATCTTGATCTGTCCCATGACATACGCGTGCAGCAGCTTTCCCATCGGAAGGCCCACAAGCGCGCCGAGGACGGTCAGGATGATGTTCTCGCGGAAGACGTAGCGGTTCGTCTCGCCGTCGTAGAAGCCAAGCACCTTGATGGTCGCGATCTCTCGTTCGCGTTCGGTGATGTTGATGTTCGTGAGGTTATACAGCACGATGAATGCCAGCGCTGCCGCGCCCAGCACGACGACCAGCACGATATATTGCAGGCTTTGCATCATCGTCGCCACACGGCTGCGGAAATCGCGGCTGAGGGTGACAGCCGCCGCGTTTTTCGCGCCCGTGAGCGCTGCGGAGGCCGCCTGCGCGTCCTCGTCCGTCTGATAGTTGACCCATGCGGCCTCGTATCCGGGCGCTTCACCGAAGACGTCCTGCCAGGTAGTCTGCGTCAGATAGACGTAATTATAAACATAGTTTTCAAACACAGCCTCGACGGTCAGCTCCGTCCGGCGCATGTCGCCTGTCTGCAGGATGATGGTATCGCCCGCCGACAGGCGCAGCGCCTGCGCAAGGCCCCGGCTGATGATGCAGCCGCCGTCCTGCGGGTAGGGGATCGGCGTTTTCTCCTGCGTGTGCAGGTCGATAAAGCCGTCCACGCTGCCCGATTCCGGGCAGACGACGTTTGTGGTCTTGACCGTGCCGCCGGCAGAAGCGTCCAGACTTTTTTCCGCGACAAACATACAGCCCTCCGCGCCGCTTTTCTCGCAGACGGCGAGGAAGTCCCCGCGTTCGCTGCCGCTCAGCGCGTGCTGGAAGGTCACGGCGGCGTCATAGCGGGTGATCTCGTCGTATTGATAGTCGACGACGCTGCTGATGGAGTCCTGAATGCCGAAGCCCGTGATGAGCAGCGCCGTGCAGCCGCCGATGCCAATCATCATCATGACCATGCGCTTTTTAAAGCGCAGAATGTTCCGGATGGAGACTTTATGCAGGAAGGGGAGTCGGTCCCAGATCAGCGGGAGGCGTTCAAGCAGAATGCGCTTGCCCGCCTTCGGCGCTCTGGGGCGGATCAACTCCGCTGCCGGCTTCTGCAGTTCGGCGTGTACGACGTACCACGTCGTACCGAGCGCGCACAGCAGATATGCGCCCGACGAGACGAGCGCAAGCGGCCAGTCAAAGGCATACAGAATGCCGGTAAAGCCGTACATGATATTATACGCGTGCCAGATCATCTTCGGCAGGAAATACGAACCTGCCGCGATGCCGAGCACACAGCCGAGAACCGAGGCGATCCCGGCATAGAGGAAGTATTGGGACAAGATCGCGCCGTTGGAATACCCCAGCGCCTTTAAAACGCCCGCCTGCGTCCGCTGCTCGTCGACCATGCGGGTCATGGTCGTGATGCAGACCAGCGCGGCCACGGCGAAGAAAAACAGCGGGAACACCCGTGACACGCCGCGCACGATATCGGAATCGCTCTCAAAGCAGGCGTAGCCGACGTTGCTGCTGCGATCCAGCACGAACACGTCCGGGTTTTCGAGCTTTTCCAGTTCGTCCTCGCCGTCGCGGTAGTCCTGCTCGGCATCGGCCAGCTTTTGTTCGCCGTCGGCCAGCTCCTGCTCGGCGTCGGCCAGCTTCTGATCGCCGTCTGTGATCTCCTGCTTTGCGTCAGCCAGCTCCTGCTCGGCGTCGGAGATCTTCTGTTCTGCTTCGGCCTTACCTGTGTAATAATCCGCCCAGCCGTCTTTGAGTTCCTGTTTTGCGTCTTCCAGCTCCTGCCGGCCATCTTCCAGCTCCTGCTTCGCATCTTCCAGTTCCTGCTGCTTTTCTTCCAGCGTTTTTTTCGCCTTGTCCAGCTTTTTCTGGTTTTCCGCGAACGCCTCGTTCGCCGCGTCTGCCGCCAGATCCAGCTGATTCTCATTGTCGGCCAGAGCGTTCTTGCCCTCGTCCAGCTGCGCCTGCGCCGCTGCAAGCTGCCCACGCGCCGCCGCGATCTGCGCTTTGGCCGCCTCCGCCGCCTCCGGCGACATCGCTCCTGCGGAAAGCGCAGCGTCTATCTGCGCCTCCTGTTTGTCGAGCGCGGCTTTCTGCGCGTCTAACTGCTGCTGCTGCTCGGCAAGCGTTTCGCGTGCTTTCTGGAGCTGCGCGAAAGCGAAGCTTATCTCGTTCTCGGCCTGTTTCTTTTCTTTTTCAAATTTGGCGGCGTTTTCCTCATAGGTCTGCTTCGCGTCGGTCAGCTTTTTTTCGCCGTCTGCCAGCTCCTGTTCGCCATCGGCCAGCTTCTGTTCATTTTCCTCGATCGTCCGCTGCCCATCCACCAGCTTCTGGTATGCGTCGGCCAGTTCCTGCTCCGCCTCCTGCTTTGCGTCGGCCAGAGAAACAACGCCGTCAGCATACGTCTGATGCGCGTCTTCCAGCTCCTGCTTCGCGTCGGCAAGCTCCTGCTTTGCATCGGCCAACTCCTGCTGCTTTTCATCCAGCGTTTCACGCGCGTCGGAGAGCGTCTGCTCGGCCTCTTCATAGAGGCGATCGCTGCGCCCATAAGCCGCGCTCTCGGCAAGCTGCGTGACCCACGGCTCAGCAGCGTCAATGCAGGCGGTATATTCGTCGGAATAGACCTCGCCCTGTCGGCCGGCCAGACGGAGATAGAGCGACGTGTCGTATTCCAGCGCAAACGCCTCCGGCAGGATGTACACGAATGACGAAAGCGTTCCGCTGCCGATGGAGGTGCCGCCGCGCTCATAATTGATGTATAAGACGCTCTTGGCGATGCCGACGATGGTGAATTCCCGGCGGTTGAAGCCGTCCAGCGTATCTTCGTCGTTCTCTTCCGTCAGAACGACTGTTTTTCCGAGATCCTTTTCGGAATACAGCAGCCCGTCAGCCAGACATTCCTCCGCCGTCTGCGGAAATCTTCCACATTTTAAGCCCGGCAGGTCGATCTGCTCAGGCAGCGACAAAAATCTGCACGGCTTCGCCGCCCCATCTGCGACGGAGGCCAGCGCATCCGCGCTCTTTTCCCCCTCGCAGGCCGCCACGCGCGCATCGGCGGCGAGCGCTTCCGCGTCCGTTTCGTCAAAGCCGACCGTGCTGACGAGGCGGAAATCATACATCCGGTGCGCCTCGGCATAGTCGTCCAGCGTATGTACCATTGCGGTCTTTGTCAGCCGCAGACCGCAGAAAAATCCCACGCCCAGCGCGACGATCGCCGCGATCGCCAGAAACCGGGTGAGACTGCTGCGGATCTGGCGCATTGTCAGCTTCAGCATACCCGTCACCATTCGATGCTTTCCACCGGCACGGGCGCTTCATTGCGCCGCACGTCGGTGATCTGGCCGCTTCTGACGCGGATGACGCGGTCGGCCATGGCGGTCAGGGCGGAATTGTGCGTAATAATCACGACGGTCATGCCGTTTTCCCGGCTCTGCTTCTGCAAAAGCGCAAGGATCTGCTTGCCGGTCTGGTAGTCAAGCGCACCGGTCGGCTCGTCGCACAGCAGCAACTGCGGCCGTTTGGCCAGCGCCCGCGCGATGGCCACGCGCTGCTGCTCGCCGCCGGAGAGCTGGGCGGGGAAATTCTGCATCCGCTCGCCGAGGCCGACCTGCCGCAGAACTTCGTCTGCCGGGATGGGATTTTTACAAAGCTGGCCCGCGATCTGCACGTTTTCCAGCGCCGTCATATTGGGCAGCAGATTATAGAACTGGAACACAAAGCCGACCTCATGGCGGCGGTAGGCCGTCAGCTGCCTACGGTCAAACCCCGACACATCCTCGCCCGCCAGCAGCACATGGCCGCTCGTCAGCCGGTCCATGCCTCCGAGAATGTTTAAAAGCGTCGTCTTGCCCGCGCCGGACTGCCCGACGATCACGCAGATCTCCCCCTCCGCGATCGTAAACGAGGCATCCTTCAGCGCGTCAATGCGCACGTCGCCCATCCGATAGGTCTTGCAGACATGATCGAACAACACAAAATTCTGCACACAGAACCCCTCCTGTATTTTTTCTAAAAATATATTATGGCATACTGTTTTCTGTTTTGCTTGAATAATCCATGAACGGCTGGCCGAAAATACTTTTTCTTGCTTTTGCCGCACATCAATGTTACTATTAAATTATAAAAAACGATAGGGAAGCTCTGATTCAATGACCGAGAGCATTCGGCGAGAGATTTTGGCCCAAGACATCGGATCAGAGGTTCCCTGACAGGAAAAGGAGCGGTCCTTTTGGCAAAACAGATCACGCGGATCGTGCTGACCGGCGGGCCTGCCGCGGGCAAGACGACGCTTATCAGCCGTATTCTCAAGGAATTCAAGCAGGACGAGGGCTGGAAGGTCATTACCATCCCTGAAACTGCGACGGAGCTGATCTCCGGCTTCGGCATCAAGCCCTTCGGCGGGTGCGTGTCCATGCTGGATTTTCAGGATTTTGTCGTTTCCGACCAGCTGCACAAGGAGCAGCTGGCGCTCAAGGCGGCACAGATGGTGCCGGAGGAGCACGTCATCGTGCTGTACGACCGCGCGCTCTTCGATGACAAGGCCTATATCTCCGACGAGGAGTTCCGGCAGGTGCTCGCGCGCTTCGGCCTGACCGAGCAGCAGGCGCTTTCCCACTACGATACCGTCCTGCACCTCGTCTCCTGCGCCAAGGGCGCGGAGTTTGCCTATAATTTCGGCAACGAGGCGCGCTACGAGCCGCTGGAGCTTGCGCGGGAAAAGGACGATCTGACGCTGCGCGCATGGCGTGCGCACCCGAATCTGCACGTGATCGACAATTCCGTCGATTTTGAGGACAAGATCGCGCGCGGCCTGCGCGCCGTCTATGAAGCGCTCGGCAGGCCCACGCAGCAGGAGGTCTGGCACAAGTATCTCATCGCGCTGCCCACGCTCCAGACGCTCGAGCAGACGTATCACGCCGCCAGCATCGACATGATGCAGACCTATCTGACCCGCGCCAACCCCAACATCGTCCGCCGCGTCCGCCAGCAGAAAAACGGCGGAGATTATCTCTATTTCTACACGGAAAAGCGCACGACCGGCTCCGGCCAGTGGGAGACGGAAAAGCCGATCTCCGAAAAGGAATACATCCGCTATCTCATGGAGGGAGACACGAGCCTGCACACCGTCCACAAGACGAAGTACCGCTTCGTATATAACGGCTGCCGGTTCGAGATCGATGTCTACCCGTTCTCGCAGGACCGGGCCATCATGCGTGCCGCATTGCCGGAAAACGCCCCCGTGCTCACCGCGCCGCCCGAGATCACCGTCCTGCGCGAGGTCACCGGCGACCCCGCCTACAAAAACCGCCAGCTGGCGAAAAATCAGAGACTGTAAAAGCTGCCGCCCGCGTTCAGTTCCATCGAACGCGGGCGGTGTGTTTTGTGAAAGGGGCGTTCCGGTGTGCCTCCGGCGGCCCATTCTTTTCCGTCTTGCCGGAAAAGAATGGGAAGAAAAGGGGCGCTGGTTACGGTTTGGTGCGTCCTGCGGGCGGACAGAGTCGTCCGCCACTACGGCGCTGCATCAAAAATTCTGAGCTGCATCAAGCTTTGCGGGAAAAGTCCAGAAAAACCAAAGGGGTTTTTCTGGTCGGTTCAAGGGGGGCCGGGGGGAAATCGAAATCCCCCCGGACTCGTTTTCTTTTCCCAATCTTTTCTTTTGGAGAAGCAAAAGAAAATGCTGGACAGCAGCTGCTGATTTTTAATACGAGTTCTTACTTTGCCGTGCGTCTCAAAATGCTGCGGCTTTTCGTTTATTCCACGCCGGTGACTTCGTAATCCTGCGCTTCGACGGCAGCCTTGAGCGTCTCATTCGAAACATCCTTCGTGAGCGTGACGACGGCGGTGCCGTTGTTGTGATCCGCGACTGCGGAAGCAACGCCGTCCACGGCTTCGAGCGCCTTTTTGACGCGCGCTTCGCAGTGGCCGCACATCATGCCCTTTACGTGTAATGTCTTTGTCATACCAGTTTCCTCCTTATTTTGTTCTGCCAGATGAATTTCCGGCATGGGTTTTCCTTTGTGATCGTGTTTGGCGCTGTAGAGTTTGCACAGGTTCAGCCGCAGCGCGTTCGACACCACGCAGAAGCTGGACAGGCTCATGGCCGCCGCGCCGTACATCGGATTGAGCGTCAGACCCAGCCCGACGAACACGCCCGCAGCTAGCGGGATGCCGATGACGTTGTAAATAAACGCCCAGAACAGGTTCTCGTGGATGTTCCGCAGCGCCGCACGGCTGAGACGGATGGCGGCGGCGACATCGAGCAGCGTGCTCTTCATAAGCACCACGTCCGCCGCGTCGATGGCGACGTCGGCTCCCGCGCCGATGGCAATGCCTGTGTCGGCGGCGGTAAGGGCGGGGGCGTCGTTGATGCCGTCGCCGACCATGGCGACGGGGCCGTATTTCTGAAGCTCATGCACGACGGCCTCCTTGCCGCCCGGCAGGACGCCCGCGACCACGTCGTCCACGCCCGCAAGCTTGCCGATGGCGTCGGCTGTGCGCTGGTTATCGCCCGTCAGCATCACAACGCGGATGCCCATGCCGCGCAGCTGCCGGATGGCCTCCGGGCTTTCCGGCTTGATGGCGTCCGCCACGGCGATGAGGCCGAGAAGCCTGCCGTTTTTCGCGAACAGCAGCGGCGTCTTGCCGGATTGCGACAGTGCGTCCGCCTGCTTGTGGATCTCCTGCGGCAGTGCAAGCTGCGAGGCCATATATTTGACGCTGCCGCCGAGCAGCTGCGCGCCCAACACTGTCGCGGTCAGACCGCTGCCGGTGATGGCGGCGAAGTTCTCCGCCGCTTCGGGCTGCAACTTTTCTTCCTCGCCGCGCTTCATGATCGCTGCGGCCAGCGGATGCTCGCTCTTGGCTTCCAGCGAGACGGCTGCCTGCAGAAGTTCCCGCTCCGTCACGCCATCAGCCGGGATGAGATCTGTGACCTCCGGCTGGCCGGAGGTGATGGTACCGGTCTTGTCCAGGGCGACGATGCGCGTCCGACCCGTATGCTCCAGACTTGCGGCAGTTTTGAACAGAATGCCGTTTTTCGCGCCCACGCCGCTGCCAACCATGATGGCGACCGGCGTCGCAAGGCCCAGCGCGCACGGGCAGCTGATGACCAGCACGGAAATGCCCCGCGCAAGCGCAAAGGAGAATTCCCGGCCCAGCAGCAGCCAGACGATTGTTGTGACAAGCGCGATGGAGATGACCGCCGGGACGAACACGCCCGCGACCTTGTCCGCCGTCTTGGCAATCGGCGCTTTCGACGCCGCCGCATCGGAGACCATGCGGATGATCTGGCTGAGCGTGGTATCCTCGCCGACGCGGGTGGCCTCGCACCGGAGGAAGCCCGAGCAGTTGACCGTCGCGGCGGAAACGCCGTCGCCGGGGGCTTTATCGACCGGGACGCTTTCGCCGGTCAGCGCCGCCTCGTTGACGGCGCTTGCGCCGTCCAGCACAACGCCGTCGACCGGGATGCTCTGGCCCGGACGGACGACGAACACGTCGCCCTTGCGGACCTGCGCGGCGGGAATTTTGACCTCTTTGCCGTCGCGGATGACCGTTGCCGTCTCCGGTGCGAGGGCCATGAGGCTCTTGAGCGCGTCCGTGGTTTTGCCCTTGGAATGCGCTTCGAGCAGCTTGCCGACGGTGATGAGCGTGAGGATCATGGCGGCGGACTCAAAATAAAATTCGTCCATATACGCCATGGCGGCTTCGCTGCCGCCGTGGAGCTGCGCGTCCGTCATGGCAAACAGCGCATAGACGCTCCAGCCGTAGGACGCTGCCGCGCCGAGCGAGACGAGTGTGTCCATATTCGGCGAGCCGCGCAGCAGACTCTTGGTGCCGCTTACGAAAAATTCCTGATTGATGACCATGACGATCCCGGCCAGCAGCAGCTGGACAAGGCCCATGGCGACGTGGTTGCCGTCAAACCAGCTTGGCAGCGGCCAGCCCCACATCATGTGGCCCATCGAGAAATACATCAGAATGAGCAAAAATGCGACAGAGGCGATCAGCCGCTTTTTAAGATGCGGCGTCTGCCTGTCCTCCAGCGCGCTTGCGTCCGCCGCAGGAGCAGCCTCCTGCCCGCGCACAGACGCGCCGTAGCCCGCGTCCTCGACGGCTTTGATGACGGCGGCAGGCTCCGCCGTACCCTCGACGCCCATCGAGTTTGTGAGCAGACTCACGGCGCAGGATTCGACGCCCGGCACCTTTTTGACCGCCTTTTCCACACTTGCGCTGCAAGCAGCGCAGTGCATGCCGGTCACGGTATATTGCTGCATGAAAATCCCTCCCTGGGAATCAATTACTTCATTAGCTTTTGCAGAGTTGCGGCCAGTTCATCCACGATCTCTTCATGGCCGTTTTTTAAGTCCCGCGTCACGCATGTGCGCAGATGCTCGGCCAGAAGCTCGCGGTTAAAGGCGTTGATGGCGGCGTTGACGGCAGCAGACTGCGTCAGCACGTCGTTGCAGTAGGCGTCAGCCTCGACCATCGCCTGCAGGCCGCGCACCTGTCCTTCAATGCGGCGCAGGCGGTTCAGAAGCTTCTTTTTCTCCTCCTGCGCGCGCAGCGTATGCTTCTCACAGCAGGAACATCGCTTGGGTTCCGGCATGGGCCAGCCTCCTTTTTATGTTTAGATACCCCATCGGGGTATCTTCACTATATACCCTGATGGGGTATTTGTCAAGTGTAAATTTACAGGGCCTCCTGTAGGGCCGATGCCTACTCGGCCCGTTGGGAAGCTGCGAATTCGCAGTAGATTTCCGTAAAAGCCGGTGCGTTCTGCGGGCGGACAGAGTCGTCCGCCCCTACAGGGAGCGGAGGGGTATTGTAGGGGCCGACGACTCTGTCGGCCCAATAAATGTGACGAATTCGCCGAAGATATCCGAAAAACGGATTGTTCTGCCGGGCCGATGTGGGCATCGGCCCCTACAAAGCTCCCGCGCCGGTGTCCCCCCATCTTACAAAACTGTAAGATGCGCAGGGAAAAGTGTAAGCCAAATCGATAGCGCTTTTCCGTGCGGCGCGGTATACTGGGGACAGAAATCAACACAGGAGGCATTTTCATCATGCAGATTCTCGAAGTAAACGGACTGCGCAAGGTCTACACGACGCGCTTTGGCGGCGCGTCAGTCGAGGCGCTCAGAAATATCAATTTCAGCGTGGAAAACGGGGAATACGTCGCCATCATGGGCGAATCCGGCTCCGGCAAGACGACGCTTTTAAACATTCTGGCCGGGCTTGACAAGCCGACCTCCGGCTCTGTCCTGCTGGACGGCAAGGACCTTGCCTCCATCAGGGAAGCCGACCGCGCGGCCTTCCGCCGCGACCATCTGGGCTTCGTATTTCAGGAATTCAATCTGCTCGACACGTTCTCGGTCGAGGACAATATCTATCTGCCGCTCGTACTGGCGGGCGTGCCGCAGAAGGAACTCTCCGTGCGGCTCGAACCCATCGCGGCTCGGCTCGGCATTACGGAGCTGCTGAAAAAGTACCCGTATGAAATTTCCGGCGGCCAGAAGCAGCGCGCGGCCGTCGCCCGCGCGATCATCACGAATCCTCGGCTTTTGCTTGCCGACGAGCCGACCGGCGCGCTGGACTCCAAGGCGACGGACGAGCTGCTGCGCGTGTTCTCCGACATCAGCCGCAGCGGCCAGACGATCCTGATGGTCACGCACTCCGTCCGTGCGGCCAGCCGCGCCGGACGCGTCCTCTTTATCAAGGACGGCGAGGTCTATCACCAGCTTTACCGCGTCAATCTCACCGATGATCAGCTCTATCAGAAGATCACCGACGCGCTGACCGTTCTGCAGGCAGGGGGCGAGCAGGCATGACACACAGACTCTATCCGCGCCTTGCCTGGCAGGGCATCACAAAAAACAAACGGCTGTATCTGCCGTTCCTGCTGACCTGCGTCGGCATGGTCACGATGACGTACATTCTGCTGTCGCTGGCCTCCTCCCCCATCCTCAAGACCTTTCCGGGCGGAGGCACCATGCCCATGATTCTCGGCATGGGCAGCTTTGTCATGGCGGCGTTCGCCGTGCTGTTCCTGTTCTACACGAATTCCTTCCTTATCCGCCGTCGGAACCGCGAGTTTGGCCTTTATAACATCCTCGGCATGGGCAAGGGCAACCTTGCGAAGGTTCTGGCATGGGAAACGGTCATCATGGCGCTCATTTCCATCGTGGGCGGCGAGGTGCTGGGCATTGCGCTCGGAAAGCTCTTTGAGCTGCTGCTCGTCAATATCGTGGACGGCACCGTACAGATGCAGTTTACCGTCTCCGTTCCGGCCACGACCATGACGACGATCCTGTATCTCGCCATCTTCGCGCTTTTGTTCCTGCGCTCGCTGGTGACGGTCTGCAAGACGAACGCGGCGGCGCTTCTGCGCAGCGAAGCCTGCGGCGAAAAGCCGCCGAAGGCGAACTGGGTGTTCGGCCTCGCTGGCTTTCTGATCCTCGGCGCGGCATATTATATTGCCGTGACGATCAAGCAGCCGCTGACGGCACTGGCGGTGTTCTTTATCGCCGTTCTGATGGTCATCGCGGCGACATATCTGATCTTTATCTCCGGCTCCGTGGTGCTGTGCCGCGCGCTGCAGAAGAATAAGCGGTATTATTATCAGAAAAACCATTTTATTTCCGTCTCGTCCATGGCTTACCGTATGAAGCGCAACGGCGCGGGACTGGCCTCGATCTGTATTCTTGCCACGATGGTGCTCGTTATGCTTTCATCGACGACGTGCCTCTATTTCGGCAAGGAGGATGCGCTGCGCACACGCTATCCGAGCGATCTTTCTGTTGAACTGCGCTTTGCCAAGGACGAGGGCGGTATGGATGAAGCAAACATCGCCATCGCGCGCGGCATGATCGAGGACGTTATCAAACAGGGCGGACTTGACGTGCAGGGGCAGTTCGATATCCGCAGCGCATGGTTCTCCGGCCTTCTTACGGGCAATACTTTCTCCCGCGCCGAAGAGAGTACGCTTATGGATTATGAACGCGCGGTCGATCTGACGCTCTTGCCGCTGGAGGACTATACCCGCATGACAGGCGAAAGCCTGACGCTGGCACCGGACGAGGCGTATTTTTGCTGCCCGCGCATGGCCTATACGCAGCCGGATCTCAGGATCGGCGAGCTGACCTACCAGATCAAGGGCCAGCTGCCGGAGTTCGGCGGCTTCGGCGCGGACAGCGCAAACATCACGACGACGATCTATCTCATCGTCCCGGATTTTGACGCAGCGGTGAACGCGCTGCGGACGCAGAACACTCGCTATCCGGTCGTCGTGAGCTGGCAGTATTCGTTTGATTCCGGCAGCCCGGATGAAGCGCAGATCGCGTTTCTCCGCGATATGATGGGGACGTTTGCCGATAACAGGGAAGGGCTGGTCTACGCGTCGTACACGGTGGAATCCATCGCGTCCAACCGCGGGGATTTCGTCGGCACCTATGGAAGCCTCTTCTTCCTCGCAATTCTGCTCAGCATCGTGTTCCTCGCCGCCGCCGTTTTGATTCTATATTATAAGCAGATCTCCGAGGGCTATGAGGATCAGGCCCGGTTCGAGATCATGCAGCGCGTCGGCATGACGAAGACGGATATCCGCAAGTCCATCAACTCGCAGCTCCTGCTGGTGTTCTTCCTGCCGCTTTTGTTTGCGGGGCTGCATCTGGGCTTTGCGTTCCCGTTCATCCATAAAATGCTGATGCTGTTCAACCTCACAAATCTGAAGCTGCTCATCGGCACGACGGTCGTCACCTTCGCCATCTACGCGGTCTTCTATACCCTCGTCTACCGCATCACATCCAATTCGTATTATTCCATCGTCGCAGGCGCAAAGGAGGAAGCAGCATGATCCGGTTTTTGCTCCGGCTCGTTCTGGTGCTGGTCCTGATCGCGGCGCTGCTGGTCGGCATGACGTGCTGCGCTGCTAAAGCCGTGTTCGGCAGCTGCGCGGAGGTCGGCGTGCAGCAGACCGTCCGCAATCTGGAAGACTTCTTCCTCTGGCTGCGCGACGTGTGGACGCTTGCACGGGAGAAATTAGAGCTATGCGCAGTGATTCGATAAAAAAAGCAAAGGACGGCGTCTCGGGCGGCGTGTTTTATCTGGGGCTGGCCGTGATCGGCGTGCTGGCCATCCCGGCGGCAGTCCTGCTGGGACTGATCGCGGGCGTGTGGACGCTGACGGACAGGCTGACGGCGTTTTTATCCGAAAAGCATTGACGTTTCCGCGCAATTCGGGTATCCTAGCGGCAGGAGGGATGAATATGACCGACTGTACGTCCTGCGGAGGCTGCGCGGGCGGCTGCGGCGGGTGCAGGAGCCACGTGCTGCTGCTGACGGAGCCGGAGCTTCGGCTGCTGCGGCAGCTCGGTGAGCTGGCGTTCCTGCCTGCCGCCTGCACGAGAACGGACGAAACGCCCGTGTATCTGGACGGCTCCGAAAACCGCGCGCAGACCAGCGCGGCGATCCTCGCCTTACAGATCAAGCGGCTCGTTTCCGTGGATTTTGCCCTGCCCCTGAAAGGCTTTGACTACACAGGCTACGAAGCCTGGCCCATCCGCGGCAGCATGGCCCTGACCGCCGCCGGTCAGGAGGCGCTCGACTCTCTGGATATCCAGGGCTGCGGCGAATAACAGACCGCCGGGAGAAGGCAGCTGCCTTCCCCCGGCGTGCGTCCGCTTTTCTGTTCCAAAACGGGTCTTTCATGACAATCCGAATATGCCACACTATAAGCAGCATATACCCCTTACCGTATGGAGGTGCAAGCCATGAAGCAATGCATGGATGCAGACAATCTGCATCGGCGTTTGAAAAAAATCATCGGGCAGGTACAGGCTATCGACCGCATGGTGGATGAAGACGTGCCCTGCGAGGATATTCTCTCCCAGATCAACGCGGCCAAGTCGGCTCTGAACGGCTGTGGAAAGGTCGTTTTGGAGGGCCATATCCAGCACTGCGTCCGCGACGGCATCCAGCACGGCGACGCGGACAAAACCATCGAAAGCTTCACCAAGGCTGTAGAGCGCTTTGCGAATATGCAGTAACCATTACACGCTTCCGAAAAGTCAGCCGTATGGGCTGACTTTTTTCTTTATACAATCAACGGCCCGGATGCTTCTGAAGCATCCGGGCCATTGGTTTATGAAGCAGTTCAAAGCGCCTCGACGGCGGCGCGGACCTCATCCATCAAGGGGATGGACGCTGCTGCGCCGGGGCGGGTGACGGAGATGGCGGAGGCCATGGACGCATACTGCATGGCCGTCTGCCGTTCCATGCCCTGCGCGAGGCAGCCGACGAAATAGCCCATGAACGTATCGCCCGCGCCGGTCGTGTCGACGGCCTTGACCGGGTACGCACACTGCCGGACCTCCGTGCCGTCCTTCCAGCTGACGGATCCCTCAGACCCGAGCGTCAGCAGAATGCCAAGCGACGGATAGCGCTGCTTGAGCGTCTCATAGCCCGCCTGCGCATCGCCGCAGCCCGCCATGGCCGCGCATTCGATCTCGTTCACGACCAGCCAGTCGACGCCGGAAAGATCGGCGTTTAAAAGCTCGTCCGAAATGGGCGACGCGTTCAGCACAACGCGCAGACCGCGCCGGGCGGCGGCGCGCAGCAGATAGGTCAGATTGGCGATCTCGTTCTGCAGCAGCAGATAATCCCCGGCGTTCAGCTGCATGAGCACCTCGTCGATCTCCTGCGGCGTGACCGCCTGATTGGAGCCGCCGTAGAGGAAAATGCAGTTCTGGCCGTCCGGCTGGACCTGAATGACGGCGTGGCCCTGCGGAACGTCGGTATGCTTCAGATAGCGCAGATCGACGCCGCTGCCGGACAGCAGCTCTGCCAGCCGTGCACCCTCCGGGCCGAGCAGACCCGCGTGATGCACCTTCTGCCCGCTGCGTGAAACGGCGATGGACTGGTTCAGCCCCTTGCCGCCCGCGTTTTGGGTATAGCTTTTTGTGTGGATCGTCTCGCCCGCGCGGCAGAAATGGTCGACGGCGTAGACGTGATCGATATTCAGAGAGCCAAAATTGACGACGTTCATCGGATGAACCTCCATCGTTGGAATTTCCTATAGCATACCCGCTCCGCAGACCGGTTGTCAAGCCCTGCGCGGGTCGAGATAGACGGACGGGTGCTTTTTGCACGTTGCAAGGCTCACGAGCACGAGCGCCAGCGCACAGGCGATCGCCCCCGGCACTGTCGCGCCGAGGCCGAACGGCTGGCCCAGCAGCTTCCACGCGATCGTGACCGTAAAGCCCGCCGCCATGCCGGACAGAACGCCTGCCTTCGTCGCCTTTTTCCAATAGAGCGCGGCGAACGCCGGAAGTCCCGCCGCAGCGGCATAGAAGCTCCAAGCGAACATGAGGATGTTATACGCGTTTTTGATGTACAGCGCGATCAGCAGCGCGCCCAGCGGCAGTACGACGGCGAACACGCGCGTGAGCCGCAGCTCCTTCCTTTCCGGCGTATCCGGCCGGAATACCTTGTAGATATCATGCACGCACGTCTGCACGGAGACGATGAGATAGCTGTCCGCCGTGGACATGATGACGGACAGAATGCCCGCCAGTGCGAGGCCCGTCAGGCCGACCGGGAGAATTTCAATCGCCAGCGCCGGAACGACCGCGTCGGTCGAGCCGTAGGCCGCGATCTTCTCCGCCGGGACGAGCTGATGCGCGACCACGCCCATGAACCATACCAGCGGGATCGTCAGCCCGTAGGCAAGCGTGCCGAGGAACAGGCCCTCCTTGGCGGATCTGCGGTTCTTTGCCGCGAACGCCCGCTGCCACATCTCCGCGCCGGCCAGCGTGAAGACAAAATAGGTGATGATATCGCCGACGATGCCGCCGTCGATGTACGGCTTTGCCAGCTCCGGCGCCAGATTCTGCACAAAATTGCCGATCCCGCCGAGCTTGACGAGCGACGAGGCCGGGATCAGAATGTACACGAACAGGATCAGCATGACAAACTGGAACACGTCCGTATAAATGACGCCGAACAGGCCGGACGTGGCCGTGTAGATGATAAATACCGCGCAGGCGATGAGCGCGCCCAGCTCATAGGAAATGCCGATCTCGCCGCCGAGCATATTGATGATCGTGGCTGTCGCCGTGACCTGCGAGGCGACCGTGCCCATCATGGTGAACGCAATGAGGCAGCCCAGCACGACCTTGGCCGTTTTTCCGAAGCGCTGCTCAAACAGGTCCGGGATGGATGTGATGCCGAACTTTGTGCCGACGTCCGAGATGCGCCCGGCGAGGCCGGAAAAGATGAACATCCCAAGCAGGTACGGCAGCGCCGTCATGATGGCCTTGAAGCCGCTTGAATACGCGACGCCCGCACGCCCCATCAGGCCGCTGCCGCCGATGATGGTCGCGCAGACGGTGGCCATCAGAACCAGCGGCCCGAAGGAGCGCCCGCCGAGATAATAATCGTCCATGCTCCGGACCTTTTTGACCACCACAAGGCCGATGAGCACCATTGCAATCAGATACGCGCCGATGATCGCCAGATCCAGCGCGTGAAGTTCGTTGTGAACCACGTGTGTCTCCTTTCCTTCCGGCAGGCAGACACCCGCCGGATCATGTTGTTTCTGTTTTGCTGAAGAACCGGGCGACGGCCTCCCGTGCCTCCTGGTCGCCCACAAAGAGAATGCGGTCCTCGCTGCGAAGCTCGGCATACGGCCCCGGCGAGACGGTCAGCGCGTCCGCGCGCGCAATGGCGACGACGGTCGCCCCCGTCGCCTGCCAGAAATGGAGCGAACCGAGGGTCTTTCCCGCGTCCGGCCAGTCCTGCGGCACGCGGCAGGAGAAGGTCTTCAGCTGCTCCGCAGCCTGTTCGGGCTGCACGGAATCATCGAGAATGCTGCCGCACAGCTCCGACACCTGCCGCGCCACGGCCTCCTGCTGGGCAAGCAGCGCGCGCAGCCGCTGCTTTTTCTGCTGCAGCTCATGCTTCTCGCCGACCATCTGCAGATAGCGCTTCGCGTTTTCCGCAGAGCGCACGTATACGCCGCTCTGCTCCTTGACGGTCACGACCTGCATATCGCGCAGCAGCTGTGACGTAACGAGATCAGTGTCAAAAATGACGGAGATCGAGAGACGGGGCGGGAAAAGGTGGGATAAGCCGAAAAAGGCAGAGAAATCAAGGGATTGCGGGGGCGGTAAGTTCTGAAAACCGCCGAAAATTTGAGCCGACGCCACGACGGCGACGCGCACGTTCCGTGTCAATCACGACGGCCGCGCGACGCTGATCGGGCGTCTTTTTTCGTCGTCGGCGCGTTTCTAACGCTTCGGGGCGTTCGCGTTTAACGCTGGGCGTTCGAGCGTTCGGACGCGCGTTAGAAAACGGCGAAAGCCTTGCAAACACTGGGCTTTTTCGCGTTCGAGCCGCCGATCGGGAGAGCCGCCGGACACCGCCGCGCGCCGCCGCTGCTGAACGCCAGAGGTGCGCCGGGTGCGCCGGTAGGTGCGCCGGACACAAAAAACGCCCGAAAATCCGCATGAATACAGGCTTTTCGGGCAAATACAGAACAAACAAGGCAGACAGCCTGCACGCGTCACCGCGTCGGCCGTCTGCCTTTTGCTATGTATAAGTATGCAATATATGCAGATATTATGCAGTTACCGCCGCGGGCGCGGCCAGGGCACCAGATGCGTTATCTTGCCGCGCGCAACGGTGAGCCAGGACCGTCATCCGGCGCGGCCAGAGCTTCGGCTCTGCGGTACAACTCGCCGAGGATGATCGCTTTGCCTGGCACGTCCAGTTCGTCCCACAGGCGGGCTACTTTGAGGGCGTCGTCGCTGATCCCCTGGATCGCGTCGGCGTTCTTTTCGGCTGTCTGGTCTTCGCCGGTTAGAATGTATTCCATTGACACGTTGAACAACTTCGCAACCTTGTATAGCTTGTCAGCTGATGGTGCTGCCTTATTCCAGTTACGAATACTGCCCTGTCCGAAGCCAAGTTCCCGCTCCACGCTTGCAATAGTATGGCCGTTCTTCTCCGCGAGGGAACGAACACGTTCAACGATACCCATAGAATACACTCCAATTAAATTGACTAAAATCCATTTTACATCTTGACTAATGGAATACATTCCATTATACTGTGAGCGTGGCAAGCAAACACGACAGCCACGAACCGCGAAACAGTATAGCAAAACAACGCCATAAAAACAAGACATTTTTGCACGACACGAAAGGAGAACGAAAACATGACACGCACCATCGGCGAAGCCATTGAGGGACGGCTTCATAACCTTGGCCTGCGCCAGAAGGACCTGGCCGACAGCATCGGCGTCCCCGTTTCGACGCTCAACAGCTGGCTGCGCCTGGGTCGGGACATTCCCACGCAGTACATCTTAAAGATCGCGCACGTCCTGCGCTGCACCCCGACCTATCTGCTGTCGGGCGGTGAGGACGACCGCGAGACCCCGACCAAAAGCGACGCCATCGAAGACCTGATCCGCGCGACCGTGGCCGAGGTGCTGCGGCAGCAGGAAGCGCAGAAGCGGCGCGGAGACACAGAGCCGCAAATGCGTACCGCCACGTACATCGAACGGCAGCGCGAGCAGCTGGAGCAGATCAGAGCGGAGCAGGCCGCCGAACACGGCGACCCGATCCGCGCGATGTTCTACCGCATGGGCGCGGAGCTGCTGGGCGACGAGATCACGGCCACACCGGCTCAGTCCCCTGCGTCCACGCAAGCACATACACCAGTTCAGACCTGTCTTCGCCCCGCCGCTCTGCGACGCGAAGCAGCACCCAGCCAGCGTCCAGGTATTTGTTCGCGGCATAATCGTCGGCAGCTTCAAAGACTTGGCGCACATCGGAAAAATCGAAATCCATGAGATCACCCCCTTATGGGGATTGTAACACAAACAGGACAAGGAGGCAAGGGCATGAGACGGATCAAGACCTACAAGAAGTGGAGCATCTGGCGGCTGACGGCGGCGGAGGCCATCGACGTGGGCGGGCGCTTCGCGGCATTTTTGCCGGAGACGGACCCAGGCGCGATGGACGAGCCGGAGTGGGCGGCGGACAGCGTGCAGGAGCTGATCGACTTCATCGACAGCTACGAGACGTGAACGCGGACGGATGGTACAGGCCAGAGGGCTACGGCGGCTGCCGGAACTGCATGTTCCGCGGCGAGGGGCTGCCGATGTGCCGGAGGGCCGCAGAGGCAAAGGCCAGCATCCCAGTCTGCCCATTCTGGCAGAGGCGGGAGCAGGAGAAAGGATACGAAGATGGTAAACCGCAGGAAGGTATTTGTGCAGCAGTTCTCTGATCTGCTTCGCAGCGGACGGCGCACAGGCGTCGAGCGGCTGGAGCTGTCGGACAACGGCAATCTGGTGACGATCTGCTTCGAGGGCGGCGGACGCCGCGAGGTCAACGTAGAAGGCGACAGCGAGGCGGCGCTGATCCTGGACGTGATCCGCCGCGTGCTGTACTAAGCCCACGCAGGGCAAGGCCCAGTCCCGTGAAAGCCGGGACCGCCCCTTCGGGGGCGCGGCGCTCATGCCTGCTGAAAGGAGGACACATTATGGAGAAGTACAAACCGGAGCCGGGCTACCGCGAGCCGTACACCGAATACGGCATGGAGATCGTCATGTTCTGCGCGAAGCACTGCCTGACCAAGAAGGCGCTGGCCGCAGAGGCGGGCATCCCCTACGACAGCCTGCTGGCAACGATCAAGGGCCGCCGCAGCGGCCACAACGTCAAGGCTGCCGTGGCCCCTGTCATGGCGCGCTACGAAGCGGCTGCGAAGAAGCAGCGGTGGAAAGGCAGGGGTGCGTAAATGCAGAGCTACATCAGCACCAGCACCGCGGCCCTGCTGACCGGCGAAGCCCCCCAGCGCATCCGCGAGAAGATCGCGGGCGGCGTCTATGAGACCCGCAAGCAGCGTAGCGACCGCGGCGGCGGCAACGGCGGCGAAAGCTACCAGATCGCCGTCAGCAGCCTGCCGCAGGAGGCACAGATCCTTTACTACGCACAATGCGACAACGCCGCTGGCGGCGAAGACTGCGATCTGGCTGCCTACCACGCCCGCTTCGGCGAGAAGGGCATCCAGGAGCTGCTGGGCAAGCAGCGGGCCGTCCGGCAGGGCCGCGCGATCCGCGCGATGAATCCGGCAGACGTGGTCGAGCAGCTGACGGCGCTGGCCGAGGACCACGGCACGAGCCTGCGGACGCTCTACCGCTGGATGGACGCCTACGAGGAAAAGGGGCTGCCGGGCATCATGCGCGCGGTGAGCCGCAAGGACAAGGGTACACGGCCGAGCATCTGCGCGGCCGCCTATCAATACGCATACGGCCTGTACGCCGACAAGGTGAAGCGGACGCAGGCCACGATCTACAACAAGCTGGTGGACAAGGCCGCCGTGCTGGGACCGGACGCCTGCCGGAAGTGCATCTTCTGCGAGGGCACCGAGGCCCGCGCCCGTCTGATGGAAACGGGCGAAATCAATCACTACCCGCCCTGCGCCGAGCCGGTGAAGGCGGGGATGCGGGTGCCGGAGTGCAGGCAGACGCTGTCGCGGATGCTGGCCGCGATCCCGTCCGATGAAGTGACGCTGGCCCGCCGCGGCGTGAAAGCCTGGAAGGACGACCACATGTTCATGGCGGTGCGTGAGAAGCCGCAGACCGTGAACGAGGTCTGGTTCGGCGACCACCACCAGTTCGACTGCTTCGTGCTGGACGAGACCGGCAAGCCGGTGCGCCCATGGCTGACGGCCTGGTACGACGCCGCGACCGGCTGCCTGGTGGGCTGGGTGCTTTGCACCAACCCGAACACGGAGACGATCACCGAGGCGTTCATCCGCGGCGTGGCCCACACGGAACACAGCCCCTTCTACGGCCTGCCCGCCCATCTCTACATAGACAACGGCAAGGACTACCGCAGCAAGACCTTCGAGACCGGCCTGATCAAGGAACACGACCTGGGCTATCTGAACTGCAACATCGCCAGCAACAGCGTGATCCAGCTGTTCAACGTGACGGTCCACCACGCGCAGCCCTATCACGGCTGGGCCAAGACCGTGGAGCGATTCTTCGGCACGCTGGAGGACATCTACATCCGCGACGCGCCAGGCTGGTGCGGCGGAAGCCCGAAGGAACGGCCGGAGGACTTCTCCCGCGAGCTGCGGCACCAGCTGGAGCATGGGCAGCTGTGGACGATGGACCAGTTCTACGAATGGCTTCGGGACGACGTCTTCCCCGCCTACCACAACCGGCCCCACGAAGGCCACGGCGGGCGCAAGCCAATCGACCTTTACAACACCCTGCCCCGCGCCCGCATGGAGCAGCCCAGCTGGCAGATGCTGTGCGTGGCCCGCGACGACATGGCCGAGCGCAAGATCACGCAGCGCGGCATCAAGTTCAAGAACAAGCTGTTCTGGTCCGACGAGATGATCGGACTGGCGGGCACGGACGCCGTGATCCGCTACAGCCGCAGCGATCTGTCCAGCGTGTCGGTGATGGTGGACGGCAAGTTCCTGTGCGAAGCCGGTCTGCACGAGACCTTCTCGCTGGTGGGCGAGGACGAGGAACGCGTGGCCGCGCACGTCGGCAGACAGAAGAAGCAGCTGCGCGAGACCCGATTCCGCATCGCTGTCGCCAGCCGCAGCACGTTCGCCGACGAGGTGGACGTCAAGAAGAACACCGGAACGATCACGGCCATCGAATACGAGAAGGCCGCCAGAGCCAGAGAGAAGCTGCGCAGCAAGCCGCCGCGCAAGCCGCGCGACGACAACAGCGGCGACGTGGTGCGCTCCATGTTCGAGGCAATGGGCGAGGAACTGCTGCGCAGCGCACGATAACGCGCGACATCTGTGACAAAAACGAAAGGAGCGGACCCCATGAACGAACGCGAAAACGAGTACCGCGGATGCAGGCTGCACCGCTATCTGGTGGCCGAGGCCACCCCCACCGAGCGCCAGGCGCTGCGCGAGGCGATCCAGCGCGTGAACACCGAGGGCGCGACGCAGATCGTGCTGCTGTCCTGCTGCGAGGTTGACACCATCAGCCGCCTGGACGCCGCCAGGCTGCGCAGAGCCGCCGAAAAGCGGAGGGCGCGGAGAATCCGGCAGCTGATCCAAACGGTCTGCTGCTGGCTGTCGGCGGCCTGCCTGTTCATCGCCTGGGGCGTGGCAGGCAGCGTGGAGTGCGGCACGCGCCCGATGTGCTGGGCCACGGCGCTGCACATGACCGGCTGGATCGCCGCCTTCGGCATCTTCGCCTGGATCGGCGGTCTGATGGATCGGTAGACCCGAAAAGGCCCAAGGCCCAGTCCCGTGGAAGCCGGGACCGCCCCTTCGGGGGCGCGGCGCTTACAGCCACAAACGAAAGGAGCGCTGACACAATGACGAATCTGGCAGAGAATCTGACGACGACTACCAGCCAGGGGGACCTGGCACGCGAATTGCAGCGGCTGCGCGACGCGGAGGGTGTGACCTTCGCAGCCATCGCCAACAAGACCGGCATCAGCCGGTCGGCCATCAGCCAGCTGGTGAATCAGGGGCTGCGGATGAAGCCCGAACACGAGAAGAAGCTGTGGGACGCCGTGAACGAGATCAAGGGCACGGAGGAACGGCTGGGGCCTGACGTCCCCGTCGCGCCGATCCACTTCAAGACGCGCATCGAGCTGTTCGAGACGAAGGAGTTCAAAGAGTGCATGGGCTGGTGCAACTACGTCTGCAGCAAGCGCAAGATGGGCGTCATGGTGGGCCACCCCGGCAGCGGCAAGACCACCGTGCTGCGCCACTTCGCGCAGAGCCATCCAGGCGTGCTTTACATCGAAGCCTGGCCGCAGATGCGCGTGGGCGATATGCTGGAGGCCATCGCGCGGCCGCTGGGCCTGTCCCTGCGCGGCAACAACTACCGCAAGACCCAGGACCTGATCGCCTACCTGTCGGGCCGCACGGACGTGCTGATCGCGGTGGACGAGGCCGAGTATCTGGCGAAGTGGGACGTGGACAAGTTCGAGGTCCTGCGCAAGGTGTGGGACAACACCGGCACGCCGGTGATCCTGTGCGGCACGGATGTGCTGGAGGGTATGCTGACCCGCGGCCGCGGCCGCCACGACAACCTGGCGCAGCTCTACCGCCGCAAGGTGGAATTGAAGCTGAACGGCATCGGCCAGGCCGAGGCACGCACGATCCTGCGGGAGTACAACGTGAGCGACGACGCTGCCGACGCTCTGGCGACCATCGCCGCCGACGTGAAGCACGGCGGCATGGGCACCTTCGTGGAAATCCTGGACATCTGTCTGGAAGCCGCCGAGGGCGGGCAGATCACCGGCGACATCCTGGCAAGCGCCCGGAAATACAAACTGATGTACTAAGGAGGACAACGTGAAAACACTGACAATCATCTATCTGGCGGCGACGGCTGCGGTCTTCGCCTACGTCGGGGGCGTCTGCTTCTTCAAGCGGCGCGCCCCTGCGGCCGGAACGCTGGGGCTGATCATCGCGGCCATTGGGCTGGTCCTGATCGCGTGGACGGGGGCGATGGTATGAAGGCAGCCTACACCCGGATCAAAAAGCCGCGCCGCGTGACGGACGATCCCGTGATCTATGTTTGCAGCCCCTATGCAGCAGACCCCGAACGCAACGCCCGCCGCGCAGAGAACTTCTGCCGCTACGTCTGGAAAATGGGCGGCATCCCGCTGGCCCCGCACCTGCTGTTCCCGCGCTTTATGAATGAGAACAGGCACAAGGAACGCGAAGCGGGGCTGCGCATGGCTCGCAAGCTGCTGGGCATGTGCGACGAAATGTGGGTGTTCGGTGACGAGATCAGCGAGGGCATGGTCGGCGAGATCATCGAGGCGTCGGCCCGCTGCATCCCGATCTATCACTACGACGGCCCCATCACCCTGACCATCACCCGCGACGGGAAAGACCCGAATCGCTGGTCGTGGCATATTTGACATCAAGGAGGAAGACACAATGGCAAGAAAACGCGTAGAAGACACAGTCCCCGCTCTGGAGAGCTGGGACGACGTGAATCAGGCGCTGGCGACCATCGCGGACAATCAGCGCACGGTGGAGAACTTCGAGGCAGCGATGCAGAACAAGATCGACGAGGCGAAGGCCGAGGCCGAAGCCCGCAGCCGCGTCTTTATCGAGGCCACCAAGCGCCTGGAGCGCCAGATCAAGGAGTTCGCCGAGGCACACCGCGACGACATGGACGGCAAGAAGACCAAGACGCTGAACTTCGGCGCAGTGGGCTTCCGCAAGTCCACGAAGATCAAGCTGCCGAAGGCCCCCACCAAGCTGGCTGAGATCATCCAGCTGCTGCGCAGCAAGGGCATGGACGACTGCGTGAAGACGCCCGCGCCCAGCGTCGATAAGGACGCCCTGCACAAGTACCCCACCCAGGACATCGTGGCCGTGGGCGCATCCATTGAAGTGGACGACGTGTTCTGGTACGAGCCGGACCGCGAGAAGCTGGAACGCGGCTAACCGACGAAGGAGGGCACACGGATGGGAACGCAGGCCAACGTCCTGACGCCGCAGCAGATGCGCTGCATCTACGCACTGGCGCGCGGCGGAGGGATCAGCAACGAAGATCTTCACGCCGTCGTCTTCGCGACGACGGGCAAGGACAGCATGAAGCTGCTGACGACGGCAGACGCCAAGCAGGTGATTGACCGGCTGAAACGGCTGACCGGACAGGAGACGACCGCGCCGCACAACAGGCCGACGAAGGAGCAGGTGGCGAAAATCTACGCGCTGGCCGCAAAGCTGGGCTGGGCCGACGATCCGAAAAGGCTGCGCGCCTTCCTGGAGAAGCGTTTCGGCGCGTCCCACCCCACCTTCCTGGACGACAAGCACGCACGCAACTGCATCGAGGCGATGAAGGCCATGCTGGCCGGAGGACGCGGAGAGCGGAAAGGAGGCCACGATGGAGAAGTGGACGGACCGGCTGACCATTGACATGATCCCCGAACAGTACAGGCAGCTGGCAGAGATCACGGGCATCCAGCCGCTGCTGACGCTGGCAGCACAGTACGGCGGCTCCAACCTTTACATCCCAAAGGTGGACGCCCTGACCCGCACGGCGCGCGACCGGCTGATCCGCGAGAAGTTCACCGGCTACAACGCCGAACAGCTGGCGCAGGAGTTCGACCTGACGGTCCGCTGGGTGCAGGAAATCTGCAAGGACGCACCGCCTGCCGGTCAGCTGTCGCTGCTGGACTTTGAATAGTCCGATTTTATCCACATTTCCCCCATAAACTAAGGGAATTGCTTCTTATTTACCCAACAATCGAATCCATTTACAATAAACTCCGTAAAGGCCGCGCGCCTTTACGGAGTTTCGTTTTTATCTGGAGGGCGCAGCATGGAAAGCTGGATCACATGGATCATTCAGGTGGTGGCCTACGGCATCATCTGCTTCCTACTCAAGCGAGAGCTGAATCAGTTCGACCAGCGGGACAAGCGCCTGCAGGAGCGCATCGACGAAGTGGAGAAGAAGGCGTCGGCCGACACCAAGGCCCTGGCCGAGAAGATGGACAACTTCATCCAGGAGGCCCCCTTCAAATACACCCTGCGCGACGACTTCATCCGCGCCGTCGCGGGCTTCGACGCCAAGCTGGACAAAATCCTTGACCAGCTGACCAAAAGAAACTGACCCAAAATTTACAGAAAGCGAGGTGGGCCGATATGGCAGCCAACCTGACCGTCGCGGCGAACAAGCGCGTCCGCGGCGAAATCCTGGCCCTGCTGTACTCCGTTCAGCCTGTGCCGGTGGAGATCAGAACGATCACCAACAGCCTGCTGGAGTCCAGCATGGTGAGCGTCCCCAGCATCGCGCAGCACATTGACTACCTGTCGGGCAAGAAGTACATCCAGGTGATCGGTGAAGAAGCAGCCGAACAGATCCTGCACGGTGTGGTCCCGCCTTCCGCCTTCGTGAAACTGACGCCGACCGGTGTCGATCTGGTGGAGGGCACCATTGAGGACCAGGGCGTTGACGTCTGATGGGCGACCAGAGAGAGCGCAACCGCATCAAGTCCCGCGTGGATGAACTGCCCGACGAAATCCGCGCACAGCTGGACGCGATGCTGGCAGACGTCAACTACACCTACCAGGACATCGCCGACACGATCACCGACCTGGGCTATGAGATCAGCCGCAGCGCCGTGGGCAGATATGCCATGCGCCACAACAGCGCAGCACGACGTTTGAAAGAGGCATCAGAGCAGACCACGGCGCTGCTGCAATTCATCCGCGAGAATCAGGACGTCGAGTCCACGGAGCTGGCCTCCGCGATTATGATCGACGGCCTGACCCGCAGGATCGCAACGGCGGACGAAGACTTCGACGCCATGCCGCTGGACAAGGCGGGCCGCCTGCTGGTCCAGCTGCAACGCAGCACCATTTACAAGGAACGCTGGCGCAAAGAGCGTCTGGCGGCCATTGAGGCCGTCGAGCGCAACGTGAAGGCACGGATGCGCCAGGCCGTTCAGAACGATCCGGAACTGCTGGCACAGCTGCAAAGGCTTGTCAGCGACGCGGCAGCGGAGGAGGCGGGACGCGATGAAGGCTGAGCTTCACTGGTACGTTGCGCAGGTTATGACCGGCAGCGAGCAGGAGACGGCCAGGAAACTGACCGACGCAGGCATGGAGGCGCTCGCCCCCGTCCAGATTCTCCACGAACGGCGTCACGGCAAATGGTGGCCGATCCGACGCGTGGTGTTCCCCAGCTATGTATTTGTCCGCACGGGCATGACGCCCCGCTTCTATTACTTCATCAGCGGCCTGCCCCGCGTGATCCGCCTGCTGGGCGCAGACGGGCCGGAGCCGGTGCCGGACGAGCAGATGGAAGTAGTTCGCCTGTTTGCCCCAGGCGGCCGAGACTTCGGCATGTCGCAGGGTGAGCGCATCGACGGCAAGACCGTGATCACATCTGGCCCCCTGCTGGAGCTGGAAGGCAAGATCGTAAAAGTGAACGCCAGAGGACGCCGGGCGACCGTATCGGTCCCGATCCTGGGCGAGGCACATCAAGTGGACGTCGGCGTCATTGTGGCGCAGGCCGAGGCCGAAGACGCCACGAACAGAAACCCGAAGGAAGACGCGCGCTGATCCGTCGCCGTGTTCGAGATCGGGGGACATAACCGAGAAAGCAACGCCGCCCTGACAATCGGTGGTGGCGAAGCCTACATATCGGGGCGATCCCATCCGTGGGGACCACTCCACGCGCCCCGTGGAAGCCTCCTTTCGTTGCTGCGCCCCGACGTGTTTTCACGTCGGGGCGTGGTGATAAGCGCAGAAACGATTTTAAGGCCCCTGTGCGGGCTTTTGAGTTTGGGCGGGGAGCTGGAGGGGGTGCGGCGTCTAACGCCGTTCTAACGCGTCAGAGAGGCCAAGGAAAGCGAAAGGAGGGCGATTGACGTGCGAGACCTGCAAGATATACGGGAATTGATCAATCCGGAGGGCATCACGGACGGCAAAATCGTCGCCGCGCAGGCCCGATTCTACGACTACTGCAAAATGATGAATCCGAAGTTCTACCGCGACGACCGGCCGTACCAACGCGACCTGTGCGAGACGCTGCAGGCGATCTTCGAGGGGCGGCTGATCAACAAGGACACCGGCGAGCCGTACAAGAATCTGATGATCAACCTACCGCCGCGGCACGGCAAGTCCTACACCCTGACGCTGTTCGTACAGTGGTGCATGGGCAAGAAGAACGACACGCGCGTCATTTCAGTGTCATATAACGACATTCTGGCCGGGCGTTTCGCCCGAAACGTCCGCGACGGCATTGACGCCGACAAGATCGACAGCAAGGTGACGATCTTCCACGACGTCTTCCCGACGACGCGCGTCAAACAGGGCGACGCGGCGGCACAGCTGTGGAGCCTGGAGGGCCAGTTCTTCAACTACCTGGCGACCGGCTTCGGCGGTACGATCACCGGCATCGGCTGTTCGATGGGGATCATCGACGACCCGATCAAGAACGACCAGGAGGCGTTTAACGACCGCGTTCTGGACGAACAGTGGAGCTGGTACACCGACACCTTCCTGTCCCGTATCGAAGAAGGCGGGATGCAAATTATCGTTATGACCAGATGGTCCACGAAGGACCTGTGCGGCCGCCTGCTGGCAAGCGAGGACGGCGGCGACTGGTTTGTCTTCTGCCGCCGCGCCTGTCTGGACGAAGGCGAGCGCCGGATGCTCTGCCCTGATCTGCTGTCGTGGAAGTCCTACATGAAGAAGCGCCGCCTGACCAGCGCGGAGATCGCGGACGCCAACTACCAGCAGGAGCCGGTGGACATCAAGGGCAAGCTCTACAGCGAGTTCCGCACCTATGAGCAGCTGCCGCGCGACGCTGCGGGGAAGCTGGACTTCGGCGCGATCATCAGCTACACCGACACGGCCGACACCGGCAGCGACGACCTGTGCAGCATCGTCGCGGGCATCCACGAAGGCGAGGGCTACATTCTGGATGTCATTATGACGGACGAGCCAATGGAGAAGACAGAGCCGCAGACGGCGGAGCAGCTCTACAGCTACCACGTCGAGACGGCGCGGATCGAGAGCAACAACGGTGGCCGCGGCTTCGCCAGAAACGTGGAGCGGCTGCTGTGGGAGCTGTACCAGACGCGCAGCGTGAACATCGAGTGGTTCCACCAGGGCGCAAACAAGCACGCCAGGATTATGACCGGCGCGACCTTCGTCATGCAGCACCTGCTGTTCCCTTCCGACTGGGCACAGCGGTGGCCGCGCTACTATGCGGCGATGGTGAGCTACCAGAAGACCGGCAAAAACAAACACGACGACGCGCCGGACGCTACGACCGGCATCGCCGAAACAATTCAGGAACGAGAAGGGAGGGGTACTCTTGACATCTGGTGGGTGTGAAATCCTGCACGCTGATTGCATTGAGGTGCTGCAAACGCTGGCGGAGAACAGCTTCGACGCGCTGATCACCGACCCGCCCTACAGCAGCGGCGGCCAGTACCGCGGCGACCGGATGCAGAGCGTGACCGAGAAATACAGCCAGAGCGGCGCGAAGGCCGAGTACCTGAAACACGCCTTTGAAGGCGACAACATGGATCAGCGCGCCTGGACCAGCTGGACGGCGTACTGGCTGGAACTCTGCCGCAAGGTGGTGAAGCCGGGCGGCGTGGCGGCGATCTTCATCGACTGGCGTCAGCTGCCCGCCCTTTATGACGCGATCCAGTGGGGCGGCTGGGTAGTCCGCGGTCTGATCCCGTGGGACAAGAAGAACGCCAGACCGCAGCCGCACCGTCCGAAGCAGCAATGCGAGTTCATCGTGTGGGCGTCTAACGGGCCGCTGGACGTCAAACGCGACGCCGAATACATGCCTGGCCTGCTGCAAGGGCTGCCGCCTTCGGCGCAGGTCCGGACGCATCAGACGGAAAAACCGCTCGACGTCATGCGCCAGCTGGTCCACATCTGCGAGAACGGCGGCAGGATCATCGACCCGTTCGCAGGAAGCGGCACCACGATATGCGCAGCGTATCTGGAAGGCTTCGGCGGGCTGGGTATCGAGCGGAACAAGTATCACGCCGAAAAGGCACAGGAAAGATTAACGAAAATCGCGGGGGGGGTACTGATCTATGGGCTGGCGTTTAGAAGCGTTCAAGGCTGCCATCAGTGGGCGGCCTGACCGGATGCAGCAGTTCTTCACGTCCCGCATGACGTCGCCGCCTGACCGGAACACGCAGGAGTTCCTGGCGACCTATGCCCGCAGTCCGCGGCTGTCGCCGGTGACGAAGATCGCCACCGATCTGTCGAACGTCCCCGGCAAGCTGTTCAGGGTAGCAGCCAACGGCGACAAGGACGAGATCACGGACCACCCCTTCCTGGACTTCATGGCACGCCCGAATCCGCTGCCGTTTATGACGCGCAGCGCATTGTGGAAGGTCCACGAGACCTACCTGATGATCAAGGGCGAGGGCGCAGCCATCATCGAACGCGACGCAGCGGGCTACCCCGTCGAGCTGTGGCCGATCCCGCCGCACTGGATGACCGACATCCCGCGGCTGGACTTCCCCTACTACATAATCCGCAGCCGCGACGGTCTGCAAATGACCGTCCCCATCGAAGACGTGTTTCTGGTGCGGCAGCTGAATCCGCTGGACCCCTACGGCCGCGGCCTGGGCGACGCCGAGGCGGTGGCCGACGAGATCGAGACCGACGAGTACATGGCGAAGTGGGCGAAGAAGTTCTTCTGGAACGACGCCACACCGCCCGTCCTTATGTCGGCCCCAGGCATCACGCAGGACGAATACAACCGCTTCAAGGCGGCCTGGGACGATCAGCACCGCGGCGTCGGCAACGCGCACAAGATGGGGATCATCCCCCGTGACGTCACCGTCAACAAGCTGGTGGACAGCCAGCGCGAAATGGACTTCACGCAGAGCCGCAAGGACCTGCGCGACGGAGTGAACGCCCACTTCGGCGTGCCGCCTGAAATCCTGGGCATCGTCGAGAACAGCAACAGAGCCACGGCGACCCAGGCGAAGATCATCTACGCAGAGAACGTCCTGACGCCGCGCCTGCTGGCGCGACAGGACGCCATCAACACGCAGCTGCTGCCCGCCTGGGGCGAGGACCTGCTGTGGGAGTATGACGACATCGTGCCGGAGGACACCGAGTTCCGGCTGCAAATGTCTAACGCCGGTTTGTCCGGCAGCACCATCATGGTGGACGAATGGCGCGAGCAGAACGGCTTCGATCCGCTGCCTAACGGCGCGGGCCAGGTCCTGTTCGTGCCCTATGCTTCCATCCCGACGAAGCCGGAGGAATTGACACAGACCATGCGCGAAAGTGGCGGCCTGACGCCTTCAGAAGATCTGTTCCCCCCAAGCGGAACGCCGCCTGAAACGCTGACTGGAGCCAAGGGCGTCAGCAGACGCCGCCAGCAGATCGCGCACCGCGACCGGATGCGGGCGCTGCTGACGCAGGAACGCGCAGCGCGTCAGACGGTAAATCGCTTCTTCACGTCGCAGCTGTCGGAGATCACCGCCGCCATGGAGAGCGGCAGGAAGGACGCCAGCGAGGACTTCTGGCAGCGGATCAGCAGCGGCCAGGGCCTGACGTTCGACGTGACGGCCATCAGAGCGGCGGCCATGGACGCGCTGAATCAGCTGATCGACTGGAATCAGCAGGACGAGGCGCTTCTTCGGACGCTGAATCCTGTGTGGGAGGAAGCGTTCAACACCGGCGCGAAGTCCATCGAGCAGAACTTCGGCATCACAGCCGTGCGCGCCCCACGCCTGACGGACTACCTGCGCCAGCAGGGCCTGAAACGGGTGCGCGGCATCAATGAAACGACGCGCGACAAGATCGCCTCCGCGCTGGCGGACGGCATCGAGGCGGGCGAAAGCACCGCCCAGCTGGTGAAGCGCATCCAGCAGCACCTGCCTGATATGCAGGCAGAACGCGCCGCAGCCATTGCGACCAGCGAAGCCCACACCAGTATGCAGGCGGGCAGCTTCGCGCAGATGCAATACGGCGGCTGCACAACAAAAACGTGGATCACGGCGGGCGACGAAGACGTCAGAGACAGCCACCGCAGCCAGAACGGCGTCACCGTCCCCATCGACCAGCCCTTCCCGAACGGGCTGATGTATCCAGGCGATCCGTCCGGCTCGCCGGGCGAGATCATCAACTGCCGGTGCGATATGATCCCCGGCGATCTTTAGGAGGTGATCGAAGGTTGAGAATGAAGCGGCTGCAAATCAAGGCAGAGAACGTAACGGATCAGGGCATCTTCACCGGCCACGCTTCGGTCTTCGGCGTCGTGGACCTGGACAACGACGTTGTGGAGCCGGGCGCGTTCGCAGAATCCATTGCAACCGGCACGGCTGCGGCTGGCGTGCTGATCTTCGGGCAGCATGACGACCGCAAGGAGCCGCTGGGCAGATCGATGGAGCTGCGGGAAGACGCCACGGGCCTGTTTGTCAAGGGCCAGATCAGCGACACCGCCATGGGCCGCGACTACCGCCAGCTGATCAAGGACGGCGTTCTTGATCAAATGTCCATCGGTTACGTCGCCCAGGAATACGACGTAGACACCAACAACGTCCGGCACCTTCGCAAAGTGGACCTGTTGGAGATCAGCATCGTAAACTACCCCGCGAACACAGAAGCAAAAATTGAAAGCTACAAAGGAGGACACACGCAAATGAAAACCGCAAAAGAGCAGACCCCCGCCACCAAGGAAGTCAAGGAAGAGACCGGAGCCGAAGGCCAGGCCGTCACCATGACCGAGGAACAGCTGGCGCAGCTGCTGGAGCAGGCCGCCGAGAGCGGCGCGACCAAGGCGCTGAAAGCTGCCGCCGACGCTGCTGACGACGAGACCAAGGACGACCCCGCCGACGACGAGACCAAGAACGACGACGGCAAGGATGATGAAGCCAAGGCTGCTGCCCCTGCCGCCAAGGAAGCCAAGGCTGCCCCCGCCCGCGGCACCGCGCAGCGCAAGTATGCGAGCATCTACATGAATACCGGCCGCACGGATAAGGAAGAAAAGTCCGGCCTTCCTGCTGGCATCGGCTGGGTGCGCTTCCAGAAGTGCATGATGCGCGCGAACAAGGACTACGACATCGCGGCCAGCATCGCCCGCAAGGAGTACGGCGACGGCTTCCTGGAGCGCCAGATCAAGGCCATGTCTGTCACAGCCCCGACTGACGGCGGCTACCTGGTCCCCGAAGTCTACGCCAGCGAGATCATCCCCCTGCTGCGCGACAAGGCCATCATCCTGCGCCTGGGCGCGACGGAGCTGCCCATGGATCGCGGCAACATCAACATCCCGAAAATGACCAGCGGCGTCAGCGCGTCCTATGTCGGCGAGCTGCGCAAGGCCAAGGCGTCCAAGGCCAAGTTCGGCAATGTCCGCATGTCCAGCAAGAAGCTGATGTGCAAGGTGTTGATCAGCAACGACCTGATCCGCTCCAACGCATACGGCGCGGACCAGCTGATCCTGAACGACGCCACCACTGCCATGGCGCTGGCGATGGACCGTGCCGCCTTCCTGGGCAAGGGCACCGAGTTTGAGCCGACGGGCCTGTTCAATATGGCTGGCATCCCGACCATCGACCTGAACGCGGCTCCCGACGAGACTACGACCGGCAAGATGCTGGCAACGCTGCTGCAGAACAACGCCGACACCAGCAAGCTGGGCTGGGCCTTCAACGGCTTCGCGTGGGAGGCGTTCTACAATGTCGTCCAGGCGGCGTCCGGCCTGTACCTGTACCGCGAGCAGATGGACAACGGCAAGCTGAACGGCCACGAGTTTGCCGTCAGCAATCAGCTGCCCAACGGCTCTGGCAGCAACCGCCCCACCAACGTGGTGCTGGGTAACTTCTCCGAGTTTATGATCGGCCGTCAGGGCAGCATGGAATCCGAAATGTTCCGCGAGGGCACCGTCACCGACGAGGACGGCAACACCATCAGCGCTGTGGATCAGGACTGCACGATCCTGCGCATCATCGACCTGCATGACTTCGGCATCCGCCACGAGGAATCCTTCGTGATCGGCAAGAACATGCAGACGGAGAAATAAGGAGGGCAACGACATGAAGAAGAAACTGATTGACAGCTGCCGCGTGCGCCCCTACACCAGCGGCGCGGCCATTGACCGCCAGAACTTCGGCAGCGCGGTGCTGGGCCTGAAAGTGGCAGCGGCCACCGGTTCGCCCACCGCTGCGGCGCTGAAGCTGGTGCTGACGGAGAGCGACGCCAGCAGCGGCACCTTCGCCGCGGTAAGCGACAAGCAGGCACTGATCGGCGGACTGCTGGATGCTGACGGCGCTGTCACTATGGACATCCCTGTTGCGGGCGGCGAGGCACAGATCGGCATCGACCTGACCGGCTGCAAGCGCTTCGTCAAGATCACGGGCACCGTCAGCTTTACGGGCGGCACCACACCTGCGGCGACTGCCACCTACGCGCTCGCCCTGGGCGATCCTGCGCAGGAGCCGGTGGAGTAAGCCATGGGGACGCCTACGCTGCGCACCAATGCGCTGACCACGTTGGAAGCATTGAAGCAGCTGCTGGGCATCGACGAGACCGATACCAGCCAGGACGGCGTGCTGATCCAGCTGATCAACAGGGCATCTGCCTCTATTGAGAACGCCCTGGGCAGGAAACTGCGCAGGAGTACCTACACGGAACGCGTGAAAGGGACCGGCAGCCAGTACCTGCTGGTGGAGAACTACCCCATCGTCGCGGTGGAGGAAATCAAGCAGGCCGGGGAGATCATAGACCCCGGCCTGTACGACATCACCGTGCGCGGCAATGCCGGTGTGATCTACAAGGACGACGGCTGGACCTATTACGGCTTCCCCCACGGCCTGACCGGCGACGCCATGACCGGCAGCCGGAACATCACCGTGCGCTACACGGCGGGCTATATCCTGCCGTGGGAGGCGACCGACGAAGCGCCTGCTGATCTTCCGGCAGACCTGGAGGGGCTGGCACAGGAAATGGTGCAGTACATCTTCGGGAAGCTGGAGAGCGGCGGCAGCAGCGGCCTGAAAGCCTTCTCCATTAGCGACGTCCGCTGGGAATGGTCCGACGAGACCCCATCGAGCTGGCAGGACATCATCAATCAATACAAGCGGGTGTGGCTATGAGTTCAGTCACACGGACCCACGACGACTGGACACCATGGTACGAGCGCACGAAGGCGGAGCTGGCGCGGCTGGCCGGTGCTGAAATACATGTCGGCATCCTGGGCAGCGCAGACAGCGAACTGCTTCGCATAGCTGCCGTGCATGAGTTCGGCGCAACGATCCACCCACGGAACGCCAAGAATCTGGCGATCCCGCTGCGGCCGGATATGAAGGGCAAAAGCCCACGCGACGTCGAGGGCGCTTTTTTTCTGGACAACGGCGAGAATCGCTTCATCTGTCGGAAGAAGGGCAAGAAGGGAGACCAGCTGGACTTTTTGTTCCTGCTGCTGCCGTCTGTGACGATTCCGGAGAGATCCTTCATCCGCGCCAGCTACGACGGAAACAAGGATGTGCTGGCGAAGGCGTGCGAGAACGCTGTGCGCCGTCTGATCCTGGGCGAGCTGACCGCCGATCAGGCTTGCCACAACATCGGCACCGCTGCCGTGGCAATCGTGAAGCGATACATGCGCACCGTGCAGCCGCCGAAAAGCAGCCTGACGCTGGCGAGCGCGCCGGGGAAAACCGCCCCGCTGGTCCAGACCGGACGGCTGCGCGACAGTATAACCTACGAGGTGACAGGACTATGAACAGACGCTTCGGGCAGCCCCGCCTGCCGCGCGGCATCCTGCACACCCTGACGGAGATACGCGCCCCTGCCCCGACCTACGACGTCGAGAACGGCGGACAGTGGGTACCAGGGACACCGGAGCGCATCGACTTCGAGGGCTGCGTGCTGCCTGTGTCGGAGGACGACTGGAAAACGGCTGCAGAGGGCACCTATACGGCAAACAGCCGGAAGATTTACACAAACGGCCATGTGCTGCGCATCGGCGGGCAGGTCTACGATCCGCAGGACGGCGCGACCTACACCGTGCGCGGCGATCTGGATCACGGCGTGATCCACCCGCTGCGCCGCTTCGTGGCCGACCGCAAGGGGGAGGCGGCATCGAAATGACGCAACGCGAACTGCGCAACATCATTGTCAAACAGCTGCACACATATCTGGCGGGGCCGAAGGTGGTGCTGTCGGATCAAACGGCACCGGAGGCCGACTACCCCCTGATCTACTACCAGAGCGTGCAGCAGCACATCCCAGGCGCTGCAAATATCACCACCGCCGCAGCGGACGGCGGCACGCTGACAAAATACCGGCGCGAACACGCGGAGGCCACATTCAGCTTTACCGCGTGCAGCTTTAACCGACAAGGCAAGGACGGCCCGATCAGCGGCGACGACGAGGCACTGGAGCTGGCGGACCGCGCGCAGGGCTTCTTCCTGTTCGCGGGGCGTCAGCTGCTGGCCGACCTGGGCGTCGTGGTGGTCCGCGTGGAGAACACGCAGAGCCGCAGCGCCTTCGATACCGACGAAACCGACCGGCGCTACGGCTTCGACGTGCTTTTCCGCTATGAGCGCGAAGACAAACGGGCGGTGCCTGCCATCAGCAAGCCGCCCATCACATTCACAAAGGAGGAATAACCTTGCAGGACATTATTGTTTATATCAGCCTGGACACCGCATCCAAAGAGAAGGAAACCCTTCTGCCGCTGATCCTGTCCTTTGAAGGCGCTTTTGCCTATAAGGAGTACAACAAGGCCGAGGACGTGGCGAAGGACTTCACCACCGCTTCGTCTCCCACGCTGGCAGCTGCGCAGAAGCTGTTCGACCAGATCAAGGTCGAGAACTGCCCCGGCCGCACCAAGAAGGTGGCAATCTTCGGCCTGGCGTCCGATTCTACAGCGAAGGCCGCCACCGACGCGCTGGACACCCTGCGTGAGACCAACGACGACTGGTACTTCCTGATCCCTGCCGGAGCTACTGACACAATCATCACGGCGCTGTCCACCTGGGCCAGCGCGACGGTCCTGACCCTGGCGCAGCTGGAGTCCGGCATGGTGGAATCTGAGAAGCTGCTGATCGCGCAGACCAAGACCAAGTCCCTGATCAACACCGCCATGAAGGCAAACAAGCAGACCGTGATCTGCTACAATCACGACGCCGACAACACGTCCATCCCCGCGGCGTGGGTAGGCCGCGTCGCCCCCAACTATCCGACCAGCGTCACCTGGAAGTGGAAGGAGCTGTACGGCATCCCCGTCACCGACGAGAAGGGCACGGACCGCGAAGACCTGCTGGAAGGCCGCTACAACATGTATATCGAACGCCACGGGCGCGAGTATATGAGCGAGGGCATCTGCACGGACGGCGACTTCATTGACACCGTGATCGGCCGCTGGCAGATCAAGCAGACCATGCGCAAGCGCCTGGTGAACGAACTGGTGGACACCGAGAACATCGGCTACGACGACGACGGCTTCGCGGCCATCGCTGGCGTCGTGATCGCGGCACTTGATGATGCTGTAGACAACGGCATCATTATGAAGCAGAACGGCAAGGGCTGCTACAATGTCGTGATCCCGAAGCGCGCCGACGCCACCGACGAGCAGGCCCGCAACCGCGTGATCCCGCCGATTGAATGGGAAGCCACCGTCCGCGGCGGCGTCCACGGCGTCAAAGTTACTGGCACCCTGACCGTCGCACTGGTGACGGCCAACGAATAAGGAGGGAAAATCCATGGTATTTGATCCTGAGAAAATCTCCCTGATCGTAGCTGGCGCAAAAGTGACCGGCTATGCTGACGGCAGCAAAGTCAGCGCGGAGCATAACAAGGACGCCGTGACCCCCACAACGGGCATCCAGGGCGACACCGTGTACGCTCTGAACGCCGACAGATCGGGCACGATAAAGTTTACCCTGTTCGGCTCCAGCGCGTCGCTGGTCCGCCTGCGCCGTCTGGCGCAGGATCGTGCGCAGGTGGCTGTCACGCTGCGCAACGCAAACGACGACGGCGGCTTCATCATCAGCCATCAGGACTGCCGCATCCTGAAAGTCCCGAAGTTCGAGGGCGGCGACGACAGCGGCTCCATTGAGGTCTCTATCTACGTCCCGACGATGGTGTTCAGAGACTGATGGGCCGCAAGCGCGGCACCCCGCAGCTGCGGGGGCGTTTACCGAAATACAACGCGGAGGGCATGGTAACATGCCCTCCGAACATTCCAGAAAGGTGGTTTAGATTCAAAATGGCAAGACACGAGACAGTTAATGTGCTGGGGATCGACTACGAATTGCAGAGCGTTTCCCCGCAGTGGTACTTCGAGCAGAACGACAAATGCGGCATGACCGGCAGCGGCAGCCGCGACACGGCGCGCTATATGGACATCATGTTCAAGAACGTCGTCACATCCCCGGCCAATGTGGCAAGCAAGGGCCTGAAAGCGTTCGAGGAAAACGAGGACATCGAAACGCCGGAGCTGCTGATCCGCGAGATCGAACGCTTTCTTCGACCGGGAAAGAAGTCCGGAAGCAGCGCAGCGGCGGGCGACAAGAAATAAACAGTTCTGGTTTATGCTTTTCGACGGCGACGGCCTGACGTACAGGGACCTGAAATCCATGGACATGGCCGAGTATTACGAGTGCATCGCCGCCAAGAAGATGTTTGTCCAGCAGCTGAAAGAACAACAGCAGAAAGAATAGGAGGGGTGTTATGGCAGACAGCCGCAGCCTATCCTTCGGGGTGCAGTTTGGAACAGACACCGCACCCCTGGACGAATTAAACGAAAAGCAGCGGAAGGCGCAGGAAGAAGCCGAGCGGACCGCCGACAAGCTGGAGCAGATCGGCACCAGCCTGACCGACGTCGGCACCCGCGCCACCGCTGCTTTTAACAACGTGTCCGGCGCGGGCACGAAAATGGGCACCAGCGTGCGCAGCGCCATGCTGGAGAGCATCAAGCAGGGCGACAGCCTTGCGAAGACGCTGCGCACCGGCCTGGGGGCCGCCGTCTCCAATGTCCAGGCAAAGTTCAAAGGCATGGGAGCGGCGACCAAAAGCGTGGCGACGGACATCGGGAACGCCTTCAAGCACCCGATCCAGACCATCAAGGCCACGCTGGGCAAAGCCCTGAACGGCGCGGAGGAAGACGCCAGGGGCCTGGGCACCCAGGCGGACGACACCGGCCGCAGGCTGGATGATATGGGCAAGAAGGGCGCGGGCGCGGGTGAAAACCTGGTCGGCGTTCTGAAAAAGGTGGCGGCAGCTGCCGCTGGCCTTGCCATCATCAAGAAAGGCGTCGAAGCGATCAAAGAGTTCTGCAGCACAGCCATTGACGCCGCAGCCAATGCGGAAGAAACAAACTCCAAGTTTGAGACCGTATTCAAAGGCGCTGCGGACGCCACAAACACCTGGGCCGAGAACTTCGCGGCCGCTGCGCACCGCAGCAAAAACGAAGTGAAGGGCTTCCTGGCCGACAGCGGTGCGATCTTCACGGGCATCGGCATGGGTGCGGAGGACGCGTCCGTCATGTCGGAAATGATGACCAGCCTGTCCTATGACCTTGCCAGCTTCAACAATCTGGCCGACGAGGACGCCTTCAACAAGCTGCGCAGCGGCCTGATGGGCGAGACCGAGGGCCTGAAAAGCATGGGCATCGTCCTGAACGATACGGCCATCAAGCAGTCCATGCTCCAGATGGGGATCACCGACGAGTTCAACACCCTGGACGAAGCCACGAAGGTGCAGGTCCGCTGGAACGCGATCCTGGCGCAGACCGGCGACGCGCAGCAGGACGTCACCCGCACGGCAGGCTCTTATACCAACAGCGTCAAGGGCGTCAAGGGTATATGGGCGGACTTCCTGGCCGATGCTGGCGCGAAGTTCACTCCCGTGCTGACGACCTTCTTCAACACGATCATCGACAGCTGGCCCACCATTGAGCCGATGCTCATGCAGCTGGTGGACCTGCTGGCGGACGGCCTGTCGCAGGCAATCCCGATTCTGGTGCAGCTGGGCAGCCAGCTGCTGCCTGTGTTCTGCGACGCGCTGGCGCTGATCTTCCAAGTGATGCAGCCGCTGATCCCTGTGATCGGAAATCTGGCTGCGACGCTGCTGCCCCCGCTGGCGTCGATCCTGTCCATGCTGGTGGGTGCGCTGTTGCCCCCATTGACCACGATCCTGAACGTCGTGTGCAATGACATCCTGGTCCCGCTCATGCCGATCATCTCCACGATTGCGTCGGCGATCCTGCCGCCCATCGCGCAGCTGCTGGGCGTTGTGGCCCCGCTGCTGCAAGCCATCGCCCCGATCCTACAGGTGATCGGCCAGATACTGACCGTCGTCGCCGATGTGATCGGCACGATCATCGGCTGGGTAGCTGACGGCGTGGGCGCTGTGGTGAACTTCTTCGACAAACTGTTCGGCGGCGCAAAGGAAGCGCAGGGCGGCATGGAGGACCTGGCCGAGAGTACCAACAGCGTGGCGTCGTCCATTCCGGACATCGGCACGATAGAAATGCCCGCGGTTGAAATTCCGGACACCAGCGCCTACACCGGCGCGATCCAGTCCGCGATGGACACCGCCCCGATCATGGCCGAGGAAAGCTGGGGGGCCGCCAAAGAGACGGCGACCAGCGGCCTGGAGGAAATCGGCACCAGCGCGAACGACACCTACGGCGCTATGGCGGCGCAGGCAGAAAGCGCGTGGGACCGCATGAAGACGGCGGCAGCCAGTGCCGTGTCGGCGACGATCACGGAGCTGCAAAAGCTGAAAAACGCCATCAACAGCGTGGGCAGCATCACGATCAGCACGGGCAGCGTTACTTCGACACCCGTGCAGGGCCACGCCAGCGGCACGAACGACTTCGGCGGCGGCCTGACCCGTATCAACGAACAGGGCGGAGAAATGGCGATTCTGCCGAGCGGCAGCCAGATCATCCCCGCGGATCAGACCGAGAACATCATCAACACGTCCCGCCACTCCAAGTCTGTCACCTTCGCCCCACAGATCAGCGTTACCATGTCCGGCAACGCCAGCGACGAGGAAAAGGAGCAGACGAAGGCGTGGTTCCTGCAAATGTGCCGCGACGCCTACCGGCAGATGCAGAACGAGGACACGAATATCGAGGCGCTGCAGGCGTCTCTGGCATAAGGAGGGGTGACGAATGTCTTATATTCTGAGCGGCGACAGCGGGACGGTGGTGTTCGACCGCACGGGCACCATCACCAACGAGTCCCCCACCATGTCCAGCCAGGTGACAAGCAACCCCATCGAGGGCGGCGGCAAGATCACCGACCACGCCGTTCTGGACCCGATCAAGTTCTCCATCACCGGCATCGTCTCCACCGCCGCGGGCTACGCGACGCTGGAGGCGATGTGGCGCAACCGCGACCTTCTGACCTATAGGGGCGCGGAGGCGTTCAACAATTTATTGATCATCAACCTGAAACGGACCCGCACCCCTGACAACGCTGCGGGCTTCGGCTTCACCGTGAGCTTCCAGCAGATCACGATCACGTCGGCTGCGTTCGTTGACATTCAGGCCCCAGCCATGAGCCAGCAGGACGCCAGCGCGCCGGTGGCGGCGTCAGCTGCCAAGTCTGCGAAGTCCACCACGCAGAACGGGCTGGTGACAACGGGCAGCGATTATGCTGCCTATGTGGCGAGCTTCAACAGCAAGAACACAAACCCGTCTGTGGCGACGGGACGGACAAACCCCAGCTATGCGGGGTACAACAGGGAGGCGATTAAGTGAAATTGATCGAGAGCGGACAGGAAATCCGCTTCATCGACGTTGACAGTGATCGTGTTCCCTGTTCGTTACTGGTGAAGCTGACGGACCGCACCTACCGCATGACGTTCGCCTACAACGAAACGGCGGACTTCTTCACCGTCAGCCTGGAGATCAGCAACAGCGGCGGCAACACGCCGCTGGTCTACGGCGAAGTGCTTCGCTACGGCAAGCCACTGTTTGAAGCCTTCAACGACGAACGCTACCCGCTGCCGGTGATCTGCCCGCTGTGTCTGACCGGCGACGAGATCGACACGATCACCTACGACAACTTCGGCACGAAGGTGCGCCTGTACCTGTTCGACCGGCCAGGGGGGTGAGAACTGATGCGCATGTGGCTAAGGCAGGCCACCCTGACGCTGGGAAGCAATCAATACACGCTGGACGGGCTGAACTTTTCCTTCAAGGTGCAGTTCGAGGATCGCGCGAAGGTATCGACTGCGCAGCTGGAGGTCTACAACCTGTCCCCGTCTACAAGGGCGTCGCTGAAAAAGGGCGACGCCGTCATTATCACCGCGGGCTATAAGGGCGACGTCGGCTGCATCTTCGTCGGCGCTATCGCGGACTATTCCCACCAGCACGAAAACCTGGACATCATCACCAAGATCACGGCGGCCGACTGCCTGGAGGAATGGCTGGGCACCTACGTCAACAAGACCTACAAGGCGGGGATGTACGCCAAGGACATCGTCGACGACCTGCTGAACATCTTCGGCGTGGAGGTGGCGATGGTGAAGCTGGCGGAGAACAAGCACTACCCAGGCTGCCGCGTCTGCCGTGGGAAGCTGAAAGATGTGCTGACAGAGATCGCCTGCAGCGACTGCAAGTCCAGGCTGGTGATCCGCTGCGGGCAGATCATCATAAACCCGCCAGAGGAAGGGATCACGACCGGATATCTGCTGACGCCGCAGACGGGCCTGCTGAAATCGGCATCGACATCAGAGAGCCAGAACATCAACACGAAGACCACGGCGACGGAGAAGACGCGCAGCCAGCAGGCAGAAGATGAGGGCAACCTGTTCCGCGACTGCCTGCTGAATTACCACATCGGCGTCGCCGACAAGATCGTGATCCGCGACAGCCAGACCAACGGCACCTTCATGGTGGTCTCCGGTGTCCATGAGGGAACGCGGTCCGGCAACTGGAAAACTACTGTGGAGGTAAAACCGGCATGAGCTACGGAAGCAGACAATCGGACCTGCGCGCCGCTGAGAGCGAAAAGAACAGGGCAGGCGTCCGCGTCTCCATGCCTGTCAAGGTCCTGGCTTTTTATCCTGACAAAATGACCGTGGACGTGCAGCCACTGGTGAAGGAGAGCATCGACGGCCAGTACGCCAGCGCGGCTCCACTGATGGGGCTGCGCGCCGCCTGCCTGTGTGCGGGCGAGTTCACGATCCGCCCGTGGTACAAGCGCGGCGACGTCGGCTGGGTGATCGTTTCGGACTTCGACGCCGATGCAGTTCTTCAAACCGGCGCGGAGGCGGAGCCAAACACGGCCCGCAATCATGCGCCGGAGGACGGGCTGTTCGTCGGCGGCGTCTGCCCGGACGGGAAGGCCCCGACCGGCCTGCCAGGCAACGCCGTTGTGGTAGCAGCTGGCGGCACCTATATCGCCGTTTCTGCTGATGGTGTGAAGATCAACGGCAATGTCACCGTGACCGGCACGCTGTCGGCTGGCGGTATTGAAATGACGACGCACACGCACCAAGGCGACAGCGGCGGCACGACGGGCGGCCCACAGTAAGGAGGCCAAATGGAGAACATCACACTGAGAATTGACCAGGAGACGCAAGACCTGGTACTGGACGACAGCGGAAGCCTGGAGCTGATCGGCGACGCCGAAACCGTCGCCCAATGCGTCCGGCTGACGCTGGAGACCTTCAAGGGTGAGTGGTTCCTGGACACAGACCACGGCACCGACTATGACCAAATCATCGCGGACGGCGACGGCGACGCTGAAACCGTCCTCCGCACGGCGATCTTCCAGGAGACCAACGTGCAATACATCGACAGCCTGACCGTGACGCGCAGCGGCCGCAGCATCGCCGCGGCCTTCACCGGACGGCTGAAAGATGGGACCCCCATCAGTCTGGAGGTGAAAGCGTGAACGACAACTGGGGATTAACTGAACGCGGATTCCTTCGGCCGAGCTATGCGGACCTGCTGGACGCCTTCGAGGTAAAGGCGAAGGAGCTGTTCGGCAGCACCGTCAACCTGTCCGTCCGCAGCCCGCTGGGCATCTTCCTGCGCATCTTCGCGTGGTTTGCCGGTCTGACCTGGCAGCTGGCCGAGGACGTCTACAACAGCGGCTTCATTGATACGGCTGCGGGCGTCAGCCTGGCCCGCCTGGGCGCGTTCATCGGCATCCGTGTACTGGCGGCGCAGAAAGCGACCGGCAGCATCACGATCACCGGCGACGCCGGTGCGACGATCTACGCGGGCTTCATTGTGCAGGCACGCAACAATCAGCGCTTCGTCACCCTGGAGGACGTGACCATCAGCAGCAGCGGCACGGCCACCGTGCCGATCCAGGCGTTTGAGGCAGGACCGGACGGAAATGTGGCCGCGGGGACGATTGACACCGTTGTCACGCCGCTGGCGGCTGCGATCAGCGTCACCAACGCTGCGGCAACCGTGGGCGGCAGAAATCGCGAGACGGATCAGGAGTTCCGCGAGCGATACCTGTCGAGCGTGGACAAGCCGGGCGGCAGCAACACCGACGCCATCCGCGCACAGCTGCTGGAGGTGCCGGGCATCGTCACCGCTGTTGTGTGGGAGAACGAAACAGACGAGACAGACAGCGACGGCCTGCCGCCGCACAGCATCGAGGCCATCGTCTACGGCGGCACAGACGCCAATATAGCGGCAGCCATCCACGCGCGGAAGGCTGCGGGCATCCAGACCTACGGCGGGCAATCAGCGCAGGTGCTGGACGCCAGCGGCAAGCTGCGGACGATCAAGTTCTCCCGCCCGACGCCGGTGCTGATCTATGTGCAGATCAGCGACCTGGTGACATCCGACGCCTATGCGGGCGACGCAGCGTTGAAGGCTGCCATCGTCGAGTACATCGGCAGCGCAGCTGGGGACATCGCGGAAAGTGGTCTCGCCATCGGCGAGACGGTTTACTATAACCGGCTGATGTGCCCTGTGAATAACACGCCGGGCGTGGTGGACTATACGTTGAAAGTCAGCACGGACGGCAAGACCTGGAGCAAGAACAACATCGCCATCGACGCCAGAAAGAAGGCAATCACCGGCACGGACAAGGTGGTGATCGTGACGTGATCGTTCTGGTGCTTAAAATGCTGGAGAAGCTGACCGGAGCCTACACGAAGGACCCCGACAGCCTGATCGGTAAGCTGTTCCAGCTGTTCGCGTCCGCCCTGTGGGGCGTGGAAGACACGCTGCAGGTGATCGCCGTCTGGCGTGGGATCGACAACGCCAAGGGCACGACCCTGGACCGCATGGGCCGGAACTTCGGCGTCCGGAGGGACGGAGCCGATGACCGCTTCTATCGCCTGATGATCAAGGTAAAAGTCACGGCGCTGCTGTCTGGCGGCGACGTGGACACCATCATCACGGCCACCAGCGTGCTGTTCGACATTGATCCGGAGCAGGTGGAGGTTGTCGAGCTGTTCCCCGCGAAGTGCCGCGTGATCATGGACGAGGCCGACATCGCGCCGGAGTACATCGCGTATGCGGCCAACACCGCGCCGATCATCAAGCGGATCATGGCCGCGGGCGTCGGAAAAGAGATTTACTTCCGCACTCCGGTGAAGACGGGCGGCACGGTCTACGCGGGGGCCACACTTTTGGAGGACATCACGCTGACCATCCCGCCATACACGAACAGCTTCGCCACCGCGGGCCGCTTCGGCATCGGCGTGGCGCTGTTCGAGGAAATCACAATGCAGATCAAAACAAAGGAGGACTAAAACATGGCAGAAGGATCTGTTATCACCGAAAAGGGCCGCGCGCTGCTGGGCAAAATCCTGGCAACGAACAGCACCCTGAATATCACGGGCGCGCAGATCGGCAGCGGCGACCTGCCTGCGGGAACCCCACCCGCCAGCATGACGGCGCTGGCGTCCTACGTTATGGACGCGACCATCGTCGCCATCAGCACCCCCGCAGCGGGCGAAGTCAAGGTCGTGCTGCAGGTGCTGTCCAACGACGTGGAAACGGCGTTTCTTGCCAAGGAAGTTGCGCTGCTGGCGTCTGATCCTGACGAGGGCGATGTGGTCTATTGCTACGTTCCCATGCAGGACGACCCCGTGCAGATGCGCGCGGCCGGAGACGTAGTCGGCAAACTGCTGACGATGGAGATCAGCATGATCGTCAGCAATGTCGCCAACGTTACGGCCGTGATCAGCCCGGAAGGGCTGGTCCGCCGCAAAGAGCTGGAGAAGTACGCCCTGGTGACGCACAGTCATGTGATCGCGGACATTCAGGGCCTGCAGGAGCTGCTGAACAGCCACCAGAACAGCATCGACCTGCTGACGGACCTGATCAGCGGCGACATGCCGGGCGGCATCAACTTCGCCCTGGACTTCGCTGCGCTGTCCAACGTCTCTGTGGCGGACGGCGTCTGGAACAAATCGGGCCAGTACGTTTCCGCATGATCAGGATCGCCTGCAGCGACAGCGAGGCCAGCTGCCTGATCGCATCCCTTATTACTGAAATCGCTATGCCCTGCCCCTGCGAGGGCGGCCCGCTTCGCATCTGCGGGACCGGGCCGGACGGCGCGCCTGCGGAGGTGCGCATCCTGGGCGGCGGCGTGTACGAAATCGAAGGGCCAACGGCTGAAACCGTTGCTATTATCCGCGAAAGAAGGTGCCTGTATTGAGTGAGCGCAAAGACCAGGAACTGACGATCATCACGAAGGCCAGAGACCTGGTGGACGAGACCATGAGCCGGACGAAGAAGTTCGACAAGCGGCTTCGCTTCACGCTATCCAACCGGATCGACGAGAAGGCACTGGACGTTCTGGAGGCCATCGTGGAAGCAAACGAGATCAACCCCGCCATCGAAACCGACCCGCAGCGGCGCGCCAAATTGTGCATGGTGCGCTTCGACCTGCAAACGTCTGCACTGACAGGCTGCAAGATGCTGCTGATCTTCCTGGACATCGCAAAGACCCACGGGCAGATCGACAACCGCGCCTGCGAGTTCTGGACGAAGCGGGTGCTGGACGTGAAGTACATGACAGCGGCCTGGAGAAAGAAAGACGCCGCGCGATTCAGATAGAGACCCGCAAAACCGAAAGGGTAGGCTTTATATGCACTGGAACTGGCGGCTGCGGTCCCCGAACTCTGGCAACGCGAACAACGTCCGCAACGTCAATTCGGACGGCAGCGAGAACAACAACAACGCGTACAACGGCAACGTCGGCGTCCTGCCGCTTCGATGGATTTACCGAGACCGAGTAGCCCGTGCGGCGAAAGCAGAGGCCCATCATCAAAGGAAAGCCTATCCTATCCAACGGAAGGAGGATAAACACATAGCACCGACGCCTGGCACCACGCAGCTGCGCGGCGCTGGGCTGCCAGCGGTGCTTCACCACTATGGGCAAAGACTACGAAAGAATATGTGAATGGGGAAACCTGTACGACGCGTATCTGAAAGCACGCCGCGGCAAGCGGTGGAAGAACAGCGTCGCCAAGGTGGAAGCGTCGGCGCTGGAGGCCGTCGCGCTGATCCAGCGGGAATTGCAGACCAGGACCTACCGGCCGGGCGGCTATCGCGCGTTCTACGTCTACGAGCCGAAGCGCCGCCTGATCCAGACGAACAGCTTCAAGGACAAGATCGTCCAGCACGCCTTCTGCGATCAGGTCCTCTATGACGCGCTGACCAAGCCCTTCATCCTGGACAACTACGGCAGCCAGGTGGGGAAAGGCACGCACTTCGGGCTGAATCGGCTGCGCGACTTCATGCGTGAATACTACCGCAAAAACGGCTTTTCTGCTGACGGCTGGGTGCTGAAAGCAGACGTCCGCCACTACTTCCAATCCATCCGGCCCGACGTGCTGAAAAAGGACGTTGCGAAGTATCTGCACGACCCTGACTGTCTGGCGCTTGCCTGCCAGATCATTGACAGCACGCCGGACCCGCTGGGCATCCCCATCGGGAATCAATCGTCCCAAATCTTCGCGCTGCTATATCTGAATCAGCTGGATCACCTCTGCAAAGAGCAGCTGCGCTTCCGGTATTACGGCCGATATATGGACGACTTCTACATCATCTGCGAGAGCAAGCAGCGGCTGCAGGAGGCCCTGGTGGTGATCCGGCAGCACCTGGCCGAGCGCGGGCTGGAGCTGAATCAAAAGACAAACATCTTCCCGCTGCGCAACGGCCTGGACTTCCTGGGCTTCCACACCTACATCGACGACGCCGGGCGTGTGATCCGCAAGGTGCGTAAATCCAGCAGAGACCGCATGAAGCGGAAACTGCGAAAGTATGCCGCGCTTTACCAACGCGGCGAGATCGACCGCGAGAAGATCGCGGAGAGCTACACCAGCTGGCGCGCCCATGCCCTGCACGGGGATTGCAGGCAGCTGGTGGCAAAATACGATCAGCAATTCCTATCAATATTTGAAAGGAGACCCGAACATGTCCAAGAAGATCAGCACTCTGGCCGTGGGTGCTAAGGTACGCGACCCGCTGTCGAAGTATTACGGCGTCCCCGTGGGCTTCCAGATCGCGGACAAAAATCACGCGGGCTATCCCGCAAACAGCACGACGCTGGCCGCGGAAAAGATCCTGTGCCTGAAAGCCTTCGACGCGAAGGAGAGCGGCGGCAACAGCGACCGACAGAACTACGGGAACAACCGCTACAGCCTGGCGAATATCCGCCAGTGGCTGAACAAGTCCGGCACCAACTGGTACCAGGCGCAGCACAGCTACGACCGCGCGCCCGGTTCCAGCTACGTCTGGAGCGGCTACAACGCATACGACACCGAGGCGGGCTTCAAGACCGGCTTTTCTCCACAGTTCCTGGCTGCGATCCTGCCAACCACGCTGACCGTGGCGAAGCCCACAACGGACGGCGGGCGGCAGCGAAACCGTGACCGACGACTTCTTCCTGCCGTCCAAGCAGGAAGTGGGCCTCGGCTCTGAGAACGGCATCGCCGAGGGATCGCTTCTGGCGCTGTTCAACAGCAACAACAGCTCCCGCCTGCGCACCTGCACGCCGCAGGCCATCGCAAACAGCAACTATACCAACAACCCCAGCAGCGCGGACAACTGGTACTGGCGGCCGCGGTCCCCGTACTCTGGCAACGCGCACGGCGTCCGCAGCGTCTATTCGGACGGCAGCGGGATCAGCACCGACGCGTACGACGGCTACGTCGGCGTCCTGCCGCTTTGTAATCTGTCCTCTGATACCTTGGTATCTGACGAGCCTGACTCCGAAGGCTACTACACGATTCAGTGGAATCAGGCCCCGACTACGCCCCCCGGCATCACCGTACCGGACAGCGTAAAGAGCGGGAAAGACGCAGCGATCAGCTGGGCGGCGTCCACCGACCCGGAAAGCGACGACATCACCTACCAGCTGGACCGCTGGAGCAACAACACGAACGCATGGGCCACGATCTACACCGGCAGCAACACCAGCTTTACCGACACCGGCATCACCACGGCGATGGACAGCGTACAGTGGCGCGTCCGCGCGAAGGATAGCAAGGATGCGTACAGCACCTATACGACGAGCCAGGCCAAGACCGTAACGCACAACGCCGACCCGACCGTTTCCGGAGCCGACGCCAACCTGGGCGCGGTGACGTCGCCCCCATCCAGAGCCTACACCGTGGGCGATGTGGACAACGGCGACACCTTGACCATCGTGGAGGCGCTGGACGGCAGCGAGGTGCGCACCATTGCGGACGCGGAGCGCGGAAAGACCTACACCTTCGGCCTGACGGCCACACAGTTTGCGGCGCTGGCTGCTGGTGAACACAGCATGACGATCACCGTCACCGACAGTGCGGGAAACAGCGCGACGCGCGTCGTGACCTTCTCCCGCAGCATCACGATGATCAGCGTGCAGCGCGACGCCATCGAAACGGACGCCATGGCCGAAAAGATCCTTATTTCCGCGCGCTTTTTGGGCGCGGAGAACAATCTGACCGTGGAGGCGTGCAACAACGCGAAGGACGCCACGCCGACGTGGGAGACCGTCACCCCTGGCCGCAAGCACCTGTTCACGAACAAGACGAAGACGGCAACGAAGTGGGCTGTGGGCGTCCGTGTGAAACTGACGAAGGCGAGCACCAGCGACACCATCGCGCTGTACGGCGTAAGCGGCTCTTACCTGTAAGGAGGGAAAAGCATGAATCTGACAGCAGCCAGAGAACTGAACAAGCAGGAAGAAGCGCAGCAGCAGCTGCATCTGTGGGCGGCGATTTTAGCCACCCACGACGCACTGATCGCGGGCGGTCTGACCGGCCTTCCTGCGGTCCATGTCGAACGCGCAAAGGCGGCGCTGCTTCGCGCCGGAGATAAGGACGCGGGCGACTACACAGACACGGAACTGCGCGCGATCACTGTCACAAGCGGCGCACGCGTCTGGTCTGAGATCGACGACGGCGACCCGATCTTCCGCAACGAAGCCGTAGTCGGCAGCAACGGCGACCTTTACATCACCACGCAGCAACACTACAAGCGCAGCGACCTTCTGCCCGGCAGTACGGCGGCCAGGACGCTGTTCCGCCTGCTTCGCACAGAGCCGGAGGACAGCACCGTGCTGGACTTCGTGTGGGGCGAGTTAGTCCCCTATGGCGTGAAGCGCAGGGACCCGCAGGACGGCAAGGTCTACACACCGATCCACGAGCAGGGCGTCACGCTCTACGAGCCGCATTATCCGCATCTGGTGCCGTCCGAATACAAGCTGGTCGAGGACAGCAGCGGCGGAGACGGCGGCGACGATACCGTGCCGCGCTGGGCTGATCTGGAGGACGGCCACACCTTCAACGTCGGTGACAGATTCAGCGACTACGGCAAGACCTACGAAGTGCTTCGACAATTCTTCAAAGCAGACAGCTACCGCCCGCCCGCTCTGATCGGGGACTTCTACCAGCTGGCGGAGTAAGGAGGAAAGCATGAACATTAAAGGCATCGACGTGTCTGTATGGCAGGGCAAGATCGACTGGAAGAAAGTCAGGGCGAGCGGCATTGTGTTCGCCATGATCCGCGTCGGCTATGGCAGCAGCCAGGGCAACGACTGCAAAATGGACACCTATTTCAAGGCCAACGTGGAGGGCGCACTGGCCGCGGGCGTAGAGGTGGGCATCTACTTCTATAGCTACGCAAAAAGCGCCCAGGCGGCCGCCAGAGAGGCGGCGTGGGTAGTGGAGCAGATCGCCCCGTATAAGGGCCGCATCCTGTACCCCGTCGCCTACGATCTGGAGGATAGCAAACAGGCAGGGCTGGGGCGCGATGTGCTGACCGCTATGGTGACGGCCTTCTGCACGACCATCGAAGCTGCGGGCTATTATGCGTCGTTCTACTGCAACACCAACTGGTGCAAGAACATGCTGAACATGGACGACCTGAAAGGCTTCGATCTGTGGCTGGCGCAGTGGGCCAGCCAGCCGACGACGGCCTACAGCTTCGGCATGTGGCAGCGCAGCAGCTCTGGCAGTGTGGCGGGCATCAACGGGCGCGTCGATCTGGACGTCGCGTACAAGGACTATGCGGCCATTATCAAGCGCGCAGGACTGAACGGGTACAAGGAGACCGCACAGCCTGAAAAGGAGCCGGAGAAGCCCGCCCAGCCCACGGAAGCGCCTGATGTGAACGACACCCGCAAGAAGATCGTCCAGAAGGCCATCGGCGAGCTGGGCGTGTGCGAGCCGACCGGCGACGACAAGTATATCCGGTGGTACAACACGGAGGTCCTGAAAACATGGAGCCTGCCGCTTGATGCGGCGTGGTGCGCTATGTGGGTAAGTTACGTCACCAACTATCTGGCAGGCATCGCCCGCGACATTGTGAAGCCCTACTGCGGATGCAGCACCGGCATGGCCTTCTTTAAGGCGCAGGGCGTCTTCCATCCTTCGGCGGCCTGCGGCGGCACATACACCCCGCTGCCTGCTGACATCGTCTTCTTCAAGGATAAGAAATCCACCGCAGAAAGCACCCACACGGGCCTGGTGGAGTATGCGAAAGACGGTGTTCTGCACACCATCGAAGGCAATACCAGCAACGCCGTGAAGCGCCGCCAGTACGATCTGAACGACACCTACATTGTGGGCTATGCGGCCCCTGACTACGGAAAGGAGAACATCGACAGCATGACCAAGGCCGAACTGAAACAGCTGATCCGCGAAGTGATCGCAGAAGACAACCCCACCTATGCGGACCTGAAAGACGTGCCCGCCTACTGGCAGGAGCAGGCGAAGGCGCTGCTGGACGCCGGAGCCGTCAACGGCGGCACCCCTGCGGACGTCAACCCCACTGATCTGAATCTGCGCCACGAGACGCTGAAAGCTGTGATTATTGCGTCGCTTTACCACGACGCAAACACCCCCGAAAAGTGATCATAAAATCCCGCCATTCAGGCGGTAAAATTAAGGAGGAAAAACACCATGAAAAACACCACCAAAAAGGCCCTGAAAGCGATGCTCATTTTGACCATGCTGGTGACGCTCTGTGTGGCGCTTGCAGCGTGCGCACAGACCACCGAAACGGGCGCTACCGACCCCATCGTTCTGGAGCTGGTGAACGTCGGCCTGGACATTCTGGCGAAGGCTGCCATCGCGGCCATCGGCCTGGCAGGCGCGTGGGCGACCGCCAAGATCGGCCAGAACAACAAGCTGGCCAACATCAAGGCTGCCATCGGCCAGGTGACGCAGGCGGCGCAGACAACGGTCGGCGAATTACAGCAGACCACCGTCGAAGCGATGAAGGCGGCGGCAGCTGATGGCAAGCTGACCGAGGACCAGATCAGGACACTGAAAGCCGATCTTTTGCGCATGACCAGAGAGAAGCTGGCGGAGCCTACCGTGCAGCTGCTGGAGGCGGCGAAGCTGGACATTAACGCCATGATCCAGGGCGCTGCCGAGGACCTGATCAATCAGATGCACACGACGCAGCAGCTGATCGCTGGGGAACTGATCGTGGAATAAGGCGACAAGAAGGGCGACCGCAAAACGCGGCCGCCCTTCGCTTTTTATGCAGAATGTTATGCAGGCGTTATATTTGACACGGAACGCGCGCGGTTTGCCAGCGAGCGCGCGCCGCTACAGCAGCTGCACGGACTTGCGGATCGTCTCGGGAGAAACCTGATATTCCGACGAAAGCTTCGAGCGCCCGGAGAGTTTTTCCCCCTCTGCAAGCTGCCCGTCCGCGATCCGCACGGCTACGGAAACCGCAATCCGCATATATTGCGGGAGTTCTTCATTTTCCATCGCTGGCTCCCCTCCTTTTTCCCGGAATAGAACTATTATATCAACTGACAACCTTCTTTTCAAGAAAGATTTTCAGTTTTTTGAATAAAAAAACAAGGCTGCGGAAAAGCAGCCTGAAAAAAGCGGCCGGGGAAGACAGAAAAACTGGCTTCCCCGGTTTTTGATGTGATCAGCAGCCTCAGCTGATGGATACGACGAACTGCCAGACCGGCTCTGCCAGAAAAAAGCCCAGCGCAGCCGAGCAGACGTTGGCGCACAAGCCGCACAGGAACGCGCGGCGCTTTGACCGGCCCCTGAGTGCGGCGCGGTAAATAAACGCCTCCAGCAGCGCGATCACCAGCTCTGCCGGGAAGAAGAGCATGAAATATCCCGGCCCGACGCCATTGTTGACGGCGAACAGCGCGAAATACCCGTGCAGCAGCCCCTGCGTCACGAGATTGACGAGCAGGAACGGCTTCCAGTTTTCTTTCAGCTTGAACCCGAACAGGAGCAGCACCACAAGCTCGATCAGAATCGTCGGCACAAACGTCGCGGCGAATTGCAGCAGATACCCCACGGACTGCAAAGGCGGCTTTGCCGTTTTCGCCGTCCAGTCGACCGTGACGGAGGACTGCAGCGTCCTGCGCGTCAGCACATCCGACAAAAACGTCTCGCCGGAGGCCGTGACCATCAGAATGCGGTATGTCTCCGGAACGCCGTAGTAGCGGAAGCTGTGCAGCATCGCGCCGGAGCCGTCCGGCTCGCCCGTCAGCTCGCCCCAGATGGGTGCGCGCGTGGAACCCTGTGCAATGCAGGCGTGCCAGCCTGACGGAACAGCCGCGCGGAGCGCGGCCAGCAGCGCCGGGTCAAGCTCCCGCTCGTCCAGGTCATAGAGATTTTTCGCCCAGTCGCCCGTGTCCAGCAGATCGAGATAATACTCCTCCTGCGGCGGCTGCTCGACCCGGACGACCAGCTGCGGCTTGGGGCCGAAGTCGGCGAAGACTGCTGTGGTCAGCAGCAGAAGCACGGCGAGCAGGAGCGAAAGTCTTTGCAAGAAGCGTTTCATTTTTTTCTCCTTTGTCAAGTGTTACGTGATGACGAAGCCTCCGTTGACAGGCAGAACCTGCCCGGTGACAAACTCTGCGTCTGCCAGATAGACCATCGCCCGCGCGATGTCCTCCGGCGTGCCCAGCCGCTCGATGGGCGTCTGCTGCCGCAGACCCTCCATAACGCTGGGGTCTACGTGCGCGCACATATCGGTCTGGATGACGCCCGGCGCGACGGCGTTCACGCGGATGCCGGACGGCCCCAGCTCCTGCGCCAGCGCCTTGGTCAGAGCGAGGATCGCGCCCTTCGTCGCCGAATACGCCGCCTCGCACGACGCGCCGATCTGCCCCCACATGGAGCTGACGTTGAGGATGCAGCCGGACTGCTGCCGCAGCATATGGGGAAGGGCTGCGCGGATGCAGTAAAACGTGCCGTCGACGTTGACGGCAAACAGCCTGTGCCAGCGTTCGGGTGTGATGGTGTTGATGAGCGCATAATCCGCGATCCCGGCGTTGTTGACGAGAAGATCTGTGCCGGGAAGCTGCGCGAACGCGGCGTTCACCGCCGCCTCGTCCGCAACGTCGCAGCGGACGGCAAGCGCGCCGGTCTCGGCGGCGACAGCCGCCGCCTTTTCGTCTTCCTTTTCATAGAAAAACGCGACCCGGTCACCGCGCGCGGAAAACGCGCGCACGGCTGCGGCCCCGATGCCGCGCGAGCCGCCGGTAATCAAAACATTCATAAATAGCTCCTCGCCCCGGCGCGGCTGACCGCTCCGGGGCGTTTTCCGGTTATCGTTTTCTGGTCTTGGTCTTGTGGTCGGAATAGGCGCGGATGGAGGACATTTTGCTGTCCGACTCGGACATGAACTGCTTGAGCATATCGTCGAACGATTTCTGCTGCGGCGCGGACGGCTGTTGCCGGTTCGGCTGCGCCTGACGCTGCTGGAAGCTGCCGCGCGGGCGCTGGGTCTGCTGCCGCGTGGGCGCAGGCAGGGTGCGCTTGATGGAAAGATTGATCTTTCCGCCTTCCAGTCCGATGACCATGACCTTGACAGTCTGGCCCTCGGTCAGATACTCGTGCAGATCGCTCACATAGGCGTGCGCGACCTCGGAAATGTGGACAAGTCCGGTCGTGTTTGCGTCCAGCGCGACGAACGCGCCGAATTTGGTCAGGCTCTTGACAGTTCCTTCAACAATTTCTCCAACCTTCAACTGCATCTTTCTATCCTGGTCCCCCATTTTGTTTAGTCACCGACATCTTCAAAGACGATCTCACCCTCTGATACCATGCCGAGTTGGTCGCGCGCGACCTGTTCCAGCCCCTCGGGCGTGTCGAGCGCGTCGATCGAGCTCTGCAGCCGGTCATTTTCCTGCTGTGTGCTTGCGATGGAGCTTGTCAGCCCGGCAGCCTCTGCTTCCTTTTCGCTGATCTGGGAGCGAAGGCGCACCAGGGTAACAGTGGCGTACACAACGAGGATCAGAATCACCAGCTTGACCAGCAGAGACGACTTGACGAATTTCATTCCGGCGTCTGCTCCTTTCCAGTTGTGCGTGTTTCCAATCGAGAATATGCTTACAGGTCATTGTACCCCATTTTCGGAAGCTTGCAAAGAGGGTTTTTGAAATTTTTTTGAGAAATTTCAAAAAAAAGCGCACAGGCGCGAACAGCGTCCGCAAAATCCGCCCCAGCAGACGGAAAAGTCCCCGGAACACGCGCAGCATAAGCGGGCTGAGCGTCAGGAAATACAGAACGGCGGTCAGAAATACGGCGAGGAACACATACAGCCGGAACTGCCCCTGTCCCGCCGTGAGCGCGAAGGACAAAAACGAGGCCGTGAGCAGCAGGCCGAACAGCGCGTCCGCCGCAAGTCCCGTCCGCGGGCAAAGCTGCCGCAGCGCACGCAGCAGATCGTAGGCCAGACACAGCCCCAGCCCCAGCAGCGCTCCCTGCGCAAAGGTCAGCGCCTGCGCCGAGACAGGGATCTCCATCAGCCGAACAGCCGGGCGAAAAAGCCGCCGCGCGGGATATCGTCCTCATACGAGATCGCGTCGACGCTCCCGTCGACCAGGACCTGCCCGCCGTCGATGGACAGCTGCTGCAGATGCAGTCCCTGTCCGCGGATGGACATCGGGCCGCGCGTGGAGGTCAGAAGGATCTCCGTGTCGTCAAAGCTTTCGACCTCCAGAACGCCTGTGATGGAAAGACGGCTGCGCGAGTCGAGCGTCAGCCGGTGCGGCTGCTGGGCAAGATTCGTTTCGATCAGCGCCTGCTGCATGGTATCATCCTTTCTTCTGTCCGGGTATGCCGGCTTCTCCCTACATATATACGC
>ENA-UOJO01000482-UOJO01000482.1-human-gut-metagenome-genome-assembly--contig:-P57-NODE-482-length-63128-cov-9.239183_pt1 | contig 63128 bp, 35 predicted proteins | sample MGYA00242351_ERZ723898 | MGnify/ENA metagenome assembly ERZ723898 | reverse complement strand
ATGATCAAGAACTGCGGTTCAGCAATGATATTGCTGAACGCAGTCATCTCATATAAGTTTTGAAATATCTCGTTCATTATTGAATCGTCATTAATACATCATCCTCAGATACGGCATCACCGGAAGACAGGCAGATCGCCGTGATCGTTCCCCCGAACTCGGCACGTACGGCATTGTATGTTTTCATGGCCTCCACGTAGCAAAGGACATCACCTTCTTTCACTACGTCGCCCACCTTCACCGGTGTATCGGAAGCGTTTTTTACAAGGAAGAATTTACCTTCCAGCGGAGAAAGCACCTCTTTTCCAGCGCCTGCGGGAGCATTTGTTGTCTCCGGGGCTGTCGGGGCGGGAGCCGCTGTCGGTTTAACTTCCGGAGTCGCGCTGTTGGTATCACCAAAAGCGACGGTCACACGGTAAGCTTGCCCGTTTACATCTACGGTCATGACTTGCGGAGTAGTCGGCATCGTTAATGCAGCGGCAGGTGCCGGAGCCGGTGCGGCTGGAGTGGCGGGTACCGTCGGTTTACCGGCGTTCGCTTTCTCTGCCTTACGTTTTGCCACGTCTGCCTTAAACTCAACCTTGGCCTTTCCGGAGCGATATGCCTCGTATTGAGCGGGGTGCATGGCGTATTCGAAGAGCTCTTCCTCATCCTCGCCAACTTCCCATTGCTTCTCGTTCATCAACTTTCGATACTTATCCAATGCGTCCGGATAATTGTCTTGAGGATTGCCCTCGAAGAACTGGCGGCCTTCGGCCTTCGCCTTCTCGACGATCTCGGGAGCCAACGGGCCCGGAAGACGTCCGGCCTTTCCGAGGATCATATCCCAGATATCGTCGGCGATCATGCTCCAGCGGGCTTTCCCCTTCTCCATCTGCATGACGTTCATCAAAGCTAGGTTCTTCACGTATTGGCTGAATGGAGTTACCAATGGAGGATAACCGACACGTGGCCATACGTAAGCTACCTCGTCGAACAACTTGATCAATAACTGGTCTTGAGACATCAGCGGTTTGTTGTTCTTTATATTGCTCTTGTTGATCGTCTCTAGGTTCTTCTCAAGGTCCGCCATCAAGCTACCCATCATACCGCCCGGAAGTCCCGGTCCGATCAGCAAGGAATTCATCAACCGGTTCTTCGGGCTGATATACAATCCCAAGAAATCATCCATGAATTCTTGAACCAAGGCACGAACCTTCATATAAGCCTCCATATTGATCTCGGGCACCTTATAACCGGCGTCCTTCAACATCGCCTGTACGGTCAGCAAGTCCGCATGTCCTGTACCCCAAGAAAGCGGCTCCATACCTACGTCGATATAGTCGCAACCCGCGTTACAAACCTCCATGATGGAAGCTACGTTAAAGCCGGGACCGGCATGGCTATGATATTGGATCGGGATCTCTGGATATTTTTCCTTGATATTGGCTACGATACGGCCTAATGTGTACGGACGTCCGATACCGGCCATATCCTTGATACAAATCTCATCCGCTCCGAGCTCGATCAACTCGAATGCCATCTTGGTATAATACTCAACCGTATGTACCGGAGAATGCGTGATACACAAGGAGCATTGTGAGATCATACCGGCCTCTTTCGCGTATTTAATAGATGGGGCGATATTCCGTACGTCGTTCAAACCGCAGAACGTGCGGGCGATATCCGTTCCCTGCGCTTTCTTTACCTTATAAAATAGCTGACGTACATCGTCGGGTACCGGGCTCATGCGAAGGCCGTTCAACGCGCGGTCCAACATATGCGTCTGGATACCTGCCGCATGGAAAGGTTTTGTCCATTCACGGACCGCTTTATTAGGATTCTCTCCGAATAATAAGTTGACTTGTTCAAATCCTCCGCCATTCGTTTCCACCCGGGCGAAACAGCCCATCTCGATAATTGCCGGAGCGACTCTGGTTAGTTGGTCTACGGTCGGGACATACTTTCCGGCAGATTGCCACATGTCTCTGAAGACCAAACTGAATTTGATTTCTCTTTTCATGATATTAATATGTATTATTTATACTTTCTCAATTTTGATAACTTTCCCCTGTCCACGGGTCACGGCGCTGATTGCCGATACGATGGCGGCTGTCTCCTGTCCGGAAAGACTGCCGATTGCGGTGGTTTGCGTTGGAGTGGCCGTTTGTACCCGAACGGCTGCCGCTACTGGTTTCTTCGCTATGATCTCTTCCGGTGTGTATTTATTCACCAAGACGATAAGTCCTTTTCCCAGATTGATAACGATCAAAAGGATAGCAAATACGGTGGTCATTCCAACTACCATTAACAAAAGTCCTGTCTCTATATTCTCCATATTCTATATTTGTGGCTAGCTTAAAAGGTTTCTACAAAGGATTGAGCAACTTTCAGCCAAATTAAAAACAATCGCAAAATTATAAAATACTGGAAAACGATCTGTTACATTTTAATTAAAAAAATGAAAATAAATAAGCGAAACGGCCTTTTCGGTGAATGATTGTCAGCTTGAAAAAACATGTACGTGTTTTCCGAAAAACATGTACGACTTTTTCCAAAAACACGTACGTGTTTTTTCCGGCGCTTGTACGGCTGAAAATTCAAATATATTACCGTAACTTTGCGGTGGAATTCTAATAATGTAGAACTATAATAATTAAGGAATAAGACCATGGGAAATTTCTTTACATCTTTATTCTCTTCTTCCAAACCGGCCGAGGCGACGGAGGATAAGGCGAAGAACGAGCAGAAGAACTTTGATATCTTGAAATACGACGGCGTACGTGCCCAGAAGATGGGAAAACTTGTTTATGCGATCAAATGCTTTACGGAGGCACTGAATATACAGGAGGATTTTGAGACGATGAGCTATCTCGTTTCCGCTTATACGATGGCGAACGATCTAGGGAAAGCCGAGGACGTGTTGAACCGGATGGTTGAGATGGAGCCGGATCATATCGCTACCCGCTTGACTCGCGTTAACTTATTGTTTATGTTGGATAAGGATGCGGAGGTCATAACCGATTGTTTGCACGTGATCGAGCTAGAGCCTTCTAATCATGTCGCTTATTTCATGATGGCAAAAGCGAAGAAAGCGACGAATGACGTATTTGGCGCTATCGCCGACCTGACGAGATCGATCTCCTTGAAGGAGGATTTCGCCGATGCTTATTTATTGCGTGCGGAGATTCTTTTAGGACTGGGACAAGCTAAAGAGGCGCTGCCCGATGTGGAGAAAGCGATCGAGATCGTGCCGGAGGAGGAAAGTTCTTATTTATTGAGAGGACGTATTCATATGGCTTTAGGGGATATCGATGCCGCGAATTCTGATTTCCAGCAGGTCCTAGATCTAAATCCGTTTAATGAGGACGCTTGTATCTTATCTGGTCAGTTACTGATCGAGCAAAAGAAATATGACGAGGCGATCGCTTTCTTCGACGAGGCGATCGAGACGAATCCGTCTTTTGCCAAGGCTTATAGTGAGCGTGGGCGAGCCAAGAATCTGAAAGGTGATAAGACCGGTGCGTTCGAGGACTTGAAGAAATCTTTGGAACTGAATCCAGAAAGCGAGGAGGCCCAGAAGATGAACGGACAGCATTCGAATTTCGATGATATGTATAAAGGGGGAATCTTTTGATTCCCCCTTTTTAAGTTTGCGCTAACAGTCCGCTATCTCTTCGGGAGAGAGCCCTGTGCAATTCGCTATGATCTCGATGGGAAGCCCTTGCTTTTTCAAGTTGGCGGCAATTTGACGTTTCTCTAGGTTCTGTCCTTCCGCGATACCTTCTGCTCTACCTTCCGCTTTACCCTCCGCGATACCTTCCGCTCGTCCATCCGCATGCCCTTCTATCCATCCGGTCTCGATGACGCTCTTTTGATATCGAAGGGCTTCCATGTGGGCGTAGTATTGGCCCTTCTCGGAAGGGCTGAGTTTATCGATCCGTAACTTCTCCCGTGCTTCCGGCAATCCTTTGGCGGTGGCATGTTCATCTATTTCTCCTGTTTTTAGGAAATAGATCCATTCGTCGAGGGGTGTTTTCGCCAGTTCGTCAAACTCGTTGACACGTAATACGTAATATTCAGGAAAAATATCGCCAGCTTCTTGTTTGACGAATTGTTCCCGTTGGCGGGTGGATAGTTTCAATATATCGTCAAAATGAATACCTTTGAATTGGGTCTTCCCGTGATATACGTAATCTTTTCCCTGCCCAAGATCGAAATAGATAATGTTTACGGAGTAGATTTTCTTGATAGTACCGTATTTCTCTCCCTCATGAATATACTCGGTGACTGCCTTGGATGTGCCATATAGCATACGGTGAAAATAATCTAGCTCCCGGTTGTTTTGTACCTCGATGATTACCAGCTCGCCTTTACTGTTTTCTGCCAATACGTCTACGCGGTTGAACTTGTCCTCGCTATCCTCTTTGTTACCTTCGCTTTCTAGGATGCGGACAATAATCACGTTTTCCCCGAGAAGGGTGGATAAAAGACCTTCGAGGACTACAAAATTGGACTTTTGGCGAAGTAAACGTTTGATCGCCCAATCGAAACGTACTAACGATGATTTATTTTTCATAGTTATCTTGTTTATTTGTTTATACTTCCACAAAGATAATGAATTAAACGATTATCTTTGTTCCTATTCATAAAAAAGCAACCATGACCTATAATGTTTCTCTGGCAGCATGGGTATCTCTATCGAAATGATAGGATTCTCTATCGTTTATTTCAACAAACCTTAAATTGCTAGTTTTACCCCTTAAAGTTGAAAGTTCCGCCTATTCCATTCATTAATGTATCCATTTAATTTTGTCAGTGTAAAAAGCCTAACTTACAAATTTCCGGTATCTAGTACAGATAGGACTAATACCTTTCCTTCCATTCCAAATACTTGTCAGATTGCATATTCTATCCAATTTTATTATTTTGGTAGACATTATTTTCAGATCAGCTCAATTTGCCATTCAATAATGGAGAGGATTGATCTTTCCTTATTTAGCCTATTTTCCTACGTAACTCACCGCCCTTAGTCCTATCTGAACTCAATCCATCTTAATGTCTTTTATCAAGAATAAGGAAGTTGAACGAATAAATATAAGAATATGGAAATAAAGACGATAATCTCAAGTATCTGCTTGTTACTGCTGGCGGTCTCGTGCTCAATGGATGATGATGCGCTGAGGGATATAGAGAAAGGACATTCGGGGAGTGCTGTGATAGAGGAGGGAGAGGTTGCCCTTTCTATGAAAGTTTCTCTTTTTTCTTTGGAGACAAAATCCTTGTCTGGCGTAGGGACATTGCCTGCTTCCATGGACGAGGCAAAGATTAATAATTGTACATTGATTTTTTTTGAGGGTGGGCAAGTCAATTCGATAATGGAAGGGCTGTTTGTAAATAGCGAGAATTATATCGTTAAAAAGAAAAACGGCACGGAAGATGACTGGGCAAAAGTAATCGTGAAAGTGAAAAAGCCTAGCCCTTACTCCGTAATGGTAATCGCTAATAGCTCTAAATCGTTTGCGGGTTGTCAATCGGAAAGTGATATAAACGATATAATACAGGATAATAAGGATGCTTTAGTTAAAGTAGGGAAAATGAATATCAATTTTGATTCCAACTTTGCCGGTTATGCGACAATTAGGGAAGCATTGGAAAAACCTTTAGAAGTTGGTCCAGTCCCTCTTTCTCAGCTAACCGCTCGTATAGAACTTGCGGAATTTAATGTTTCTGGTTTTCAAGGAGCATCTGTTCAAGAGAAGATTACTGTTACAGGAGTGGATCTGTTGAACTTGAATCCTGAGAGTTATACGACAAATGAGCAAACTCATAAAAATGCGACTTATTTGCAGGAGAATAAGACGTGTAATGTGGAGGTATATGATGGAGTATCGGAGCTTCCGTCAACTTATTCTTTTGTAGAGAATAAAAATGTATTGTCTTTTTACTCGTTCCGGAATCTGGCGGCGGCAGAAAGTGATCAAGTGAAAATACAAGTCCGGTTTAAGGTCGGAAATAGCGAGGAAAGAACGACAAGGCAGTTTGTGATCAATAAGGAGGGGAATATTTTGCATGGTGTAAAATCCGGATATGTTTATCGCTTGGTTGTCAATATGACTATTATTGGAGATAAGGTCGAGACAGAACTACTTTGCTATACAAGAGATTGGTTGAATAATACCATATCCATTCCTATGGAAGATAATTAAGGTGTAAACGGGTAAAATAAAAATACAAGATTATGAAAATAAGGAATATATTATCAGTGCTGTTTGTCGGACTGCTTTTCACGAGCTGTAACTCGGAAGAAGAAGTTCAGCGAGGAAATGAGGACGGGCGGGATATCTCATTCTCTATGACTCTTACTTTGGGAGAAGTGACAGCGATGACGAAAGCTGGAGGGGATATCGCTGAAGGGTATACATATTCGACGGAGGATGAGGTAAAAGTGAATAATGTTGTGGTCGCTATATTTAATGAGGCGAATGGAACTGTGGGTGAGTGCTTGGAGTACAAGTCTGTAGCGTTTGACGGGGGAATTTCCAATTCTACCGTAACGATTGATGGAAAAACATTGATTGCTTATAAAATTGATAATATACAAGCAAAGACAGGTAAGGTTCGTATCGTAGCGATTGCGAATTCAACGCATTATGAGGACTTGGCTAGATTGGAAACGACTACTTATGAGAACCTGAAAGGTTTGTCGGAAACCGTTTCAGGTGGAACTTTTGATGCTTCAAATTTGGTAAAGGTCGGGGAGTTGGCTGCGTATGACCTAAATACGGCTGTGACAAGTATATCTGTTCCGATGACACAATTAGCGGCACGCATCGATATGAAGTTTACGGTAGATGAAGAGCCGGAGACTGTGTCTACAACAGCTGATACAAAAGTAACCAACCAGTGGTTCTATACTGTAACTAAACTTACGGTCAAGAATATCAATCAGAAATCAGATTTAATATTGCTTGGTCGAGATAATCAATATGATGATGCTTTCTCTACGGCAAAGGATATTACATTGCAAAATGGCGTTGCGTTACCTTTTTATACCTATGAGAAGTTGAACACAACGTTAACCCCATTGTCTATATATGTAACGGTTGATTTACAAAAGATACAGGTCACTACTACCTTTAATGAGGATATGACTATTCAAAATGTAACAAAGGGAAGTATTATAGAGGAAGAGAAAGATCATTCTTATAAATATGAGGATTTTAATCCTACGACAGAGCTTGAAGGATGTACGACAAATGGTATCATACATGGTAATAGATATGAGCTTACAGGTAAAATATCCATGAAGACACAACGAATCAACTTTACGGTATCTACAACACCGTGGGAAGGCGTGGAAAAGTTTGTCGTGGATGTGGTTATCGCTGATTTGAAGTATTTGTTCGTGAGGGAGACTAAGGTGGTGATGGCGAATATCACTGAGTATAAGATTGAGTTTGCTTCTAGCTCGAATATTACGATTGATCAACCATCTTATGCGACTTATGAAAAGTATGAGTTAAAAGGAAATGTTATTACTAAAGGTACAGGATACTATGATAATAGAGATAAGCAGTATCCGTCTATAATAGGAGATTTAGGAAAGAGTGGATATATCAAAATTACGAGTAAATTACCAGAGAATTATTTCCCAAAGCAATTTGTTTTTGGAGTTCATAATGCAGAGGGTTTGAAAGTATTAGGAATTGCAGTGGATCAGTATCCTCCTCAATATCTGACAGGAGTTGTTTCTGGGGGAACTAATACACCCGCCAGTCCGACGGGTAGTACTAATCCCAATTTGTTTACTGTAACGACTATTGCTCCGGGAACATTAGTTATTGGCGATCCTTATGATAAAATTACAGGACTAACAAAAAATGATATGTTGTCCAATGAATTGGTTTCGCCAAGATTTGTAGTTGCATCTCGATATGGAACGGTGTCTGGTGGTAGTTATAACTATGATAAAGCAGTTAAACGTTGTGAGGTGTATGAAGAGCATTATACGGATGAAAGAGGTGTTTATCATTCTTATGAAGCAGGAACGTGGCGATTACCTACTTTGGCAGAATTGGAATTTATGTATACGATACAGAATTCAGATCAAGTAGTAAATTATTTATACAATACGGGGGGGCAGTATTGGAGTGCTAGAAAATATTGGTGTTATTATTTTGGAGCCAAGGGTACAGGTTACAGATATGAAACAACAAATAGCACTAATAGCAATAGATTTGTTCGCTGTGTACATGATCTTTACTGATTTTATGAACCTTTAATATTAGGTAATTATGATAAAAAAAATATATGGCTTGTTTTCTGTATTGCTGTTGCTCGCTTCATGTGCGACAGAGGAAATAGAACAAATAGAAATTCAACCGACAGATGGATCAATGGTTTCTCTTTCATTCTCTGTAGATGCTCCGAATGCTCTTGAGATTACGAAAGCGACCGGGGATGTGGAGAAAGGTGTTGAGTCCTTATATCTATATACATTTAATGAGGATGGAGAGTTTATCTCTCCAGTTGTAGAGGCTGTTGTTTCTGGCAATGGATATACGGCTTCTATCTCAAAAGAGACCCGTACCATCCATTTTGTCGCCAATGATGGAACGTTAACCCCTTCCCTAGAAAGCGGAATGGCCTCGTTAGTGACAGATAAGCAAATCTTTTGGGGAAAGAGAACTTTTAGTGATATTCCTGCGAAAAATATAAGCAATAGTCTGGAAGCTGCTGGTAGTAACAATGTTGAACTACTACGAAACTGGGCTAAAATAACGCTGAATCTCTCATCGGAGGCAGCTGAGAAATTGGAAAATGTTTCTTATCTTATTTATAATGAATCGCAGTTGGCATCTATCGGGTATAAAGATGAGGGAAAGTTGAATATTCCAAATCAAGATTTTTATGCGCCACAGAATGAGCCAGAGGATGGTAAATATGCAAAGCTGGGTAAATCTGTGTATACTTTTGAACATTATAATCAAGATAAGAAAGCGACTTTTGTTATTATTAAGGCGCAATTTGATGGTAGCAAGACCTATACATATTATAAGATTGATCTTGCCGTAAAGGATGAGAATGATAAGGTAACTCGTGTTTATGATGTCGTTCGTAATTATGCCTTTAATATAACGGTCAAGAGCGTTTCCAGAAAAGGAGCTACGTGGGCTGAGGTTATAGATGAAAATGTGATAGCGGATAATAATATCACGGCCTCGGCTATTATGGAAAAGTTCCCGAATATAACTTATGATGGTGAGGCCTTGAATGTTACAAAGACGACATTCGTTTTTACGGGGGCTTCTAACACATTGTCGATGACTGCGACATATGCGGGAGCAGGGCAGTTGAGTGTGGTTCCGGATGAGGGAATGTCGGATGTCGTAGAAGGAAACTTAAGTTATCCTTCTTGGATACCTTCTGGCAATCAGACGATAACGATTACAGCCAATATAAAGCCGGCTCCTGGCTCCGGTGAGAAGATAGCGTATTTCTACGTGGTAGGAGGTAATTTGCAGCGTAAGATTAAATTGGTCTTACGTCCCCCTTATAACTTTATCAATCCGAGATTTGAAAATGTAAAAGCTGGTGCCGGAACAAATGTGATTAATGGAGGCCTGAAACAAGATGTTTATCTGAAATTCTCGATACCGGAAGATATTGATGAATCATTATTCCCTATTGAGTATAAGATATATACTAAAAAACTATATGCGGTAGAACCCGGTGTTCGTTTGGAAACAACAGGAGCGAAGGATTGGTGTTATGTATATACGGATCAAGTCTTTAGCAAAGATGAGAAGGTTATCCATTTTAAGACGAATACGGCTAATGAAGGAGAAGGTATGGGGGATAATGACAAAGTGTTTTTAAAGGCAGATCTGTTTAATGCGTTTAGTGCTTTAACTTATTCACGAAAAGCTCCAACAACCATATCTCCTACTATTGCTGGAAATGTTACAGGGGGAAGCAGTTCTTGGAATGGATATACTGTTCGCTATAAAATAAATAATATAGGTTCGGAGAATTCTTTTAAATGTGGAAGTGGGGGGGCTTACTCTATTGCGTTGAAGAATGTTTTGTCTACAGATGTTGTTTATTTTTATTATTCAGGAAATAGCTATTGGTCTTGTCAGAAGTCCGTAAGCCACTTGATAGAGGATGGTAATATAGTGATGAGTAGATAATTAAGTACAATCAGGGTTCCCATCCATCATGTGAATGACGGATGCGGGGAGCGTGCAGCACACAATGGATTGAATTTGTTTTACACGTAGGCTGCACCTCCTCCCCGGCCCTTTACCTCATATAGCATTCGTGCTTTATCGATGCCATTCATTCCGTAAGAAGATGGGCGGCGTCGCTTTCTTCATTTGCCGATGACGTTAACTTACTTGCCCCATGCAGTTAACTTGCTTTGGTCTGATATCAAAGGTTCTTGTGTAAAAAATTGCGCAACCCTTTGTTTATTAAAAAAAAGGCTCTATCTTTGCAGCCCGAATAAGTATGCGAATAATAATAAATAATATAGAAAGATGAAAAGAACATTCCAACCTTCCAACAGAAAAAGAAAGAACAAGCATGGCTTCCGTTCAAGAATGGCTACCGCTAATGGCCGTAGAGTATTAGCTTCTCGTCGTGCTAAAGGCAGAGCTAAATTAACGGTATCTGACGAATACAACGGATAATTAGTCACGTTCTAAAGATTTATAAAGAAAGTAGAGGTTTTTTCCTAAAAAGCCTTTACTTTCTTTGTTTTTGTAGTATTGCTCTGGTGGATATTGGTCTATATGCCGTTTTTTTTCTACTTTTGAACCGCCTACAAATACATACGTGAAATGAGTAACTTTTTTGTAAAACTGATAAAGAATCCGTTTGTCATCAATCTCTTGTTGGTGATAGTCGTGTCGTGCGGCGTTGTTTATGGCGTGCTGGCGTGGCTGGATTCTTATACCCGCCATAATCAAGCGGTGGTCGTTCCGGACGTGAAAGGAATGAAGCTAGAGGACGCCGCCGAGTTTTTCGGGAATAATAAGCTACGCTATAACGTGATCGATTCCGTATTCTCGAAAGATGTGGCTCCGGGCTCCATCGTGGAGTTGGTTCCCGGTGTCGGATCGAAGGTGAAAGAGGGGCGGATCGTCTTTGTTACGATTAACGCGTTGACCTCCCAGATGGCCGTGATACCGGAGGTGGAAGACTTATCTTTCCGTCAGGCGTATGCCTTGCTGCGGGCCCGTGGCTTCTCGTCGGTCGAGATAGAGTATGTGCCGGGCGATTATAAAGATTTGGCGATGGGGGTGGAGTTAAACGGGCGTACCTTGCCCAAAGGGGAACATGTACCGTTGACCGCTCATCTGGTATTGAAAGTAAGCAGTGGCGATCCGAATATGCTTCCCGACTCATTGGCTTTGGATAGTATTCCGGTAGAACCATTGGATAGTGATATAGAAAACTGGTTTTAAGGGAATGGACGAGTTTTTGGACGATATGGATGATGAACAGGTAGACGACCTGTTGATGCCGGAAGAAGACGAAACATCGTCGAGCCAGATGTATGAGCATTTCCGCTTCGTAGCGGACAAGGGGCAATCCCTGCTCCGGGTGGATAAGTTCTTGGTAGACCGTATGATGGGCGCTACCCGTAACCGCATCCAATTGGCGGCTGAGGCGGGTTGTATCTTGGTGAACGATAAGCCGGTGAAAAGTAATTACCGGGTGAAACCTTTGGATGTGGTTTCTATCGTGATGGATCGCCCACGCCGGGAACTGGAGATTATTCCCGAAGATATCCCTTTGAATATAGTATATGAGGACGATGATTTGCTGGTGGTGAATAAGCCGGCAGGCTTGGTCGTACATCCCGGTCACGGTAATTATACCGGTACGTTGGTGAATGCCTTGGCTTATTATTTGAAGGATGATCCCTATTATGATCCTTCCGATCCTCGTTTAGGCTTGGTACACCGTATCGATAAGGATACGTCGGGCTTATTGGTGGTGGCTAAACGCCCGGAGGCCAAGAGTAACCTAAGCCTGCAGTTCTTCAACAAGACAACCAAACGTAAATACCGTGCCTTGGTATGGGGCATCGTTCAAGAGGATGAGGGGCGTATCGAGGGAAATATCGGCCGTGATCCTCGTGACCGTATGCAAATGACCGTCTTCCCGGAAGGCGATCAAGGCAAGACTGCCGTCACCCATTACACCGTATTGGAACGCTTGGGCTACGTGAGCTTGGTGGAGTGCCGTCTGGAGACGGGGCGCACGCACCAGATCCGTGTACATATGAAATATATCGGTCATACGCTTTTCAACGATGAGCGGTATGGCGGACATGATATCTTGAAAGGAACAACTTTTACTAAATATAAACAGTTCGTGCAAAACTGTTTCGCTATTTGTCCACGTCAGGCCTTGCATGCTAAGACGTTGGGGTTCGTTCATCCTACTACGGGAGAGGAGATGTTTTTCGATTCCGAGATTCCTTCCGATATGCAGCAGCTGATCGACAGATGGCGTGTATACGCGAACACTAAAGAATTATAAAAATGAAAAAGAACATCGCTATCGTAGCAGGGGGAGATTCCTCCGAGATCGTTATTTCATTAAAAAGTGCGGACGGAATCTACTCTTTTATTGATAAAGACAAATATAATTTATATATTGCCATCGTTAAGAGGGATGAGTGGGCGGTTATACTTCCTAGCGGGGAACATACACCAATTGATAAGAATGATTTTAGCTTCAAGGAGAATGGCGTGGCGAAGCATTTTGACTTCGCTTATATAACGATACACGGTACTCCGGGCGAGGACGGACGTTTACAAGGATATTTCGATATGATCGGTATGCCTTACTCGTCTTGCGGGATGCTGGTGAGCGCTTTGACATTCAATAAATACGTATGCAATCATTACTTGAAAGACTTTGGTGTAAAAATTGCCGCATCCATTCATTTATTCAAGGGAGAGACTATTACGGACGAAGAAGTCGTGACTCGTTTGGGTTTGCCTATTTTCGTGAAACCAAACGATGGGGGTAGTAGTTTTGGCGTGACGAAGGTGAAAGAGGTCTCCGCTATCCAGCCCGCTATCGCTAAGGCGTTTGGGGAAGGACGTGAGGTGATTCTCGAGCGCTTTATCGATGGAACGGAAGTGACATGCGGTTGCTATAAGGTGGAGGGTAAAGAGGTTGTCTTCCCTTTGACCGAGGTGGTTACGAATAACGAATTCTTCGATTTCGACGCGAAGTATAACGGACAGGTGGACGAGATCACTCCGGCCCGTATCTCCACCGAGTTGACGGAGTTGATACAGCGCGAGACATCAAGGATCTACGATATATTGGGCGCCAAAGGACTGATTCGTGTGGATTATATTATTCCGGCAGACGGGGAGCCTGTCTTACTGGAAATAAACACGACACCGGGAATGACGGCTACCAGCTTTATCCCACAGCAAGTACGTGCGGCGGGATTGGATATAAAGGATGTCATGACAGACATTATTGAAGACGAACTCAAAAACAGAAAAACAAAATGAATAGATATGGATACAGAAACAGTTTCCCCTAATTTCGACGACATCCGTCCGCTGAACAACAGTGAGGTGAAGGACGCGATTGAAAAATTGGTCGCCAATGAGGATTTCGAGCGGGCTTTACGTTACATAAAGCCGAATTTGAATTGGGAGGAATTCTCAGTTGCCATGCGTGCTTGCAAGACGAAGGAGGAGTTTAAATCTACTCTGGCCTATGACGCTGTAATGACGGTGGCGAAAAATACTACTTTCTCGCTTACTATCTCAGGGCGTAGCCGTCTGCCGAAAGATAAGGCGGCCTGTACGTTTATCTCGAACCATAGGGATATCGTATTGGATGCCTCCTTCTTGAACGTCATGTTATATGATGTGGGGTATGGTATGACGCAGGTCGCTATCGGCGACAATCTTTTAATCCGTCCGTGGATCGAGACGTTGGTGCGCTTGAATAACAGCTTTATCGTGAAGCGTGGCGTTTCTGTTCGTCAGATGTTGGAGGTCAGCAAGACGCTTTCCGCCTATATCCATCATGCGATCAAGAATGTGAACGAGTCTGTATGGATCGCCCAGCGTGAGGGACGTGCTAAGGATTCGGACGATCGTACGCAGGGCAGCGTATTAAAAATGTTGAGTATCGGCGGTGATAAGGATAATCTGTTGTTGAATTTGATGGACTTGAATATCGTACCGGTCGCTATCTCCTACGAGTTTGATCCTTGCGATTTCTTGAAGGCGAAAGAATTCCAGATGAAGCGGGATGATCCGGATTACGTGAAATGTCAGCGGGATGATTTGTTGAGCATGGAAACGGGTATCCTGAATAATAAGGGTCGTGTCCACTTCACGATCACTTCCCCGATCAATGATTCCTTGGCTAAACTGGACAAGGATATGGAGAAGAATGAGCTGGTAAGCGCTATCGCGTCCGTTATCGACCGGGAGATCTATAAGAACTATCGTTTCTATCCGTGCAATTACGTGGCGTATGACTTACTGAACGGCACTCGTCGTTTCCAAGAACATTATGGTCCGAAGGATAAGAAGCAATTCGAGGAATACTTGCAAGGACAATTGGATAAGATCGTCCTTCCGAACAAGGATGAGGCGTTCTTACGTAAGAAGATCTTAGAGATGTACTCCAATCCGCTGAAAAATTATCTGACAACTTTATAAGCGGCCTTTATCGGCTATGCGTAGCGGTTCGTACTTGATCCGCCCTTGATCCCCTCTTTCCGGCGAGCATGCCACCTTCGGGTGGCAGCCGCCGGAAAGGAGGGATTATCTTTTTTGCAAGAATTCGTCCAAGGATTCCTCTTTCTGCAATCCAAGTTTCTTGCGGATACGGCTGCGTCCGGAGTTGACGCTGGGACGGGAGATGCCCAAGGCCAACGAGATCTCGTCCGTGCTCTGCTTCAGGTAGATCAGCATGCAGAGCAGTTCGTCGGATTTGGTCAGTTCCGGGAAGTCCTTACGCAAGCCGGGCAGGAAGCGAGGGTACAGGGCGGCGAAGGATTGGCGGACCCGCAACTCGTCCTCGCCGCTCAGCAAGGAGGGGTTGAGCTTCTGGCGTACGCTGTCGATCACCTCGTTATGGGCGGCTTGCTCCAGCTCGGCGCTCAGTCGCTCATTGTGGCGGTTCAGTTCTTGTTGGGTAGCGAGGAGATTATCCAGTCGTTGACGCTGGATCTCCCGCTCACGTTGGTGAAGCCGGCGACGTTGGAGTGCGTAGACAATGATCCCGGTCAGCAGGCAAATGGCTAGGATCAGGATGACACGCGTATAAACGAGCGAACGTTCCTTCAAGGCCACTTCGGCGGATAAGGCCCGATTCTCCTGCTCCTTCCGTCCGGTCTCGTAGCGTACGTTGGCACCAATGGCGTACCGCTGCTTCTCCGCCAGTTGCAACGAGTCGTGTATCTCCTTGTATTCCGGGTAGATCTCGGCCATCTTGTCTCCCTTCTTCTGTTCGGCGTAAAGGTTGAGCAAATGCCGTCCGGTCCAATCCATCATATCGTTCGCCTCGTATTTCTTGTAGAGAGCGTAGGCCTCTTCCATCAGGGGGAAGCCTTTTTCCGGCTTTCCGTCGCGTACGAGGCAGGCCCCCAGCATGAATTTGAAAAGATCTTGATACCCCGCGGAGATCGCTTCTTCCTCTTCTATCAATTCCTTGTACCCTTCGAGGGCGGCAGGGATAGAGTCGGGCACATATTCGTAGTAATAATTGTAAAGTATGTTTTTGGCGGCGAGGACATAGGCGTTCTCTTTCATCTCCTCCCCTCTCTTTAAGGCCTGCCGTGCGTAATATAAGGTAGAGTCGTGCTGTTCCAGCTCCCAGAAAATCCCGGCTTTCATCCGGTAGAGGTCGCTGATGGTAAAACTATCCAACTGGAGGGAGTAGTCGATGGAGCGTGAGATGGCCTCCATAGCCTTGTCGTACAATCCGAGGTCGCTATAGGTGGAGGAGAGGTCGGCGAAGGTGTAGACGAAGCCCCGGTTGAGCTTCTCGGGGTGGGCTACGCACCAGTCCATGGCTTCCTGTATGACTTCCACCTCTTTTTCCCGCATTCCCTTGCGGCGGTAATAATGGCCGAGGGTAGAGAGCAGGTCGGCCGGATCGTCGGCGGCATCGGGGTGGAGGCGATAGACGGCGAGGGCCCTTTCTTGCGTACGGATCGCGTCCGAGGGGTCGCGGCGGAATTTATAGAGCGTGTTGGCCGCGGCCTGGGCGATACGGATCTCCAGCCACGGGTCGTCGGAAGGGGGAAGGGCGGCGAGGCTGTCGGCGAGGCGCAAGGCCTCCTCCCGGTTGTCGCGGTCGTTGAGCTTCTGGAATATCTCCTCGGTACCGGGCGGTAGCTGCCGGGAGAGGGGGCCGTCCGTAGGAGGCGTGTCGTGCCGGCAAGCGAGGGTGGCTAGCGAGAGGAGGGTGGCTAGCAGGAAATGCGTGATGTCTCTCATCTGCGTATGATTTTTCGGTTTCCCGCAAATATACGCCGTTTTTCTTGTAAAATAGCCTGTTTCGGGGTGTAAATCGATTGAATCATCTATTGGTTTTTTATCCGTCCGAAGGCCCGGCGGCGTACCTTTGACTTGTTCGTACCACCGGTGCCTCGAGCGGCGCGTCAATTAAATTGATGATCGCATTTCGCACGGATAAGGCCGTTGTTGAGGACTTGTTGAGTGGATTGATCAAAAAAGAATTCGTCATATAAGAACAGGAATCGTTTTCTTTGAGAAACAAAAACGAAGTAGCAATGGAAGGGTCATACTTACCGATTTTGATGCTGTGCGCGATGCTGGCGTTCCTCCTCTGCGGGGGCGGTTGGGTGTTCGCGTGGAAGCATCTGCGCCGGCGAATCGACGAGCGGTTCGACGTACTGTCGGAACACTTGGAGCGTCACGCCGCCGAGTGCCCGATACGGAAGGAGTTCCTGCTCGCCTCCTGCCTTCCCAACGATCCGGAGCGGAAGGGGAACGAGGCGTTCCACCGATCGTTCCGGGCGTCGTACCCGGGCTTCCTGCCGACGCTTAGGGAGCGGGTGCCGGGGATCACGCCGGCGGAGGAGACGCTTTGCATGCTGATCAAGATGAACCTGAGCAACCGGGAGATCGCCGACAAGATGTCTATCTCCATCGGAAGCTTGCATACCACCCGCTACCGGCTGAAGCAGAAGATGCCGCCGGAGGGCGCCAAGGGCATGGACGAATGGGTACGGGCGATCGAATAGGGTCATGGGGAGGCGAACTTCCCACATTATTATATAGAGTTACACCTTTATCTAAAAAAAAATCATTATGCGAACAAAATCTTTGTTTTTAGGTCTCTTGACGCTGGTGGCGTCGGCTTTCCTCGCGGGATGTTCCGACGACGACACGGAAGTGTACGTCCCCCAGAGTGTGGCGGAGTTCAACCTCTCCGACGAGTCGGGCGGCAACCGGCTGTTCATCATCCATCCGTGGGAGGGCGAGATCGCCATCCCGGTGCATGATGACCGTATCCGCGACTTCGAGTTCAGCGGCAAGTATTTCGACTGGGAGATGAGGCAGGGGGCCGAGAGCCGCTTCCTCGTGCTCAACCTCAAGAAGGAGGTGGAGCTGAAGCCTTTCCTCGAGAAGGTCGCCCTGCGGGGGATCGCCAGCAAGTCGGGGGAGGCGGCGACGGACACGCTCTTCCTCGTGTCGCAGCCCAAGCTGGAAAGCTCCGTGGCGGATGACGCCCCGAGCTATATGCACAACGTGGGCAAGACGGTGAACGCGTCGGGCGATATCTTCGCCACCCCCAAGGAGCCTTTCCTCGATTTCGACCTGATATACGGCACGAAGGCCTTCGTGAAGACCCCCCAATCCGAGTCGTGGGGACGGGAACGCTCCGGCGTGGACTACGAGGAGCTGGTGGACAACATGTGGCAGGAGCTCGGCATCTCGGTGAGCGGCCTCGGCTTCACGAACCAAGGCGCTCCCACGCCTACGAGATCGAAACTCTTCTCCGGCTCCTTCAACGAGCGGTTCCAGCATAACCGGACCTCGTCCAACCGCTTCGAGTATCACGTGGACGTGCATGTCAAGCCGATGGTGGAGCTGCACATGGCCACCGCCATCTATACCACCGACAACGATCCCGACGTCTTCCTGCCCTACCTCACCGCGACCGCCCAGTTCTTGCTGAACGTGAGCCATGACGACCTCTACAAGCGATACCCCAACACCAAGGAGGGCATCTACGACCTATACGACACCTACGGCACCCACGTGCTGGTGGGCGGTGTCTTCGGCGGGAGCTATACCTATATCTATAGCCGGAAGGAGAACATGTATTACGACGAGACGGTGCTCGCCGCCGAGGCGGAGCTTTCCGCCAAGTCGGCCTCGCCGGCGGGAGAGAACGAGAACTGGCTCCAGACCTACTACCGCGTGATGGGTACGCACGGCGGAAAGATCGGCGCTGGGGGAGGATATACGAAGTCGGAGCTGAACGAGCATATGTCCGAGGAGAGCATCATGATCATCACCGGCGGAAACGCCTCCGTGGACTTCGAGAGCTGGGACAACTCCATCGCCGACGAGAACAGCAACCTCCACCTCGTGCGCTACGGGCCGAAGGGCGATTCCACCAACTGCTTCATGATCCCTCTCTATTACCTGACGAAGGACTCCGCGCGGAAAAATGCGCTGAAGGAGCACCTGAACGCCTACGTGGAGGAGCATTCGAAGCTGGAGAAGGAACCGAAGCTGATCGTGGCCGACTTCATGATGCGTACCGGCAAGGACGATCACGGGGATCCCGCCGGGCAACGCGTCTTCACCGGGCCGGACGGCAAGAAGCGAATCTACAGCCCGCTGGTGCTCAACACCAAGGGGCCGGACAAGTCGCAGATCGGCAAGATGCTCGACACCTCGGCCCACCAATACCTCGACGTGGGGGATTACGCCGACCAGCTCTGGTGGGTGGCCTTCGATTTCGAGGGCGAGTGCCGGCCCATCTACCACATGCGCTTCATGAAGGAGGACGACGCCCGCCAGCACGGTTTCGAGCCGCGCGGACAGGACGCCGAGTCGGGCATGGAATGGGAGGCGATCGACAACCATTTCGTCTCCTTGCGCTTCACGACCGACGATACCCATAAGGAGCCTATCACCGGCGTCGGCATCGCCCGCAAGGGGAAGAGCGACGATAAGTATTACGTCATCGCCACCTCGCCCGGCACCGACATGACGCTCCCTTACTCCATCGACACGCAATTCCCGGCCTATTGGGGAAGCGTGGAGTATAAGTCGAAGGAGGAGAACCCGCCCTACCGCTTCGGGGTAGACCAGGAGGACGACCTCAACGAGGGCGACAGCTGGTTCGGCAGGAACAAGGCGACCAACCATAAGCAATGGATCTTCCCGGTCTACACCACCAAGGACTTGGAATGGCCCATCCGCTTCACGAAGGCGACGGACTAGCGAAACGCCTCGGAAACGATCCCCACGGCCGTAGCGGTCCCTCCCGAGGCCTCCGGAGCGATGCCGACAGCCGTAGCGATCCCTCCCGAGGCCTCCGGAGCGATGCCGACAGCCGTAGCGACTCCTCCCGAGGCCTCCGGAGGGATGCCGACGACCGTAGCGGCCCTTTCCGAGGCCTCGGGAGCGATCCCGACGACCGTAGGCGCCGCTCGAGAGAAAAATCACTGATTACCCTAGGGCTTGCCCTAGGTCTATAAGATACCTCGCGTCTGCGGACAAGAGGAAAGTATTAACGAAAAAACAACAAACAGTATGAGTTTAGCGAAACAAATCGGATCGGTAGCGAAGACCGCGCTGAGCAACGCCGGCCACATGAACATGAACAACGAGATCTACGCCCGTATCTTGGATACGACCGTGACCGCCCTCCATCTGGAGGCCCTCGCGCTGGGCTACAAGGAATGCCTCGACCGGGAGGCGGAGTGCGTGAACCGTGTCACCAAGAGCGCGTCTACCGCCCAGATGGAGGCGAAAGACGAGGAGCGGGACAAGATCCTCCAGTTCATCTATTCCATGAACGGCTCCTATAAGGTATGCCCCGACGAGACCCTGCGAGCCCCCGCCCTGCTGGTGGACAGCGTGCTGAGGGCCTACGACAAGATCTACGCCAAGGCCTACGCCGAGGAGACCGCCCTGATCGACGGCCTGCTGCTCGACCTCGCCAAGGCCGACGTGGCGGAAGCCCTCAAGACCCTCCGCCTCGACACCTACGTCGCCCAGTTGAAATCCTTGAACGATGCCTACAAGGCTCTCGACACCACTCGCACCGACGAGTATGCCGCCCGCGTGAAGACCGATACCACCAAGGCACGCAAGGCGACCGACGAGACCCTCGACCTCATCATCCAGCGGGTCAACGCCTATGCCGTGCTCGAGCCTACCGAGGCCATCAACGCCTTCATCGACACCGTGAACCAGATCTTCCGCAAGTATAAGAACCTCATCGCCGCCAAGGGAGGCCCCACCAGCCCCTCCAAGCCCGACGACAAGCCTTATCCCACGCCCGACCCTACGCCCGACCCCGAGAACCCCGGCGGCGATAGCGAGAGCCCGGATGAGATCTGATCCGGACAAATTTTCAAACACTTAAAAACGAATTCATATGAACGAATTTTATCTTTCTAGAAAGATATCCGCGCGGCTCACCCTCCGGGCCGCCGCGCGGATGTTCTGTATCCTGGCGCTGGCCCTCTGGGGGCCGGCAATGGCAGGAGCGCAAGCGCAGACACAGTCGCTTGACGTGGCTAATATTTCTGATAAACTAACCCTCACCTATAAACTGAAAGCCGCCGGCTCGACCGATTACGCTTGGTTTTACAAGGTCGGGACGAATGGCACCGACACCGAGTTCTCCGGTACGCTGACGGGCTCGGAAGAGAAAACCAATTGCCCCGTCATCACCATTAAAAGCGAGAAGGAAACCACTTCCCCGAATTATGATGATTGTGCCAAACTCATATTGAATGGAATAAAGCTGACTGCTGTTACTGATTCCGATTTGTTTGTAATAGGGGAGAAAACTAAGCCGCTCTGTATCCAGGCAACAGGTGAGTCTACCCTGAAATGTAAAGCGACTGAAACTAATAAGAGTCAATTTCGTGTAATTAAGAACGATGATGGAGGTATCCTACTTCTGGATGGTGGAGATGCTGGATTGAATATCGTTGGGGATGGAGGTGGAATATATTTGCGCTCTGGTGGAGCAACTATAAGTGGCATCCTCAAAGGCAAAATAAATGTCACAGCGGATAATCCCATAGCGAATGACCATTATGCTATAACGGCAGATAATAACTCTTCTTTATATGTGGCCGAAGATGCGAAAATAATGGCTTCTGCGGGAAAAAAAGCAATTCTTGACAATAGTGATTCGCGTGTGTATTCCTCCTTCCTTCAATGGAGGTTTGAGGTCGCCCCGGAGAGCGGCAAGAGGCTGGAAATAAAAAATGCCAACGGCAACTCGTTTGATCCTGCTATCCAATTCACCACCGACGGCAAAAATAGGTGTTTCGCTATCAACGTCGTGAAGGGCACCGGCTACACCGTTTGGCTAGACGATAATCTACTCATGGACGAGAAGAAAACAACCGTCTTTACGGAGACGGGGAATAAATTATTCACCTCCGAAGGAATGCAATTTCCTGCGGACTGGTCCGTCTACGGTGAGACAGCCCATGTCGGCACGGATGGCATCGATGTCTCCGTCTCCGGCACAACCTACACCGTCAAGACCCCCCGCGGCCTCGCGTGGATCGCTTGGGTGACGAATAATGGGAAGACAACCGCCAATACTACCACCAATATCACCAATACCGGTGATGCTTACTATCCTGCCAATGCAGGCTTTAAGGACTGCACGGTTAAGCTTGCCAACGATATCTCGCTGGCTACGCCTACCAAGGGCGTTGCCGCTGGTTTCGTGAATAATTGGGTACCGATAGGGACTTATGGTAATAGATTTCAAGGCACTTTCGACGGGAATGGCAAGACCATTACCGGAATGGCGATCGAATCAACTTCGGTAAACTATATCGGTCTTTTTGGGTATTTGGATGGAGCGACCGTGCAGGATCTGACGATGGCAGATGAAGGAACTCCCCCAGCAATTAATTTGAAGACTTCCACTTCCACTGATTCAGGCGCAGGCGATAACTACTATCTTGGCAGTGTCGCAGGCTGGGTGAAGAGTGGAAAAATCATCAATTGCCATAATAAATGTGCGGTCAGTTTCTCTGTGTCTGGCAAGGCTGGAAATGTCGGTGGATTTGCCGGTCTTATAGATGAAAACTCGGTGCTAAGCGCTTGTTCAAACAGTGGAGCTATCACTGTCAGTGGATCAACGGTTATGGGGGCTGGAATCGTAGGGGTAAGTGTCAAGTCTTCTATTGCTTCCTGCTTCAACACGGGTGATGTCAGTGCTATTGGTAATACTTCTACCGCCTATGCGGGCGGTATCGTAGGCGACAGTGATCCTAATGGTAGTAGCAGTAATCCGAGTCATATATCGTACTGCTATTCAACAGGGAAAATAACCGCTAAAGCAAGCTCGGCAAGTACTTCCGGCGGTATTGTTGGAGGTGCTCAACATGTGGTTCTTAAATCTTGTTTTGCCACGGGCACTGTTTCCGCTGAATCATCAAGCAGCAGCAACGCTGCTTATGCTGGCGGTATCATCGGGTGGATTTGGGACGGTAAAATTACCGTAGAGGATTGCCTCGCCTTAAATACCGAAGGAGTGAAAGCTATCGGAAGCGTCTCTGAAAAACATGCCGGTCGTATTGCCGGAAATAATATAGGTAATGATAATGGTACAGTTCCCCTTTCCAACAACTACGCCAGCACCAAGATCAAGTTGACGGTAGGAAATACCACTGCTGCCCCGACCACCGACATCGCCGCCGACGCGATAAACGGTGCCAACACCTACCTCGACGATGTCGCCACTGATATCGCCGGTTGGACAGGCGAGGGTAAAGCCTTTACCGCCATCGGCACCACCTCGAGCGGCAAGCTCCCGCTACTGAAAGTCATCACCAACTATGATGCCGACGGACTGCCGACCACTTACGAGGAAGGTTCTTTCATTCCCGGCCAGCCCGACAACTTGACCTCTTCCACCTATCTGGCTTCCCTTGATCCGCTGTCTTTGTCTAACGGAGACACTGATCTCATCACCCTCTCTCGCTCCGACAACAAATGGAGCTATACAAAGGGAGAAAGCGGAACGCCGGCCCGCTTCAACGGCATAATCAAGATGGATGCTTCGTCCGTATCCTCCAACAAGCTCATGGTCGCCACCGTCACCGGCAACCCGACGCTGACGTTCGAGCAAGTGACAATCAACGCGACCGGCGGCGCTGCCTTGACCGTCAACGAAGGTTGCGAGCTGACAATTGCGTCGAATGCCGATTCGAAGCTCAGCGCATCCGGTGCCTCTACCTTGATCAATAAAGGTACCTTGAGGCTGTCGGGCGACTTCCGTATCGAAAACACCGGCTCGTCCGAGACGGATTACTGCCTCGATAACTCCGGCACCTTCAGCGTGCTTGATCCGGGCAAGACCCCTGCCATTTTCCATTGCGCCCATACCGCTATCCATAACACCGGCACCCTTACCAACGCTTGGATGGAATGTCGGTTCACGGCTGAGGCGGGACAGTCTGGCGCTAAAATAGCCTTTGCGCCGCTTGACGGCTCATCCCAGTCCATCGATGCGATGCGCTACGACAAGACCTTAGCCGCGATCGTTACGGCCGGCAAGACCTACCAACTCTGGGCGGTAGCGACCGCTGATGCCCGTACCCGGCAGAAGGGCTCTGATAGCGAAGGAACGGTGATCACGCGCTTCCCCGCTCCCGCAGCCGATGGCGCGGTAGCGGTCTTTACGGATGTGAACGACTTGAAGACGGTCGAGATCTCCGGCAATCAGGATTTCTCGGCCGGCTGCGCGAATGAGGATGTTCTCGTCAAATCGGACGGCGTGCTTACCGTCAATGCCGAGAATGCCGCCGTCCTCAACCTGACTCTGGAGGAAGGCGCGCGGGTCGTGACGATGACGGAGCTGAAGGTGTCCGATACCTTCGCTACCACCCGCTCGCTGGGCAACCAATGGACGGCCTTCGGTAGCCCGGTCGCCTTGAAAGCCTCCGTGGGGGATGCCGGAATCCTTTACGCCGCCACCGGCTACACCGGTACGGGTGCCGCCGACCAAGGTTGGAAGGACCTTTCCGGCACGACCGCCGACGGCACGAAAGCCGCCGACCTTGCCGCCGATAGCCCCTACCTGCTTGCCGCCGAGACAGCCGATACGAAGGTAGCCTTCACCGCTACCGCTTCCGCCGGCTCGCCGATCAAGATACCGGCCACGACTCCGGTCACTTTAGGCGATGCCCTCGCGAACGGCGTGTTCCTCTTCCAAGCGAACCCGAACCTCGCCGACCTCACGCTCAGCGGTATCTACGTGCTCAACGCCGAGGGTACCCGCTTCGACCTCCACGAGTCGGCCTATACGCTGAAGCCTTTCGAGGCGTATATCACCGCCAATGCCGTCACCCGCTCGCGGCTTCGTAGCGTGGGCGCCGCCGATGGTTCCGTGGTGACCGCCAACGAGATCGTCGCCGCTACCGCCGCCCTCCGTGTCTGGGCCACCGACGGGGCGCTGCACGTCTACTCCGGGGAAGCCGCCGCGCTTACCGTGGTACGCTCCGACGGACGTGTCGTCTACGCCGCCTCTATCGCCCCCGGCGATACCCGCTTGGCCTTGCCTTCCGGTATTTACATGGTTCGAATCAATAACATCACTTATAAAATAGCGCTTTGATATGAAACGATATATTAGTTTATGGCTCGTATGCCTGCTGGCGGTCTTCTCAATGACCGCCCGGGCGCAGGAAGGGATCGAGACGAAGGCCCGTCCCGACTTTCCCGCCCTTCCTTTCACGCTGACCTACTCGGCTACGGCTCCGGAAGGCGCTGCCTTCTTCTCGCTCTCGGCGGACGGCAAGCAGCTCCTCGCTTCCTCGACCGTACATGCCGGCACGCAGGTGACGCTCACGACCGCCCCCGCCGCCGGCTACCGAATGGTTTTCGGCTACCCGATGGTCTGCCGCACGGATGCGCCCGCCACTACGGTGACGGTTACGGCGGTCTCCGGCAGTGCTAACACCTACACCTTCACCATGCCCGCCTACCCGGCCACGGTAGAGGTGCTGTACGAGAAGATCCCGTACGCCGTCACCTTCGCCACCCCCGAGAACGGTACGCTGGCCTTGGATACCATCGGTACCAAGCTAACTACCGGTGCCGAGCTTATTCCCGGCAAGCAGGTGACGATCACCGTCTCCCCCACCGACGGCTACCAAATGGTTTCCGGCTACCCGAAGGCCTACCGCACGGATGCGTCCGGCACTAAGGTAACGCTTACGGCAGTCTCCGGCCGCGATAACACCTACACCTTCACCATGCCCGGCTATCCGGTCACGGTAGAGGCGAAGTACGAGAAGATCCCGCGCCCCGTCACCTTCACCGCCCCCGAGCACGGTACGCTGGCCTTGAAAGCCAACGGTGCCGAGCTAACCTCCGGTGCCAAGCTCGCCCCCGGCACGGAGGTGACGATTACCGCCGTTCCCGCCGAAGGCTACCAAATGGTTTCCGGCTGTCCGAAGGCCCGCGTCACGGATTCGGACTTCTATGGAGTAAGGGTAACACCGGTTGAGGGCAGCGCTAACACCTACACCTTCACGATGCCCGTTGACTTCCAGATCGCGGGAATCACGGTAGAGGTGAAGTACGAGAAGATCCCACGCCCCATCACCTTCACCGCCCCCGATCCCAAGCAGGGCACGCTGGACTTGGCTGTCGATGCTAACCCGGTTGCCTCCGGTGACAAGCTCGCCCCCGACACGACGGTGACGGTTATCGTCGTTCCCGCCGAAGGCTACCAAATGGTTTCCGGCTATCCGAAGGCCTACCGCACGGATGCGCCCGCCACTGCGGTAACGCTTACGCCGCTCTCCGACAACTATAACGTCTACACCTTCACCATGCCGGACTATGCGGTCACGGTAGAGATGCGGTACGAGAAGATCCCGTACGCTGTCTCATTCGCTACCCCCGAGCATGGTAAGCTGGCCTTGGATACCGCTGGTATCCCGCTTGCCTTCGGTGCCGAGCTCGCCCCCGACACGCGGGTGACGCTTGCCGCCACTCCCGATGCAGGCTACCAAATGGTATTCGGCTCCTTGAAGGTCTCCGGAAGTGAAGCCAAGACTGTCCCGTTGCAGAAAGAGGCCGATGGCACGACCTACTTCTTGATGCCGGCCAGCGAGGTGAATGTTGAGGTGGAATTTGAGGAGGTCCCCAAGGCTCAATCCTCGGAAGCCCGTTTGAGTTCCCTCTCGTATCAGGTAGGAACTGGGGAGGCGAAACCGATCCCCGGCTTCCTCGCCTCTACGATGGCATATAAAGTGATACTTCCAAACACGACCTCGCAACCGGCTACCCTCACCTTATCCGGCCAGCTGGCCGATGCGAAGGCTAAATTGCTCGTGAATGGATCGTCAGTTACCGTACAACCGACAGGATCGTTCACGGCTACCGTACCGACAGGATCGGCCGCTACCTTGGTCGTTACCGCCGAGGATGGACAGACCAAGCGCACGTATGAGGTGGAATTTGAGGTAGCTCCCCAGTCGGTATGTTACGTCACGATCGAACAGCCGGCAGGCGGCACGATCTCCGTTTCCTATGAAAAAGAGGACAAGGAAGTGGTCGTGAAATCCGGCGATGCCGTACCCGTTGGTACCGTTGGTACCGTGTTGAGCTTGGCACATACGGCCTTGCCAAATTACAAGTTCAGTGGTTACAAAGTGAATAATGGTTCCCCGTCAACATCCGGGAATATTACCGTCTCCGGTACCGACGACTTGACGATAACCGCTACCTTTACGCCGGAATCTACCGTAACCCCGGAAGAGATCGCTGCGATCGGTACGCCAGCCGTTCCCAAGGAAAAGGAAGGGCAGGTGGAAACGTATGATCCACAGGCCCCGATCGTGATCATCCCCGATGCCGTATCCCTGCCATCGGATACGGAACTCTCCAGCCTCCGCTTGGTGAAGGAAGATATAGAAGACCCGGAGAAAAAGGCTGAGATTGAAAAGAAAGCGGAAGATGCCGCCAAAGCTGCGGGTATCGATGATGCCCCGAAGATCGTGATGGAAGTGACCTTGGTTAAGGTGACGACCACGATTTCCGGCGAGGAAACCACAACCGCCGTAACCCCTGTGCAACCCTCCGATACCGTGACGGTACGTATCCCGTATCCAGAAGGCGTAAGACAAGACCTACATGATATCGTGATTATCCACCTCCGCTCGGACGGCGAGGTAGACGTGTATTCCGAGGCTAAGGACAACTTGAAATTGGAGAAGGACTATATGGAGATCTCCGTTTCCAGCTTCAGCCCGTTCGTGGTAAGCTATACGGCCAAATCTGAGCAGGTGGATCCCGATTATCCCGACACGCCCGACACCCCGGATACCCCGACATCGAACGCCTCGGTAGAGGGAGGCATGGCGGTTTGGACCTCTGCCAACGCCCTCCATATCCGTGCGGATCGTTCGGCTGAGGCATGGGTTGTCGGCCTGTCGGGTGCCAGCCGTGCCCGGTTCGCGGTCGTTCCCGGCGAGACGAGATACGCCCTTCCCGCGGGAGTCTATCTTGTCCGGATAGCCGACCAGACCTATAAGGTACGGATACGGAACTAAATGTTGTTTGTCTAATGTGCGAGGGATGCCCTTGTTTCTCCTTGGGGAGAGCGGGGCATCCCTTCTTTTTTGTGGATATGTTTCTTAACATACCTACCCGTAATCAATTGGTTAGCCGCAAATGCTTATCTTTGAGCTATCCCGATGTAAACGCTTACGATATGTCAGTCATTTAAACTCAATTATAGTATGAAACCGGAAGATTACATTACCAGAGAGGAGAAGTATGGTGCCCACAACTATCATCCCCTGCCGGTCGTTCTCAGAAGAGGCGAAGGCGTGTTCGTGTGGGACGTGGAAGGAAAACGTTATTTTGATTTCTTGTCCGGCTATTCTGCCTTGAGCCAAGGACATTGCCATCCTAAGATCGTGAAGGCCCTGATGGAGCAGGCGGAGAAGCTTACGCTCGTATCCCGTGCCTTTCATGCGGATATACTGGGTGAGTACATGGAATTTACCTGTAAGTTCTTCGGATATGACAAGCTCTTGCCGATGAATACGGGAGCCGAGGCGGTGGAGACGGCCTTGAAGCTTTGCCGCCGGTGGGGATACCGCCGGAAAGGGGTCGCCCCGGAGCGTGCGAAGATCGTGGTTTGTAGCGAGAATTTCCACGGACGTACGATCACGATTATCTCTATGAGTACCGACCCTAGTTCCTACGCCGATTTCGGTCCTTATACGCCCGGGTTTATAAAGATACCCTATAATCATGTAGATGCGTTGGCCGAGGCCTTGAAAGATCCCGATGTAGTAGGCTTCTTGGTGGAACCGATCCAAGGTGAGGCCGGGGTCGTGGTGCCCGACGATGGTTATCTGCGGACTTGCTATGATCTTTGCCATCAGCATAATGTGTTGTTTATCGCGGATGAGATACAGACAGGTATCGGTCGTACCGGTAAGCTATTGGCTTGCGATTACGAGGGGATTCGCCCGGATATCTTGATCTTGGGAAAGGCCTTGTCCGGTGGGGTCAGTCCGGTCTCGGCGGTATTGGCGGATGATGAGATCATGCTAACGATCGCTCCGGGAGAGCACGGTTCTACCTACGGGGGCAATCCATTGGCGGCGAAGGTAGCTATCGCCGCCTTGGAGGTGGTACGCGACGAGTGTCTCTCGGAGAACGCTTTCAAGATGGGTGAATTGTTCCGTAGCGAGATTGAGAAGATCGATAATCCGATGATTAAGAAAGTACGGGGTAAAGGCTTGCTGAACGCTGTCGTGACGGAACCTAAAGATGGGAAGACGGCTTGGGATATCTGTCTGGCGTTGAAGGAAAATGGCTTGATAGCTAAGCCTACCCACGATCATATCATCCGCTTCACGCCTCCTTTGGTGATTACTGAGGAGCAAATGATGGAAGCTATTGGTATCATACGAGATACATTTGCTAAATTCTAAGGTATGAAAATAAATGTAATAGGCGTTCCCTTGAACTTGGGATGTGATCGGGAGGGCGTAGAGCGTGCCCCGAATCACCTCCGGGAACGGGGATTGATGAAGTTGATACGGGGAAACGGGCATCGTGCTTTCGATCTGGGTAACTTATATGTGCCTCCGGTTAGCGAGGCCGATAAATTCGCCCGGGGAAACAGCATGAAATACTTGGATGCCATCGTAGAGGTGAATAACAACTTGGCGGAGTTGGTTTATGATACCTTGAGAGGCGGCGCTTTCCCCTTGGTAATCGGTGGGGATCATTCGCTGGGCTTGGGAAGTGCCTCGGGCGTGGGCAAATGTTATGATGATTTCGGCATTATCTGGCTGGACGCTCATGGGGATATCAATACCAGCGAGACGTCACCCAGTGGTAATATCCACGGGATGCCTCTTAGCGCATTGATGGGGATGGGAAGCGAGGAGCTGGTGAATGTCTACGCACCCGGGAACAAGGTGAACCCGCAGAACGTATTCTTGGTCGGGACCCGCAGTCTGGATGAGGGCGAGTGGGATTTGATCGAGCGGGAGAAGCTGAGTGTCTATACGATGGAGACGATCCATCTGAAAGGTATCGGCTTCGTTGCGGAGGACATCAAGCGGAAATTGAAGGAACGGAAGATCCGCAACGTGCATTTCAGCATAGACGTGGATAGCATAGACCCCCGTTTCGCCCCGGGCACGGGAACCCGTGTGTGTGAGGGACTGATGCCGGATGAGTTCAATAACTTCGTGGATCATATGTTGTCTACGAATCTGGTTAAGTCGATGGATCTGGTAGAGCTGAATCCGGAACTGGACGTGAACGAGCAGACTACGAATCTTTGTTTGGAGATCATTGATTATATTACGGCCCGTCTGTAAAAAGAAAGCTCCTTGTTCCGGCATGAACCGGGTACAAGGAGCTTTGGTGATAAACCACTAGTCTATCGGTCTATCTTATTTACGGATATTATCGTAGTTGAAGCTATCGCTTAGATATTCATCCTCGGTAAATTTATTTCCTTGTGGTCCCCAATTACCCATAGCCAGTCTTGCGAGCATAGTCATCGGGTTGAAGTCGCTCATATCGCCACTAGCGGCGGCCAAAGAGACGGATTCCATTAATTTGCGCATGGAATGAGGATAATCCTCGTTGATCACCATGTTGCGGTATAAGGCAAGGATTCCATCTCCTTGCTCCTTACGGTTCCAAGTCAGTATATATGTACCGTCGTTGGCTTCTGCCTTCGCTTGGAGATCGGGTAGTTTGGCGGAGTTGGCGTCTGCTATGATAAAGGTTACGAAACCTTCCTTGTCCACTTCAGGCATTTCCTCGTCATAAATAGAGGCATACGAGTAGGACTCGGCTGACCCAAGGCATATAGACCAGTACCGTACATCGGCGGTGGCGTATTCGCTTACGCTTTTAGGAGCCGTAGGAGGAATGAAGCGGAAAGTAGCTACCTCGCCCTCATTCAATTTGATACGGGCGAATAGATATTCAGCCGGACTATTCGGATACATCAGGCTCAGCGGGGCACGCATGAACGGAAGCTGCTTCATGTCTACCGAGAAGTTCATAGGGGGTAATTGTAATGACTCATGGATATTACATTTCTCACGCTTCGGGAAATCCACTTCCTCACCTGTAGTCACATCGAAAGCTTGGATAGCAGGCATGTCCACGCCGCCATACTCATCGCCGCTATATTGTTTCGCCAAGTAAAGACGCATGAAAATGGAGACCATATTGACATCCTCCGGGAACTCACATACGTTCTTCATCGAGGCGCGTGCGCTGGCGGGGGTGTTAGCGGGAATGATGTAAATCGTATAGCCATTTGCTCCGTAGTCGTCTGTTTCCTTTACATAAGGGTTGATGGAGCTGTCATCGGGTTGGATATTTACGTCTTCAATGCTGGATACGTCTATTTGGGTCTCGTCGTTATAAACCGTGAAATTGAAGAAGCGTGACTTCGGGAACTTTCCAGTCAAACGAAGGCCGATGTTTGGATTATCTTTGTAAGAATAGGTGTATTCCCAATAATCGGCATAGATATCAGGAAAGGCCAGTAGGGTTTGATTGTCGCCTCGAAGCGTCTTGCCCCATTGTTCCTTGGGTTCCGGGTTGTTGATTTGAGTGGTATTCTCATCATCGTCGTCGCAAGCGGTGAACATACCCACAGTAAGGGCTACCAACATTAAGTAAAAAATCTTCTTCATGATTCTGTTCGTTAATTAATCTGTTTGTTATTAAAATGAGAGCGCAAAAGTATCTCATTTCCAATTAGGGTTGACCTATTGAAAATGAAATACCTTGGATAAGACCACAGAATCCTAGGAATGGAACAGCTAGAAGGGGTATCCGATAGCGAAATGGTAACCCATGCCGTCCTTGAATTTCGGGATATTGTAATAGCCTTTCTTTCCGGTATCGTAAGGGAGATGCAGACCGATACCCACGTCGAAACGGATGACGATAAAGGTGAGGTCGTAACGCAGGCCGAAGCCGGTTCCCAAGGCTAGATCCTTGAGGAAGCTACCCCATTTCAGTTGTCCGCCGGGACGATCCGGATCGTTCCGGATCAGCCAGATGTTACCGCTGTCGAGGAAAGTGGCCCCATGCAGGTCGCCAAGGATCGGGAAGCGGTATTCGAGGTTGGCCTCGAATTTAAGATCACCCGTACGGTCGATGTAAGCGTATTTATTGTTATCGCTGTTTTGATAGTAGCGTCCGGGACCGATGCTGCGGATCGTAAAAGCACGGATGCTATTCGCTCCGCCGATGTAGAATTGCTCGTTATAAGGGGAGGTACGGGCGTTGCCGTAGCTATAAATAGCGCCGGCCATTAATCGGCCTACGAGATATTGCTTATGCCCGAGGGCGTAATTATAACGTATCTCGGCGGTTCCCTTGATGAATTGGGCGAAGGGGTTGCCAAGTAATTCCTTATCCTCTTTATTGAATTTCTTCCCGGCTAACGCATAAATCCCATCCAAGACAAGGCCCGCTTGGGTAACGGATGCCTGCCACCAAAGATGGTTCCGGCGACTGGTGATCGGGGAGTCATCATAGGTATAGGTATAGTTCATGGCCGGGATGAATTGATTTTGCAAACTCTTCTTTAGGGCCTTGTTCACGTTGGTAATGCTGTCGAACTCATGCGTGGTATGCTGGAGCAAGTTGAACGTCAGCTTGAAAGGGGTGATGGAATGATGAGACGTGGCGGTAGGCTGGAACTCATACGAGGCGTCACCACCGAATGCCAGCAACTTGAAGAAACGGGCCCGGTTCATCTGGTCCGCATAGAGGCGGAAGGTGGTGCTGGCCGGGAAATTCATGTCCCGTTTGCTGAATGTAGGGAACAATACCCGTGGGAAAGTCAGCGTGGTAGTCAAGCCTAACTCATAACTGTTGATCTTGGAGTTGCTACCATCCAGCTTGTTGCCGGTCTGCCATTCGTAAGAGCCGCGGAGTTTCACGCCGAAGGTCTCGCCCCCTCCGAAGACATTCCGTTTGGTCACGCTGAAAATGGCGCCCGGACCCACTTGGTCGTTGCTCTTGGCGGTGACGTTCAACTCGAGCTCGCCGTCTAATGGAAGATCGTAGACCGTATTGATCCGCAGATCCAGCGTATCTTGGCGGCGCATGGTATCACGGGGGGAATATTGCAACTCGGCATAACGGAAGATACCCAAGCGGGACAGGGCCGTTTGCGTCCGTTCCTGCGCCCGCTGGTTATAAAGTTCCCCCGGCTTGAAATATAAACGGTTGTAAATGACCGAGGGGCGAACCCTTAGCTTGCCCTCATAATGGATCGTAAGGTCCTTATAGCGGATCGAGTCCGTGGGAGTCTCATTCTGGTAGCCGTTTAGCCAGACGGATATATCCCCGAGCTTCCAAGGGCGGAGGGCCGAGGGGGGAAGACTTTCCTTCGGGGCCACCCGTAAGGCCACTTTCCCGGGGTTCAACAAGGTATCCGCTTGATAGGTGATGAAATCGGGACGGAAATAGTAATATCCGTTGTTACGGAGCAAGGACGAGATGCGTTCCCGCTCGGCTTGCAATTGGACGACATTGAAATTCTCTCCTTTGTGGAGGATACGATCGCCGATCGTGGCATCGATCAATGAGTCGGCACGGTGACGGATATGGACGTATTGGATGCTGTCCAGCGTATACGGATCGTTCATGGTGACGCTATATTCCAGCTTCGCCTTCCGGGGATTCTTGGGATCGGGTATGACCTCGAAAGAGGTCTCTCCGTTGAAATAACCGTACTCGTTCAATAGATTCCGGGCTACCTTGACGCGGACATCCGGGTTCACGGTGGTGATCAGCACCGGTTTCGACGCCAGCTTGTTGAAGATCCACTTGCCGACCTTCCCTTTCTTGTTCACGAAAGCGTTGTAGACCCACAGGCCGAAAGGAAAAGGCACCCGGATCGAGGAGCTTCCCAGCAAGGCGTTGTTGGGGGGATAGGCTAGGGCGGCCTCGACCTCTTCCAAGGCGGCTTCGCCGGGTTTGGTCTTATCCTCGTTCTTCACCTCTATTTTCTTGATACCGGTATATAGGACCGCTCCCTCGGGAAGGTTCTTCGTGGTGGAGCAAGAGGTGAATAAGAAGGCCAGCAGCCCGAGTAGCGCCAGCGACGATAGGATCGCTCTTTGGGTAGACACCCCCCCTCGTCCTAGGAAAGTATCCTTCCCTGCTTTGGGAAGGCATGTTTCCCTGCTCTGGGAAGGCATGTTTCCCTGCTCTAGGAGGGCATCCTTCCTAAAATATATTAAAACGTTTTTCATATTCATTCCTTTTCTGTTTCCTCTTTCACTGGTTTCACTTTCGTTTTCTTGAAGTTGAATAGCTCCCTGAGATGCATCATTTTCTTGCGGAGCACGATACCGGCCCCGGTCTCCGTGATCTCGCCTTCCAGCAGGCTCTCGTAGTTCTTGTCGTGGAAAAGTTTGACGTAACGGGAGCCACTGCTGTCTAACCGATATTCTACGGATACGTTATCGATGAACGGCTGCGCCTGTCCATTGTTAATGTTCTCGCCGGTAGAGATACGGCCGCCTAGAACCACACGGATACGGTCATTATAGAATCGCTTGGCGAAGCGGAAGGAGTAGTCGGTACGGGTACCACCTCCGGCGTCGCCATTATCGTCGTACGTCTCCATGCCGAAGCTGATATCCACGGATTTCAAGGCGCTTCCGGCGATGTTGTTGATCTCGCTTTGCAAGAAGCTGGTCAAGGCGTCTCCCATATTCACGTTCACCTTGCCGCTACCGCCGCCGCCGAGGTACATGCCGGTCACGAGCATGCTGACAGCCAGCTTCGCCCGTTCCTCCGGGCCTTTCGAGGTCAGTTCCTCCTGCATCGCCATGTCTTCCGGGGCGGTGAGGGTAAATTGCAACCCTAGGTTCTCCAGTTGTTGGGTCAGTTCGATGCCTACGTCGAAATTTACCAAGCGGGGCGATGATTGCCCGGTTAGGGTGACGGACGTACGGACTCGCTCGGTAGCCGTAAGGTTCAAGGTCGGGTCCATGGGGTTGCCCGTCCATTGCACGTAGCTACCCTCTTGTACGTTGAACTCCTTCAATGGGATCACCGGGATGGAGTACTTGATGGTTCCACCCGTCAGCGTGTAGCGTCCGTTCAAGAACATATCGCCTTGCGGGGTATACTGGAAGGAAAGGTCACCGCCACCCTCCAAATTGATATGGTTGGACTGGTCGGGACTTAAATCCACGTTCGCTTGTACGGCGGGATCGATGTGGATCGTCATCAACATGTCCATGCCTCCCATCGGCAACGGGGGCTTACGAGGCATGCGCCGACGTAAAGTATCCGTGAAAGAGGTGAAGGTTACCATGTCCGACATACGGTCTTGCACGGTCAACGGGGAGTCTTTCAGCACGTAGGTGATATTCGTCCCGCCCAATAACTGCAAGTCCCCTCGCATGGTCAAGGCATCCAACGGCCCGCGTACGGTAGAATTCAAGTTGACGAACAGCTTTCCGTAGACAAGGCTTTCCTCGTTTTTCTTAACGTTCAGCAGTTGCAAGTTATTCGCCGTTAGTTTAAGATTGGCGGTCATGCGGGATAAATCGTTGAAATCCACTTCTCCGTTGATGATAAACGGATTCTTGTTGTATGCGTAAATACCATATTGGTTGAACAAGATTCGGTTGTTCTTTATCTCTATCTTCTTATCGTCGAAACGGAAGGTAGAACCTGCGGCGCCTACATAAACGGAGGCGGTATCGAGAATCAGATATCCCTCGGCCATGGGTTTATCGCTTTGTCCGCTGATAGCGAGCGTACCATCGAGGTCTCCGCCCATTTTCGCCATATCATCCGGAATGAACGGGTTGGCGATATCCAAGGGGAAGTGCATGAACTCGACAGTACCGCTGATATGGTCGGTCTCGCCCATCTGGTATAAGGCGGTAATGGCACTCACCTCTTTCCGGTCCCGGAAAAGGTGCATATCCACTTGATGGTTCCCCTGCTCTAAAGGTAGATAGACTGCGTTGAACATGAGTTCGCCGACCCGCTCGTTCTCATAATACAGATCATCAATGTTCATATCCGCCACGACCATGAAGGCCGAGTCGGAAGGAGCGTACTGGAAATCGGCGTTCAATATACCTTTCATCGGCGGGATATAACTGAATGCGTTGGAGATAACCCCAAGGTCGATCTGGTTCAACTCGGCGTGGACTTCCTCCATCTCGTCACTTTCCGCTTGGGAGTGTATCCAGAGGGCGGCGTTATTATCTCCGCTGAGTCGCAGGTTCGCCTCGATATCCTTCATGCTGCGTACCACGACGTAATTATCCGGGTTCAGCTTGAAAGGGCGGAACGCTATGATCGGGTCATCGGGGAAGAGATGGAACTTGACCCCGTTCTGTATCTTATCGGCCCGGATTCCGAGCAACAAGCCGGTCTCGCCTTTCCCGTCCTTGAAATAAAGGCGGGCGTCGCCGAAGCCATAACGTATTTGCCCGTCCAGCCCGGCGCTGAAAGGTTGTTGCTGCCTGTATTTATTCTTGATCACTTGGGCGCTATAGAGTAATCCGAGCGAATCTTGGTGCATCTCCGCCCGGATGGTATCGATCTGCATCGTATCCCGTGCCAGATCGTAAATGGAGGCATCCATGCGTATACCCGTTTCCGGTGAGGTATAGGCGTTCATGGCGATGCTCTTGAAATCTACGTAATAGGTTTGGAGATAGTTGTAGATCGGATTGTCCTGTCCTGCCCGTACCTCAAGGTACATATCGGGGAGGAGCGGGCGAAGGATCTCCAGATTGACAGTCGAGTCCCGTTCCAATTGGAGGGTGATATCGTTCGATACCTTAGTCAACTTATCCGTGATGTGGTGTATGCAATCATTACCCGTGAGGATGATCCCTAAATCCCCGGCGTGGAAAGACACACGGGTGGTATCGATATCCGTCCGGGCATGCAAGGTCAGCGTTTTCGGCTTGAAACTTTGTTTTGGGGTGACGACCTCCCAGTTTCCTAACGTAACGTCGATCGTGTTATCTTCATCCAGATTACTTTCTGCCTCGGCGAAGAGCTGGAAAGAGGTGGCGAAGGGATTTGCCATTAAGTGCATACCCTGTAAATCCATGTTCTCCACATCCGCTATCAACATCGCCTTCACCTCGTGCTTGTGGAGGGTCGCGTTTAAGGAGACATCCATTTTCGCCAACGGGTATTTGCTAAGCAGATCCACTTTCAGTAAGTTCTTTTCCAGAGAGCCATCGATGGATACGTCTGATACCGATGAGGCGCCGTAGCGTATATCCGATATCTTACCGTCCAGTTTGGCCCATGTACGTTCAGAGAAAGGGTCTGTGCCCCGGCCTTCTGCTTTAACAGAGGCGGTCAGCCAAAATAGAGAGTCTTTGGGCATGAAATGGGTAGGTTCCAGACTGTCTATCCGTAAATTAGCCTCATAAGCCAGTTGCACCGGATTATAGCGGGCGGTCAGACCTACTTTGCCTTTATCTTGGGTAAGAACAAGCTCGGTGCGGTATTCTTGATTTGCGACTGTAGCTTCCCCCTTCAACTGAATTCCTGCCGGAATGGCAAATTGATCCCGTTGGGAGGCGGGAAGCATCGCCAGCAAAAAGTCCAGATTACCGGATCGAGCCTTTAACTGAATCTCACCGGTTCGCCGGATGCTATCCGTCACGGACTCCATGCTACCCGTGACGTTCATCTGAAACGCTCCCGGCAGCATGATATCGCCTTGTGTGATACGTATACTGGAGAGGTTGCCTTCTACGCCAGCCGTAATAGCGAGAGGCTTGTCCGGGTAGGCTTTCTTGAAATCCTCTGGAAGAGAACCTGCCGCTATCAATAAATCTTCTTTCCCCAACGAGGCGTTTAACAGGGCTTTCATGCTACCTTGTGGGTGCTCCTCGAGGGAGCTCCAAGGGATAGTCGCTGTCAATCTCACTTCGGAATTTGGTGTCTGGAGAAGTAGGTCCGGTACGTCTATCTGTTCATGGTCACTCCGGACATTTCCTGCCAATGCCGAAACCTTGAGGCCGGAACGTTCTTCCACGAAGAATTCCTTGATGTGGGCGTTTATTTCTTTTCCTTGATATAAGATGGAATCGATAGAAGTGTTCAGGTTCGTTAAACTAATATGGGAGAAATCGAGTCCTTGCTCGGGTGCCGCGTAATTCCCGTCATAAGCGAATGTAGAATTCGTTATGTCAAAGTTTCTCGCCTTATATTGTTCCGCTCCAAGATCTACGAGGCCGTTATTTAGCCCGGCTTTATTTACGAAAGCCGTAAGGCGTAAGGAATCCGAGGGCATTTGTAGGGCGAAGGCTACCCGGTCCAAACTAATTTTATCCAGCTTGAGTACCCAGTTCAGAGGTGTGGAAGTCGTGTCTTCTTTCGAGGTTGAATCATTTAATAGAAGGGTAATGGCGGTATCGGATAAATCTACGGTATTAAATGTAGCTTTCTCCTCGGACAGGTCTATACGATCGGCGTGCAGGTAAAGCTTTCCCAAGAATCCTTTGATTTCCATACCTTCAATCATAGTCCCGGTGTTAACCTTTACGTTCCGGAGGTCGATCGCCTCTACCAATACTTGCTTCCGCAAAAGAGGAAGGGCACGAACCCGTACCGTCAAGCTCTGTAAACTCAACAAGGTATCGGCGGGAGGATTTACGACCTCGACACCCTTAACCGTAAGGTCTAACGGGAAAGATAGCCTAATCTGCTCGATCCCGATCTGCATACCAGTCGCTTTTCCCGCGTATTCGGTCGCTTTCCGTACCGCGAAGTTTTGGAAAGGAGGTATATATAGTAATATAGAGAGTAACAATACCAATGCGATCGGTATTAGGCATATCACTCCTATCCGTTTAATCCATACTCTCATGTTGATACGTTTCTCTTTTTCTTATTTGTTTATTTGCCTGTTTTTATGACGATCGCTCCGTTCGCGCCTCTTACCCCGTATTCACCGGCGTCTTTCAATACTTTTAATTCCGAGACATCTTCGACGGGAATCGTGTTTAGAACAGATAGGTCCATCGGTATACCGTCTACCACTACTAGCGGGTCACTAGGACTGTTTAGGGAAGCGCTCGCACGGATGCGTACGGAACCATCGGCGAATGTTATGCCACTCATCCTTCGTAGCAGGCAATAGAGATCCCGGCATCCGGTTTTCTGTATCTCTTCTTTATTCATAACGCTTGAGCTTACTATTTTGTTTCGTTCCCTTTCCATAATTTCTTTCAGGGCCTCATCCGGTTCAAAACTACGCTCTGCGTTGAATGTGCTATTCTCTAAAGTAATGGTTATATAATTGTATCCGTTGACCGGGACTTTGACTACATTTCTTGTTTTCTTAATAGTGACGAACAAGGTATCATTCAGGTTAGCCCCCGGGATGGTGAATACGCCATGTTTGTTCGTTTTCACGGTGATCGGATTCTGACTGCCTAGCGTGACCGGATAGCGTTTGATTATTTTATCGCTGATGTCACGCAATACACCGACTAAAGTATCATTCTGTGCCAAAAGTATTTGACTGCTGAATGATAAGATGATGATTGAAAGATAATGTATTGTTTTCATAGCTCAATCTTTTTAGCTGAACATAACACAAAGATAATATAATATTTCTTAAAGGCAGAGTTTTAGGGCAAATTCGTAATAGGTATTATTTTTACGTTTCTATGTGGTCTCATTTGTCGCTAAAATGAGATTACTATAAATGGAAATCATTACATTTGCCAAAATAAAATGAACGGTATGGAATTAGATTTAGCCTATTTGTGTAAGGAGGTTCGAGAAATAGCTCGTGCTTCTGCGACATTCTTAAAAGAAGAACGCCGAAAGTTTGACCGGAACTTAGTGGAGGAAAAAAGTGCTCATAACTATGTATCTTATGTGGATAAAGAATCGGAACGACAGATCATAGAGGCTTTGTCTACTTTGCTACCTGAGGCTGGTTTTATCGCGGAGGAAGGCTCTGGAAGTTTGACTGATGAGGAATATTGTTGGGTGATCGATCCATTGGACGGCACTTCAAACTATATTCATGATATTGCGCCTTATTGCGTGAGTATCGCTTTAAGAAATCGGAAGGAGTTATTGTTAGGAGTAGTCTATGAGGTGTGTAGGGACGAGTGTTTTTATGCAGTGAAAGGCGGTAAGGCTTACTTGGATGGGAATGAGATACATGTATCGGATGTCTCAGTACTGGATAACGCTTTCATTGCGTTGGGTTTCCCTTATAACTCTGATGATTATCGTCCGGTAGCTGCTCATTTGGTTGATAGGTTGTATGGTTTTGCGGGAGGTACCCGTTTGATGGGATCTGCCGCCGCTGAACTGTGTTATGTGGCAGCAGGACGTTTTGATGCCCGTATAGAGGCCTTTTTAGGCCCTTGGGACGTAGCTGCTGGTGCCTTGATTTTATTGCAGGCCGGAGGAAAAATATCGGATTTCAATGGCGGAGGGAACTGGGTTTCTGGTGAGCAGGTAGTTGCCAGCAATGGCAAGATTCATTCTCTTGCGTTGTCTTTGTTGCCCTAATACTAGGGTAATCCTGCGTATTCTAGTGCTTCTGTGTGTATTTAAAAGGTAAAAGAGTTTAAACTTACTTCTTATTTGCGGGGTGTTTGATCCGTTTTGATTTTCAAAACAGATGGAGGAATACAAATACCCGTAAATCCTTGTATGTGTCTAATTCAGTAAAAATCAAGACTTTTAGGATTAGAGATTTTACTTACATTTGTGGAAAATAAAAATGTTACAGAGTATGAAAAACAATCTATACGTCTTTTTTCTGTTCTTTATTACTGGACTAATGTCATGTAGCCATCACTCAGGTCTATATGAACATGCGGAAAAGATAATGTCCCAACATCCCGATAGCGTTTTAACATTGCTATCAACAATACAAGATGTAAATGATCTTTCAGAAAAGGATCGTGCTATGTACTATCTACTTTTGACAGAAGCTCAAAATAAAACTTATGTCAAACCTACTTCAGATTCGTTGATCGCTATTTCTACTGAATACTTTGATAAAACCGAAGATTGGGGAAGAAAAGCAAAAGCTTGGTATTATAGAGGAAGAGTCAATCAGGACCTTGGCGATGCTCTTCATGCGCAAGACTATTATTTGAAAGCATTACGAAATAGTGATAAAGTTTTGGATTATGTTTTACTGGGTCGTATTAGTTATAGTTTAGGAATGCTTTATACTTATCAGAATGTTTATGAAAAAGCAATTCCATTTCAGAAAAAGGCTTTAGATTATTTTAGGGAAGTTCAAGATTCTATTGGCCAATCATTTGTTTTAAGGGATATAGGCAGAACTTATACCTCTTTATCAAAGCTAGATAGTGCTTGCTTTTTCTATGAGTATGCGTTGAATTATGCGAATAATCTTAGTAAACCCTCTATTTTTAGTGAATTAGGAAATGTCTGTATGGAGTTAGGTGATTATAAAAAAGCTTATGACTTTCTTCAATTGTCTTTGGAATATTCTACGGATGTGTCTTTGTTGTATCCTACTTATTTAACTTTAGGAGACCTATTTTCAAGAATAGGGCCGATAGATTCTGCGTATGTTTATTTAGAAATGTGTAAAGAAAGCCATTCATGTTCAACACAAGCAGGCGCTTACTATTATTTGGCAAAACTAGAAAAAGAGCAGAAACACTGGAAAAATTATGCAATGTTTCAAGAAGTTTATGAACAACTACGTGACTCAACTAATAAGATAAAACAAACAGAGTCTATTCGAAAGATGCAAGATTTATATAACTATCACCAAGTAGAGGCAAAATATATGCAAACTCAGATTGCATTAAATAAGACAATCATAAATTTTCTCATTGTAGGTATTTTTGCTTTAAGTGCTATTGTAATATTGGTTTTCGTGATAGTTATGGTGTACAAAAGATTAAACAATAAAAAGAAACATCTGCAGGAACAGAGGCGAAAGCTAGATGCTTTGAAAGAAAAACAACGAAAAGATAGAGAACGTATAGAAAAAAATGAAAAGATTATAGCTAAGCTAGAGAAGCAGATACAAGAGTCTTCCATCGCTTTTGATGAAAAAGAGAAAGAACTTATGCTTTTGAGAAAAGAACGTTTGGAGGCAGAAAACAAGAATTTGAAGTATGCGGAAACCGAGAATGAGCTTTTATTAAATCGATTTTTAACATCGGACATTTATTATCGTTTTCATATGAAAGAAGACTGGAGACCAAAAGAGAATGATTGGGAGGAATTATATAAAGCTTTGGATGAGACATATGATGGCTTTACCCATAGGCTCATGGGAGTTGCTAAAAAATTGACAAGTACAGAACTGCGTGTAAGTTGTTTAGTAAAGTCTAATGTTCCTCCCGTTACAATAGCGATGCTAATCGTTACCACTCCAACAAACGTGTCTATGATTCGTAAACGACTATATGAGAAAATACATTCACAGAAAGGCTCTTCTGAGAAATTTGATAGATTCATACAGGAGTTTTAATGATGATTGTGCATAATTTGTGCAATTTTAGTTCATGTTTTTGTAAGTAATGTATGGTATGTTTGCTCCCATGTTTTTATAAAAATATCATGCATTATGAAAAATGTAAACAAATTCACTGTTGTTGCGATTTTATTCGCATTGTTTTTAACTAATTCTGTTTTAGGAGATAATATTCCTACGGAAGGAAAATGGAGAGATGAATATTATCGTTCGGCAGATGCCCCATTACCTCCAGTTGCATCAATCGAAGGAGATATCCTTTCCTTGGACTTTGAAGATGCTTTATCAAACTTGACTGTATGTGTCATGAATGATAGAGGTGTGAAAATTTATGAGGATGTTGTTTCTTCAGAGGCAGGTGGAACTTATTCATTTTCTTTAGCGGGAGAAACAAGTGGCCAATATCAAGTTGTACTATTACACCAATTGGGACACTTGACCGGTAACTTTACCTTGGAATAAAAAATTAAAAGGTTTTGTAAGAAGAAAGAGCTGTTATACTTCTCGGTAAAATGGGAAACACAGCTCTTTTTTTATTAAGACAATTGTGCCAAATTCGAATCTTTACTTGGATACATATATATACATGTTTTAGCGCTAAATGTATCATCAATCAGTTGGGAGTCATTCTGTTTATTGTGTATTTCTTAAAAATAGGCTCCGTTGTAGCCTACTTTACTATACATGGAAATTGCGATTAGTATTAATAGAAATTCAAAATACTATGGATACTAATCGGAGCTTGGATGGATGTAATTTCTTTGCATTCTGATTATCAGATGTATAGATGATAATCTGGAAATATTGGGCTTATTGTGCTTTTTTAGAAATTAAATTAGGTGTGGTTGGCCTAGTTTTATTTCCAAATGGTGTTATATCATGATTCTTATAACATGAAAAATTCATAGTTGTGAAATTTTATAGGATTTAGCTGTTAAAATCAATATGGATTTCCCCCTTGTCTAAGAAATGACAGGACAATACTATTATATATGCCGTTTATTCTGTATTTTTGCCAGAAAAATTAGCAGACATGGCTGAAAGCAAAGTTGAACACCTATTGGATAGCATTCATTTTCCGGAAGACTTGAGACATTTGTCACAGGATAAGTTGGAGCAGGTATGTGCCGATTTGCGTCAATATATTATCGATGTTTTGTCTGAGAATCCCGGTCACCTAGGTGCAAGCCTTGGTACGGTAGAGCTGACAGTCGCCCTTCATTATGTATTCAATACCCCCTATGACCGTATTGTCTGGGATGTCGGGCATCAAGCTTACGGACATAAAATACTTACAGGAAGGAAAGATATTTTCCATACGCTCCGTAAGTTTAAAGGAATTAGCGGCTTCCCTAATCCGGCGGAAAGCGAGTATGACGCTTTTATCGCCGGACACGCCTCAAATTCAATCTCTGCGGCGATGGGTATGTCGGTAGCCTCGGCCTTGAAGAAGGAACTGGATCGCCATGTGATCGCCGTGATCGGGGATGGCGCTATGACCGGAGGACTCGCCTTCGAGGGGTTGAATAATGCGTCTGCCAACCCTAATAATTTGTTGATTATCCTGAATGATAACGATATGGCGATAGATCATAGCGTAGGTGGTCTTAGCCAGTATTTAGTGGATATAACGACGAGTCAAGCCTATAATAAAATGAGATACGATGTGTATCGAGGCTTAAAGAAGATCAAGCTCATCAATAACGATCGCCGGGAAAACATCTTACGTTTTAACAATAGCCTTAAAGCATTGCTTACCCAGCAACATAATTTATTTGAAGGCTTCAGCATCCGTTACTTCGGTCCGGTGGATGGGCATGATGTAAATTATCTGGTGAAGGTATTGAATGATATAAAAGATATGCAAGGCCCTAAGCTGTTGCATATCAAAACGAAAAAAGGAAAAGGCTTTAAACCTGCGGAAGAGTCCGCTACGGAATGGCATGCTCCCGGAAAGTTCAATAAGGAAACCGGCCAGCGTATTATCGTTCGTAAATTAGATGAGCCTCAATTATATCAAGACGTATTCGGTCATACATTGGTAGAGCTTGCGGAGAATGATGAACGTATTGTAGGCGTAACTCCGGCTATGCCTTCCGGTTGCTCGATGACTTATATGATGAAAGCCTTCCCGGATCGTGCGTTTGACGTGGGAATTGCGGAAGGACATTCCGTAACTTTCTCTGCTGGATTAGCTAAGGAGAGAATGATACCTTTCTGCAACGTGTATTCCTCGTTTATGCAGCGTGCGTATGATATGGTTATCCATGATGTAGCTTTGCAAAAACTACATATGGTGATCTGTCTGGATCGTGCGGGATTAGTGGGAGAGGATGGAGCTACACATCATGGCGTGTTTGATTTAGCATATCTTCGTCCGATACCGAATTTGGTAATCGCTTCCCCATTGAATGAGTTGGATTTACGGAATTTGATGTATACAGGCTATGCCGCTTTTGATGGCCCGTTCGTAATCCGTTACCCTAGAGGTAAGGGGGAGATGAAAGATTGGCGTAACGAGATGCAAGTATTGCCTATAGGAAAAGGGAAAAAGTTGCGTGACGGGGATGATATCGCCGTACTTTCTATCGGACCGATCGGAAACGAGGTGATCAAAGCCATCGAGATGGTGAAAGAAGAGAGGGTATCGATAGCCCATTACGATATGATCTACTTGAAACCGTTGGATGAGGAGCTGTTGCATGAGATCGGGCAGAAATATAACCGTATTATTACGGTAGAGAATGGAGTGATAAAAGGAGGTTTTGGTAGCGCTGTCCTTGAGTTTATGGCAGACAATGGCTATACGCCTCATGTAAAGCGTATCGGAGTGCCGGATGCGTTTATCGAGCATGGTTCTATACCGGAACTGTATCAATTATGTGGTATGGATGCCGAGAGTATCGCGAAACAGTTGAAAAAGGAGAATTGATTATTGTCAATTAATAAAATATGAAAATTGTCATAGCCGGTGCGGGAGAAGTAGGTACACATTTAGCGAAAATGTTATCTCAAGAGAATCAGGACATCATTTTGATGGATCCGAATGAGGAACGGCTGAATTTCTCAAAATCTAGCATGGAGATTCTCCCTATGGTCGGGAATCCGACCTCGCTTAGAGATTTGGAGGAGGCGGGGATCAAGAAAGCGGACTTGTTCGTAAGTGTTACTCCCGAGGAGACTACCAATGTAACGGCTTGTATGTTGGCTCATAATCTAGGAGCGCATCGTACGTTGGCCCGAATCAATAATTACGAATATTTATTGCCTAAAAATAAAGAGCTGTTCGAGAAACTGGGAATCAACTCGATGATTTACCCTGAGATGTTGGCGGCTAAGGAGATCGTGACAGCTGTACGCCGTCCGTGGACACGCCAATATTGGGAGCTGTTTGGTGGAGCTTTAATTCTGATAGGTGTTAAAGTTCGGGATAATTCCCGTTTGGTGAACCGGGTATTGGCCGAATTGCTAAATGAGCAGAAGCTATATCATATTGTCGCTATTAAGCGAAAGAACGAGACGATAATCCCCCGTGGTACGGACCGGATAGAGTCTGGTGACATCGTGTTCTTTACGACGACCCGATCTCATATAGAGGATGTACGCTTACTGGCCGGAAAGAAAGATCCGGAAGTAAAGAAGGTTATTATTATGGGAGGAAGCCGTATCGCTATCCGTGCTTGCCAATATTTACCTAATAACATCCGGGTAAAAGTAATTGAGGCTAATAAAGAGAAAAGTCATCGAATCGCTGAGGTAGTGCCTAGTAATGTCTTGATTATAAACGGAGACGGCCGTGATACTGATTTGTTGATGCAAGAAGGCATCAAGGATGCGCAGACTTTTATAGCTTTGACGGAAAATTCCAGCACGAATATATTGGCATGTCTGGCCGCTAAGCGTTTAGGTGTGTTTAAGACAATCGCTAAGATTGAGAATATTGATTATATCCAATTGGCGGAAAGTATGGACATCGGTTCGGTTATCAACAAAAAGCTGATAGCGGCCAGCCATATCTATCAATTTCTTCTGGATGCGGATGTCTCTAACGTGAAATGTTTGACCTTTGCGAATGCGGATGTAGCGGAGTTGGTGGCTCGACCGGATTCAAAGATTACCAAGAAACAAGTCAAGGATCTCCGTCTGCCGAAAGATATGACTCTCGGTGGGTTGATTCGTGACGGTGAACCTATGATGATCAAGGGTGATACTCAGATACAGGCATACGATCATGTTGTCGTATTCTGCTTGGATACGGCTATGCGTAAGCTGGAGGACTACTTTAACTAGTTGATAGTTATGTTGAACGTACGTTTTATAGTGAAGATGCTAGGGGTGATGTTCATCCTTGAGACTTTTTTTATGCTGGCTGCTACTGTCGTAGCCTTCCTTTATCGGGGGAGTGATGTATATCCGCTTCTTATTTCAAGCGGAATCTTATTCGGGACCGGTTTTTTGTTCTACTCTATGGGCTTTAAGGCGAATGAACACTCGGCCGGCCGGCGGGAAGGAATGTTGATCGTGACATTGACATGGATTTTATTCTCTTTATTTGGAATGTTACCATTCTATATAGGAGGATATATAGATAATGTGACCGATGCCTTTTTCGAGACCATGTCCGGATTTACGACTACAGGCTCTACTATTTTAACGAATATAGAAGCGTTGCCTAAAGGTATCTTATTCTGGCGGAGTCTTACACAGTGGCAGGGAGGTATCGGTATGGTCGTATTCACCGTGGCTTTGATGCCTATTTTCGGAGGTGGTGCCTCGCAGATGTTTGATGCCGAAACGCCCGGTATAACCCATGAACGTTTTCGTCCTCGTATTACGCAAGTCGCTAAACGCCTGTGGGGGGTGTATGTTTTTCTGACACTTTTTTTAGTCGGCCTTTTATGGGCTGGTCCGATGAATTTGTATGATGCGGTAAATCATGCGTTCACGGCTATATCTACTGGTGGATATTCAACCAAAAACGCAAGTATCGCTTATTGGAATTCCTCTTATATAGAGTATGTAATAACTATTTTCATGTTTATCGGAGCTACCAATATGACATTGGTTTATTTCTGTTTTAATGGAAATGTGAAGAAATTGATTAAAGATGAGGAGTTTCGCTGGTTTTTCTTTTTTGTTTTAGGCGCTATTATCGTTGTCATGGTGTGGATCTTGTACCTTGGATTCGCCTCGGATGTAGAGAATGCGTTCCGTAAGGCGGCTTTCCAAGTGGTGACCTTGGTTTCTACCTGTGGATTCGCTACGGATGACTATATTCCTTGGGGACCGTTTTTCTGGTTTATCGCATTGATCTTGATGTTTATTTGTGGATGCGCCGGATCTACTTGCGGTGGCTTGAAGATGGGACGCTTCGTTATTTTAACGAAGAATCTCTCCAATGAATTTAAGAAACAGACACATCCCCATGCGGTGATTCCAGTACGAATGAACGGGCATGTCGTATCTGGTGATATCGTACATCGTGTGTTAGCTTTTGTGTTCGCTTATATTACGTTAATCGTGGTGAGCTGTTTGGCTTTATCTTTGGATGGGATGGGATTTTCGGAGGCGATTGGTGCCGCTGTTTCTGCTATAAGTAACGTAGGGCCCGGCTTGGGAACGCTTGGTCCGGTAAGTAATTTTGCGGATGTTCCCACGGTGTCGAAATGGTTTCTGTCTTTTTTGATGTTAACAGGGCGTCTGGAGATATTTACGGTATTAACGATATTAGTCCCCGGTTTTTGGAAACAGTAAAATTATTGAAAATGAAAAGTATACAGGTCATTGCTAGTCTGCTGTGTGGTATTCTGTATTGTGGGATTTCTTTAAATGCCCAGAATGTATTGAAAGCAACAGGTTGGATGCCAGAGCACACATTTACTTCCGGAATAGAAGGTCCGGCTGTAGATAGCGAAGGAAATTTATATGCCGTAAATTATAAGAAAGAAGGGACGATCGGTATTGTACGCCCAGATGGTAGCCATGGCTGTTTTCTCGTTTTGCCGGAAGGATCTACCGGGAATAGTATCCGCTTCGGGAAAGACGGAAATATGTACGTGGCGGATTATACAGGGCATAATATCTTAAAAGTGGATATGAAATCTAAGAAGATCAGTGTATTCGCTCATGAGCCAAAGATGAATCAACCAAACGATATTGTATTTGCCTCCAATGGAAATATCTATGCGAGTGACCCGGATTGGCCGAATCAAAAAGGCCAACTTTGGTTGATTACCCCGGATGCGAAAGTCTCCTTATTGGAGACGAATATGGGAACGACTAATGGCATCGCTGTGAGTGAGGATGGTAAACGCTTGTACATTAATGAATCTGCTCAATTAAAAGTCTGGGTATATGATATATGCCCGGATGGTACTTTAAGGAATAAACGTCTATTTCATACTTTTGAGGGGTACGGTATGGATGGTATGAAGTGTGACGAGAAAGGAAATCTTTATATTTGCCGTTATGATAAGGGTACTATAGCTTTGTTAAATCCGCAAGGAGATTTAGTTGAAGAGATTCAATTGACAGGAAAGCAGCCGTCTAACTTAACATTTGGAGGACCTGATCATCGTCAATGTTATGTGACATTGCAGGATCGGGGTTGTTTTGAAACCTTTAAGGTTCCTTATCCGGGAAAAGAATGGTAACCCGATATACGTTTTTGATTAATTTTGCGTTATAATAGGTACGGAATATTAAAAAGATATATAGATGATAGAATATATAAAGGGTGAAATCGTGGAACTTACACCTACACGTATGATTTTGGAGTGTGGTGGTATAGGCTACGAGCTGAATATATCCTTGAATACATATAGTGCGTTTGGGAACAAGACTACCGGAAAAATATATATATATGAGGTAATCCGGGAAGATGCTCATTTACTATTTGGCTTTGCCGAGAAAATCGAAAGGGAGTTGTTCCTTTTGCTTACTTCCGTTTCTGGAGTGGGACCGAATACCGCACGCATGATCCTTTCTTCTCTACCGCCATCCGAATTGGTTCAAGTGATCGGTTCGAAGAATGAGGCCGCATTGACTGCCGTGAAAGGGATTGGTTTGAAGACGGCCCAGCGTATCTTGGTAGATTTGAAAAATAAGGTGAAACCTATGGAGAGTATGGCCGGAAACTTGCCGGAGGCATCAGTCTCTAATGGAGCGGTAACCGAGGAGGCCGTAGCCGCATTGGTTATGTTAGGTTTCCAGAAAGCGGCTTCGCAAAAAGCGGTATCCGCTATTTTGAAAGGCTCGCCCACTTTAGCTGTGGAACAAGTAATTAAAACTGCGCTTAGAATGCTTTGATAATTGACAATTGAGGATTAACGATTAACAATTGACAATTAAATGAGAAAATGAGAAAACGAATACTGAAATATTCCATATGGATCGTTGTATTATTGTTTGGTGTCGGCTTGTATTCGCTGAATGCTGATTACCTTGCGTATACATCATCTTTGCCGGAATTGGAGTTGCTGGAAGCTCCGGAGGATACGATTCCTCCCCGTTATCCGGTAGCTAAAACTACACCGGAGGAATATCAAGATATCGTGAAACAATCACCTGCCGATTTGCGTGATCCGGAGAATGTCAAGACTACGATTGAGTATGATTTAAAGACGAATACGTATATTGTCCGTACGAAATTAGGCGATATGGAGATTGGTACGCCGATGAGTTTAACCCCAGCGGAATACCAAGATTATTCTATGCAACAATCACTTCGTTCCTATTTCCGCCAAAAGAACGAGGAAGAATTCCAAAAAGCTACGAATAAACAGTTTAACTTAACCGATATGCAGTTTAATATCGGTGCGGCGGAACGTATTTTCGGCCCCGGTGGAGTACGTGTAAGAACACAAGGTTCGGCCGAGATCACGATGGGATTGAAGACGAATAAGAATAATGATCCTTCTCTTCCGGAGCGTTCCCGTAAACGTACTTTCTTCAATTTTGACGAGAGTGTGCAGTTGAATGTACAAGCCTCGGTGGGTAGCAAGGTGAATTTCGGAATGAATTACAATACCGAGACCTCTTTTGATTTCGATTCCAAAAAATTGAAGTTGGCGTATACAGGCGAGGAGGATGAGATTATCAAGTCGTTAGAAGCCGGTAACGTGAGCATGAATACCAGCAATTCCTTGATTAATGGAGGTGCGGCTTTATTTGGTATGAAAGCGGATTTACAATTTGGTAAGTTGCGAGTGAACGCCTTATTTGCCCAGCAGGAATCTGAATCCAAGACGGTTAGCTCAAAAGGGGGCGTGCAGACGAAGCCCTTCGAGATCAAGGTGGATGAATACGACGAGAACCGTCACTTCTTCTTGGGCCATTATTTCTATGATAACTACGATAAGTTTATGGAGTCTTTGCCTACCGTCACCTCCGGTATCGAGATCTCCAAGATAGAAGTGTGGGTAACCAATAAACGCGGTAATTATGACCAGTCCCGTAATATCGTAGCTTTCACCGATTTGGGAGAAAATGAATCTCGTAATATCGGTAATACTGCGTTGGTGATGCCTTCCGGAACGGACAGACGTCCGAATAATTCCGCAAACAATTTATATACGACTTTAACCACTCAATTTACGGATGCCCGAAAGATAAGTATGGTTAATGATGCGTTGAAAGGCTCCATGGAGGGAGGACGGGATTTTGAAAAAATCGAGAGTGCCCGTTTGCTAGAGTCATCTGAGTATACATTAAACAAGAAATTGGGTTATATTTCTTTGAGGACTCAGTTACAGGCTGATGAGGTATTGGGTGTCGCTTTTAGTTTTATCTATAATGGCAAGACCTATCAAGTCGGTGAGTTCTCTACGGATAATAAAGAGAATACGAGCGACTGTATTTATGTGAAGTTGCTAAAGGGTATCACGATGTCGCCGGATATGATGTTCTGGGACTTGATGATGAAGAACGTATACTCATTGGGTGCTTATTCGGTGCAGAAAGAGAAGTTTAAGTTGAACGTTACCTACCAGAGCGATTCTACCGGTACGTATGTAAACTATCTTCCGGAAGGTAATTGTGCGAATCAAATCTTGATTCGGGTATTAGGGCTGGATCGCTTGGATACCTATGACAATCCGAATCCGGATGGTTTCTTCGATTTTATTGACGGTTATACGATACAGGCGGAGACCGGTAAGATTATATTCCCTTGTGTACAACCTTTCGGCTCGAAATTACGGGAAAAGGTAGGTAATGCCTATGCCAGTAAATATGTATTCCAAGAGTTGTATGACTCGACATTAACCGTTGCCCGCCAGATCGCCGAGAAAAATAAATTTCTTTTAAGTGGTGAGTATAAAGCCTCGTCGGGTTCGGAGATCGACTTGGGAGCTACTAACGTGGCCCGTGGATCCGTACGTGTCACGGCAGGAGGAGCTACACTGACCGAGAATGTGGATTATACGGTAGATTACAGTTTAGGACGTGTGACGATCTTGAATGAGAGCATTATATCGAGTGGGACACCCGTTAGCGTATCTCTGGAGAACCAGTCTACTTTTAATATGCAGCGAAAGACGATGATCGGGTTAGACTTGAATTACCAGTTCAATAAGGACTTCATGGTCGGTGCCACGGTTATGCATATGTCGGAAATGCCTCTTACGGTAAAAACCACTTTGGGAGATGAGTCTATAAAGAATACTTTATGGGGCTTGAATACCTCTTATAAAGCCGAGAGCCAGTGGTTGACAAATGTATTTGATAAGTTACCCTTGTTGACATTGACCAAACCTAGCCAAATCTCATTCAATGCGGAATTCGCTCATTTAATAGCGGGACATTATGAGAATCAATATACGGGTGGTTACTCTTATTTGGATGACTTCGAGTCTACACAAAGTGGTATGGATCTTTTGAACCCGTATGCTTGGAACTTGGCGAGTACCCCCTATGAAGATTCGAATCCTAAATTTCCGGAAGCGGAGAAGGTGAACGATATCGCTTATGGTAAAAACAGAGCTTTGTTGGCTTGGTATACGGTAGACGGAATCTTCACTCGGAAGAGTTCCTCTTCCCGCCCTCGACATCTTACGAATGATGATTTATCGAATCATTACACCCGTGGAGTCAGTTATAAAGAGATCTTCCCGAATAAAGAGTTGGGAACCAATGATAATACGACTTTGCCTGTATTAAACCTCGCTTTTTACCCGAATGAGCGTGGTCCGTATAACCTAGATGCGGAAAATGTAAACTCGGACGGTACGTTGGGTAATCCGGAAAAACGTTGGGGCGGTGTAATGCGTAAGATCGAGCCTAGCGATTTGGAATCTGCCAATTATGAATATATCGAATTCTGGCTTTTAGACCCGTATCTTGAGGACGAGACAGCCGAAGGTGGTGACCTATACTTTAACTTGGGTGAGATTTCCGAGGATATTTTGAAAGATGAGCGGAAATTCTTTGAGAATGGCATGCCTGTGGACGGTGATATGTCGAAAGTTGATACGACTGTTTGGGGTAAGGTGCCTCGCACGCAAAGTACGGGATATGCGTTTGATGCCCAAAATCGTGAGCTGCAAGATGTCGGTTTGAACGGTCTTTCTACGGAGGAAGAGCAAATTTTCCCTACGTATGCGGATTATTTGAATAAATTGAGGGCGAAACTATCCGGTGAGACAATCTCTAAGATGATGGATGATCCGTTTTCTCCTTTTAACGATCCTGCCGGGGATAATTATCACTATTTCCGTGGGGATGATTACGATGCTAAGGAGTTGGATATCTTATCTCGCTATAAACGATATAACGGTACAGAGGGAAACTCACAAGAATCCGATCAAAGATATGCTACAGCCGGAAAGAGTACACCGGATGTGGAAGATATCAATGGCGATAATACGTTGAATGAGACAGAGAAATATTTTGAGTACAAGATCTCTCTCCGTCCAAAAGATTTGCAGGTCGGTGTAAACAACATCGTCGATGAGCGTACTCCGGAAGTAACCTTAATGAATGGTGATAAGGAGAAAGTAAAATGGTATCTATTTAAGATTCCTATTAAAGATTATGAGAAGAGGGTTGGAGCGATCCGGGATTTCAAGACAGTCCGTTTCATGCGTATGTATATGACAGGATTCCGTAAGTCTACGGTTCTGCGTTTCGGTACCTTGGAATTGGTTCGTGGTGATTGGCGTACTTATACGCAGGATTTGTCAAATCCTCTTATTCCGCCAAAGTCTGATGGACAGATCGTCGTATCTTCTGTAAATATAGAGGAGAACGGGCAGCGTCAGCCGGTCAACTATGTGTTGCCTCCGGGTATCAGCCGTATGTTCGATTCCAGCCAGCCTCAGTTGCTTCAACAGAACGAGCAGGCATTGTCTATGAAAATAACGGATTTATCTCCTGCGGATGCACGTGCGGTTTATAAATCTACCGCTTATGACCTTCGCCGGTATAAACGATTACAAATGTTCGCTCATGCGGAAGCGCCGATTGATGAGAGCAAGACTTTGTCGAATGGTGATTTCTCTGTATTTATTCGTTTAGGTTCTGACTATAAGAATAATTATTATGAGTATGAGGTACCTTTGGATCTGACTCCCCATAGTACTATTCTTTATAATACGAACAATAGCGCGGATCAAGAAAAAGTATGGCCTTTAAATAATACCTTGAATTTTAAATTGGAGACGCTGACCGACTTGAAGTTGGAGCGAAATAAATTGAAACGTCAAGGACAGGGAAATATAAGCTACCAAAAGGTTTATTCGAAAAATGATCCGGATAATACGCGTAATAAAATCAGTATCATCGGTAACCCTAGCTTAGCGGAGGTGAAAGTGATCATGATCGGCGTACGTAATAATACGGGTGATATCAAGAGCGGTGAGGTCTGGGTAAACGAACTTCGTATGACCGATTTCGATGAGAAAGGTGGTTGGGCCGCTAATGCGAATCTGAACGTCGCTTTATCCGATTTGGGTACGGTCAATGTAAGTGGACGAATGGAAACCGCCGGCTTTGGTGCGTTGGATCAGTCGCTGGCCGAACGTCGGATGGATGATTATTCGCAATATAGTGTGGCGACCTCGATTGAGTTGGGTAAGTTGTTCCCTGAGAAAGCAAAGGTTAGCATACCTTTTTACTATGCTTATTCGAAAGAGACTACAACTCCTGAGTATGATCCGTTGAATGAGGATATTAAGCTTTCGGACGCTTTGGATGCGGTAGAGACCCAAGCCGAGAAAGACTCTATCAAGAGTTATTCTTTGGACCAGACCACGATTAAGAGCGTCTCTTTCAATAACGTAAAGGTGGATATCCGTAGTAAGAATCCGATGCCGTATGATCCGGCTAACTTCTCGTTAGGTTACTCTTATAGCCAGAACAGTAAGAAGAATCCGGAGACCGAATATGAGACAACCAAGGATTACCGGGGTAATTTCGCTTATAATTATACGCCTTACGTGAAACCGTTCCGACCCTTCGAGAAGCTGAAGAAGAATAATGGATATACAAAATATATCAAGCAATTCGGACTGAATTACGTCCCGTCGAATATTAGTTTCCAGACGGCGATGATGCGGAATTACTATGAGATTAAGCTAAGGGATTTGACAAGTTCTACGGATGGAGGTAACCAGTTGCTCTCATTCAGTCACAATTTCTTGTGGGACCGTGCCTTCAGTTTGCGTTGGGACTTTACGAATAATCTGAGCATGACGTTTACTTCCGGTACGAATGCCCGCATCGAGGAACCGAATGTTCAAGTGAATAAGAAATTGAATCCGGATGATTATCAGGTATGGAAGGATTCCGTGAAGCAAAGTATCCGTGATTTGGGTACTCCTTTGAAATATGACCAAACGTTTAATGTCACTTGGAATATGCCATTGCAATTCATACCGGCATTAGACTGGGTAAATAGTTCATTGACTTATAATGCCACGTACAACTGGGATCGTGGAGCCAATGTCGCTAGTATTGAGTTGGAACAGGGTAATATAATAAAGAACCAACGTCAATTTGACTGGCAGGGTAGTTTCAATTTGCAGTCATTGTACAATAAGAATAAATATCTGAAGAAGATCAACCAGAAATTTATGGCCTCTTCCCGGGTAAGCGCTCGTCAACCGGAGAAAAAGAAGAAAGAGGTGAAACTAGAGAAAGAGATCCAATTGAGCCCGGATAGTGGAACGATCGTGCAGCATGGAATGTTTACGAAGAAGGTTCGTATCACGGCACGTGGAGCGGACGGGAAGGTCTATTCAATTAAATACAAGCCGATCAATTACGCCCAAGTCATGATCTTGAATAAGGATACGGCCCGTTTGAAGCTGACAATCGTGCCCGGTCCTCAGCCTTTGGAAGGAACCTTGACGAAAGTCGCTGAGTATAGTAGCCGTTTCTTGATGATGGTACGTCGGGTAAACATACAATATTCGTTGATAGACGGTATGATGTTGAGTGGTTACGCTCCGGAGGTTGGCGATATGTTCGGACAACGGCGTACAGGAACTTTGGCTCCGGGACTCGGTTTTGCTTTTGGAGCGGTAAGAAGGAGCTTTATCGACGAGGCGGACGAGCGGGGCTGGCTGGTAAAGAATGAGAATATGACGACTCCCGCCATGATCAATAGCGCGAAGAATCTTACGATTCGTGCGAATCTAGAACCTATAGCCGGCTTGAAGATTGATTTGAACGCAAACCGGGTAGATACCCGTAGTACCGATATCTATTATATGCAAGACGGTATGCCCGAGCAGATGGGAGGTAGCTTCACGATGACTACGATTGCCTTGGGGAGCGCTTTCGGCGGCAGCGGAAACGCTAATAACGGTTATTCCTCGAAAGCGTTCGATAAATTTATCGCTCATCGTAGCGTGATCGCCCAGCGTTTGATGGATACCTATTCCGGTACGGTTTATCCGAGCTCCGGTTTTATGGCGGGGCATGCTTTAGCGGGAAAACCTTATGATCCAGCCGTAGGGGGAGGCGTAAGCCTGAATTCCATGGAGGTATTGGTACCTGCTTTCTTGGCGGCTTATACGGGTAAGGACCCGAATAAGGTAGGCTTGTCAGCCTTCCCGTCTGTTAAGAGCCTGCTACCGAACTGGCGTGTTACGTATGATGGCTTGATCCGTATACCGGTTATCCGCAAATACTTTAAGAGTATGATGTTAAGTCATCAATATCGTTGTTCCTATAGCGTAGGTGCGTTTTCCTCCTTCTTGGATTGGGTAGATGCCGGGCAGGATGGTTTGGGATATATCCGCGATATCCAGACAGGTAATCCTACGCCGTCGTCTCCTTATGATATAGCGGCCGTGAGTATCACGGAAGGATTCAGCCCGTTGTTTGGTGTGGACGCTACTTTATTGAATAATATAACAGGTAAATTTGAGTTGCGCAAGACTCGTAACTTAAGCTTGAATATTTCCTCTTACCAATTGGTGGAAGCGCTTTCCAACGAATTCGTGATAGGAGTAGGATATAAGTTGACTGAGTTTAACAAGGTGTTGAAAATGAAAAAGACACGCGACTTCAGTAATGATCTTACGATCCGCTTAGATTTCTCTTACCGTAAAATGCAATCGTTGATCCGTAAGATTGAGGATCAGTTTACGCAGGCTACCAGCGGGAATATCGCCAAGACCATCCAGTTCTCCGCGGATTACGGGTTAAGTCGTGCCTTGACATTGAGAGCGTTCTATGATTTACAGATCAATGAGCCGATCGTGTCCACCTCATCTTACCCGACTTCGAACTCAAACTATGGTATTAGTTTACGGTTCTCCTTAGCGCAATAAAAAGAGTATAGTCTATTTACAGGACTTCTTGGTCTGTTTTTAAATACCTGTCTAGCGGTATGGAATAAACCTTTATATTTGTGCGAAATATAATTTGGATATGAAGAATACTTACAAATTGATATTATTTCTTCTCTTGATAACCCATGCCTCTTTCGGCCAAGACGTGAAAGGGTATATTAAGGATGCGGAGAGCAAGGAAGCTTTAGCCGGGGTAAACGTTTTTTATAAGGACAAAGGGGGTACGAGAGGAACTGTGTCTGATATAAACGGTTATTATGAGCTGAAAGTGACGGATGGCGACGCTGTATTGACTTTTAGCTATCTGGGATATGAAACGTTGAGCGTTCCCGTGAAAGTAGATCCGGGAGAGTTCTTGACGCATGACGTATCCTTGCGAACAAACTCAAACATGATGGACGAGGTCGTCGTGAGCGTCGGGCGTTATGAGCAAAAGCTAAGCGATATTACCGTCTCTATGGAATTACTGAAAGCGAAAGATATCACTCGTCAGTCTCCGAAAGATTTAACGGACGTATTGAAGAATATCTCTGGTGTGGACGTGACGGACCGGCAACCTTCCGTACGCGGTGGTACGGGATGGACCTATGGCGTGGGTAGCCGTTGCTTGATTCTGGTGGACGGAATGTCGGTGCTAACTCCGGGTTCCGGCGAGATAAACTGGAATATGATCCCGATGGAGAACGTCGATCAAGTAGAGGTACTGAAAGGGGCCTCTTCCGTATTATATGGCTCTTCTGCCTTGAATGGTTTGATTCACGTGAAAACGAAACGCCCCGGATTGGATCCGGTAACACAGGTGAACGTACAAGGAGGTCTGTATGGAAAGCCACGCCAAGACGGGACGCCTTTATATGGAGGCTTGGATCTCTCTCATTCCCGTAGGATCAAGAATTTTGATTTGACAGTGGGGGCTAATACATTCTTGGACGACGGGTATCGGCAGGATAATTACAACCGCCGTGTCCGGGTCGGTGGGAATCTTACGTATCACGATCCCCGGGTACAAGGGTTGAACTATGGCGTGAACGTGAATTATTTGTATAACGATTATACCGGTTTCTTTATCTGGCGTTCTCCGGAGGAGCCCTATATTCAATCTCCGCTGGCGAATATGGGACGCCGTGAGAATACATTTTATATAGATCCCTTCTTGAATTATACGAATTCGGAAAAAGGGACGACTCATCGTTTCAAGGGGCGTTTCTTCCATCGGGGAAGCCGTATCATCACGCATACTACGGATAAGTCTCTTTTTGACATAACGAATAATATGGGTTTTGATATCTCATCCGTCCCGGAGATTATCAATATAGCGCAAAACTGGCAAACCGAGTTGTTGCCGACCTTCTTACCGTATTTACCGGAGGTGATGAACGGGAAGGTGAGCGGATTGATGGCTGAATTGGGCAAGCTGGGAAATCATTTTTTCCCGACAGCTACCTCGGCGGATTATATGGACTTGATTTCTTGGGTGATGGGACGTACTCCGCTACCCGATAAGAATAACGTAGGGGCTTGGTTGGTAGATGCCATGAAACCGATGGAGAAAAAAGCGCCGGAGGCTACGGATCATACCTATTCCTATAATCTGGATTACCAATTCAGCAAGAAGTTCGAACATTCACAACTCACGGTTGGAGGTACTTATGAGCGTATTCATGCGGATTCGAAAGTGACCGGGCAGCATAGTAGCGATAATGTGGCTACCTTCCTGCAATATGATCATAAGTTTATCGATCGTTTGAACGTCTCGGTCGGTGTTCGTCTGGAGTATTACCGGGTCGATGATTTCTACCGGGAAGCGGAGACGAAGATTTTCGGGGCGAAGGTTCCGGTAAAACCTGTTTTCCGTGGAGGCTTGAATTATGAATTGGGTGAGTATAGTTTTATCCGGGCATCTTTCGGACAGGGATACCGTTATCCATCCGTTACGGAGAAGTTTATCCTGAAGGATATCGGAGGTGTGGGAGCTTTCCCGAACGCTGAATTGAAAGCGGAGCAAGGTTATAATGCCGAACTTGGTTTCAAGCAAGGCTATAAGTTCGGCAATTTGAAGGGCTTTATCGATGTGGCCGGCTTTTATACCCGTTACAAGGATATGATCGAGTTCCGTTTCGGCCTGTTTAATAATAAGACCTTCGATTATATCGATGGGCTTTCCAAGTTGTTCAATGCGTTCTCTAGCGGCGACGGCTTAGGAATCGGCGCTCAGTTCACGAACGTAGGCCGGGCGGAGATTTATGGGGTAGACTTGTCTACCTCGGGTGTGTATGAGTTTAACCGTGATACTCGTCTGGCATATACTTTGGGGTATGTTTATACGAATCCGATCGATATGGACGTGGATTCACGGAACGCGGAGGAGGAAGCGAATGATGACTTAATGGCGATGCGTTCGAAATCGAATGACAGCAAGTATTTAAAATATCGCCAGAAACATTCCGTAAAGGGGGTATTTGATCTGGAATGGAAACAGTTTAATATCGGAACGAATATGTCATGGAAAAGCAAGACATTGGCGGTCGATTATTTTATGGTCGATGAGCGTACGAAAGCGGAGCCTAACCTGATGGATTATATGCGCTCGATGCTATTCGGAAACTTACATGATTATTGGGCAGAGAACAATAAAGGATATTTCGTCATGGATATGCGTGTCGGGATGAAAGTGACGAAGAATATCCATGTACAAGGACTGGTGAACAACCTCTTAAACAAGCGCTATAGCGCCCGCCCGATGGATGTCGGCGCACCCCGGACTTTCATTCTGCAAGTAGGAGCCAATTTCTAACAAATTACCTAGTTGTAGAGACGGAGCGTGCTCTGTCTCTACAACATGTGATAGTTTTTCAATTCGCTTCGTAAACGAATCGCTTGATTGTCCGTCACCTTATCCATCAGTTTCCAGAATCTTTCGCTATGGTTCATCTCTATCGTATGGCAAAGCTCATGCAATAATACATAATCCACCAAATGCCAAGGAAGAAGCATTAATGATTGCGAGAGGTTAATGCTCTTCTTCATTGTACAACTTCCCCAATGCGTTTTGCTATTATTGATTTTCACCCCGGTCAACATAAATCCATGTTGTCTAGCCAATAGCGTGATACGTTCCGGCAACAACCGTTTCGCCTCGTGGCGGAGCGCCTTCTCCAGCATGGATTTCAATAAGGATTGCACCTCTTCCTCCTCGAAACGAGTCTCATTCGGACAAGCGATATGCAGTACTCCATCCTCCAATCTCATGTAGAAATTACTTCGCTCGGTGCGGAAGATATGCAAGCGGAATGTCGTAGCCTGTAACTCCGATCTTTCGTCGAGCAGGGGCCGGGCCGGATGCTTCTGGAGCGCTTTTACCAGCCGGGCCTTGTTCTCCATGATAAAAGCGATCATACGTTTCTCGTCTCCCCCGGGTGGCATCGTGGCGGTTATCTTTCCTTTTGATATCTTGAGCGTGTATCGAGTGGCCCGGGGAGTGGTACGGAGCGTTATGACTCCCAAATCCTTGTCTTGTATATTCTTTTCCATTCCTGCCACAAAAGTAATACATTGAGAAAAACAATAATACGATGGAATTGATTATCTTCGCGATCGTAAAGGTTAAAAACATAATCAATATAATAAATTAGCAATCATGAGCAAAAAAGCACTTTTAATTATCTGTGATGGTTGGGGAATTGGTGACAAAGGTAAAGACGACGTGATCTTTAACACGCCGACTCCATATTGGGACGAGTTATTGAAAACTTATCCAGCCTCACAGTTACAGGCTTCTGGCGAGAACGTTGGTTTGCCTGACGGACAAATGGGTAACTCTGAGGTGGGCCACTTGAACATCGGTGCTGGCCGTATCGTTTACCAAGATTTGGTGAAGATCAACATCGCTTGCCGCGAGAATACGATCATGGAGAACCCGGAGATCAAACGTGCTTATAGCTACGCGAAAGAGAATAATAAGCAGATCCACTTCATGGGCTTGGTTTCCGATGGTGGTGTACATAGCTCTTTGGAGCATCTTTTGAAGTTGACGGATATCGCCAAGGAATACGGAATCAGCAAGGCTTATGTACATTGCTTCATGGATGGCCGTGATACGGACCCGAAGAGTGGTAAAGGTTTTATCGAGACGTTGGAGAATCATCTGAAGACTACCGGCGGTAAGATCGCTTCTATCATCGGACGTTATTACGCTATGGACCGCGACAAACGTTGGGAACGCGTGAAAGAGGCTTACGACTTATTGGTTGAAGGTAAGGGTAAGCAAGCCGAGTGCATGGTAAAAGCGATGGAAGAGTCGTACGCTGAGGGTGTGACAGACGAGTTCATCAAGCCGATCGTTCACGTTGAGAACGGAAAGCCGGTTGCTGTTATCGAGGAAGGCGATGTCGTGATCTTCTTCAACTACCGTAACGACCGTGCGAAAGAGCTTACGGTTGTATTGACTCAGCAAGATATGCCGGAGGCCGGTATGCATACGATCCCGGGCTTGCAATATTTCTGTATGACTCCGTATGACGCTAGCTTCAAGGGTGTTCATATCTTGTTCGACAAAGAGAACGTAAATAATACGCTGGGTGAGTTCTTGGCAAACGTAGGTAAGACTCAGTTGCATATCGCCGAGACAGAGAAATACGCTCACGTGACTTTCTTCTTCAACGGTGGCCGCGAGACTCCGTTCGATAGCGAGGAGCGTATCTTGGTCCCTTCTCCTAAAGTGGCTACTTACGACTTAAAACCGGAAATGAGCGCTTTCGAGGTGAAAGATAAATTGGTGGATGCTATCAATACGAAGAAATTCGATTTCATCGTAGTGAACTACGCCAACGGTGATATGGTAGGCCATACGGGGATCTACAAAGCGATCGAGAAAGCGGTTGTAACGATCGACGCTTGCTTGCACGATACGGTTGAGGCCGCTAAAGCCAACGACTATGAGGTAATCATCATTGCTGACCATGGTAATGCGGATCACGCCTTGAACGAGGATGGCACTCCGAATACGGCTCATTCCTTGAACCCTGTTCCATTCGTTTATGTGACAGCCAACAAGGACGCTAAAGTAGAGGATGGTATCTTGGCCGATGTGGCTCCTTCAATCCTTCACATCTTGGGCTTGAAACAGCCGAAGGAGATGACTGGCAAGTCATTGATTAAATAAGAGCTAGGCGCATCTTATGATCCAGATAGATGACACTTTAGTAAGTCTTGACGTTATTGAGCGTTATTTTTTATGTGATCTTTCCAAATGTAAGGGGGAGTGCTGCGTGGAAGGAGATTCCGGCGCTCCATTAGAGGATTCGGAGTTGGCGAAGCTCCAGAAAGTATTGCCCATTATCTGGGATGATTTATCCCCGAAAGCTCAAGAGGTCATTAATAAGCAAGGCGTAGCTTATATCGATGAGGAAGGCGATACGGTTACCTCTATCGTGAACGGCAAAGATTGTGTCTTTACCTGTTACGACGCCGATGGTACTTGTAAATGCGCTATTGAGAAAGCATACCGGGAAGGTAAGACGGATTTCTATAAGCCTGTTTCTTGCCATCTTTACCCGATACGTGTCACTCAGTATCGGGATTTCAAGGCCGTGAACTATCATCGCTGGAGCGTTTGTAAGGCAGCGGAGATCTTAGGAAAGAAAGAGCAATTGCCGGTTTATAAGTTCCTCAAGGAGCCCTTGATCCGTAAGTTCGGCCAGGCTTGGTATAAGGCCTTGGAAGAGTGTGCGGAGGAATGGAAGAAGCAGCGTGAGGAGTAGCTTTTAGATCGTTTATAAATATAAAAAATCCCTTCAGTCTCTCCCTTTGATAACTATACGTTAAAAACGGATGGAGGCTGAAGGGATTTTGTTTTATAGTCGCTCTATTTCCTCAAGGGAAAGGCCGGTGCATTTTTGGATGATAAGAGGGGTTATTCCCTCGGCTTTCATATTACGTGCCGTAGATTCTTTCCCTTTTTGCAGTCCTTCTTGCAATCCTTCTTGTAATCCTTTTTGCAATCCTTTTTGCAATCCTTTTTGCAATCCTTTTTCCATGCCTTCTTCCATCCCTTTTTTCATGCCTTTC
>ENA-UOJO01000480-UOJO01000480.1-human-gut-metagenome-genome-assembly--contig:-P57-NODE-480-length-63351-cov-10.071221_pt1 | contig 63351 bp, 57 predicted proteins | sample MGYA00242351_ERZ723898 | MGnify/ENA metagenome assembly ERZ723898 | reverse complement strand
CTCCTTTGGTATTTAAAGTATACCCGAAAGGAATTGCAGATATACTTGCAAAAACGAACGGAGAAATATATGATGATACATGGACAGAATGCAAAAGCGAGAGGGAAGATGAAGATTTATGGCATATTTTCCAATGTTTGTAGATATAGAAAAGAAAAAATGTCTGATTGTGGGCGGTGGAACGGTTGCACTGCGCAAAGTGCAGGTACTGCTGGATTTTGGAGCGGACGTTGTGGTGGTAGCACCGGAGGTCATTTCCAAAATCAAAGAGTATCCGGTTACTGTTTATCAGAGAAATTTTCAAAAAACAGATTTGCAGGGATGCGAACTTGTGGTGGCAGCCACGGATGATGCCGGATTAAATCACGGGATTGCTGAGGCGGCACAAAAACAAAAGATTCCGGTCAATGCCGTGGATCAGCAGGAAGACTGCAGTTTTATTTTTCCGTCTTATGTCCGGGAACAGGAACTTGTCGGGGCTTTTTCCAGTGGAGGAAACAGTCCGGTGCTGACACAGTACCTGAAGAACTATATGGCACAGATTCTGACCGCAGAGTTGGGCGAGGCCAATGCGTATCTTGGAAGTATCCGGCCGGTTGTGAAAAAGGAACTGGACACAGAAGCGATGCGAAAAAAAGTATACCAGAAGGTTTTAAATGAACTTTTCAAACAAATAGAAAAAAAACAGGATGTGAAGCTGTCCAGGCAGCAGCTTCAGGACCTGATCGATGATACCCAAAAAGAGGAAAGAGGCAGATAAAATGGACCGAACAAGAAGATTAAGAAACAACGCAGTATTGCGGGATATGGTAAGAGAAAATCATGTGCGTGTGGATGAGCTGATTTACCCGCTGTTTGTGATGGAGGGAGAAAATATCGTGGAGCCGGTAGATTCCATGCCGGGAATCTGCCAGTATTCGTTAGACCGCATGCATGAGGAACTGGACCGTGTCAAAGAAGCAGGCATTCCGGCGATTCTTATTTTTGGCATTCCGGCACATAAGGATGAAGTGGGAAGTGGTGCGTATGATGAGCATGGAATCGTGCAGGAAGCCATCCGCCAGATAAAAAAGGATTATCCGGATCTTGTTGTGATTGCAGATGTATGCCTTTGTGAATATACTTCCCATGGACATTGCGGTCTGGTAAAGGACGGTGAGATTTTAAACGATGAGACATTGCCGTTGCTTGCTGCATCCGCAGTCAGCTACGCGAAAGCCGGAGCAGATATTGTTGCACCGAGTGATATGATGGACAAGCGTGTGGGAGCCATCCGTCAGGCATTGGATGAAGCAGGATTTACTTACACACCGATCATGGCATATTCTGCAAAATTTGCGTCCGGTTATTACGGACCGTTTCGCGATGCCGCACATTCTGCACCGGGCTTTGGAGACCGCAAGACCTATCAGATGGATCCTGCAAATGGAAAAGAAGCGATGCGCGAAGTGGAAGAAGATATCGCAGAGGGCGCAGATTTGATCATTGCAAAACCGGCGATGGCATACATGGATATTATCAAAGATATCAGCACGAATTTTAATATTCCGATTGTTGCATATAATGTGAGTGGAGAGTATGCGATGGTGAAAGCAGCAGCTGCAAATGGCTGGATTGATGAAAAGAAAATTGTCATGGAGAACATGATTGGAATGAAGCGTGCAGGAGCGAAGATGATCATTACGTATCATGCATTGGATGTGGCACGCTGGATACGAGAGGAAGAATAAAGATGGCAGCAGAAGAAAGATCAAAAGCATTTTATGAGCGCGCAGTCAAGCGGCTCCCGGGAGGGGTCAACAGCCCGGTACGTGCATATCAGGCTGTGGGACGAACCCCACGTTTTATCCAGAGTGCAAAGGGTGCGCATATCACAGATGTTGACGGGAATGAAATGATTGATTATGTATGTTCCTGGGGACCGGGAATCCTTGGACATGCAAATCCGAAAGTCGTAGAAAAAGTAAAGGCGGCATGTGATGAGGGTCTGACCTTTGGGGCTCCAACGGAGCGAGAAGTTGAGATGGCAGAGTTACTAGCAGAACTGGTTCCGTCCATGGAAGTCAGCCGTCTGGTAAGTTCCGGAACCGAGGCAACGATGAGTGCAATCCGTGTTGCCAGAGGATTTACCCGAAGAGATAAGATCATCAAATTCCGTGGATGTTATCATGGACATTCTGACGGGCTTCTGGTAAAGGCAGGATCAGCGGCATTGACGACGTCCGTTCCGGACAGTGCAGGCGTGCCGGCAGACTATACGAAAAATACACTGGTTGCAGAATACAATAACAAGGAAAGCGTCAAGGCATTGTTTGAAGCAAATCCAAAGGAGATTGCCGCAATCATTGTGGAGCCGGTTGCCGCAAATATGGGCGTGGTTCCACCGAAGGATGATTTCCTTGCCTTTTTGCGCGAGATTACAACACAGTATGGTGCATTGCTCATCTTTGATGAGGTTATTACCGGATTTCGTCTTGCTTTGGGCGGCGCGCAGGAATATTTTGGAATTAAACCGGATCTGTCTACGTTCGGAAAAATCATCGGAGGCGGTATGCCGGTAGGCGCATATGGCGGACGTGAAGATATCATGCGTATGGTTTCACCGGATGGACCGGTATATCAGGCAGGAACACTTTCCGGTAATCCGATTGCGACAGCGGCAGGACTTAGCACGCTTCGCATTTTAAAAGAAGATACCTCGATTTATGAGCGCCTGGAAAAGAAGACGGCAAAGATCGCGGATGCTGTGCGCCAAGCAGCAGGAAACAAGGTTTGTGTCAACCAGATCGGTTCACTGATGAGCATTTTCTTTACCGGTGAAGAGGTTGTGGATTTTGATTCCGCAATGACCGCAGATGTGAAAGCATATGCTGCATATTTCGGACACATGCTGGACCATGGAATTTATGTGGCACCTTCACAGTTTGAAGCCATGTTTGTTTCCGACGCACATACAGAAGAAGACATTACAAAGACGATCGCTGTGATGCAACAGTGGTTTTAGCGCGACTGTTATCATAAAATGCAAAAGAGATCATGATGGAATTTGGATATATTGGAATTAACTACAAAAACGCGGATCAGGATATCCGGGATGGCGTTTCTTTTACCGATAATGGAAAGATCGATTTTATGGAAAAAGCGGCGGATGCGGGAATCAGCCAGTGCATGGTGCTTTCTACCTGCAACCGCAGCGAAGTGTACTATCTGGTGCAGGATACCGGGGAACATAAAACGATGGAACGTCTGTATCGGGGGAATTTTTTGGAGATCTGTCTGGATGAGTATCTGGATTTTCGCAGTGGAAAAGAGGCGATTGCCTATCTGTTTCGTGTGACCGCGGGACTTGAATCCATGGTACTCGGAGAAGACCAGATTTTAGGCCAGGTAAAAGAAGCCTGTGAACTTTCCCAGACACTCGGATATACCGGAAAAGAATTGAATAAGATCGTAAGAGATGCCGTGACCTGCGCAAAGAAAATGAAAACGCAGCTGCATATCAGTGAGACACCACTTTCGGTCAGCTATGTTGGTATTCAGCAACTGAATGCGCATTTTGGCATCCGGGGGAAACGCGCACTTTTGATCGGAAGCGGTAAGACAGCAGTACTGGCGCTGCGTTATCTGTACGAGTACAAGGCAAAGTGTGTAACTGTCTGCAGCAGGACTTTTTCCCATGCAAAGGAACTTCTGGGAGAGTTCCCGGAATTAAATATTGTGCCATACGAAAAAAGATATGAGGCGATGAAAAACTGTGACATTGTAGTATCCGCCACCGCTTCTCCGCATATTGTCGTGCGCAGGGAGTGTGTAAAACTTACACATCCGATGGCATTTCTGGATCTGGCATCGCCGCGTGATATCGATATGCAGCTGAAGGATGTGACACTGCTTCTGAATCTGGACAGTCTGAATGCTATCGTGGCAAAAAACCAGGCAACGAGAGAACGGCTTGTGCAGCAGGGACAGAGCATGATCGAGGAAGCGTTGCAGGAGACGATCGACTGGCTGGGCAGTACCGGTGTGGATGCGACGATAGAATCGTTGCAGCAGAGGTGTGCAGAGATCGTGGAGGACAGTTATTCTTATCTGAACCGGAAACTTGATCTGACAACAAGGGAGCAGAAGATCCTGAAAAAAATCCTGAAGGCTTCCCTGCATCGGCTTTTGCGTGAACCGATACTTGAGATGAAACAGTTGGAATCCAAAGAGCAGCAGGAAGAATATCAAAAAGTCGTGCGACAGTTATTTCAACTGGAAGAGTAGTTATGGGCTGATGTTCAAGGCAGAGAGGAAAAAGTATGCATTATAAGATTGGAACACGAGGTTCGAAGCTTGCACTTGTGCAGGCAGAATTTGTAAGAGACTGTCTGCAGGAGCATTATCCGCAGGATCGTTTTGAACTGAAAATTATAAAGACGAAAGGTGATAAGATTCAGAACAAAGCATTGTCCGCAATCGGGGACAAGGGACTTTTTGTAAAGGAAATCGAACAGGAACTTCTGTCGGGAGAAATCCATTTAGCGGTGCACAGCATGAAGGACATGCCGGGAGAACTTCCGGACGGCCTTTGTTTTGCAAAGGCATGGAAGCGGGAAGATCCGCGGGATGTACTTGTGCTGCGGGAAGCAAAATCACTCCAGAAGCTGCCAAAGCATGCGGTCATTGGAACCGGAAGCAAGCGCAGAGCCTATCAGTTACAGGCGATTCGGCCGGATATTGAGATTGTAGATATCCGTGGAAATGTGGACACGCGTCTGGCAAAGATGGAAACACAAAAGCTTGACGGAATCGTTCTTGCGGCGGCCGGATTAAAACGGCTGCACAGAGAGGATGTTATTACAGAATATCTGGATCCAAATGAGATGATTCCGGCAACTACGCAGGGAACACTTGCCATTGAATTGCCGACGGATGCGGCGGAACTTTTGGAGAAGGTCAATGCATTATCCGATGAAAAGACCGAACGCATGACGCGTACCGAGCGCCTTTTTCTGGAGCAGATCGGAGGGGACTGCCACATGCCGATCGGCGGATATGCAACGGAAACGGCGGATGGACGTATCTGCCTTGCAGCAATCTTTGGAAATGAGGATGGCAGCAGACTGATCCGCTGCCAGAAAACCGGAAATGATCCGGACGACGTTGTACAGATTGTTGTGGATGAGATGAAAAGACAGCTTTACGAGAACGGTATATTTATGATATAATTTCGGTAAATTTTGCAAGCGTAAAGGCGGCAAAACATACAATATGGAGGAATAAAATTATGTTAGACAGCGCAGGAATATGTATTCTGGGTACAATTATCGCGTATCTGCTCATTGTACTCATTATCGGATTTCACTATGCACGAAAGAATGAATCAGCATCGGACTTTTATCTGGGAGGACGTAAGCTTGGACCTCTGGTTACTGCAATGAGTGCAGAAGCATCAGATATGTCAAGTTATTTGCTGATGGGATTGCCGGGACTGGCTTATTTATCCGGACTGGCAGATGTAGGCTGGACCGCGATCGGTCTTGCAGCCGGAACGTATCTGAACTGGCTTTTGACAGCAAAGCGCCTCAGAAGATACACACATGTAACAAAGTCATTTACAATACCACAGTTTTTCTCAAACCGTTACCACGATAAGAAAAACATTTTATCTGTGATTGCAGCAGTACTGATTATTATCTTCTTCGTACCTTACACTGCATCCGGATTTGCGGCATGTGGAAAATTATTCCACTCACTGTTTGGAATTAACTATATGACAGCAATGATCATTTCCGCAATTGTTATCGTTGCTTATACAACAGCAGGAGGATTCCTCGCTGCATCTACCACAGACTTTGTACAGGGAATTATCATGACAATCGCAATTGTGTTTGTGCTTGTATTCTCAACGATCTCTGCCGGAGGTGTCGGAGCCGTGATCGACAATGTACGAAATCTTCCGGGATACCTTTCCTTTACACATACTTATGTAGAGGCAAGCCAGAGTGCAGAACCGTACAGTGCATTAAAAATCGTATCCACACTGGCATGGGGACTTGGATATTTCGGTATGCCACATATTCTTCTTCGCTTCATGGCAATTGAGGATGAGAAGAAATTAAAGGTTTCCCGTCGTGTTGCATCTGTCTGGGTTGTCATTGCCATGGGTGTTGCAATCCTGATCGGTGTAGTCGGAAGACAGATGAGCGCAACCGGACTGATTGCTTCACTTTCCGGTTCTGAGACAGAGACAATTATCGTAAAAGTAGCACATTTACTTTCTACATACGGTGCATTCCCGGCAATTATGGCTGGTCTGATCCTCGCAGGAATTCTTGCAAGTACCATGTCAACTTCTGACTCACAGTTACTTGCAGCATCCTCAAGTGTATCGCAGAATATTTTGCAGGAGGCATTTCATTTGAACCTCTCTAAGAGAGCAAGCATGATTGCTGCACGTCTTACGGTAGTCGTTGTTGCAATCCTTGGAATTGTCATTGCAAGAGACCCGAACAGTTCCGTATTCGGAATCGTATCGTTTGCATGGGCAGGATTTGGTGCTGCATTCGGACCGGTTATGATGTGTTCTCTTTTCTGGAAGCGTACAACACTTCCGGGAGCAATCGCAGGAATGGTATCCGGCGGTGCGTTCGTATTTATCTGGAAATACCTCATTGCACCAATGGGCGGTGTATTTGCAATCTATGAACTTTTACCGGCATTTATCGTTGGTATCGTAGTTATCATCGTAGTCAGCCTTCTTACCAAGGCTCCGAGTCAGGAAATCCTTGACGAGTTTGAGCAGGCAAAGGCATCACATGATCTGGATTAATGAAAATGAAAAAATGGTGGTCGATTGACCACCATTTTTTTTGCGCGTATTTATGAGCGTGTATTTATTTAGAACTACTTTTGGAGGGATCGGTGTTGTGGATTCCTTCAATGTAGTGGACCAGTCGCATGATAAGTTCCTTTTCTTCAATTGTGAAGTCACTGATCACAATTGTTTCTTCATTATCATTGCCTAATAAATAGTCAGTAGTTGTGTGAAAGATTCTGCTTAATGCAAGCAAATTATCAAGACTTGGCTTGGAAACTCCCATTTCCCAGGCATTTACGCCAGATCTGGTTACCCCCATCCGCATCGCAAGATCTGTCTGAGTCATCCCGGATCGTTCTCGTAGATCGTGGATGCGTTCATATAAAGAATTCTTCATTCAAATATCTCCCCTTACCATAAAAACAGACACTTAGCACCTTACAAAAAAATAATTATGTGCTTTATTCTTAGGCTTTATGTATATTCTATAGGATAAAAAGAAAATATGAATAGTCAGTAATGATAACGAACGGTTGACAAGAAATTGATTTCTGCAATGTAAAATAATAATAATCATATATGATAAGCAATAGTTGACAAAAGCGAAAATAGTGATATGATGAATAAGATTAAAACTGAAGATTTTAGTTGTTTATACATAAAAAGGATAAAGCGGAATGAAAAGGGCATTAATCGTTACCACTACAAGTGGATTTCTATCGCAATTTGAATTAAATAATGTCAGGCTTCTTCAGGAAAGAGGTTATCAAATACATTACGCTACTAATTTTGGCGTACCTATATATGAAGTACAGGATGAAAAACTTCGTAATATGGGTGTCGTATTACATCATATCAGTATAGAAAAAAATCCATTCAAAATTAAAAAAAATATATGGGCATTGCGCGAATTAATCAGAATTATTGATCGGGAAGAAGTAGATGTCGTACATTGCCATAATCCAAACGGTGGAGTATTGGGGCGTTTGGCAGCTGCTTTAAGCAAGAGAAAGCCATATGTGATCTATACTGCACATGGTTTTCATTTTTTTCAAGGTGCACCATTGAAAAGCTGGCTATTTTACTATCCGGTTGAAAAATTTCTGGCAAGATTTTCGGATGTGATTATTACGATTAATCATGAGGATTATAGACGTGCGGAGAAGTTTCGTTATAAAAAACAGGGCAAAGCGGAATTGATTCCGGGTGTTGGTGTAGATCTTCAGTTGTTTACACCTATGGGAAATAATCAGGGTGACAACGAAAAGAGAGATATTCTACGGAGAGCGTGGGGAATACCAGAGCATGCATTTCATATTGTGTCTGCAGGAGAATTGAATGACAACAAAAATCAGAAAGTTGTTATTGAAGCAATCGCAAAATTAAAAAATAAAAATATTTATTACAGCATATGTGGAGAAGGAAATAAGCGCAAGGAACTGGAAAATGAGATTGTGCGTTGTGGATTATCTGAGCAGGTTTTTCTACGAGGCTATCGAAACGATATGGCTGAAGTGTGGAAGACAGCAGATTTATCAGTATTTCCTTCGATTCGGGAAGGCATGGGCATGGCAGGACTTGAAGCTATGGCATGCGCGGTACCACTTATTGTAGCAGATAATCGTGGAACCCGGGAATATATGATAGACAGAGAAAATGGATGGGTTTGTAATGCTGATTCTGCAAATGAATTTGCAGAGGCAATCACATTTTTGTATGAAAATCCTAGTGAGAGGCAGCGGCTGGCACAACGCGCAATAAGTACTGTAAAAAAATTTTCATTGCAGCAGACGGAAAAACGCATGCGTCAGATTTATGAGAATCTGCCGGTGGCTGATCAAAGTATTGTAGAAAGCAGTGAGTCTCTGCCGATGATTTCTGTTATTATGGGAGTTTATAATCAACAGGATATTGATGCCTTTGAAAAGTCGGTTCAGTCGGTGCTGGCTCAGACATATAAGAATTTTGAATTCATCATATACAATGATGGATCATCAATTAAAGAAGTAAATACGTATATCTATGGACTTAAGAACCGTGATACCAGAATTCATGTGATCGGGTCGGAGACAAATCATGGTTTGGGGTATGCGCTCAATCGATGCATTGATATTGCACGTGGAAAATATCTGGCGCGCATGGATGCCGATGATATTTCTTATCCGACCCGGTTTGAGGAAGAAATCAATTTTATGGAAACACATCCGGAATATATGTGGTGTGGTTCCAATTGTAAACTGATGGACGATGATGGAATATGGGGCGAAGGAGTACGTCCGGAAAATCCGGGAACAGAGGATTATCTGAAGTATTCACCTTATATACATCCGACTGTCATGTATCGGGCAAGCCTGTTTAAGAAAGTAGCAGGATATGCTGAAAGCAAGAAAACACTTCGATGTGAAGATTATGAACTTTTTATGAGATTGTTTGGATTGGGATATAAAGGCTACAACATTCAGAAAGTGTTGCTAAATTATCGGGTGGACCGGAAAAAGTATCATACACGATCCTGGGTCAATCGATTTCGCGAAGGGCAGGTGCGGTACGAAGGTTTCCGGGGATTGGGAATTTTGTGGCCAAAAGGCTGGTTGTATATTTTTCGGCCGATTGTAAGCAAAATGATACCATCCGTACTGACCGCAAAGACAAAGGAGCGTATTGCAGAGTTGTAATATGACTGAACAATAGATAATGAGAGACAGAAAAAAAAGACAGAAACAGAATCCAAGAATTGAGACTTACCTTGAGATATTAAAACAAAACAATCTATTGTACAAGGCATCCAAGCAGTGTTTGAAACAGTTAGATGAATCAGACAAACAGATGTATGCCGTTTGTTGGGCTCCGGCATTAGTAGAATATGTTATGTGGGTACTGTCAGAAGCCTTGCAGGATAAACAGGAACGATTATATTTTTTGGCCAGAGATGCATATCCCATGTATCTGATTGCACAACAGATCGTTACAAAATTTAATCTCCGGATAGAAATTCGATATCTGCGTGTGTCACGTTACTCTCTTCGCGTTCCGGAATATCATTTGCTGGGAGAAAAATGCCTGGACCGCATTTTTCTGTCAGGAATCGATGTAAGCCTCTATCAAATTTTGAAGAGAGCAGAGTTGAGCGAGGAGGAGATGTATCAGGTAGAAAAAGAAATTCATTATCGCAGGCCATTGAAGCAAAATCTAAATCCAAAAGAAATTACAGAACTAAAAAAACAGGTTCTGGTTTGTTGCCGGGAAGGAACAACTAATTTGCTGGATATGATTTATATACATTCCAGGGACGCTTATGCGAATGCTTTTGGATATTTGAAACAGGAAGGCTTATTGGATTCCGTTCGATATGCAGTGGTTGACAGTGGATGGGTAGGAACTATTCAAAAAAGTATCCGGACATTGTTGGCACAGGAAAAGCCCAAGATACACATACAGGGATATTATTTTGGATTGTATGAATTACCGGAAGAACGAAATGGGTGTACCTATAAGGCTTTTTACTTTAGGCCTGAAAGGGATATTCGACGTAAAGTAGAATTTAGCAACTGCTTATATGAGGTGATGTACAGTGAACCGTGTCCGATGGTAAAAAAATATGTGTGGAATATGGAACAGTATCAGCCTATATTTTCGAAAGTGGATAATCCAAATAAAGATAATCTCAGTGTAAATCATCAGGTATTGTTGTTTTATATGGAAAATCTGATGAAGTTAGCAAAAGAGACTGATATAAAAAATTGGTATAAAAATGATGCGAAAGAGCTGGTACAGCAATTGTATCGAACGATTATGGCAAATCCGAATAAATGGGAAGCACAATGGTATGGAAGCCAGTTATTTTCCGATGATCTGGCAGATGATCATATGAGATGTATTGCCAATGACTTAAATCAAAAGGAAATAAGAAATTTAAGGATCAGTACAAAACTTCTGATCATGGCGGGAGTTTTACATCGGGAACTTCATGAGAGCGGTTGGATCGAAGGAACAATTGTGAATGCCGGGGAACATATTGCATCTAATCTGAGAGGTGCCAGGAGGGCAAAATACGTTACGTATTTGAGGAAAAGTCTTAAAGTAGGAAAAACAAAAGAGGTTTGAAATGTTTGAAGCAGTTGGAGTTGCGGTAGTAAGCGCATGCATTTTGCAAATAATATATGAGAAAGTCGGTGGACAAAATACGGTTGCCGATTATACAGAAGAAAATAAGGCTTTTCGACAGGAAAAGGAGCAGGAGGCAAAATCTTATGCTGTAAAAATCGCACCATATCTAGAAAAAGAAAGTGCGGCACATGAAGATGCTCCTGTCATACAGGTTGAGAATCTTACTATGCGTTTTCGTATCGCGACAAATAATGTCTCTGGAATCAAAGAGTATATGATACAGACCTTGCGTAAGAAGATGTCATATAAAGAGCTGTTTGCGCTAAATCACATTAATTTTAATGTTTACAGAGGCGAAATTGTAGGAATCATCGGAACGAACGGTTCCGGGAAATCTACTTTACTAAAGATTGTGTCCGGAGCGTTAAACCCTACGGAGGGACAGGTGAAAGTAGATCCGGGCAAAGTTCAGTTGCTAACACTGGGAACTGGATTTGATATGGAATTGTCTGCCAAAGAAAATGTTTATCTGAATGGAGCCATTATCGGGTATTCCAAAAGCTTTATTGATGAGCATTATCAGGAAATTGTGGACTTTGCGGAACTGGAAGGATTTATGGAAGAGAAAGTAAAAAACTTTTCTTCCGGAATGGTATCACGATTGGGATTTTCTATTGCAACTGTAGCAGGTGCTGCGGAAATACTTATTCTGGACGAGGTCCTTTCTGTTGGAGATGAATTCTTTCGCAAGAAAAGTCTAGCAAGAATCAAAGAATTGATTCATGGAGGATCAACGGTGCTTATGGTATCGCATGGAATGCAGACAATTATTGATAATTGCACAAAGGTTGTCTGGATCGAGCAGGGAAACATGCGAATGATCGGAGAACCGAAAATTGTGTGTCAGGCTTATCGCACACAGTATAATCAATAAATTTACATTTGGTAAAAAATCTGATTTCAGATTTTTTATATAGAAAACTCACATTTTCATACGTGTATGATGACAAACCTGCAAAAGCAGGCGGAAAGGAGACTATTGTCATGAAAATGAAGAAATTAGCTGCACTTGTATTAGCAGCAGCCGTACTTACAACAACTGTAGCACCTTCAGTGGCTACACCTGTATATGCAGCAACTGCTGAGCAGACTGCTACAGATGCAACACCAGAGCAGGAGGTTGCTGTAAAGAAACCTTCTAAGGCTACTGTTACAGCAAAAGATAATTCTGTAAAGGTAACAATCAAGAAAGTTGCAGGAGCAGAAGGATATCAGATTCAGTATTCTACATCAAAGAAATTTACAAAGAAGACTACAAAGTCTAAAACAACCAAGAAAACTTCTTACACAGTAAAGAATCTTAAGAATAAGAAAACTTACTATGTTCGTGTCCGCGCATACAAGCTGGATGCAAATGGTAAGAAAGTATATTCTAAGTGGACAACTGTAAAGAAAACAACAACAAAGTAGTTTAATCTTAGAAAAATGTGAGTTTATGATCGGAGTCAGAAACTGCTGGCTCCGATATCTTGACAATAGGAGATATATTTTTGAAGAAAATAAGAGAAGAGTCCGTAAAAATGTTTGTGGCATTGATGTTTACATTGCTGCCACTGTATTATTCGGATAATTATTACAATATATTAAATGACAAAAAGGATGTTTACTATTTATTTGCGTACATACTTATAGCGGCAGTTGCATGCAGTCTGATGATCAGTCTGGCAGTAAGTATTTATAAGAAACAGGGAAAGGCATTTGTATGCAACATATGGCAGCAGGGCAATGCGTTGGATATTGTAATGATCGTGTTTGCATTACTGGCTGTCTGTTCAACCATCTGTTCGACGGATATACGTACATCATTATCCGGAGAGAAAGCCTGGGGAGTTGGAACGTGGACCATTCTTGTCAGTGTATTGGTATATTTTGTGATTTCTAGATGCTATACCGGAAAAAGCGATATTTGGGTGTATTTGTATCTGGGTTCCTTTGTGGTACTGGCAATTGGTGTGATTGATCGTCTAGGCTATGATTTTTTGATCATGCATGATGAAATTCCTCTTCAGTACAACATATTTATATCGACCATCGGAAATGTAAATTTCTGGGCGGCATATTTGTCTATGATAGTTCCGTTTTTTATGCTGGCAACAATATTTACACGAAGCAGAGTACGCAGAGCGTGCATATATTTCTTTCTGCTAGTGGCATATTTTAGTTTGTTTATTACACTTACCAACACATCTTATATCGGTATCGGGATCGCTGTATTATTTGTAGTCTGGTATTCCTTCCAAAAAGTAATTCGGTTGAAAAATTTTGCAATCAACGGAATCCTGTTTTCTGTGGCAGGTATGGTAGCAGAGTTTCTATGGAAACATCCGTATACACCGCGCACAATCGATACGGATACGGTTTCGTTGATTTTGTTGCAGCATCGATTGTATTTTCTGCCGGGCGTTGCAGGAGTTGTCATTCTTGTGGCACTTTTGGGAGCAGGTACATTATCCGAAGACAGGAAAAAGAAACTGGATTGTTTGGTTGAGCGTTTTTGTGGAAAGATATGGATTGGTCTGATTGTTATCGGAGTAATTGGAACCATATATTATCTGGTTTGTAACTACAATCTGGAACTATTTAATTATCGAGGTTCCATCTGGTATTTTGCATTCCATGGTTTTTTAGATGGAAATCTGTCTCAGAAGTTGATTGGTGCGGGACCTGCGTTATTGGATACTGTCACACAGGCAGAAATTGCAAAAGCAGATTTTTACGTGGAATGGAATTGGCTTTATTGCACCGCACATAATGATGTACTTGAATATCTGGTAACGATGGGAGTGTTCGGAGCAGTTTTAAAGATACTTATGTATCTTTTGCCATATTACATGTATGCAAAGGGCAAGGAAAGAAAACCACAGATGGCAGCTGTTCTTGCAGCCTTAACCGGATTTATCGGACAGGGCCTGTTTACCGGACCATACATATTGACATATGTGATCTATGTCATTTTTCTGGGTGTGTTGGCAGCTTATTACAGGATGGACAAAACAAAATGAACAGAAAAATGAGTATGAAACAGTTTTGGTTTGTTCTGTGGGAATTAACCAAAAGAGAATTGAAAAGAAAGTATGCAAGAAGTTTTCTTGGAATCCTGTGGAGCTGCGTGTATCCACTCATGCGTATGGCATTGGTTGTTGTACTGTTCTCAACGATCTTTAACAAGGGGATTGAAAAATATCCAGCTTATTACTTTGTAGGATTTTTGATCTTTGAGTTTTTTGCTACAGCAACGCAGACATCATTGACAACATTAAAGGATAACAGCAGTCTTCTTATTAAGTCGAAGCTTCCACGTGAATTGTTTATATTATCACGTGTACTTACCGCATTCGTCAATTTCCTGCTGGGGTGTATTCCTTTTGCAGCAGTGCTTGCGTGGTATCGGGCGGCGGTAACCATATATTATTTTATGATTCCGGTTGTGCTTTTACTGTTATTGATTTTTACCACAGGAATGTCTTATCTGGTATCCATCTGGTTTGTGTTCCAGAGGGATGCGATGAATATCTATTCGAACTTTATCTTCATCCTGCGATTCTTCGTGGCGATGTTCTACTCGGTAGACTGGGTTGCGGATGGTGTCAAATGGGTGATTCAGCATAATCCACTTTATGCATACATTTATGTGATGCGTCAATGTGTGGTCTATGGCCGCATGCCGGAAGGCATGTATATAACACAGATGTTTGCATGGGCAATTGGAATGTTTGGATTTGGAATTCTGATATTTAAGAAATATGAAAATGAAGTAGTGGAGAGATTATAGTGGAAAAGTGTCAACAAATGATAAGGCGTAAAGCGGATGAAATTCAGCAAAATATGTTTGTAATTCATCAGTTGGTCTTGCGGGATAAAAAAAGGAGTCTGTCTTCCACGTTTATGGGAGAATTGTGGGAAGTTATTAACCCGTTGATCAATATGGTGGTGCTGGTGCTGGTGTTTGGAAAGATGTTTGGAGGCGGAAACTCCGGTCGCTTTCCATTATACGTATTAACAGGAACAACGGTTTATGGATTGTTCACATCAGGAACAACCATGTGTTTAAATGCTTTAATGGGAAACAAAAATTTTTTGATCAAGACGCAGCTAAGTAAGAATGTGTATGTGATTCAGAAGATTTTGCTCGCGTTCCGTAATTTCTTGTTTTCATTAATGATTTATGCATTTGTGATTGCATTATATCGGATTCGACCGAGTGTTACCTGGTTACTGTTTATTCCAGATATTTTGATTATGCTGGTTATGATGCTTGGCATCGGAAAAATGCTTGCAGTCATTAATGTTACATTTGCAGATATTACATATTTTTATAAAATCTTTACGTTATTTTTAATGTATGGTTCGGCAATTTTTTATCGAATTGACCGATTATCACCAGCCATGCAGACGTGTATGACAATATTGAATCCGTTGTATACGGCGATTGCGATAGCCAGAGAGTGCATTATGGACAGAACCTATCCAGATTGGAAACTGTGGGTAATTGTGAGCGTGTATGCTGGTGGATGTTATGTAGTTGGAACAGTTTTCTTTCAGCAGAAAATTGAGGATATAGTGGCGAAAATGTAGTGGAGAAGCGAGGAATAAAAAATGGCAAAGATTTCAATAATTGTACCAATTTATAATGCAGAAAAGTATTTGGAACAATGTTTACAGAGCATTAAGAATCAGACTTTGAAAGATATTGAGGTTATATGTGTTGATGATGGGTCTACAGATAGTTCCCCTCAAATAATGGACAGATTTCAGAATGAAGATCAGCGATTCAAGGTAATACATAAGTCAAACGGTGGAAATGGACATTCTATGAATACAGGATTAGCTGCAGCAACGGGAGAATATATTGGTTGTGTGGAAGCGGACGATTATATTGAAAACAATATGTTTGAAAAATTGTATATGTATACCAATAACGGAACCGTTGACATAGTTAAAAGTAATTTTTGGAATTGTTATGAGAACGAGGATGGCTCAATCAAAAAAGTAGTCAATGAAGAACGCTCAAATATGCCAGAGGTTGCTACACCTTTTACCATTAAAGAGTACCCACAAATTTTGTGGGGACATCCATCGATCTGGTCAGGCATTTATAAGAGAAGTTTGATCGAAGACAATGGTATTAAGTTCAAAGAAGCAAAAGGAGGTGGATGGGTCGATAATCCGTTCTTTTTCGAAACAATGTGCTGTGCAAAAAGTATTATTTGGACCGCAAGACCATTTTATAATTATCGAACGGAAGTAGAAGGGTCTTCATCTAAAGGATATGATTTTAATATTCCATTTGATCGAATGATCGACAATTTAAATGTATTAGAGAAATGCAATTGTCAGGACGAGGAGACACTCAAATTTGCTTATGCGAGAGCGCTGATGTATTTATGTGGTGCTATTGTAGAGTCTGATTATGCTGGAAAAGAACAGCTATTTTATAAAAAAGCTAAGGAAATGCTCGACAAGATTAATCCTGCAGTAATCAAAGATGATTTCAATGCTCGTGACAGGAAGAACTATTTACAGTATAAATCACCGTTGAATAATTTATATGAAAATAGAAAAAAAGTTTTAATTTATAACTGGGTTCCATTTGATAATCCCAACAAGGTTGGCGGAGGAGTTACGATATATTGTAAAAATTTGATTCAGTCGATCATCGATAACCGCCCAGATGTGGATGTTTATTTTTTGAGCTGTGGTTGGGCATATGACATTTCAAAAAAGGAATGTTATGTGCGTAGAATAGACAATATATTTGGAGAACGTTGTAAAACTTATGAGATAGTGAATTCTCCGGTTCCGGCTCCACAGGATATGTTGTTTGGAAATCCATCAGTAGCATTTGAAAATAAAATGTTAAAAAATACTTTTGATGAATTTTTGAAGAAATATGGTGAATTCCAGGTGATTCATTTCAATAATATGGAAGGATTATCATTGGATGTGTTTGACTTGAAAGAAGAGTATCCGAATACAAAGTTTATCTTTTCGCTGCACAATTATGTGCCAATCTGCATGACAGGATTTTATTATAATCGCTATCAGCATGTCAATTGTGTTCCAGAATGTACGGCGGAAGATTGTGATAAATGTATTGATCGGTCACATATGAGGAATTATGCAAACGAAATGTTAGAGCGTGGACGGGTCAATCAGGAAGGGGGATTCGAAAAAGCTGATGAATATGAATGGAGTGATAAATTTGGCTTTGATCGACTGAGTATCAAAAAAGATGCAAAACAATTCATAGAATTTAAGAACAGAGCCGTGGAAGCATTAAATAAAAATATGGACAGTATTTTAGCCGTTTCGCAGCGAGTGTTGGATCTTGCAGTTGAAAATCATATTGAGAAAGAAAAACTGATACTTAGTTACATAGGTACGAGAGTTGCTGAATTCCAGATCGGACATTCAAATTGTGAAATTGGAGATTATTTCAAAATTGGTTATTTGGGCTCCAATCTTGAATATGAAGAAAAAGGATATCCGTTTTTATTAGATGCGTTAGAGGAGATGGATTCGTCATATGCTGCAAAAATCGAATTGGTATTGACAACAACAACTCGTGATAAAGATGCATATATTCAAAAGAAATTAAAAAAGTTCCATAAAGTAAAGATTATTCATGGCTATAGCCACGCTGATTTACATAATATTCTTACTGGAGTAAACCTTGGAGTGATACCGGTACTTTGGGAGGATAATTTGCCGCAGGTGGCCATTGAAATGGTGGCATTTGGTGTGCCAATTCTGTCAAGCAGGGCAGGAGGAGCCTCTGAATTAACCCGATCAGACGCATTTCGGTTTAATGTCGGAGACACAGAGGATTTTCTGAAAAAAATATATGCGATTGTTGATCAGGAGGTTTCACTGGATGAGTTCTGGAAAAATCATAGTGGTTTGTGTACGAACCAGGAACATTACGAACAAATAGAAAAAGTCTATGCTTTAGGAAAAGTGAATAATATTTCTCTTTCTGGAAAAGAAGTGTCGGAGATTTTGGAAGAAAAAGACTTTTTATATCAGCATTTTGTCGAAGATGATGTTGATGTATATAGAAAGGAAATCGAGAGGTTGAGCACGGAACTGGAAGAAGTACGTAAGCAGAGAGATGATTTGGGATGGCGATTAAGTGAAACCCGGAAATCCAAGAGCTATAAATTAGCGATGACAATGACGGCTATTCCAAGAAAATTAAGATCATCTAAGTAAACAGTAAGAGGGGTAGCTATATGGAAGAAATAAACAGACGATTGTTAGAAACAGAGGATATTAGCGAATATCTAGATATTTTATATGAAATTAAAGATCGTGTTACAATAGTGATGGCAATTCGAGATACTCCAGGAAGTTGTATGCCTGAGCCAATATTAAAAAAAATAAAAGGATTAGGTTTTGGCAAGTTCTCCAAAGAATTATGGAGAATGTATGTAGGACTTCTGCAACATGGAACATCTATTTTGGATTATTCAGCAAACGCGCCGGAGGAGAAAATTGAAGTAGATGTTAATACGGAAAGTATGAAAATTCATCTGATAAGTGCTGCATGGAGAAATGGAAATAGAGCGTCAATAGTTATCAATAAAATTGATTATGCTTGTAATAGAAGAGGGGTAAACATTGTGGTTTATGATGACGAAACGGATACTCCTATTGATTCCATTTATTATGATTCTCATGAAAAAAATAGTCGATTTTCCAGGGAAAAAAAAATCCTTGATAAAAAAAGATGGTTAGACAGCCAGAAAGTATATGATGCATGTGTGGTGGGATTTTGGTATGGTGCAAATTATGGATCTTTATTGAACGGTTATGCGACATACAAAATTTTAAAAGATTTGGGAAAAAGTGTAATTATGCTTCGAAAACCAGATCATATTACAGATGATATGGAACTTAGAGAGTGGACACATAATACTAAATTTGTTAATAGCGTCTATCGAGAAGAAGATATTTCACCTAGAATGAGCAGGAATGATATTGATTTGTTGAATGACCATATTGACACTTTTGTGGCGGGGTCAGATCAAATTTGGAATTATGACGTATCATTTTCTGGATATATGTATCTTCCATTTGCAGCAAAGGAGAAGCGTAGAATAAGTTTTTGTACTTCCTTCGGCCATAAGAATGATAATGTTCCAAATAGCAAAGTTGAGTTTGTTAATAAAGAGTTTCATAAATACGATGCTATTTCTGTAAGAGAAGATTTTGGCCGAGAGAACTTGAAAAATAAGTATCAGATTGATTCAACAGTATTGTTGGAACCTGTTTTTGATATTGAAAAGAAGGTGTATGAGAACCTTGCAAATCAAGGTAACTTTCAAGAAAAGGAACCTTTTATTTTGGCATATATTCTAGACCCGACTGACGAAAAATTAGATGTATTAAAGAAAATCAATGAACATATTAATTGTAAAATTATTACAATTCCAGATGGATGTTATACAATTGTAAGAAGTTCATGGGATAGCTATAGTGGAAAAGATGAATTCCCCAATATTCAAATAAATATGGATGCGCGGGATTTTTTAAAAGCTTTTTCAGAAGCAGAGTTTGTTGTTACGGATAGTTTTCACGGCACCTGTTTTTCTATTATTTTTGAAAAAAAATTTATTTCTGTTTGCAATAATGTGAGGGGCGCAGAGAGATTTGATGATATTCTAGGGCGATTTAATTTGGTAGATCGTCTGGTTCGTGACATAGGAAAGTTTCAATGGAATGATAATTATTTAGCTGATATTGATTATGAGTCTATTAATAAGGTAATTGAGCGTGGAAGAAATGAGGCGGTTGAGTGGTTAAGTAAGGCGGTAAATATTAATAAATGTAATTTGTCCGTAAAAAGGACTGTAAATTTCAATGAATGTATAGGTTGTGCAGCATGTGCTAATATTTGTCCGAAGAATGCGATAGAAATGTCAACAGATAAGTATGGATATTATATACCTAAAGTTCTAGCTGAAAAGTGCATTAATTGTGGTGCATGTACAAAAGTATGTCCTACTTTATGTATTCGGGAAAACCCAAATAACGTCCCAAAACTTTATGAATTTCAGTCAATGAATAGTGAGGTATTATATGCGAGTTCGTCGGGAGGTATTTTTACGACATTGGCGGAAAAGATATTTGATAAAAATGGGGTGATTTATGGTGCAGCATGGGATGACAATTTTTATGTGAAGCATACTAAAATTGAAAGCATCGCTGAAATCGAAAAACTTCAAAAATCTAAATATCTTCAGAGCTTTATTGACGAAAATACATTTAAGGATATAAAAATTTATTTACAAGAGGGAAGACTTGTTATGTTTACCGGATGTCCATGCCAAGTTGCTGGTTTAAGAAATTTTTTGGGCAGGGAATATGACAATTTAGTGTTAATAGATATTTTTTGTGGAGGTGCACCATCTGCGAAATTTTTCCAAAAATATTTGAAAGATGATGTATCAAATAGAATTGTAAAATATGAATTTCGGTCAAAACAATATGGCTGGAATTGTGTGTGTGAAGAAATAACTTTGGATAATGGAGAGAAAGAAATTCGTCATGGAAAACAGTGTGATGAATATCAGAGAGTATATCATGATCATACTATGTGTGCTCAACACTGTGAACATTGTAAGTATCAAGCATTTCCTAGATTGGGAGACATTACAATAGGGGATTTTTGGTGGATTGATAAACATGATAATTTAATAAATACCCAAAATGGTGTATCGGCAGTACTTATTAATAATAATAAAGGCAATGAATGGTTTAATAGAATTTTAGATGGCGAGGGGATAAAGAAAGAAGCACCGCTAGAGTGGTTAGGCGGAAATGGAAATTATAAAGGAAATTGGGCAGGAACTAAAAGGGATTTATTTTATGAAATGATTTTAAAAAAAGGATTTCATGAAGCAGCGGATTATGCCTTGAAACCCAATCATGGTAATTATAGAAATATTTACGATTACAATGATACATTACTGCAATATGACAGAGCTTCATATCAATTTACATATGATCCAATGTGGTGGGAGCAACATGTTATAGATGGGTGTTTGACTTTGATTGTAAAACCTGGTGCAAGTAAACCGGGTAGATATGCAGTTATGCAATTGGGAAAAGAGTTAGAAAAAAAATATCATTATAGATTTTCTGTTAGGTATAAGATTAAATCTGATTCCGATGTAATTAATTTTCATATAAAAGATTCTGGTAGTTCGTTATATCAAATTATATTGAGTGATAACATTAAAGGAAAAAATAATGGATTGGAATGGATAGAAAAGTCTGTTGAATTTGTGCCAAAGTCAAATTTTTATGACGAGTTTATGATTGGGGCATCTCAAGTAAGTGGAAATAATAATTATATTTCATTTGCCTATATCAATATTGCAAAAATAAGGTAGTTGAAAATATGACAAATTTTATAATATTTTTGAGAATGATAAAAGAATAGTGGTATAAAAATTAATATGGAAACACTTATATACATTTGAGGAAACAATTTTAGAAATTTATGAAAATAGATATAATATATTTGGATTTCTCATTTTTGTTTGTTCTAGCACCATATAGGGATGGAGGGAGATACATTGAGGCTATTTATAATGGACAGTGATGATTGTTCTATTTGGTGTACCTATTATGGAACTATACCTGTCTGGCTTGATGCAAAAATTACTTTATATCCTTAGCTCTATTCGTTGATAGATGTCAAGAAGTATTAAATTTGTTAAAAAACGCTGGATTGTATGAAGGAGAAAAAGCACAGATGGATTCAAAATATGCAAATATGTGTAATATAATATTGAAAAATATAGGGGATAGAAAACTTGCATTGCGTTGGAAAAGCAAAGACATAGAAGATGCAATTTATAAGAACTGTGGTCTAAAAGCGGATATATATTTTTCTATGGATAAAGTTAAATATGGTAAAGACGGTACTGTTTATCAGTCAGAACTTTATGGAAAGTCTGATAAATATTATGCGGTTATTTTATCTCCTTGGAATAAAAATGATTATGAACAAATGTTGCGCGGCGGGTATAATGAATATAATGATTTTATTTTTACTGGACCTGAACCTAAAATCATTACAAGTGATTCGAAATTGAAACATTATGAGGATAGATTTGGTAATATTTTGGATGCACAGTCAGTGGCTAACATTAGATTTAAATCTCAAAACGCTAATATAAATATTGGAAAAAACGTAAAATTTTCAACTAATTTAGTAATTGAAGCGGGAGAAAATAGTAAGATTAGTATTGCAGATAATGTCGTTATAAAAACTCCTTTGATTCGAGTTGGAAAGGATGCAAATTTAAAGATAGAAAGTAATGTTAATATAGGTGGATTTTATTTATGTATAAATGAATTATCGTCTTTTCAGATAGGAAGTCATACAACTCTTCAAAATGGAAGATTACAAACTGGAAGAAATAAGAAAATAGTTATAGGCAATGATTGTATGTTTTCATGGGATATTGTGATTTTACCTCATGACGGGCATTTAATATGGGAATTAGACAATCAACAATTTTGTAATAATACAGTAGGGAAACAAGAACTTTCTATAGAAATAGGTGATCATTGCTGGATTGGGGGAGAGTCAGTTATAATGCCTAATACTTATATTGGTTCAGGTTCTATACTAGGATATAGATGTATGGCAAAAGGAAAATATCCGAACAATTGCATTATTGTAGGTCAACCGGGTAGAGTTGTAAAGAAAAATATAGCTTGGATGAGAAGGGCAGTTTCATATGATGATAATGATATTTTGCTAATAGATTCACAATATAGAAAAGCCACGGAAGATGGTGTATAGAGGTTGATTATTCATATAGTTTCCATAGCATAGCATTATAAATCTTTATATATTAAATGAGAAAGTAGAGAGTCTGGTATTGGCGAATAGGAGAAGAAAAATGTATAATTATTTAATAGTAGGATCAGGACTTTTTGGCTCAGTTTTTGCACGCCAGGCAACCGATGCCGGAAAGAAAGTGCTTGTGATCGACAAGCGACCAAACATTGCGGGAAATGTGTATACAGAGAAAGTGGAAGGTATTAATTTCCACAAATATGGGGCGCACATTTTTCACACCAATAATACGGAAGTGTGGAATTATGTGAACCGTTTTGCAACATTTAACCGTTTTACAAATTCACCGGTTGCTAATTATAAGGGTGAGTTGTATTCAATGCCTTTTAACATGTATACGTTTAATAAAATGTGGGGCGTTGTGACACCGGAAGAGGCAGCGGCAAAGATTGAGGAACAGAAAAAAGAGATTACTGGAGAACCACAGAATCTGGAAGAACAGGCAATTTCTTTGGTAGGACGCGATATTTATGAGAAACTTGTAAAAGGTTATACAGAAAAGCAGTGGGGACGCGATTGTAAAGATCTTCCTGCATTTATTATCAAGAGGCTTCCGGTAAGACTTACTTTTGATAACAATTATTTTAATGCATTGTATCAGGGAATACCAATCGGTGGGTATACAAAGCTGGTTGAAAATCTTTTAGAGGGAATTGAAGTTCGTCTGAACGAAGATTATTTGGTGGATAAAGAAAAGTGGAATGATTTGGCAGAAAAAATTGTTTATACAGGAGCAATTGATGCATATTTTGATTATTCATTAGGTAATCTGGAGTATCGTTCTGTTCGTTTTGAAAATGAAATACTTGATATGCCGAATTTCCAGGGAAATGCAGCAGTAAATTATACAGATCGAGAGACCCCGTGGACAAGAATCATTGAGCATAAATGGTTTGAGTTTGGAAAAGATGAAAACGGAAATGACATTCCAAAGACAATTATCAGTAAAGAATACTCATCAGAATGGAAACTTGGGGACGAGCCATATTATCCGGTTAATGATGAGAGGAATGGGGAACTTTATAAGAAGTATAAGGGATTAGCTGACAAAGAAGAAAAAGTGATTTTTGGTGGCCGTCTTGGAGAGTACAAATATTATGATATGGATGCTGTTATTGCGAGTGCATTGGAATGTGCAAAGAAGCAGCTGACTTAATATTGGTATTTAAAATAAAACAACCGTTTCATCTTTTCTGATGAAGCGGTTGAAATATTATGAACCATAGGTTTTTAAAGTTCTCCAAATCTGCGTTTGTATTCGGCAATCAAGGCATCTTGATCTGCAAGTTTAGCATTCTGATCGATAAGTTTAGCATTTTGGTCAGCAAGTTCAGCATCTTTTTTGGAACATGCTCTTTTTAATGCGTCACGTTCGTGTATAACTTCAAATAATTCGTCCGTTGGAAGTTTTAGTACAGGTTCTGTCATATGATATACCTCCTGACATAGATTTTTATTGCGATATGAAATTCGAAGCATAGATTTCTGTAGAAGCCATAAAATAAGTTTTTTCTCTCCATCTGTTAGAAATCCATCAGCGACTTCCTGATCTAAGATAAGTATAGTTTCTTGGAAAAAAGAAGTCAATTCTTCTTTGGTTTCTTCTAATGTGTAGGATTATACTTTTACAATCGGAATACGTTATTAATGAGAATTTTAAAAATATAAAGCGCTACCAATTTAAGATTATTAGGACAGGGAAAAAATGAGTTCAGTAAAGAAGAGAGAAGTATGTCTTGCGTTAAATATTTGTACATATCACAGAGAAGCTTACATTTATAGAAATCTGGAAATGTTGCAGAACTCATTATTTTTTGATAAAAAATGCAAAGAGTATTATGGGCGATTACACATATTTATCATAGATAATGCGCAGAAATTACAATTGAAAGAGAATGCTTATACGCATCTTGTTTATAATGAAAATACTGGCGGATCAGGCGGTTTTCAAAGAGGAATTGAAGAAATCAGGAAAAACGACCAGACATTTACCCATGTGATTTTTATGGATGATGATGTTGTGTTCGATATAGATACATTCTATATATTATTTGATTTTTTGGGTCAGGTCGATGGTATAGACTGTGAGCGTCCGGTTGCAGGGCGCATGTTTTGCATGGATAAACGGAATATTCAATATACAGCGGCAGAGAAGTGGAATGGAGGAGATATTTCGCATGTGGAATTTATGCGGGATGTGAGCAGTGGATATTGTCCTGGAAAAGTAATTTACGATGCGGATGCTGAATATGGTGGCTGGTGGTTTTGTTGTTTCCCGATGGCGTTTGTGCAGGAGAATGACGTGCTTCCTTTTTTCATTCATTGTGATGATGTGGAATATGGGTTACGGTGTGGCAGAAAGCCAATCATAATCGAAGGTGTACAAGTCTGGCACGAAACATATGACAAAAGAATGACACCATTGATGCAATATTATGATACGAGAAATCCTTTGTTTGTTAATCAGATATATGGATTATTGCCAGAAGCATCACAGATTTTGAAGGCGTGGAAAAATAAGATTACAGAGTATCATGTGAGAGAGGATTGGATTACGGAATACTATGTGATCAGGGCATTGGATGACTTCCTGAAAGGAATGAAATGGCTGAAGCATATTAATTCTGGAAAATATCACAAAAAGCTGGGACGAGCAAAGAGCTGCAGATTAAAAAATGCAGTTTATTGGCGGACGGTGGAATTCAAATTTAGAAGGATTTTTAAGATATGAAAAACGAAATATACAATTTTCTGGTAAACAAACACGCAGGAATATCGCATCGATATCACAAAGTACATGATGGGGCGACAGGCATACAGAAGATCGCCTCCTGGGCATATTTGTTATGGATGAACTTCGCTTTTTATCTGTTGTTTTGCAAATTTTTAGGAAAAGTTCCGGATATGGAAATTTACGAGAAAAAAAGATTACCTGTCAAAGAAAGTGAGTCGGAGTCATATTGTCGTCAATGTCTGTCGGTGGATGCATTTGTGGAGAAAATAAAAGATTATGATGTGATATCGTTTGACATTTTTGATACCCTTATTTTTCGTCCGTTTTCACTGCCGACGGATGTTTTTTACCTGATGGGTGAGAAACTTGGAATGCTGGATTTTAAAAATGTACGTATTTGGGCAGAATGGGATGCCAGAGTGAAGTGTGAGAAAAAAAATGGACATATGGAAGTAAGCTTGCAGGATATATGGGAGAATCTTGCGGAAGATACAGGACTGGACGCAGAGGCTGGTATGCGGATCGAATGCGAGACGGAAGAAAAGCTTTGCTATGCAAATCCATACATGCTTGAAGTGTGGAATAAATTACAGGCATTGGGGAAACGTTTGATCATTGTATCGGATATGTACCTTCCTGGGACTTGTATTGAGACAATTTTGCACAATGCAGGTTATATGGGAGCAGAAAGTATTTATATTTCGAATGAGTATGGGGAAAACAAAGCGGGGGGAGATCTGTTTCAACGGGTGTTGCTGGACTTTTCCGGGTGCTCAATCGTACATATCGGAGATAACCCGCATAGTGATCATAAGATGGCAAAGGAATGCGGCTTGGATATTGTGCCATATCAAAATGTGAACAAGAATATACTTTTATATCGGCCAATGGACATGTCATCAATGATAGGAAGTGCATATCGGGGACTTGTGTCGAATCATTTGTACAATGGATCCGGTTCTTATAGCATAGATTATGAATATGGATATTTGTATGGTGGCTTATTTGTAGTGGGATATTGTCATTTTATACATGAATATTATGAACTGCATCATTTGGACAAGTTACTTTTCCTTGCAAGAGATGGGGATACATTGCGGAAAGTATATCAGAAGATGTACCCGGAAGATAAGACAGAGTATGTATACTGGTCCAGAAAAGCTGCAACAAAGCTGATGGCAAATGACGACCGGCATGATTTCTTCCGGCGGTTTATTTATCATAAAGTAAATCAAAAGGTGACAATCGCACAAGCTTTGCATTCGATGGAACTCGATGTGCTGGTACAGCAACTGGATGATTGGCATGAAATCTGGGAACAGTGGGAGAAGAATCATGGAACAGATGGAAAACAGAAATTTGTCGTGTTGCGGGCAGAAGATGAATTGACGGATAAGAATTCCTATCTGTTGAGACGGTTTATCGAAGCAAAGTGGAATACAGTGATGGCGCAATATCAGAATCAGCAGATTGCTGCAATGAAATATTACCAAAAGCTATTAAGTGGATGTACAAACGTAGCGGCAGTTGATATTGGCTGGGCAGGAAGTGGTGCTTTGGCATTGTCACATCTTACGAAAAGCGTCTGGCATATTGATTGTGACGTTACAGGGATTATTGCAGGAACAAATACAATTCATAATGCAGAACCAGATGCATCGGATCCTTTTTTACAGTCAGGAAAGCTGGTAGCCTATCTGTATTCGGGACAAAAAAATCGTGATTTATTCAAAAAACATGATCCAAACAAAGATTATAATGTTTTCTGGGAATTGTTGCTTTCTTCACCGACACCATCTTTTAAAGGATTTTACAATGGAAGCAGAGATATGGATGGAATATATGTTTATCTGAAAGAATTTGATATTACACTTGCGTTTGGGGAATACGACTATAATCAGAAAGGAATCAAGGAAATACAGAAAGGAATTCTTGCATTTGCAGATCAATATTTGTGGCATTTTAAAGAGTACCCATATATGTTGAATATTAGTGGAAGAGATGCTTATGCTCCGATGCTTGTGGCGGCAAGTTATCATGAAAGATATTTAAAGATGATAGAGAAGCGATTTGATTTGGAGATAGCGGTTAACTGATAAACCATTTTTTATAGAAATTTTAAGGGAACCTTAATAGTAATATCACACAACAAGTGGTATACTTTTTCAAAAATAGATGGAAGGACAAAGAGAATGAAACAAAGCACCAAATACCTGAAAATACTTTGCAACATGATAGCGGCTATTTTGATTCTTGTGTTCGTGATCTGCATCGTGCCGCGTCTGATCAGTTACTTTATGCCGTTTGTGGTTGGCTTTTTACTGGCATTGATTGCAAATCCGGTCGTGAAATTTTTGGAAAAGAAAATAAAAATCAAGCGTAAATATGGAACTGTCATTATGATTGTGGGTGTTATTGCGGTGATCGTACTGATCTGTTATGGAAGCATTTCGCTTCTGGCAACCGGTTTGCGAGGATTTATGGATTATCTTCCGACCATGTATTCTAACGCGGGAACAGAACTTACGGAGGCTGGCACACAGTTGCAGAGCATTCTTGATAAAATTCCGTTTATCAAGGGCTTTGATGTTGACAGCCTTGGAAATTCACTGCATAATATTGTACAAGAATTTCTATCAGGTTCCGGTGGAAACAGTGTTTCCGTTATCGGCGATGTGGCAAAAAGCATACCGGATATCTTAGTCGGTGTCATTGTTGGATTGCTTGCCACATACTTTTTTATTGCGGATAACGAGAAGCTTCTGCATTTGGCAAGCAGCCATGTGTCAGACGAATTTCGTGAAAAGACGACACATGTATATCGTCAGCTCGTACAGGTAGTTGGTGGATATTTCAAGGCACAGTTTAAGATCATGGGTGTGATCTATGTGATCATCTTCATTGGTCTTTTGATTTTGCGCGTGCGTTATGCGTGGCTGATTGCATTTGGAATCGCTTTTTTAGACATGCTTCCGGTATTTGGAACCGGTACAGTATTGTGTCCGTGGGCAGTGGTCAAATTCTTTTCCGGAAATTATATGATTGCCATTGGCATGCTGATTTTATATGGGATTTCACTTGTCGTACATCAGCTCGTACAGCCGAAACTGATAGGAGATTCTGTCGGAATGGATCCATTTGCAACACTTTTCTTTATGTACATCGGCTATCAGAGCGGTGGGGTACTTGGAATGATTATTGCCATTCCAATTGGTATGATTCTGATCAACCTGTACAAAGCCGGAGCATTTGACACGTATACATGGTGTATCAAAGAAGTGGTGCATGACTTTAATTCCTTCCGCAGAATCGATAAAAATAGATAGAAGGAAATAAGAAATGTTAACACAGTTTTCAAGAACAGAATTATTGCTTGGCAAGGAAGCCATGGAGAAGCTAAAGAATTCCCGTGTCGCTGTATTTGGCGTCGGCGGTGTGGGCGGTTATGTATGCGAGGCACTTGTGCGAAGCGGTGTCGGAGCATTTGATCTGATCGATGATGACAAGGTCTGTCTGACCAATCTGAACCGTCAGATTATTGCTACGAGAAAGACCGTCGGCAAATACAAGACGGATGTGATGAAGGAGCGGATTTTAGATATCAATCCGGATGCAGATGTCCGCATTCATCAGTGTTTTTTCCTTCCGGAGAATGCAGATGATTTTCCCTTTGAGGAATATGATTATATTGTAGATGCGGTAGATACGGTGACGGCAAAGATTGCGCTGGTCATGAAAGCCCAAGAACTGAATGTGCCGATCATCAGCAGCATGGGAGCCGGCAACAAACTGGATGGAAGCCAGTTTAAGGTGGCAGACATTTATAAGACAAAGGTCTGTCCACTGGCAAAAGTAATGCGCAGGGAATTAAAAAAGCGTGGTGTTCGAAAACTGAAGGTCGTATATTCCGAAGAAGTTCCGACACGTCCGATTGAAGATATGTCGATCAGCTGCCGGACGCATTGTATCTGTCCGCCGGGGGCAGCACATAAATGCACGGAGCGCAGGGATATTCCGGGCAGCGTGGCATTTGTGCCATCCGTAGCAGGACTGATCATTGCAGGAGAAGTTGTAAAAGACTTATGTAAGAAATCATAGGAATCCTTTGGATTTCCATTTTCCGCTTTTCCAGCGGAGGTACATGCAGACGGCGCGGACGCATTCATCACTTGCCATACCGATATAGGCGCCGACCACCAGCAGGCCGAGATGAATTCCAAAGAAATACGTGCCTCCTACCATACAAAGATACATAAAGATTGCACCAATGATCGTAGGGAAGATCGCGTCCCCACTCGTTTTTAACGCCTGACCGTAAACGAGATTTGTGACACGTCCGATTTCGAGTGCAATATCAATGGCGAGCAGTTTACCGACCAGTGAGATCATGGCAGGATCGTCGGTAAAAATATGCATAAGTGTTCCGCTTGCCAGGGTAAAAATCGTTTCAAGAATAGTTGCTGTTATCACTCCGATGATAGCAGCTTTTTTTGTGCCTTTGTCACAGGCTTCGTATTCTTTGGCGCCGATCCGCCAGCCGGTCATGATGGCGTTGGCCTGCGCCAGTGCGGCACCTACGCAGTAGGAGAAATTCGTAATCTGTGCAGCGTAGGAGCGGGCGGTGACATTGACGCCGTCTGCGTCCATCTGATTGAGAAAACGAATGGTCAGTGTCATAGCGATATTGTACAATGCAGTCTCACATGCGGAAGGAAGTCCGACACGGACAATCTGACGCAGGACAAGGCTGTTTTTCTGGCGCTCCGGGCTTTGCTTTGCATGCACCAGAAAATGGGAAAGGCATATGACAATCACAAGATTCACAATGCGTGAAATTACCGTGGCAGCAGCCACTCCGGCAACGCCCCAGTCCATGACAAAAAGAAATACCGCGTTGAGAATAAAGTTCAGTACATTGGCGCAGAGCGTTGCTATCAGAGGCTCTTTGGAATGGCCAAACGCACGCAGATAACTTGCAAAAATAGGAATCAGCGCATTGAGGATACAGGAACCGCCTACAATTTTTAAATACGTTCCGGCATAGTCCAGCAGTTTCGGGGCGACACCCACAAGCGTAAGCACAGAACCGGAATAGAAAAGCAGTAATCCGGATAAGACAATTCCGATGATCGCATTAAAAAGCAGACCGAGCTGTCTTGCCTGATAAGCGATACCGGGCTGGTTGGCACCGATGTACTGTGTCATGACGGCAATCATGCCCGAGGATACAATGTTGAACATGATAATGAAAATGCCAATATAAGTATTCGCGGTACCTACTGCACCGACGGCACTGTCACCGACCGAGGACAGCATGAGCGTGTCGATCATACCGGCGAGCATGTAGCACAGGGTTTCTAATGCAATCGGGACAAAAAGTTGTGTGAGGTTTTTACGTGGATTGTTCATAAGTGTATTCTTCCTTCTTGTAATTGGTTCTGAATAGTTTTTCTTTTTCTTACACATTACAACCTTTATACAAGAAAATCTTGCGCTATATCATCTGAAAATTGCACTATTTCTATATATCGGGTATAATGATTAAAGGGAGAGTTCGTTAAGGAGGAAACTATGATTCCAGAATTAAAAGAAGATGTGACGCACGGAACAAAACAATATCCTTATGATCAATATTATTTGCGGGATATTCCACACGCTTTTCAGATCCCGGTACACTGGCACGAAGAGATGGAGATTATTTACATAAAAGAAGGCACGCTTCATGTGCGCATTGAAGGTAGGGATTATGAGGGCAAGAAGAATGATATGTTTTTTGTAAATCCCAGAGAACTGCATCTGATGGGAAGCCAGGATACCGGAGTGCGGTATTACACATTGCTGTTTCCACTGTTGTTTCTTTCTTTTCAGTCAATGGATGACTTGGAGCGTAATTTGTTTCTGCCACTGCGTCAGGGGCAGCTGCTTTTTCCGGCAAAGGGAAGTGACTGTAAATGTGAGCAGGAGATAAGAAGGTTGCTGGATGAAGTCATCGCGGTCAATGATAAAAGGAAAAAGCGCAGCCAGACAGAGGAAATGCAAAGACAGATACAGACGCGCATACTGCTCCTTGAGATGGTGCAGCGTATTGCAAAAGAAGATGGATTTCTGTTGCCGGAGCAGGGTAGTAACACTAACATGCAGCGTGAGATGTTAGATTATATTCAGAACCATTACACGGAGAAACTGACGCTTGAGGATTTAGCGGAAGAGTTTCATTTGTCACCCAAGTATATTTCGCGCTATTTCAAGCAACATTTTTCGCTGGCTTTTTCCAGTTATGTTATGCATTTGCGGTTGAGCTGTGCAAAAAATCTGCTGGAAACGACAGAAAATTCAGTGACAGAGATTGCGCTTTTATCAGGTTTCCCGAACGTCAGTCATTTTATCCGCAGTTTCCGGCAGGCATATGAGATTTCGCCATTGCAGTATCGGAAGAAAAAAGCGGATGTATGAGAAATTATACCGTAAGACACTAGTCCTAAGGTCTGAGATTTGGTATAATAAAGCCGATGAACAGATTTCAATCCACAAAGGAGTAAAAATAAAATGCCAGTATTTGATTTCAGCAATACACCAGACGAAAAGAAAGATGCCGTATGCACCTACGAGACATTCCATTCCAATGAATCCGTGCCGAGTGCGGAGCATCCGATCATGGTTTTGGATAATACAAAGAAACAGTGGAAGCACCATTCGAGTGGTGTATTTACCAATCCAATCAAACGCACTTCATTCGCGTTTGATGAGGAAGAAGGAACCATCAGTGCGGATATTATCCGCATCGATGCACGTTTTACCAGTCTGCTGCGCTGGCTGGGAGAAAACCATATCAATGTGCGGTTATCCGGAGAAAACAGAGAGGATGGATATGCCGTATATAAGATTCGTGAGATCGCGTTTGGTGGCGGAACCAAATTGTCGGCAGAGGACGGTTTCCTGCAGTTTATGATTGAGCGTCTTCTTGCAAGCAGTGCGCCGACAGAGGAAATCGATGAGGATGAGCAGGAAGAGGAAGGCGATGATATGAAGCTTACCAGCTTACAGAGTATCACGGACTTCATGACCTGTGCGGGAAGAACACTTCCGGATAATATTCGTCTCTGGGCGAGAAGAAACCTGGCAGTGGCACGTTCAAACGAGGTATCACCGGAGGAGCGCAGACATGCACAGAGAGCGCTCTCAATCATGATGAACATCCAGTGGAAGAGCAACTATTTTGAAGCAATCGATCCGCAGGAGGCACGCCGCATTCTCGATGAGGAACTTTATGGAATGGAGCGTGTAAAACAGAGAATTATCGAGACGATCATTCAGATCAATCGTACCCATACATTACCGGCCTATGGACTGCTTCTTGTCGGACCGGCCGGAACCGGTAAATCACAGATCGCTTATGCGGTTGCACGTATTTTAAAGCTGCCGTGGACAACGCTCGATATGAGTTCCATCAATGATCCGGAGCAGCTGACCGGAAGTTCCCGTGTATATGCCAATGCAAAACCGGGTATTATTATGGATGCATTTTCGATGGCGGGCGAATCCAGTCTTGTTTTTATTATCAACGAGCTGGACAAGGCGGCATCCGGAAAAGGAAATGGAAATCCGGCAGATGTATTGCTGACACTTTTGGACAATCTTGGATTTACAGATAACTATATGGAATGTATGATTCCTACCGTGGGAGTATATCCGATCGCTACAGCCAACGACAAGGAGAACATCAGCGCACCGTTGATGTCACGTTTTGCAGTAATTGATATTCCGGATTATACTTCTGAAGAAAAGAAAGTGATCTTCTCCAAGTTTGCATTGCCGAAAGTATTAAAGCGCATGAGTCTTCGCGAGGAGGAATGCATCATTACTCCGGAGGCGCTGGATGCAGTCATTGAAAAATATAAAAATACATCGGGTATCCGTGATTTGGAGCAGGCGGCAGAGCATATTGCAGCCAACGCGTTGTATCAGATTGAAGCAGATCATGTAACCTCTGTTACATTTGATGCCAAGATGGTACGAAACCTGTTAGGATAAAGAACAAAAGCCTGTCGCGAAGGAGATCGCAGATGGGCTTTTCTTATCGGAGAGGAATATGGAACCACAGATTTTCACCTTGCATAATCAGATATTAGAAGCCACTTTGCCGGAAGCGGCATTTCCGTTTCTTGTGGACGGGAAAAAGCATACGATTGCGCTTGTCGGTGGTGGCGGAAAAACAACGCTTATGTATTTCTTTGGAGATACTTATGAAAAACAGAATGTTCCAACGCTGATTACGACGACCACGCATATACGGATGCCGGAAGATGGAAGTTATGTGACAACGATGGCAGCGGCATGCAGGCGGTGGGATGCACAACGCTATGCGGTAGTGGGAATGCCGGATCAGGCAGGAAAACTGAAAGTGTTGCCGGAAACAGAATTGCATGCGTATCAAAAGCGTGCGAAACAGATACTGGTAGAAGCAGACGGTGCAAAAATGCGTCCCTGTAAAGTACCGGCAGAGCACGAACCGGTCATTCCAAAGGAGTGCGACATTGTAATCGCTGTCGCAGGGCTGGATGTCCTCGGAGAGACGATAGAAGCCGGATGTTTTCGCAGCAGGCAGGTCGCCGCTTTTTTGCAGAAACCGTTACTACATTGCATCGAGGAAGCGGATCTTGTGAAGATTCTTTTATCGGAACAGGGCGCAAGAAAATCTGTGGGAAAACGGGAATATTATGTGGTGCTGAACAAATGTGATACGCAGGAGCGAATGCATAGTGCACAAAAAATTGCAATCGCTTTGCAGCAGGCAGGCGTGCAGCATATAGCAGTTACAAAATTAAAAGACACAGATAACGAGGAAAACAATGGGTGATTTTACACATTTTGATGAACAGGGAAATGCCGTGATGGTGGATGTACACGCGAAGGATGATACGTATCGCGTGGCTGTTGCCACCGGAAAAATAAAAGTCAGTCAGGAAGTGTATGCGGCAATCACGAACCATACAGCCAAAAAGGGAGATGTCCTTGGTGTGGCGCGGATTGCCGGAATTATGGCGGCAAAAAAGAATGCCGAATTGATTCCGCTCTGTCATATTATTCCGTTGACCAATTGCGAGATCACATATGAAATGTCAAAAGAAGAATCTGCAGTGATCGCTTTTTGCAAGACATCCTGCGTGGGAAAGACCGGCGTGGAAATGGAGGCACTCACGGGGGTAAGTGTTGCGCTTCTTACCATTTACGACATGTGCAAGGCGATGGACCGGGGAATGGAAATCAGTGATATTCACCTGGTAGAGAAATCCGGTGGAAAAAGCGGACATTATATCAGACAGGAGAAATAAGATGTTTACAGTTGGAATTGTGACACTCAGTGACAAGGGAGCCGCAGGCAATCGCGAAGATTTAAGCGGTACAAAAATAAAAGAAATGCTGCCGGATGATTTGTATCAGGTATTGTCTTATCGGATTTTGCCGGATGAACAGAAGGAGATTGAACAGGAGCTGGTCCGACTTTCGGATGAGCTGCATTGTGATCTGGTTCTTACCACGGGAGGCACCGGATTTTCCACACGCGATGTAACGCCGGAAGCGACGATGCAGATTGCAGAGAGAAATGCGCCTGGCATCGCAGAGGCAATCCGTGCATACAGCATGACGATTACCAGACGGGCGATGCTCAGCCGTGGTGTCAGTGTGATACGGGGAAAGACACTGATCATAAATCTGCCGGGAAGCCCAAAGGCGGTTGCGGAAAGTCTTGGCTATATTTTGGATACCCTCACGCACGGACTGAATATTCTTCTGGGACGAGAGGGGGAGTGCGCCAGATGAGTGACGAAATCGTATTTTGTAAAGGCGGAGGCTGTACGGCAAAGTTAGGTGCTGGTGTGCTCAGCCGGGTACTTGAAAAACTTCCGAAGGGACCAATGGATGAAAATTTACTCGTAGGATATGACAGCCGGGATGATGCGGCAGTGTACCGCATATCGGACGATATAGCGATTGTGCAGACACTGGATTTTTTCCCGCCGATGGTAGAGGATCCCTATACGTTTGGACAGATTGCTGCTGCCAATGCTTTGAGCGATGTCTATGCGATGGGCGGAGAGGTAAAGACGGCGCTGAATATCGTGTGCTTTCCGGAACAGATGGATCTGAATATCCTTGGTGCAATTATGCAGGGCGGCGCGGAAAAAGTCATTGAGGCGGGCGGAACACTCGCAGGCGGGCATTCTATCGCGGACAGTGATGTGAAATACGGCCTTTCGGTGACAGGTGTCGTTCATCCGCAGCATATGTACCAGAACAATACGGCACAGCCGGGGGATCAGTTGATCTTGACAAAGAAACTTGGCGTCGGAATTGTCTGTACGGCGAACCGTGTGCAGGAAGCTTCCAAAGAGGCGATGGATCAGGCAATTGCGTCCATGACAACATTGAACAAATATGCTTCTGCAATTAGCCGGAAATACGAAGTACATGCCTGTACAGATGTGACAGGATTTAGTTTTCTCGGACATCTCCATGAAATGATGGATGGAAAACTTTCCTGCCGGATTGATGCAAATGTAATCCCGGTGATTCCACAGGCGCTTGATTATGCCGATGAGTTTTTACTTACAGCGGCGGGACAGCGAAACCGCAATCATACCCAGGCATATGTGGCATTTGAAAATGTGCCGTTTGCCATGGAGGAGGTTTTGTTTGATCCGCAGACGTCCGGAGGTCTGCTTTTGGCAGTTGCACCGGCGCAGGCGAAGGAGATGCTTGCAGAATTGCAGGCAGCAGGAATGCCGGCAGAAATTGTGGGAGAAGTTCTGTCAAAGACGGAAAAAGAAATAACTGTGGTTATGTAGATTAATAGATGAAAACAAATAAATGAAAACAAATAAATGAATACAAATAAAGGTAGAGGAAAGAAAATGGTAAAAGTAAATGCAATGGGCGATGCATGTCCGATTCCGGTAGTGAAAACAAAGAACGCAATCAAACAGTTGCAGCAGCCGGGTGAGGTGGAAGTACTGGTTGATAATGAGATTGCCGTACAGAATCTTACCAAGATGGCAAATCAGAAAGGATATGGTGTAACATCTGAAAAACTTGAGGAACAAAAATACCGGGTTGTTTTATCCGTAACAGAAGTCAACCCTTCGGATGCGGGAGAAAAGGAGCCGGCAGAGGAAGTTTGTGCGACAGATGCCAGAGGCGATAAGGTTGTTGTTGTCATTTCTTCCAGCAAAATGGGCGAGGGCGATGATGAACTTGGTAGTATTCTGATGAAGGGTTTTGTTTATGCGCTGACCCAGCAGGAGAAACTTCCTTCTACGATTCTATTCTATAACGGGGGCGCTTTTCTGACCTGTGAAGGGGCACCGACACTCGAAGATCTGAAGGCGCTGGAAGCACAGGGCGTGGAGATTCTGACCTGTGGAACCTGTCTGAATCATTATGGACTGACGGAAAAGCTTCAGGTAGGCGAAGTGACCAATATGTATGTGATCGCGGAGAAAATGACACAGGCGAAAGTGGTGGTAAAACCTTGATTTATTTTGACAATGCGGCAACTTCGCTTCCCAAACCGCCGGAAGTCGAGCAGGCGGTCGTGCAGGCACTGCGCACTTTTGGAAATGCGGGAAGAGGCGCCCATGCTCCTACGATGGATGCAGCCCGCATGATTTATGATACCAGGGAAAAACTGGCAGCGCTTTTTCATGTTTCGGATGCATCCCGCATCAGTTTTATGAGCAATGCAACCGAGGCATTAAATACGGCGATTTTTGGCCTGTTAGAGCCGGGAGATCATGTCATTACGACGGATTGTGAGCATAATTCCGTGCTTCGTCCTCTGTATCAGATGGAAAAAAACGGGGTATCTGTGAGCTTTCTTCCGGTCGATGCGAAAGGGCAGATCGTGTATGACCAGATGGAACAGGCATTGTGTGAGAACACCAAAGCGGTCATTGTCACGCATGCATCCAATGTGACGGGCAATGTGACGGATCTTTCGCGAGTCGCGGATTTTGTGCATGCACATGGTCTGTTTCTGATTGTAGATGCAGCACAGACGGCGGGCATTTTACCAATTGATGTGCAGCGGGATGGCATTGATATCTTATGTTTTACCGGACATAAGGGACTGCTCGGACCACAGGGAACCGGTGGGATTTATGTGCGGGAAGGAATTGCGCTGCGCCCTTTGAAGGTAGGAGGCAGTGGGATACTTAGCTACGAACGTGCACATCCGTCGGCAATGCCGGAGGCATTAGAAGCCGGAACGTTAAATGGACATGGGATTGCCGGATTACATGCGGCACTGACTTATCTGGAACGTATGGGCATTGAGAACATTTACAAGCGTGAGATGGAACTTTCCAGGCGGTTTGTCGAAGGTGTTTCAAACATCAAAGGAGTTCATTTGTATGGTGATTTTACAACGGAGGAACGTGTGGCAACCGTGTCTTTGAATATCAGAGATTATGATTCGGCAGAGGTCAGCGACTGGCTTTGGGAGAATGAGCAGATTGCGGTGCGTTCCGGTGCACATTGTGCGCCAAGAATCCATGAGGCTCTTGGCACGACCGCACAGGGAGCGGTGCGATTTGGCTTTTCACATTATAATACCGAACAGGAAATTGATACCGCAATTCAGGCAATCCGGACATTGGCAGAGGAGTAACAAATGCGTCAGAAACACAGACAATTAATCATAACCTTTTCCACGACAACACAGGCACTTCGTGTGGAAAAGTTTTGTCAGGAGAATGGAATCTGTGGAAGAATGATTCCAGTACCTGGAGAAATCAAGGCTGGATGCGGACTGGCATGGAAAACCGAACCACAGGAACAGGAGCATATTGCAGGCAAACTGCAACAGGCCGGAATAGAGTGGGAGACAATGACAGTAATGGAGTTATATTAAGATGAAAAAAGATGCATTAATTATTGTAAGAGGTGCCGGGGATCTGGCAACAGGAACGATTCACAGGCTTTGGGCGGCAGGCTTTCGTGTGCTTGCACTGGAAGCAGAACATCCCGCAGCAATCCGCCGGCAGGTGGCATTGTCCGAAGTCGTATATGAGGGTAGAGTCACCGTGGAAGGTATGACGGGAGTTCTGGTGGAAAATAGCGAACAGATGCAGCAGGCGTGGGATGCCGGCGAGGTGCCCGTCCTGGTAGATCCACAGGGAAAAAGCATCCGTCAGTTGAAACCGCAGATCGTCGTAGATGCCATCATCGCAAAGAAAAACCTCGGCACGAATCGTAAGATGGCGGAACTTACCGTTGCACTTGGACCGGGATTTACAGCCGGTGAAGATGTGGACATTGTCATAGAAACCAAGCGCGGCCACAATCTCGGCCGCATCATAAGAAGTGGACAGGCAGTACCAAACACAGGAATTCCGGGAAATATCGGTGGTTACGCGAAGGAACGTGTCATACATGCAGATGCACAGGGAATCCTCAAAAATGTGCACAAGATTGGCGATATTGTTATGCAGGGCGAAGAAATTGCCTATATTCAGACATCTTCCGAACAAGTTCCTGTATATGCGACTATCACGGGAATTATACGTGGACTGATCCGTGACGGTTATCCGGTGACGCAGGGCTTTAAAATCGCGGATATTGATCCGCGGCAGGAAGAGTTGTGCAACTGCTTTACGATATCGGATAAGGCGCGGTGTATTGCAGGCAGTGTACTCGAAGTTGTTTGCAGTGCACTTTTATAGATGAGAAATATTTTTTGGTGATTGTTGTATATCTCGCGGGTCGCATTTGCGCTCTCGTTCTACTATCAGGAAATGTAGTGTTACGAAGGGCGACATAATGGAGAGCGAGCATAATCAAATTTGTGAATGCCCCCTCTTAGACGAACTAGAAATGCCGAACGCATCTTTGCCGGACGGACACACAGCCGGAATCGTCGGAACGCGAGTCGAACATGAAATAGGAGTCAGAAACAATTTTGCTAAATTTTAACAATTTCGTTTAAAACCGCACCCACACGAAACTTGTGAGATGCACCACAACGCACAATGCACCGAAAAATAATTTCGAATCATCGAAAGGAGAAATGCCGTATGAAACTTATGAGGACGGAAGATGCCGTCGGCCAGGTACTCTGCCACGACATCACCCAGATCATCAAAGGAGTCACAAAAGATGCTGTATTCCGCAAAGGCCATGTCATCACAGAAGAAGACATTCCGGTACTTTTAAGTGTAGGAAAAGACTCTATCTATATCTGGGAGAAAGATGACACGATGCTTCATGAAAACGAAGCAGCAGGAATCCTCTATGCGATGTGCAAAAATAAACATATGCATCCATCCGATGTGAAAGAAGGCAAAATCGAAGTGATTGCCGACTGCGATGGATTGTTGAAAGTAGATAGTGATAAATTAAAGAAAGTAAATGCGTTTGGCCAGATGATGATTGCAAGCCGTCATGGAAATACCCCGGTAAAAAAGGGTGACAAACTTGCAGGAACACGTATTATTCCACTTGTCATTGAAAAAGAAAAAATGCACAAGGCGGCTGCAATATGTGCGGATGGTCCGATTCTCGAACTGAAGGAATTTCACAAGAAAAAAGTAGGAATCATCACGACCGGAAATGAAGTGTATCATAAGCGAATTGAAGATACATTTACGCCGGTGATCCAAGAAAAGCTTGCGGAGTATGATACCGAAGTGATCTATCATGAAATCTTTGATGACAATCATGAGAAGATTACCAAAGGATGTCTTACAGCAATTGAAAAAGGGGTGGACCTTGTAATCTGCACCGGGGGCATGAGTGTGGACCCGGATGATAAGACACCGCTTGCAATTAAAAATACAGGTGCAGAAATTGTATCCTACGGAGCACCCGTGCTGCCGGGGGCTATGTTTTTGCTGTCTTATTATAAGAACGATATTCCAATCCTTGGATTGCCGGGATGCGTTATGTATGCAAAACGGACGATTTTTGATTTGGTATTGCCAAGGATCATGGCAGATGATAAAATCACGGCGGAGGAACTGGCATCGCTTGGCGAAGGCGGACTTTGTCTGTTGTGTCCGGTGTGCACATTTCCGAACTGCGGCTTTGGAAAAAGCTGGTAATAAATGAAATGGAGTTGTTTCATGAAGGATCAGGCGGGAAGACCCATTGATTATATGCGCATATCCCTGACGGACCGTTGCAATTTGCGGTGTCGTTACTGTATGCCGCATGATATCAAAAAAATAGAAATGTCACAGTTACTGACCTATGAAGAGATTGTGGTTATTGCAAAATGCGCAGTGGAACTTGGAATCGTGAATTTTAAGCTGACAGGTGGGGAACCCCTTGTCCGCAAAAATGTACCGGTTCTTGTGGAAATGTTAAAAGCCATTCCTGGTGTAAAAACTGTCACAATAACAACCAATGGAACACTTCTTTCTTCTTATGCCAAAGAATTAAAAAGGGCAGGACTGGATGGAATCAATGTCAGCTTAGATACGCTTGATGCGGATGCTTTTGCAAAACTGACCGGGCATACATTTCCGTTGTCATCTGTCTTGGAGGGAATCAAAGCTGTACAACAGGCAGAGATTCCGGTAAAGCTCAATACTGTAAATCGCAGAGATCTGGATTGGAAGACAATACTTTCCTATGCAAAGGACCAGCATCTGGTTGTGCGTTTCATAGAGATGATGCCGATTGGATATGGAAAAGACTATATGGGTACATCCAACGAAAGTTTATTTGCGCAGATACAGGAATTGTATGGAACAGGGATTCCTGTGACAGAGCGAAAAGGAAACGGACCGGCAAAGTATTATCGTTTTGAAAACTATCCGGATGAGATTGGGTTTATCAGTGCGATACATCACAAATTCTGTGACACATGCAATCGTATCCGGCTTTCTTCCGAAGGATATCTTAAGCTTTGTCTATGTTATGAGCAGGGGATGGATCTGCGGAAATTGTTAAGAAACGGATCATCCATGAAGGAAATAAAAGCGCAGATGCAGCAGGCGATTGCGCGTAAGCCATTGGAACACTGCTTTTCGGAAAAAGAAAAAATGACGGAAACGCAGGTAATGGCACAGATCGGAGGTTAAGACACAATGGGATATATCAGAGGAATCTGTATCAGCAAAGAGCGCGGAACCGCAAAACATGAGGTGGAATCCGCAAAATTCGTACCGGACTGGGGAATCGAAGGGGACGCACATGCAGGACACTGGCATCGTCAGGTGAGCCTTTTGTCACTGGAAAAAATCAATGAATTCCGGGCCAAGGGGGCAGATGTTGCACTTGGCGCATTTGGCGAAAATCTGATTGTGGAAGGTTTTGATCTGCGAAATCTTCCCATCGGAACACAGTTGCGCAGTGGAGATGTGCTGTTGGAAATTACACAGATTGGAAAAGAATGTCACAGTCACTGTGAGATATACAAACAGATGGGAGAATGCATTATGCCACACGAAGGCGTATTTGCAATCGTCCTCGAAGGTGGTATCTTAAAAGCGGGACAAAGTATCGTGTTAAAGGAGAAATAAATGCAGGAATTATTTCGCATACTAAAAGAGCGTTACGAAGAAAATAAGGCCAGTATGCTTGTTACTGTCGTGGATGGCAGTGGTTCAATCCCGCGCAAGGCAGGTGCTTATATGATCGTTGGAGATGAGGGCAGAATCTACGGAACCATCGGTGGCGGAAATATGGAGTATCAGGCGATTTTAAAAGGTCAGAGTCTCGTTCAGGAGAAGCATAATCATTTGCAGGAATATATTCTTACGCCGAATAAAGTGGCGGATCTTGGTATGATCTGTGGCGGTAATGCGAAAGTACTGTTTTATTATATCGGAACAGAGGAAGCAAGCGCGCAGTTTCTGGTGCAGGCATATGAGGTCGCAAAGGCACGTAAAGATTGCTGGCTGATGCTTCCGCTGGCAGAGGGACAGGCAAAAATTGTAGATTATATTGAGAGTAAAAAGCATCACCTGATTGTGGAAGAAAACGGTCAGAATTATTACGCGGAGCATTTTTTTTATGACGGAAATGTGTATATTTTTGGTGGAGGACATCTGGCACAGGAACTTGTTCCGCTATTGTCACATCTTGACTTTACTTGTATTGTCGCAGATGACAGGAAAGAATTTACGAAGCCGGAACTGTTTCCACAGGCAAAAGAAGTGTTGCAGATCGATTTTCAGGCAATTGAAAAATCTATCACGGTGCACCCGGAAGATTATATTGTGATTGTCACAAGGGGGCATTTGTGTGATACGGATGCGGAGCGTTTTGCCCTGCATACGGATGCCGGTTATATTGGTGTGGTTGGAAGCCGCAGAAAGGCGAAAATTGTCTATGATAAACTTGTGGCAGAAGGTTTTTCGCAAAAACAGTTAAGTCGTGTGATTACACCGATTGGATTGGATATTGGATCGGAGACGCCGGCAGAGATTGCAGTCAGTATTGCGGCACAAATGATTCAATTTCGCGCAAATAAGTGATAGCATAAATGGAGGATCTGTTTTATGAAAAAGAAACTGTTCGCATCTGTTTTATGTATTGCAATGGGAGTTATATTGCTGGCAGGATGCGGAAACAGTAACACAGGGAATGCAAAAGCAGAGGAGACAACGGTAACGCTTTTTGCAGCAAAAAGCTTAAACAGCGTTATGGACGAGCTGATCGCAGAGTACAATAAGAAAAATCCGAATGTGAAGATTGTAGGAAGCTACGATAGTTCCGGCACACTGTTGACACAGATCGAGGAAGGCGCAGCCTGTGATATTTTCTTCTCCGCAGCACAGAAGCAGATGGATCAGCTGGCAGATGACGATGGGCTTGTGGTAGACGGTACAAGATACAATGTTGTAAACAATCAGGTGTGCGTCGTTACATATAAGGGAAGCAACACGAAAGTTACAGGTCTTGCAGACATCGGAAAAGCATCCAGTTTTGCACTTGCCGACGGCTCTGTTCCGGTTGGAAAATATACCAGACAGGCTCTTGTCAATGCAGGAATGCTTGAGGGTGCGGATGATGTTTCAACCATTACAACCGATGAAGTTTCTAAGACACTTGGCGGTGTGGAAATCAACGAGTGCGCAAACGTTGGAGCTGTAACATCTGCAGTCGCAGAAGGATCCAACGAAGTTGGCACTGTTTATTATTCCGATACTTACGGATTGGAAGATAAGCTTGATATTCTCGAAGTTGTACCGTATGACCTTACGGGAGATGTCATTTATCCGATTGCAGAGGTCGTAAATCAAGAGGCAGACGATGCAGAGAAGGCAGCAGCCGTTGATTTTATCAAGTTCCTCGTATCGGATGATGCAAAGGCTATTTTCCAGAAATACTATTTTGATACCAATGTAGAAAACTAAAAATACAGGAGTGTGTATGGAACAAATGATTACTTATATGAGAGGACTCGACTGGAGTCCTCTTATCATTTCATTAAAAACAGGTGTTGTGGCAACGGCTTTTTCCTTTTTCCTGGGCATTTTGGCTGCTCGAAAAGTAGTGAAAGCAGGGCCGAAGACAAAAGCAATCGCAGATGGTATTCTGACACTGCCGATGGTACTTCCACCGACAGTCGCGGGCTTTTTTCTGTTATTGATCTTTAGTCTGCGCAGACCATTTGGTTCCTATCTCTATCAGAACATGGGAATTAAAGTTGTGCAGACCTGGTTGGGATGTATCTTTGCTGCAACGATCATAGCGTTTCCGCTGATGTACCGAAATGCCCGCGCGGCTTTCGAGCAGGTGGACCCGAATCTGATTTATGCAGCCCGGACACTTGGAATGTCAGAGATATGTATTTTCTGGAAAGTTGTCATACCCGCAGCGGGACCGGGAATATTATCGGGAACAATCCTGACATTTGCCCGCGCGCTGGGAGAATACGGAGCAACTTCAATGCTTGCAGGAAACATTCCGGGAAAAACAAGCACTATTTCGCAGAAGATTGCTATGGTCATTCAGGATGGAGATTATGCGACTGCCGGGTTCTGGGTGGTCATTATACTGCTGATCGCATTTCTGGTGGTATTCCTGATGAATCTCATCGCCGGAAAAAGCACAAATTCCAAGTGGAGGTGGTAGCACATGTCTCTTTATGTACAGATCAAAAAGAAGCTTGGTAAGTTTCAGCTGGATGTGGAATTTACAATGGAAAAAGGCGTGTTTGCTATCCTTGGTGCTTCCGGATGCGGAAAAAGCATGACCTTAAAGTGCATCGCCGGAATTGAGACACCGGATGAGGGACGAATCGTTTTGAATGACCGCGTGTTGTATGATTCCAAAAAGAAGATTAATCTTCCGCCACAGAAACGAAAAGTCGGCTATATGTTTCAGGACTATGCGCTTTTCCCGAATATGACGGTGGAACAGAACATTATGGCAGGCATGGGACGTAAGCCGGACAAGGCGAAAGTTACTTCCTATATTGAAAAATTCCGACTGACAGAACTGGAAAAACATTATCCTTCGGAATTGTCCGGAGGCCAGAAACAGCGTGTGGCGATGGCGCGTATGCTTGCGGCACAACCGGAAGTCATTCTTTTGGATGAGCCGTTTTCCGCATTGGACAGCTATCTGAAATGGGGGCTGGAACAGGAAATGAAGAAAATCCTGCAGGAGGTTGGTAAGCCTGCATTGTTTGTATCGCATAATCGTGATGAAGTCTATCGCCTATGCGATATGGTAAGCTGTATCAACCAGGGAAAAATGGAAGTGATCGAGGAAGTACACGAGTTCTTTCAGAACCCAAAGACACGGACCGCTGCAATACTGTCCGGATGCAAAAATATATCGGATGTGGAAATCGTGGATGCACATACACTTTTTGCAAAAGACTGGAATGTGACTTTTCATTGCAGCAAGATACCGGAACATACGGTGGCAATCGGTATTCGTGCACACTATTTTGAAGATGCCAAAGAAAAAGATATGCAGAACACAATAAAGGTGAAAGAGTATGAAATCAGCGAAGATCCGTTTGAGTGGAATATATCTTTCCGGGCGGATGAAAGCAGTGCATGGATACAGTGGAAGATTGCAAAGAAGGAGTGGAATGCGAAGGAGCAGAAGATTCCTGAGGCACTTGGGGTGCAGGAGAAGGATATTCTGTTTTTACAGTAATTGAATCATGTGAATCTGAAAAGGTGTATGTTGAGGCATGCGCCTTTTTTGATACTGTAGTTCTTGACTGCATATTTGATGGATGCTGCGCTGCGATAGGGGACTGCTTTCCTTTGGACATGATTTTAGACAGAATTGCAGAAGTTGTGAAATCCTTTCCCTGCCTCTATTTTCATGTCCGGCTCGTGTTTCGACACCGGCACGTGTATGTCCGTCTCTCACAGATGCGCTCAGCATTTTTAGCAAGCCTAAGTGGTGGGGTTCAGAAATTTTATTGTGCCCGCTCTCCATTGTGTCGCCCCTCATAATATTACATATGCTCATAATCGAACGAGGGGCGCAAATGCGACCCGCGTGCACGGTATTCTTTACCACCCCCACTAAGGCTTGCACAAAATACTTCGGACGTCATCTGTGAGAGACGGACATACACGTGCCGGTGTCGAAACTTGAACGGACAGGAATCATCAAAGGAGGCAGGGGGAGGGTTACTACAAATTCGTAATTCTGGATAACTAGTGTTCAAAGGAAAGCAGTCCCCTATCGCAGCGCAGCATCCACAAAATCAACCAACTCCCACAGCATCAAAAAAGGACCGCCATAACGGCAGTCCTTTTCGATACACAATGTATGAAATTCTGTAATACGAATTATGCCTGAGGACCAGCAGCAACAAGTGCCTTACCAGCAGCATTTCCCTCGTACTTAGCAAAGTTCTTAACGAATCTGTCTGCAAGATCCTTAGCCTTTGTCTCCCACTCAGAAGCATCAGCGTAAGTATCACGAGGATCAAGGATTCCTGTATCTACACCAGGAAGCTCTGTAGGAACTTCGAAGTTGAACATTGGGATCTTCTTTGTAGGAACTTCATTGATTGCTCCGCTAAGGATTGCATCGATGATTCCACGAGTATCCTTAATAGAGATACGCTTTCCAGTTCCGTTCCATCCTGTATTAACGAGGTAAGCCTTAGCTCCGCTCTTCTGCATCTTCTTAACAAGCTCCTCAGCGTATTTTGTAGGATGTAACTCAAGGAATGCCTGTCCGAAGCAAGCTGAGAATGTAGGTGTTGGCTCAGTAATTCCACGCTCTGTACCAGCAAGCTTTGCAGTAAATCCAGAAAGGAAGTAGTACTGTGTCTGCTCTGGTGTAAGGATAGATACTGGAGGAAGTACTCCAAATGCATCTGCAGATAAGAAGATTACGTTCTTAGCAGCTGGTGCAGAAGAGATTGGACGTACAATATTCTTAATGTGATCGATTGGGTAAGAAACACGAGTGTTCTCTGTAACGCTCTTGTCAGCGAAATCAATCTTTCCGTTAGCATCTACAGTTACGTTCTCAAGAAGAGCATCTCTTCTGATTGCGTTGTAGATATCTGGCTCAGAATCCTTGTCAAGGTCGATAACCTTAGCGTAGCAACCACCTTCGAAGTTGAATACACCGTTGTCATCCCAGCCGTGCTCATCATCACCGATTAAGAGACGCTTAGGATCTGTAGATAATGTAGTCTTACCTGTTCCGGAAAGTCCGAAGAATACAGCTGTGTTCTCACCGTTTAAGTCAGTGTTTGCTGAGCAGTGCATAGAAGCCATACCCTTAAGTGGAAGGAAGTAGTTCATCATAGAGAACATACCTTTCTTCATCTCTCCGCCGTACCATGTATTGATGATAACCTGCTCTTTGCTTGTGATATTGAAAGCTACACATGTCTCAGAGTTTAATCCTAACTCTTTGTAGTTCTCAACTTTAGCCTTAGAAGCGTTGTATACTACGAAATCAGGCTCGAAGTTCTCAAGTTCCTCAGCTGTAGGCTTGATGAACATGTTTGTTACGAAATGTGCCTGCCAAGCTACCTCTACGATAAAACGGATAGCCATACGTGTATCTTTATTAGCACCACAGAAAGCATCTACAACGAAAAGTCTCTTGTTGCAAAGCTCTTTCTTAGCGATATCCTTAACAACTGCCCATGTATCTTCTGTCATTGGGTGGTTGTCGTTCTTGTACTCATCAGATGTCCACCATACAGTGTCCTTAGAGTTTTTGTCCATAACGATGTATTTGTCTTTCGGAGAACGACCAGTATAAATACCTGTCATTACGTTAACAGCGCCAAGCTCTGTTTCCTGTCCAACCTCATATCCTTCAAGGCCAGCCTTTGTCTCCTCTTCGAATAATACATCGTAAGAAGGATTGTAAACGATTTCTGTTGTTCCAGTAATTCCATACTTGCTTAAATCAATTGTTGCCATCTTATTCTGACTCCTTTTCTTTCTTTGTTGGTAGAAAACATGAGGCGCATATGATGTGTTCTCTGCTTTCTATATAAATGAGAAATTGTTTCTGACTTCTCGGATAATATTATACATGATTCCTTTGCAAAATCAACAAAAATATAAGTTTTTTTCATCAGATAGAAGAAAATCCTTTTCCGAAAACCTCGCTTGTGCTGGACATGGAAATAAAAGCATGCAGATGATTTTCGTGAATATACTGTCGTAGCGCAAGCGCCTGTTTGCGTGTAAGCGTCGTAAAAATAATGTAACGCTGCTCATGCGTGTAGGCACCGGTAGCATTGACAATTGTGGCACTTTTGTTGAGTTTTGTAATGATGAAGTCACAGATGGAATCTTTGTCATCGCATGTGATCATGATGGATTTGCGCAGCATGATGTTCTCGATAACAGCGTCGATCATAAAGGATTTTAAAGTCAGACCGACAAAAGAATACAGTGCGGTTTTGATATCAAATACAAAGCAGGCAATGATAATCATTATCAAATCGGTAATAAAAAGTGCGATGCCAATGTCTTCCACATGGGCGTATTTTTTTACAATCATGGCAATAACATCTGTTCCACCGCTGGAGGAACCCTCATAAAAAAGAAGGGCAGAAGCAATCGCCGGAAGTGCGATGGCAAACATCAGCTCAAGCATCGGTTCGTTCGAAAGGGGACTGGACAAAGGATGCAGGCGTTCAAAAACGACCAGAAGCCCGGATAGGAGCACGGTGGCGTAGGTGGTTTTGATGGCGAAATCTTTTCCGAGAAAACCAAAACCTACAAAAAGCAGTACCATATTTACAATGAAAGAAAAGGTACTTGCAGACAGTGGGGTGATTTTCGCGAAGACGACAGCTGCACCGGTGACACCGCCAAAACAGAAATTATTTGGAAACTTAAAGAAGTATACGCCGATTGCCATAATAAAGGTGCTTAGCGTAATAATAAGAAAACTTTTTATCTTTTGCATGATACTCTCCCTCTTGCATAAATCTTTTCGTTGTAATGCAATTTTTGTAGTATTATAGTAAGGTGTAGTTTAAAAAATTGCAAGGGAGATTATTATGATTCAGGATATTGCTCCATTAAAACTAAATAATGCATACCATCGGAAAAAGCCGAAAAATAATAGCCGCATGTTGGGCTTTTTTGATCGTATGATTTATCTGAAATATGATGAGAAAATTGAATTTTTAACTTATGAGCAGTGGACAGATACACGGAGAGAACAAAAAAAGGAGATTCCGGCGAGTGTATATCTGTTTTCAATTGGAGAGGAAGATTATTTTCTTACAGATATTGCAGCCGATACACAAATTGAGGGATTTGCATTTCACAAGATGTTTTCGGTGCGGACTATGCAGCCGATGAAGGATGTTCTTGCGGCAGCTACGGCATGGCATCTGTATGTGTGGTACCGTGACAATCAGTTCTGCGGCAGATGTGGGACAAAACTGGCACATGATACGTTGCAGCGCATGATGCGATGCCCGAAATGTGGAAATCTGGTATTTCCAAAGATTGCCCCGGCAGTCATTATCGGTCTTACAGACGGGGACAAGATCCTTATGACAAAGTACGCAGGACGGGAGTACAAGCGTTATGCATTGATTGCAGGATTTACGGAAATCGGGGAGACTGCGGAAGAAACGGTTGCGCGTGAGGTCATGGAAGAAGTGGGCCTTAAAGTAAAAAATATCCGTTATTACAAAAGCCAGCCGTGGGGCTTTGACAGTAATCTGCTTTTGGGATATTTTTGTGATCTGGCAGAAAAAGCTGAAATTCAGTTGGAGGAAGAGGAACTTTCTCTGGCAGAATGGGTGGATTACAAGGATGTACCGGATGATCCGGAGGGACTGAGTCTTACAAGAGAAATGATGGTCCATTTCCGGAAAAGCCGGGAAAAGGACCATCAAAATGATTAAAGGGTCAAAAGGTATCATTAAATATTAAAGTTACTAATGTTGTCTGCGAGCATATCAGCTGTGTTGCGCAGATTTTCCGTGGAATCTTCAATGTTTTTGAAGCGGTCGGCCATATCCGTGATGGCGGTATTGGTCTGACTGGTTCCTTCTGCATTCTGTTGCGCGATAATAGATAAAGAAGCAATGATGTCAATGATTTCGTTGCGCGCTTTTTCCAATTCAGAGGTTTTGTTTTCAATACTCCGGATACGGTCAATGGATGCTTCAAGTTCCTGAATGACACCATTGACGGCGTTGGCGGTATCTTCAATATGCTGGTTCTGTTTTTCTATGATTTCCTGTGTCTGAATCATCGTATGAACAACCTTCTCAGAATTGAGGGTAAGGTTCGATACGATTTTTTCAATATTACCACTGGCTTCGTTGGACTGTTCTGCCAGAGTCTGAATCTGTGAAGCAACTACGGCAAAACCTCTGCCGGATTCACCGGCGCGGGCAGCTTCGATACTGGCATTCAGAGACAGAAGATTGGTCTGTGATGCAATTTCCGAGATAAACTGTGTTGCTTCATGAATACTTTGTGCGGATGTATTTGTCTGTGTGGTCTGTTCCGAAATAATGGAGATCGCATCTTTTACTTCCAGACTGATTTTTTTCAACTCATCAATTGTAGCAGAGGCTGCATCGCTGGCAGCTTTCATAGTATCTGCACTTTCGTTCAGTTCATCAGCTTCTTTTCCGGTTTCCGTGATGAGATTTCCCATATATTGGATATTATCTGATGCATTTTTGGCATCATTGGCCTGTTGCGTAGCACCATCCGTGATCGTGGAAACTGTAGACTGTACCTCGCTGATTCCAGAGTAAGTCTGGTGGGAGGTCTGCTCTAACACATCAGAGGACTGCACCAAAAGAGAAGTACTTTCTTTGATTCCACCAATGATTTTTAAAAGCTCAGATTGCAGATTGTTGATTGCTTTGGAGAGGTCTCCAATCTCGTCGGAGCGTTTCAGATTTTTTTTATCAATAGCAACATGCAGATTGCCGGAGGAAACATCCTGTACACTCTGAATACTCTTTTTCAAAGCAGAAGTAATAGAGGCTGCACAGATTTGCACAATAATCACACAGACAATGATAACGACAAATACAATGCCGACAATCATATTGATAATGTTTAGTACACTGTGCAAAGTCGGGGCTTTTTTCAGTCCTGCAAAAACCATTCCGATTGGCACTGATTTATCGTCTTTCTGGTATAACGGAGTGTAATATCCGTAGTAAATGGTTCCGTCAATGGAGACGTTATCACTGAAATAGCCTTTGCCTTTTTTCAGAACCTGGTCGGTTACGACCTGACCGGCCGGACTTCCAAGGATACGGTTGCCATCTTTGTCAAGTGCAGAGGTCATAATACGTTTGGAACCATAGAAGAAAGTGACTTCCATTCCAGATTCGCTTTTGATCGTGTCTACAAGATTTTCGGATTGCGAGATATTGTAACTGCCTTTCCAGATATCTCCATTTTCTGCTTCGAGATAGGAACCTGCATTTTGATCGTAAGCTGCCAGCGTGGCAATCGAAGTTCCTTTCAGGGAATTTTTTACTTGATCGATAATGGAGCCTCGCACAAGTGTGGATGCAAGTAGAATAATGATTGCACCGAGTAAAAGCAGAGGTACCAGCGAGCAGAGTAGAATTTTTTTTCGTATTGTCAGTTTCATAAGCGTCCTCCTTTGCAATTTACTCGACAATGTTTACATTGTGATAGTACCAGTTGATGCCTCCGGTAATTGTGGCATCGTCTAAGGTCTGATTCTCGGCACCAATGGTTTCTCCGGTGTTTGTTTTTAAGACACCATCAAATACATTATTTTGTCCGCTGAGAATTGAGGCAGTCGCCTCATCGACTTTTTCCTGTGTACCATCTGCAACGAACGATGCGAGATTGGTTATACCGACGAGTCCTTCGGCCATACCACCATAATAATTGCTTCCGTCCCATGTGCCATTGATAATGCTTTTGACGGCGGAAGTATAATAAGCACTCCAGTTCCAGATGACGCTTGTCAGACAGGAATCCGGTGTTTCTTTGCTCATATCGGAGTTATAACCGATACCGTAGACTCCGCGCTCCTGTGCAAGTGTCTGTGGATAAGCGGTATCACAGTGTTGCGTCATAACATCACATCCCATATCAAGAAGTTTCTCGGATGCGGCTTTTTCTTTGTCCGGATCGTACCAGCTGTTTGTAACGACAACATAAATCTGTGCGTCGGAATTGACGGATTCGACACCAATGGCAAATGCGTCAATGCCTCCGGTTACCTCAGAATTGGAGGAATCCTGAGCGGCAACGTAGCCGATTTTATTGCTTTTTGTATTCATGCCGGCAACAATTCCGCTGAGATACCTTGCCTGATAAATACGACCGAAATAATTATTGAAATTTTTGCCATTAGAAAGATAACCGGTTCCATGTGAAAAATAGACATCGGGATATTGCTCGGCTAACGCAGCCGTAGTTTCCATATATCCCCAACTGGTTGTAAATATGATGTTGCATCCTTCGGAAATGCAGTCTTTGATAGCTGTTTCCGTGGCAGCAGCATCCCCGTCGTCGACAATTTTGCGGACAATCTGATCGGAGTCTAAACCAAGATTCTCCTGCATTCCCTGAATGCCAAGATCGTGAGTGTAGGAGTAGCCACTTCCTTCGGATGGATCAGATATGTATAAAACCCCGACTTTAATAGAATCCTTTGAAATGCCGGAGCTGCCCGTTGTCGTATTGGTTGACGTGGCTGTTCCTTCGGTGGAAGTGTAGCCCTCGTTTGTGGCGTAATCATCTGGTGTACCACCGGATGCTCCACACCCGGTCAGCAGACCAAACATTATGAATATTGTAATCAGCTTTGCAAGTTTTCGTCCCTTCATCCCATATTCCCCCTCTGATAAACAACCTTTTAATACTATTTTACCAAATGTGGGCAAAAAAACAACTTTATTATACACAAAATGACGAAAAAACGAACGAAATGACATTATGGATTATATATAATGAAGAAATTTCTACACCATTTCTTTGGCAAAACATTGAAAAAAGCCAAAAAACAGAATATAATAATTCCGCTTAAAAGGGTGATGGAAGATAGTATAAATAAATTAGAGGATTAAGATCATGAAAGATTTAACAAAAGGAAGACCATCCACACTGATACTGGCGTTTGCATTGCCGATTTTTCTGGCAAATCTGTTGCAGCTTACCTACAGTCTTGTGGATACAAGAATCGTTGGCTCTTTTCTAGGCGAAGATACACTTGCGGCAGTGGGAGCTACCACGACACTGAGCAATCTGATGATTGGATTTCTGATGGGATTGTCCAACGGATTTGCAATTATTACCGCGCAGAAATTTGGAGCCAAAGATGAGCAGGGAGTGAAGAAATCATTTGCGATGTCTTTGAAATTAGGATGCGTGATTGCTGTGGTGATCACGGTATTGTGCCTTGTATTTTTACAGCCGATCCTGCGGTTTTTAAATGTATCAAAGGCATTGCGGCCGATAGCGACTTCCTACATATTTATTATTATTGCAGGATTGCTTGCTACCTTTTTATATGATGCATGTGCGGCAGCACTTCGTGCGCTTGGCGATACGGTCACACCACTGGTGATCCTGCTTATTTCGGTATGTCTGAATATTGCAGGGGATTTGTTTTTTGTAGTTGTTGTAAAAGCCGGTGTAAGAGGCGCTGCAATTGCTACGGTTCTGGCACAGATATTAGCATTCGTCATCTGCTGGATCTATATGGTGACCCGTTTTGAAATGTTACGGCTTCGCAAAATGGATTTTGTAAATGATGATTCCGGTATGCTAAAAAATATGCTGAGCGCGGGTTTGTCCATGGGATTTATGAGTTCGCTTATTAATATTGGTTCGCTGACATTGCAGACTGCAATCAACAAACTTGGAAAAGATATTATTGTTGCACATACCGCAGCGCGCAAAATCTCAGAGATGTTTATGATCATGTTCACAGTGTTTGGTCAGACGATGGCAACCTATTGTGGACAGAATATTGGTGCGGGAAAAGTGGAACGTGTCAAAAAAGGCATCTGGCTTTCTATTTTTTATACCTGCATCTGGTGTACCCTTGCGATTGTTGCAAGCTATACCATTGGTCCGTGGCTCGTATATATGGTAACGGGAAGTCACAATGAAGTGGTAATCACCAATGCCACAAATTATCTGAAATTTGATACATTATTTTATTATGTAACAGCCGTCATCTGTGTGGTAAGAAATGCCATGCAGGGACTTGGGGAACAGATCACACCGCTTGTTTCAAGTTCGTTGGAGATGATTGGGAAAATTGTGATTGCGTTCACGCTGGTTCCGATGCTCGGATATACCGGTGTTATTGTGGCGGAACCACTGGTATGGTTTATTATGGTGATTCCGTTGATTATCAAAATCTTCCGGATGCCTGTACTTCATAAGACGCACGAGGCAAATTCAAATCAATAAAGGCAGAAAAAGTTTCATGAAAAAAGCGACGGTCGTTTTGTGATCGTCGCTTTTTTATGGACAAAATTATTCTAATACAAGAAGCAGTCCCATCTTGAATTTTCCGTCAGCAGTTACACTGTGGAGACCGTTTTTATCAAAACGGAAATTTTCGCCTTCGGAAAGTTTGTAATCTTTTCCTTCGTATTCGATGGTTGCTTTTCCTTCCAATGCAAAAATGATAGCGTTGCCAGGAGCACGGTGCGGAGTGAGTCCGGTTCCCTCATCGAAAGCCATGAGAACGAATTTCATGGTATCGTTGCTTACGACATCAAGGTTGCTGATGCTTCCTTCTTCATAAGAAATTAAGTCTTTGAGTTTCATTACTTCGCCAGATTTGATGATGTTGATCATAAATTAAATCCTTTCCTGAACATTTGCACATGCGAAGTGGTAGTGAATGCATGGCATGTTCTTATTATAGTGCAGTTTTTGTGTATATATGTTGTCTATGCAACGAAATTACTTTTTTTAATTCAAAAGAAATACTTTCAGATTGTTTGTATTTTATAAATAGTATACACAATTTAAAGAAAAATGGAATAAAAAAAGAAAAATAAAAAATATTACATAAAATAGTTGACAATAATATGAACAAGTGATAATATACAGTTAACAACAAACAAGACCTAATTACACAAGACTTCCGAAACATACCAATAGGTGAGAGGAAGCTGATTTGGAACAATAGATGAACGAAGATTGGAGTAAGCAGGGATTGAATGAGAAACGGAGGTACAGTCCAATGGGATGACAAGCGAACACAGGACCTTTCAATATAAGCGTGGTAATGCATAAAGAGTTCCCAGCAAGAGAGACCTTCCCAATGAAATGAGAATAATCTTAATAATTATCAGAAGGATAATCGAAAAGGAAGGTAATATATATAATATGCATTTATATTTGAAGGATGAATCGGAAGAGATTACCACAATTGTAATTTAAAGAAATAAAATATATCAGGGAATATATTTTATCTGCGGAATGAGTCTTTAAGTTACCCCTTTACATAGAGAATATATAGTAACTCTCTAAGTAAATGAAATATTTACGAGCTGAGAACCATAAAATAAAACAGAAAGGATAAACAAAATTGAATACCGAAGAAGAGTAGAACGGTCACTGTATTTTTAAATTATAAAGTATGGTGGCCGTTCTCATTTTGCGTTATGGGATTGTATCTTTCCAAAAAATAGGTTATCCTAAAAGTCAAAAACGGGAAAGATGAGTGGATTATGATAAAAGCAGTTATTTTTGATATGGATGGAACTCTGATTGACACAGAAAAATATTATCGTATCTTCTGGCCGAAAGCATTGGCGCATTTTGGATATGAAATGAGTGATGAACAGGCACTGTCGATGCGCTCACTGGGACAGCCTTATGCACCGCAGCATCTGAAAGATATGTTTGAAGATCCGGATTTGGATTATGCAGCAATTCGCAAATACCGGAAAGAAATTATGGAAGAATGTCTTGATGAAAATGGAATTGAAATCAAACCGGGTGTATTTGCATTGCTTGACTTTTTAAAAGAGAAAAAGATTAAGCGGGCAATCGCGACAGCGACGGATACACAACGGACGGAAAAATATTTAAAAAATTTGGGCTTGTATGATTATTTTGATGAAATTATCTGTGCAACGATGGTGGAGCATGGCAAACCGGCACCGGATATTTACCGTTATGCCTGTGAGCAGCTGCATCTGGCCCCGGCAGAGTGTATGGCTGTAGAAGATTCACCAAATGGTGTAAGCTCTGCGTATGATGCCGGATGCAAAGTTGTGATGGTGCCGGATCAGGCCCCGCCCGATGAAGAGACAAAGAAAAAAATTGCAGCGTGCTCGGACTCGCTGGATGAGATTATAAAATTATTTGATGCCCTTGCGCAATAAAAAAACAGGGGTATAATATGATTAAAGGGTCAAAAGGTATCATCGATGCATGCTTGCATGCAATTCGATGTATACCTTAGTGACCCGCACTACACCGAGAAAGTAGCAATTTGCTGCGGGGACGCAGGAAATTAGCGGATTTCGAGGTGGAGTCAGATTACGGGAATGCGTAGCATGTAGTAATCTGATTAATCATAATTAAACATAAATAAGTAGGAGGCATAGATCATGCAGATCGAACAATTACGTAAAGATATGATGGCTGCTATGAAGGCACACGACAAAGAGAGAAAAGATGCGATTTCTTCACTGGTATCCGCAGTGAAGAAAAATGCAATTGATGCGGGAACCCGTGATGATATTCCGGAAGATATGGTAAACAGTACCATTATGAAGGAATTAAAAACCGTAAAGGAGCAGATCGATTCCTGTCCAAAGGATCGTACAGATCTGATCGAAGAATATCAGAAGCGTTATGACATCATCAGTGAGTATGCGCCAAAGATGCTTTCAAAGGATGAGGTAAAGGCTATTCTGACGGAAAAATATGCGGATGTGATCGCTACCAAAAATAAGGGACAGATCATGAAAGCTGTTATGGCTGAACTGAAAGGAAAGGCAGATGGAAAGGTAATCAACGAAGTTGTAACCGAACTCTGCAATGCATAGCATCAGGCTTGCTTCAAAAAGAAACGAATATTGCTGATGCGAAGGATGGCTCCCTGACTTTGTGCACCGGTAGAAATCGAATTTGCAATATTTTGTTTTTCACAACTTAATGTTTTCACGAGATAGAACTCCTTTCGCATAGCGGAAGGAGTTTCGTGCATATAGGAGATGACATCTGGTGTACTGACGGGGCCCTGATAATCATCGCCAAGGACAGCAGTGGCATCCTGTGGTTGGAAAATATTAGGGATAATGACATCGATAGCTTTGTCATAATCTGCGTCGGCAATGTCGATGGACAGGCGGATATAACAGCTTCCATCAGAAGGCATCTGTGCCTTAAGGTCTGAGATACGGAGATAGCCCCATCGTTTGGCTGCTTCTTCCTCTAATTTTGGAAGAAATTGTGTTTTTTGCGCATTGATAACATTGACAAGCATAGCGAATTTCTGATCGTTTGGCAGGCGTTTGATCATTCCGATGCCGGGAACTTTCGGAAGTTTTACCTGATCAATATTGATTTCTGCGATATCTAATATAAGACGAAACATAATGTGTCGCTCCTTTATTATTTGTATAATATTCTGTGAATGTAGGCAACAGGACTGAATGGTTACAAAATTTGCAAACAATAAGTTTTACTGTGGAAGAGTATAACAAATTTTTGCAGTATTTGACAATAAAATTTTAGATGTAGAGATAGAATTGATGGGAGCAGGAAATACATAAATCCGATAGACATTTTGACTGCTCCGTAGTAGAATAAAAGTTAAATACATGGTGAAAATCCAGGTAGGAGCGGTCTTTATAATGAAACAAAAGAAAAAATACAGTTTAATGAAACATTTGGATTTCCTGTTGCTGGATTTGTTATGTGTTGAGATATGTTTTTTCGGAGCCTGCATGGTTCGTAAAAATACATTTCTGGAATTGATGGAACGTTACATTGGCATGTCAGGAATTCTGCTTGTTACATTTTTATTTATTACAGCGTTCTGGAACATTTATTCGGGGATCTTACGCCGCAATTTTCGTGATGAATTTCGCAGCGTATTTGGTTTGATCGCCGGTTTATTTGTTGCATTGACGCTGTATTGTTTTGTGACGAAAAAAAGTGAAGATTATTCGCGTGCAGTATTATTGACGTTTATTTTCTGCGCACTTCCGGTAGTATATCTGGAGCGCCTGGTATGGAAAGAATATATTCGCAAAAGAGTGCGTCGTGCTTCCGGAGAAGTCCTGTTGTTTATTGATGAAGAGAATATACAGCGGAAAATTGAACTGTTCACAGATAAAGCAAATTCCGGCGTGATTGTTACAGGCATCATTACCTATGAGAAGTCGGAGTGTACGCAGGTGCAGGGAATCCCAATTGTAGGGTGGAGAGAAGAACTGTATGAATATGTTGAGACGCACAATGTAGATTGCGTGTACATGTATCTGAGCGATGTTCCTTTGCACGAATATATTGATTTCCTTGTGAGAAAAAATGTGATTGTCTATCGTGCACTTCGAAATCTGGAAAAGAGTTCGTATCGTTACAGCGTATCAGAAATGAATGGCTACCAAACGTTATGTATACGGGAAAGAGAACGGTCGATTGGTTTTGTGGTAACGAAGCGGCTTGCGGATATACTGGTATCGCTTCTGGCGTTGATCGTCACTCTGCCAGTTTCTCTCATTACAGCCATCGCAATCAAACTCGAAGATGGTGGTCCGGTCATCTATTCTTCGAAGCGAATTGGACAGGGGGGGAAGGAATTTTGTATATACAAATTCCGAAGCATGAAGCTGAATGCGGATGATCTGGAAAAGACACTGACATCAGAAGAACGGGAACGTTATTTCCGGGAGTTCAAGCTGGACAATGACCAGCGCATTACGAAGACAGGAAAATTTATTCGTAAGCATAGTATCGATGAACTTCCACAGTTTATTAACATATTAAAAGGAGATATGGCTTTAATCGGCCCGCGTCCATTGGTAAAAAAGGAAATCGAAGTCAATTATCCGAAGGACAGTGAGTTATTGTTGAGTGTGAAGCCTGGACTGACGGGATACTGGCAGGCATTTGGAAGAAATCGTGTTATGTATGAAAATGGTCAGAGACAGAAAATGGAACTGTATTACATTGAACATTCCTGTTGGAATATGGATATCCGTATTCTCTGGCAGACAATAAAAGTTGTGTTATCCGGGGATGGTGCACAGTAGTGAAAAATATAAAAATCATTGTTGCTACACATAAAAAATATAAAATGCCAAATGATATGATGTATCTTCCTGTGCAAGTAGGTGCAGAGGAAAAGGAATCACTTGGATATGCAAGAGATAATGAAGGAGAAAACATATCAAAAAAGAATCCAAATTATTGTGAACTGACAGGTCTTTATTGGGCCTGGAAAAATCTGGATGCAGAGTACCTTGGATTGGCTCATTATCGCAGACATTATACAGTAAAAAAGCATGGAAACAAATGGAATAGAATTTTAACGCAAACGCAGTTGGAGTCGATGCTGGCAACCAAGGACATTATTCTTCCACCGAAAAGAAACTATTTTATTGAGACAACTTATACACAATATGTACATGCACATCATGCGGCAGATCTGGATCTGACCAGAGAGATTCTTGTAGAAAAGTATCCTATGTATGTGAAATATTTTGATAATTGCATGAAAAGCACAAAGGGACATAAATTTAATATGTTTATTATGAAACGAGAGTATGCGGACCAGTATTGTGAATGGTTGTTTGATGTCCTTTTTGAATTGGAAAAGAGATTGGACATATCTGCGTATTCACAAAATGATGCAAGAGTGTTTGGATTTGTAAGTGAACGTTTGCTGGATGTCTGGTTGGATGCAAATCATAGAGGGTATAAAGAAATTCCGGTGATGTTTATGGAAAAGCAGAATTGGATTGTGAAGGGTACTGCTTTTTTGAAAAGAAAGATTATAAGAGAAAAGAAATAATTAGGAAACACAAATGAAACAAATTTTATTAATTGCTTCAAGACCATTAGCAAATGATGGACTTACAAAAATAGAGATGGATGTAATCAAGTACAACAAAGGGATTATTGATTTTGAGGTGGCTTGTGGATTTGGTTTCGACAATTTATATGGTGATCAATTACATAAACAACAAATAAAATGTCATTCTTTACCTCAGAAAAAGAAGGCATTTGAATACATGAGAGCAATTTATAAATTGGTAAAAAAGGAAAAATATGATGCAATATATATACATGGTAATAGTGCCATGATGTTTATGGAAGCAATACCTTCGAAAATTGCGGGAGCGAGAGTTATTACACATTGTCATAATACAAAGTCAGATTATCCATTGATTCATTATATTGCAAAACCTTTTTTCAATATGGCAGTTGATACAAAGATCGGATGTTCATTATTGGCATCAAAATGGGCATATTGTGGGAAAAATATAATTACTATTGTAAACGGTGTAGAAATTGATCAATTCAAATATGACGAAAAGAAGAGACTTGAAGTTAGAAAATCCTTAGAATGGTCAGAAAATAAAATAGTTGGACATATTGGAAGATTTAGTAAACAAAAAAACCATAAGAAATTGATTAATATTTTTTCGGAGATGTATAAAAAAGATCACAGCATGAGACTGCTTTTGATTGGGGATGGAGATTTAAAAAATGAAATAGAAAATCAAATAAGAAACATGAAATTGGAGAATGTTGTGTGTATTATTAACCAAACAGAAAAACCTCAGGATTATATGGCTGCTATGGATATTATGATTATTCCAAGTTTATTTGAGGGATTATGTCTAGTAGCTCTAGAAGCTCAGGCAAATGGATTACCCGTTTTAATTGATAATTTTTTTACTCCTGAGACTAAGGCTTCAAATTTAGTGAAACAAATGGATTTAAGAGATGAAAATACTGTTTGGGCAGAAACCGCGATAAGTTTATTAGAAAAGGGTAGGCATGATGTGAGTAAACAATTGATTGAAGAAAAAATGGATAAAGAAGATATGATGAAAAGCATACAGGATATATTAGCAAAATGAAGATAAATAGGAATATGTTAGAAAAAGCGGAAGTAATTTCGTTTGATATTTTTGATACATTAGTTAAGAGAAATGTTCCAAATCCAAATGAGATATTTAATATTGTTGAAAAAAAAGCCGGACTATTTGGATTTGCAAAAAAACGAATAGAAGCTGCGCATAGTGCTAAATATAATGCTGTTAATGGTGAAGTAACATATGATGAAATTTATGCACAGATAGATGGTATTTCTGATGAACAACGAAATGAGTTAAAACAACTAGAATTAGATATTGAAAAAAAGTATCTTCAGGCTAATTGGGAAATGAAAGAGATTTACGATTGGTGTGTGAATCATCATAAGAAAATTATTGCAGTTTCTGACATGTATTTGCCAGCAAGGAAATTAAATGAGCTGTTAGTAGAAAATGGATTTTATATAGAACATATTTTTGTCTCTTGTGAAGAACATGCAAGTAAGAGATCGGGTAAATTATTTGATATTGTTTCAAAGAAAATAAATACAAAAAATGTACTACATATAGGGGATTCTTGGAAGGGAGATTTTTTTACGCCTATAATTTCTGGGTGGAAAGCTGTTCATTATTTTACTGGCAAAAAAGGAAAATCTATTTTAGATTGTGTTGTAAAAAATAATTGTAATAAAAATTATTTTGAAAATTTGGGGTTTTCCGTCTTAGGACCGATATTATATGATTTTTCTTTGTGGCTAGGTGAGAAAACAAAAAATATGGATACTTTATTATTCTTTTCGAGAGACGGATACATTATGAAAAAAGCGTATGAAAAGTTAAAGAATAAAGTGTCATCATATGTATATGTTTCAAGATTGTCATTAACTACTGCAACTATATGGATGCATCCAGAATTTGAAGATATAAAGGAAATAATGGTATTCCCACATAATTTTACTTTGTATGATTTTGTTAAGAAAGTTGGATTGGAACCACAAAAAATTCAATTTGAATTGTTTCAATTGGATGATAAACAAGAGTATGACGAGAATGATTTTTGGAATGATTTAAAGATCAAGAATTTTTATAATTCTATAAAATGTGAAGTGATTGAAAATTCAAAAAAACAATATAAATGGTTATTTGATTACATGGAGCCTTTTTTAAAAGGAAAAGTGATTGGGATAGTAGATATTGGTTGGAAGGCAACGATGCAATCAAAGTTTTCAGAATTGTTAAAAGCAAATTCTGTTTATAAAGATTGTTCGGTACATGGCTTTTACTTGGGTGTCGAAAAGCAAACAGATGATGTTGATGGTTTTTTATATAAATCAAATCAACAAACCACTTTTAAAACAGCTATTGATGCTGGATATGGGGTGATTGAAACTCTTTTTCTTGCGAGGGAGGGAACTGTAGTAAAGTATTCACAAGAAGGACCTGTTCAAGCTGAGTATGAAGTAAAAACAGAGGAAGAAATTAGAAATTTACAAGATATTCATAATGGAGCATTGGAATTTATAGAAAAAATGAAAAGCTTTGATTTGAAAGATGATATTTTAATGAATCCCCAAGATGTGTTTTGTTATTTCGAAAATCTTGTTTATAAACCTAAAAAGAAAGATTTAAGAGAACTTGGGAAGATAGGATTTAATGATTTAAATGATGCTGCGTTAATCAATGAAAAGGGATTATTGAAATATATGGTATCACCTAAGCTATTTAGAAAAGATTATCATAATGCTCCATGGAAAATAGGATTTCTGAAAAAGAATGTTTGTAGATGGTTTCCGTGGGGAAGAGTCTATAAAAAAGTAAAGAAAATAGGTTGAGTTATATGGAAAGAATATTGGTTCTTGGAATGTCATCAGATTGTGGTGGAATAGAAAATTATATTTTGAACTTGTATGAAAATATTAATTTAGATAAAATACAGTTTGATTTTTTGGTAAAAGAGGACATAGGAAAACAGTTTAAAGAGCGTATAGATATATTAGGTGGGAGAGTGTACAGAATTGGGACATTTAAAAATGATATATTTACCGTTTGGAAAAATTTAGTTGCTTTTTACAGCGAAAATCATTACAAAAAAATATATATTAATATGAGTTATTGTCCAGCCTTAATATATATTCTTCCCGCACTTAGTCGTGGTTTGGAAGTTTTATATATGCACAGTCATGCATCTAATGATATTCGAATCATAAAACATAAAATATTTAAAATCCTTTTTATGAATTTATTATTGAAACGAACGAATTGTGTTTATTTGGGGTGCTCAGAAGCAGCATGTAGGTGGA
>ENA-UOJO01000474-UOJO01000474.1-human-gut-metagenome-genome-assembly--contig:-P57-NODE-474-length-63557-cov-36.476615_pt1 | contig 63557 bp, 59 predicted proteins | sample MGYA00242351_ERZ723898 | MGnify/ENA metagenome assembly ERZ723898 | reverse complement strand
CTCGCGCCCCTGCCAGAAGAACTTTGCAGTTCCGGGAATGCTGCGGACTACCAATAGTCAATCGGTATCATGGGACTCTCACCCCTCCGAGGATCGCTCCGAGCCGCCTTTCCGAAGAAAGACGGGAGTATCATTGTACCCTGCTCCTGCATCGTCGCAAGCAGCCGCCACTACATGATTTGCACAGCAAATCCGGCTGTTATAGCTCTCCGGAGGTCACTCGCTCCCTTGCGGGAGGTCTTGGCGTCGGAGGCTGTGTTGCTTCGCAGAAGCGTTTTTGACGGATTTTTATGTTCAAAATGATTGAGCCGCTCAGGCCTCTTGTTTAATGCATAACGCTTCGAAAGCGTTGGCACTAAGTGATAGGCATGTACATTTAGCTATTACTGTGATATAATAACTAAGACAATGAGCGACAACGCGTGAATTCAAAGAATTCTCTTGTGTTGCAATTGATGTTTTACTCAGCAGGGAGGGTTAGACGCTGATGAGAGTACTTTGAAAAAACAATGATGTTTCCGAGCAGTGTGTCGTACAAAGCAAGCATCAACCTTCGGCGATTTGGACGTCATAGCGCAGTATGCGTCAAAGTAGTGCACGCTTACAAACATTATACTTGAAATGAACAAAGCATGGTACAGACATTAAAAGATACAATATGCTGAAAGAAAAAACGTTAGAATTGCACAATGAGAGTAATATGAGTTGATACTATTATCAATAAGTTCATCTTTGAACTTAATACTTGATGGTGCTAGTAATGCGTCGCTGATGCAGTTGCGAAGTCTAACTCGAATTGCATGTAGTATAATTAAAAAATACAAACAATTGATATATGAATGGTACCGGAGAAAATGACATGGCAGGATTAAATGAAATGTATAAAAAGAGTAAGAATGAATTCGATAACACAAACGGTAAGTCAAAAAAATGCAATGACATCTTTATATCATACCGCAATGACGGAGAGGGGAACAACTTTGCTGCGAGATTATTTGAAACGCTGAGTTCAAAAAACTATAGTGTATACTTTAATTCAAATGAACAGCATAGCGGCAGCTTTCCAGACAGACTAAAAGAAGCTATAGAAAAATGTATAGATTTTGTATTAATTGTATCGCATGGGTGCTTGGATGGATTGAAAACTAGACGAGAGACGGATTGGGTTAGGGCAGAAGTTCTTTATGCGTATAAAATCGGAAAAAGAATAACACCGGTATATATTGGAAAAGCTGACGTTCCTAACTCTGATGTGTGGAAGAACTACCCGAATGAAATTCGATTTTTATTTTCTTTGCAATCAGTTTATTTACCGGAACGGTTTGAAATATCACCGATATCGGATTTGCTCTCTAAATTTGTGTCAAAACCATCAAAAGAAATATATAGAGATATTGCAAATAGCAACAAAGAATATGATTTACATAAAGATTTTATTGAAACATTAAAAAAAGCTGAAGCTGGCGATACGGAAGCAATGTTTGAGATTGGATGCATGTATTATCATGGTTTTGCTAACAAAAATGATTGTAACGGGAAAACAAATTATTCTGAAGCTGCAAAATGGTTCCAAAGAGCGGAAGAAAACAATACTTATTTGAGGCCTTACATTTATGCTTTGATTGGGAATCTCTATTATCGAGGGCAAATGCCATATGAAGAGCAATCTTTTAAAAAAGCAAGTCGAACGTCACACAGGAGCAGATGATGGGCTTTATGACGGTCGATGAGAGTACTTATGCGCCCATCAGTGGTTTTACTACCGTCGATCTTGGCTGTGAGCGCGGCAACAACGCTTATGATAACTTTGTTAAACAGGTTGCCGAGCTGCAAGGGGAGGAGTGGAACGCAAATTGCGGTGCCGCCGAAAACGTTGCGCAAAGCTTGGCGCGCGAAAAGCTCAAAAAGCAGATCGCCGCGCTGGAAAAGAAAATGAAAAGCGAAAAACAGCTGAATCGGCGCATGGAAATAAATGCGGAGCTGAAGAAGTTGAAAAAAGAATTGGAGGTTTTGTGATGGACGATAAATATACGCCTATTTCGCTGAACAGCCAGGTCAAACAGATGTTGGAAAAGATGAAATGTTTCGATGCTTCCAAAATGATACCGGTTTATTATCCCACATTCGAACACAAGGATGTGAACCGGCAGATACATTTTGAAGATACTGAAATAGAACCTTTTCTCCCCGATGGATATTTTGAGAAGACACTGGAATATCAGCAAAAGAGCCTGGAAGTGCTACAATCCATCAATGAAAACACTGCGAATCTTTATATAATGGTTGAGTTGATTAAACAGAGTAATGATAAGCAGGACGAACTGATTTCTTTGATGGCAGAGGTGCTTTCCCTTGCGAAAGCAAAAAGCAAAGAAGAAGCAGATACTCTGTTCAAGAAAATCATGAGCAAAATCAACGGCACTGTTGATAGCGTAGAATCGATGATAAAAATTGTAGGCTGGGCGACAACTGTATATAATATGGTTCTCCCATTACTATCATAATGGAGGAAAACAAATGAACAAGATGAAATTTGAAACCCCCGATTTAACATCGGAAAACATAGAAAAAATTGCCGCCCTATTTCCCAACTGCATCACGGAGATGCTGGACGAGGAACGCAGCACGCGGGAGAAGAAGGTGTACAAACGGGCAATCAACTTTGAAATGCTGAAACAGATGCTCTCGCCGGACGTGGTGGACGGCGACGAGGCATACGAGTTCACATGGGTGGGTAAGAAGGCGGCAATCGTGGAAGCCAACAAGCCGATCCGGAAGACGCTGCGCCCCTGCGTGGCGGAGAGCAAGAACTGGGACACCACCGAAAACCTCTACATCGAGGGCGACAATCTGGAAGTCCTCAAGCTGTTGCAGGAGAGCTATCTCGGCAAGGTCAAGATGATCTATATCGACCCGCCGTACAACACCGGCAACGACTTCATCTATGCCGATGATTTTAAGATGGAGAGCGAAGAGTGGAAGGTTGAGAGCGGAGAGTGGAGTGAGGAAGGCGACCGCCTGTTCAAGAATACCGACACCAATGGACGGTTTCATTCCGATTGGTGCAGTATGATATATTCCCGCCTGCTGCTGGCAAGGAATTTGCTGACGGATGATGGGGTTATCTTCATTAGTATTGATGACAATGAACAGGAAAATCTTGAAAAAATATGTGATGAGGTTTTCGGTAGAACCAATATGGTTGGCATGATACTTTGGAAAAAGAAAACAAACGGAAATAATATGGGGTTTTTACCACCAGTGCACGATTATATATTGTGCTATGCAAAAAGCATCGAGATGATCAGCGAAATGGGATACCCAGTTACAAATGAGTTTATATCTAAAACTTTTTCGAATCCAGACAATGATGCTCGTGGTCCATGGACGACTTCTGATTTGTCCGCCAACCACAAAGGACCATATTTTGCTATATGCAATCCAAAGACTGGTGAGATACATTACCCGCCGCAAGGGCGTTATTGGGTATTTAATGAGCAAGAAGTGAAAAAGAGAATTGCTGATGGTAGAATAATTTTTGGAAAATCAGGAACAGGTAGACCTATCCAAAAGATATTTCTTTCAAGTAGAAAACTTTCTAAGATACGTGCAGATTCTTGGTGGGCAGACAATGGTATGAACGAAGATGCGACCAAAGAGTTGAGCGAATTATTCGGAGTGACAAAGCTGTTCACCCATCCGAAACCGTCAAAATTGTTGTACCACTTATGCAAAATTTGCACAGACAATAATGATTGTATTCTTGACTTCTTCTCCGGTTCTGCCACCACCGCCCATGCTGTCATGCAGCTCAACGCCGAGGACGGCGGACACCGCAAATTCATCATGGTGCAGCTTCCGGAGAAGTGCGACGAAAAATCCGAAGCCTACAAAGCGGGCTACAAAAACATCTGCGAAATCGGAAAAGAGAGAATCAGAAGAGCAGGAGAAAAAATTCTGAAAGAGCAGTTGGCAAATAACAACTCCACTCTTAACTCTCCAAACTCCAAACTCGACATCGGTTTCCGCGTTCTCAAGCTGGATTCCACCAACATGAAGGACGTTTATTACGCGCCCAGTGATTACGATCAGGACTTTCTCACTCAGATGGAATCCAACATCAAGGATGACCGCACCGACCTCGACCTGCTGTTTGGCTGCCTGATCGATTGGGGTCGGCCGCTGTCCCTGCCGTACAAGTCCGAGCAGTTGGGCGGCTGCACCGTCCACACCTACAACGACGGCGACCTGATCGCCTGCTTTGACGCTAATGTCCCCGAAAGTGTGGTCAAGGAGATCGCACAGCGTCGCCCGCTCCGTGCTGTCTTCCGCGATTCCGGCTTTGCATCCAGCCCGGAGAAGATCAACATGTTCGAGATTTTCAAGCTCTATATGCCGGACGACGCGGGCGACATCACCAAGCGCGTGAGGGTGATATAAGAGTGAAGTTTTGAGAGTGGAGAGTGTAGTTATGAGAGTTGAGAGTGAAGTTATAAGAGTTGAGAGTGGAGTTATGAGAGTTGAGAGTGGAGAGTGGAGTTATGGAAGCAGAAAACACTGCGAGGTATAAGAGCAAGAGATTTGCCGTTCGGATCGTTCGGCTATATCAATACTTATGCGAAGAAAAAAGAGAGTTCGTGCTTTCAAAACAGATTTTACGAAGCGGTACAAGCATTGGAGCAAATCTTGCGGAAGCGGAGTGCGCAATTAGTAAAAAGGACTTCCTTTCGAAGATTTATATCGCATTGAAGGAATGCTCAGAGACATTGTATTGGTTGGAATTACTGACTGAAACGGATTATTTGTCCGAACAGGAGTTTAAGTCGCTCAACGCCGATTGTGACGAGTTGAGAAGAATGCTGTCTGCTACAACGAAAACAATTTCTTCCGCACAGCAAAAGTAACTTAACTCACAACTCTTCACACTCCACACTTCACCAACACCACACGGAGGAAATAACGAAATTATGAAGTTACAATTCAAACATCAAAAATTTCAAGCGGATGCGGCAAAAGCGGTCGTTGACGTCTTTGCCGGGCAGCCGTACCTCACGCCTACCTATATGATAGACAGAGGCTACGAGAAAATAGAGGCGGACGGTGTGAAATCTTCGCAGATAGCCATAAAAGAAGAAGAGGAATTTACCGGCTGGCGCAACGAACGCATCGTGCCGGAGCTTTCCGACAAGCTGATTCTGGAACATCTGCAAAAGGTGCAGCGTACCAATCAGATCAAGCCGTCGGATATGATTCCACAAACGAGCGTGATTTTGCCACCGATTTGGACACCAACACAGATGTTGCGGTTTATGTGAAGCTGCCGGACAGCTTCTATATCGCAACACCGGTCGGACACTATAATCCGGACTGGGCGATTGCTTTCTATGAAGGTACCGTCAAGCATATCTACTTTGTTGCTGAGACGAAAGGCTCTATGTCCTCCATGCAGCTCCGGCTCATTGAGGAATCGAAAATTCACTGCGCAAGAGAGCATTTTAAGGCGATCAGCAACGGAAATGTGGTTTATGATGTGGTGGATAGTTACCAAGCCTTGCTGGAAAAGGTAATGAAATAAAAAAACAGCATTGATTTCAAAAACAGCTCGACCAACTTTTTTTGAGTTGCCCGGGCTTTTTTGCAGCTGGCGATGCCGCAGCTTCATTAAAAAATGCGATTCCGCCGCTTAAATATTGGCATCTTATTCTCAACGGAAAAAAACGAACAGCAAGGGTCGTGCTGAGTGCGGCAACTCCAAGCATGACACAAATCGGCAGCGTCGCAAGGGAGACGGCACAGTAAACGGCATACATTGCCGGCTCTACGCCGAGAATGAATACAGGTCAAAACAAATTCTTTGTGTAGTAATATCTTTTTTCGGTGTACGGATATTCCTCAAGGGTGAAAACCTCCTGATATCCATGCTTCTTGTAGAATATCGGAGCTTGAAAAGAAAAAGTATCCACAAAAGCATATTTGCAGTCGCGCTGCTTAGCTTCGCTTTTCGCGGCCTGCAGTAACTTGCTTCCGATACCTTGCCCTCGGAGTTGTTCGCTGACAAAAAGGAATTGAATGCAAAGCCAATTTCCGAATATCTCTCCTGTCAATCCGGCCAGCTTTCTGCTGTTTTCGTCTTCAAAAAAGAGCCCTATCGGGATTTTTTGATTTTTCGCGATGAACAAGATTATATTCATTCAGCATCCTATGTATCTCATTGACATCGTGCTCGCTTACATCATCCGTTATTCTGAAATTCATATGCTTTTTCCTTCCTCGCGTAGTTTTATTAATAATTAAAATCTATGTATCCTGCCAATCAGAACTGTACATCTGTTTCTTTGCTTTAAAAAATCGGTTATACACGAAAGCAACAGCAACGTCGGTACTGTTTTTGAACGGATACATATTGGAACAGCAAGATGCTCATCGACATAAATTACTTATCATGCCAGAGTGCTAAGACCCTGCCTGTGTTATTATCCACCAAGATGTTTGCAACACCACCCGCCATATTGGATCGCAATGTTCCCTGAACAAGCCAAATACCGTTTGCCTTATCATAGAATACTTGATAGGGTTTCTGTTTTTTTATACGTTCTCCATACTTATTGATCCAAATTACTTCAACTTTTTTGAGAAGATCTATTGAATCGGATATGAACCCTAAATTATCTTCTGACGGAAATTTATCAATATAATATTGATAATCGCCCACATCAAACGCCTTAGTTTCCGGAAGCTTGTTTTTGCCAATCACAACAAATGTCCCTGCAATGAATGCCATGAAAAGAACAAACAGAAACATAAAAAACATCTTTCTTTTAAACATTGAAACTACCTCCTCGGATGGTTGGGATCAACTTGTTCGCAATTGAACCCGTTGTGTATGCATAGCGATTCTTTCCGAGCATGTTGCCGTAGGAATCGTATGCATAAGTGTAAGTTGAGTTCGCGGAATTGTTTTCTCCGTAGTACAGATTTTCGCGCACAAGCTGATTCATAGAATCATACTCGTAGGAGAATTTTTCATCTGCATTTTCGAATATTGAATCGCCGCGCAATATCCCGGTTATGTTGCCGTTGGCATCATAATCATAGTTGTACTTTGCGTCCGAACCGTTGCGATAGGACTTAACGAGCGTTTATTCGGGACTGCGAATAAACCTCCGGTGAAGCTTTTTTCGGTGCTTGCCGCACGGCGCGTGCAACAAAGAGCTTTTTACAACTACCACGTATACTTTACTGTATACCAATCATTCCCGAGATCAACCTGGCCTACTATATATGACCATTCGTCAACAAGCCGGCCTTCTCCGGTTCGTTCAATCTCTTTGCATAGCAAATAATCACTGTCCCCAAATCTTGAATAGAAGGCAAACATTACATATTCAGCGAAACTTGAAAACTGCCTATCTACGGACTGCATAAGCGGATCATCGAAAAGAGGCTGTACAAAAGTTTGGATTCCGTTGATCTCGTCCTGCGATAGTTCTTCGGATGAAAAGACTCCGAGTTCACCGATTTTTGTATAGGTTCGGTTATTGTATGAACTGTCCGCGCCTTTTACCACATAAACAACGTTTGGATTCGCCTTGAACCAGTCGGCGGCAACATCGAGTGCCTCGGTGTGAAGCTTGAAGTAGTCTTGCGCAACTCCGGCAGAATACAACCCGCGCGGCCCGGAATCCTCAAAGAGCTTTTTAAACTCAGCTATGCTAAAACACCCGCACAATTGTACCGAAACAACTGCGGCAACCATAGTGATCGCAACAATAATTATCAAATGCTTTTTGCTTTTCATAGTGACTCCCGCAGTTCTTTCGTTATTTTATAAATTGTTAACAGCAACCGTCCGTTTATTCCTGCATTTACCATCCAATCGAAAAATTCTCCGCTTGCAAAAGATGCAGGTTCCATGAAGTAATGTATACCAACCCCAAGGTTGATAAAAAAGTTGTCGTCTTTTCCGTCATAGTAATACTCACAGCCATCGTTGTCTCCATTTTCTCTTAATGCGACAAATCCAGCCGCAACAAGGAGAGTTTTTCTTGAAAATCCTAATGTTGATCCGATAAAGCCATAATTCAGGTTTCCAAGATCTGCTGCGGTCATGTTTAACCCAAATGCAGAAAAACCGGAAACGTCTTTCGCCCAATCGGGCAAATGGTATTTGTAGTCCCAGTCTCCGTATGAACGCACATGCTGATAGAATTGGATTTGTGCGTAACCCGGTATAACTGACCATTTCTTTGCTGTTACAAAATTGTCTAAAAGTAAACACAACACTTCTTTTGTACGATCCGGTAAACACTCCTGCTTAAGCGGAGCTGTGCCGCAGCTATCGCTCATATTCACCGGATTATTCAGACAATACGCATATGCGTTATGCCCGAGAACGCCCTGGCCTGTGGAAAGGAGGACATCGGAGGAAATAAACCTGCCGACTTCGGGGTTATAGTACCTGCTTTGGAGATAGTAGAACCCGGTTTTGGCTGTTTTTTGTACCCGGAGGGAGTTTCCCTCCGGGGCTGTGTTTATTCATACGGTTGCTTGCCGAAATAAGGTGCTTGCGGATATTCCTTAAATCAACTCTTCATTTATGCTTATAATTGAGCATGAAGCGTCATATTGGATGGTGATTAAATACCCATCCTTGGTATAATGCAAGGATTCTTTCGGTGTATCATTTCTGCCGGTATAAAGAAATAAATACTCACCGTTAGGATCAATCGCTCTTACCGCGTCTAACGATTGACCTTTCGCCAGTCCGTTAAAATCAGACTTTAACAGCTGCGTTCTATAGGTATTACCAAGAATTTTGTTGCCCGAACTATCAAACAAGAGCACAGCAATACGCCCATCACCAAGGTATGATACCCTGTACACTCCGTTATCTTTCCGCAAGCATTCAATGGGACATTTAGTGTTTAGCTCATTCAACAAACCATTGAACTCGGCGAGTTCCGATAAGTCTGTTTCATCATAGGTTTTAGATGCCAAATCAACCAAACTTTTATCCGGCTGGGATATCTCAATGTTCAAATCAGTTCCTCCTGCGGTGCAAGAACAGATTACAAGCAGCATTATTAAAACAATTGCTGCGAAATAATATTTTGCTGACCTCATAGTACACCTCAATTTCCTAATGCATAGTAGATTATTGCGCTGTCATAGTATGGTACGCCACATAGAGTCCAAGGAATCGTATCCGGAGTCATTCCTGCACCCCAAAGGATCGACGCCCCGCCATACCCACGTTTTTCCGCCCATTGTCCGGTATCAGTCTGCCGCATAAAATGATAGTCATAATACACCTGACCGGTAGCCAAATTATATTTATATGGTCGGGTGCCTACTCGTAATGCGATCTTAAACTCATTGTCATACACCTTCGCATCCGGACCTGAAATTTTACGAACAGTATGGCAAATTGCCTCCGCGATAGCGGAACGAATTATCTTTTCCGAGTGTGGACGCAAGTGAGCCCGAGGTTGACAGCAGTTTGCCCCAACTGTCAAACCTTAACAGCGACTCAATCGCTGTTAAGGTGAGCATATTCTACAATGGTTGCTCCGGTTTTGTCAATGAGTTTGACGATATCGCTCCGGGCATTGCGGAGACAGTATTTGACGGTCATTGGTTCTTTCACCATAGAACTCAATTAATCTCAGAAGGGGTATCATCCAGCTTGAAAAGCTTGCTGTTCGTTTTCCGTTTACTTTCACAATCGTAAGCGAATCGCGAAATCGTGGAACAAACTGCAATGCCTGCACAGAATACCTCTCAGGTTTTGCGCGCACTTTTTGAACAACTATCTCTTCCCTGCCGAATTCTGTTTTAAGACCGCGCCCCTTGAAGAACAGGAACAACATCAAAGCAATTATAGCAGCCATTGCAGTAACAACTAAAATTTTCTTAAGAAAAGCCAGCAAAACAATCAATGCTGTTATAATTATGCAAACCTCAATAAACTCAAACACGGCAGCCCGCTGCATGACAAATCGATTGCCGCTGAGCTTTAATTCGCACATCGGGTCACCTTTTTTTAGCATGTTGTCGATTTTTTGTGCAGTCTCAAAACTGATGCATTTAAACGGAGCATTCCGTATTTTCTTAAGCAGTTTTTCAGGGACAAATTGCACCAAATCCCTTTTGACTGAATCCGTATATGTCAGATATACATATTCGGATGCAATCGACGGCAGTTTTGAAACCGATTTTAATGGTTTGAATGTGCTTCCTGTCGGTATAAAATGAACCACAAAATAACTGCGTGTTATATCCTTTGCGTCATAATAGTCGAGTTCGATTCGATCGAAGTTACTCCATTTCAACTCCTTCCTAAAAAATGGGGCAGTGAGCCGCAATCCCTCAGAGGTTATTTGAATACGCAGAAAAGAGTATGCAAACGGCCTTATCAAAACAATGAACATGGTAAACACACACCCTATACAAATCAAACCGGCGAAACGTTCTGCGTCTGTGTTGCCGAAGAAGAAAACTAAGCACCAAGGAAAAACAATGAGAACGAACAAAAACAAATTATCCTGCCATATCGGGAATGCATTGTGTTTCACGTTTTATTCCCCCAAGTCCGGAAAAAACAGTTTTGCCCTGCGATGCAATGCTTCGTTAAACGCCATTTCGATAACTCCAAATACGCTTCCCGTTGCAATTTCCTCCAGCTTATCATTAAAGAAATTCCTGGCAACTTTTTTAAAAACCGTTTTTTTGAATGAACCGACCAATTCTTTCACGCCTTCTTTCACCGCAACTAATCCTTCGTGACCACCGCCGGCACCATAACCGATTAAGCTGCCGACACCGCCAATAAGACCCGAAATCACGAAATCAGCAACCGTCGAATGTCTTTTGCTGATTTTCGCATCTATCAATTCGCTTGCAACGCCTGAAAGAACTCCACCTCCAATGACAATGGTTGCAGCAATACCGACCGATACGACATCGGAGGCAATTCCAACGGCTGCTCCCGTAATTGCACCTGCAGCCGCGCCGCTGGCAATCCCGGCAACAACAGTTTCTCCAAAATCGCTTCCGCTGGCAAGAGCTGTGATTGCTCCGGTTACGGCTCCGGTCACCGCACCAACTACAGCTCCGGTTACCGCACCGACTGCCGCCGCAATCAATCCCCAAAGATTGCCCTGAGTATCTTCCCGAACAATAGGGTTATTCCCGCAATACGCATATGCGTTATGCCCGAGAACGCCCTGGCCGGTGGAGAGGAGGACATCGGAGGAAACAAACCTGCCGACTTCGGGGTTGTAGTACCTGCTTTGGAGGTAGTAGAACCCGGTTTCTTCGTCCGTCAATCGTCAGATTGCCGGTATACACATATCCACGATAACGGAAGGGATTATTCTTTCCGAGTGTGGACGCAAGTGAGCCCGAGGTTGACAGCAGTTTGCCCCAACTGTCATAGCAATATTCTACAACAGTGCTGCCGCTGCTGTCAATAAGCTTCACAATGTCATTCTGGGCATTGCGAAGATAATAATAGGTGTTAAAGGTCGTGCCGTTATCGGTTGAATAATCCACCGCAACAACGCTGCCGGAAGAATCGTAGCTGAAGCGGAGAATTCTTGTGCTGCTGCCCGAACCGACAGTCATGCCTATCAAAAGGCTGCCGTTGTAATAATAGTTTGTTAAGATTCCGTCGGCGTTTTTCTGGGTGCGTATGCCGTCCTCGTTGTATGCAAAGTTGACATACTTTCCTGACTTGCCCCAATACTTGAGCTGTTTGCCCGCCCAAGTCATGGCTGCACCGAAGTAACGGATCGGATTGCCCATTTCATCATATGAAACAGTGTTGTTTTGCTTTGAACCGGTCGATACCGTTCCGTCAGTGACCGCCGTCAGCAGATCTGATCCACTTGACAACATCATTTCTATGAGACAATACGCTCAAAGCCATGTTTCGTCAGAATGCAAAAGCCGATGTACTGACTATATAACAATTATCTGACAAACTGCGCTGAGCAGATTCGTTGATCCAACTTATGTCCTTTGGCTGCCGCTCCGTTTCGTCCGCGTTAACGAATAAAGAGTAATTGCAACTGATTGGCTGTCCGATGAATCCGATACTTAAGAATCGGTCAACAATATTTACGCATCCGATATCGTTTGCCAACATACATGCTGCAAAACTTTGCAGCAGTTCCATATCTTCACCGGAAATATCAGTGCTTTTGCACTCGGCAAAAATATCCTCCTTCAGCTGAACCAAAGTGTCCGTACGAGCATCACAGTAATCTGCCCCGCGACGCGGACTGTATATGCACAACCGTTTAATGTTATCCTGCGAATACAGAAACTTGGCAAATCTTTCGATTTCATCCCGGTATTGGTAATAACAGTTCTCAACTGATTCAATCACTTCATCTTCAGATTTCCTGTTCTGAGTAAGTGAATCAAGCAGTCGGACAGAGCAGCCGGATGATGCCAATGTCGCAAGAACAAGAAGTGAAGCCAATAACATGTTCAGAGTGATTTTTTTCATTTTAAAATAACCTCCCGGTTTGTGTCTTTCGCTGATACAGCGTTAACTTTTGGTTCTTTATATGAACCCGGCATGTACTGGCAGGCCGATGTTCACATCAGAAGTATATCGAAGTTGAACATCATTTGTCAAGTTTTCGAGTGAAAATATTCGTTGAAATACAAAACTGTAGAAAAATATGAATTCTTTCTGAAAACCGCATTCATTATTTTGATTTCGGAATCATCCGCTGTAAATCACGGCTTATGCAAGTTGTTGAAACAAACACCACTGTATGGTACAATGTATGCAGCAAGTGAGTTTTTGCGGAGGAAAACAGGATGATACACTTAGAAGAAGTCAGCCCTGGCAACTGGAGGCTTGACCTGCATGTTCGCAATGATCAGAAGGACTTCGCAGCGAATTCAATTACGCTGTTGGCAAGAGCGTATGCCTACAGGAATTCCGGAAGTCGCGCTTTGATTATATACAATGAAGATATACCGATTGGAATGGCTCTGTATTATTATATAGATGGCGCATACGACTTCAGCCAGTTTTTTATTGACGAAAGATATCAAGGCAACGGATTCGGATATGAAGCAGCCGGGCACGTTCTTCGGGAAATGCAAAAAGACGGGGTTTATAACAGAGTTGTCCTTTGCTATATTGAAGGAAACGAAGCGGCAAAACAATTGTACCTTAAACTCGGCTTTAACCATACGGGAGAAACTGACGGCAACGAAATCATTATGGAGAAAAAACTGCGGTAGTTTTGCTGTATAACATGAACGTGCCTGTCGGCAAAAAGCAATGGCGAATACGCGGTTAGTACTCGGAGCAGGCTGCTTTAATTAAAAAATATGTGCTTCTGAAATAGCCGCAATAAACAATCCGAACGTAAGCCTGAGTGAAAGCACTTCGATGCGAAGCGGCGGAGTAATATTACTGCGAAGGCGGAAATGTTAATGATTTGCGAAGGATGCTATTATAAATACGAAGGCAATGTTTATTTTGTTGCGGAGCCGATATGTTCGAACGGCATGTCGAGAGTATTCAAATGCGAGCAAATTGATGATGCTTCAAGAACTGATTATCACATTGTCGGAGAATCTTTTTTGATGCCGAGAGACGAACTCTATGATGCAGCCAACCTTTGCGAAAAATGCTTCACTTGCAGATATGCGGTAGAATCACTGCGGGTTATCCGTTGTACATTACATGGAAAGATCGAGAATGAACCATATCCGAAGATTTTGCCCGACTGCAAGTTTTTTTCTCCGTTGTCCTCCGAACCGAAACCTGTCAAGAACCCGCCGGGAGTTGAGTTTAAAAAGCTATTTAATGAAGTGAGTCGCAGGAATAAACCTGTTTACCTCAATTCGCCGTACTATACAATGCCCCCGAACGTGTTCGGCAAATTGAAAACTTTCCTCAACGGAAATGAATTAATTTATTTCGGCACGGGTAATTCTGAAATGCTTGGAAAACCCGGTCTTTTTTGCAGCCATGAACGTATCGATGAATACCTTAATTATTTGGGTTCGGAAAGAAACTTTGTTTGTTATCGCGCTTGCGATATATCCGAAGAAACATATGAGAAAATCTCTACCGACCTGACGGATGCGGAGCTTACTTATTGCGTCTTGTGCGTTCCTTCAATCAGTTTTGCATGTTTTGGTGATGATTACAGTGTGAGCTATGGTTGCGGCAACGGATACGTTGTTTTTGCAAATCCGAAAATCGCAGTAGCGTTAAAAGCCGAAAACGACAGAACCGATTGGAAAAAATACATATACTATTTGCAAACAAATTGACGCCGGAACGCACTTTAGCGGCATAAATGACGTGGCTGCATTGTCAGAATAATGTGACGAAGCATTTCGAACCGCACAGTTTTTGCGACGGGAAATAATGCTCCGCAGGACGCTGAGTATTCCCGCCGCAAGAGTATAAAAGTGTGCCGTTCGGGTTCCGAAAGGTTTTGAACCCAAAGTGCCTGTTATTTTTCGTACTCTTTTAATTCCTTCAAGAACTGACGGTAGTCTTCTTCCGACCAATAAAACGTAAGTTCTTCCTCTGTGTAATCTTCCGGGTTGCCGCGCATAAAATTGCTGCCGACATCATAACCGAATTTATGCAAAACTGTTTCTGCAAACTCGCGGAAGAACATGCCGATGCCGGTGATTACATTCCCGTCACAAACGATTCCTTTATGTATAAAATTCTCGTTTTCAACAAAGGAAAATGTCTCTGCCATCTGCATAAAAAAGCCGGCAGTAAATTTTCTGCCGTCCAACACACCTGCCTTTGCCAGCAGAATAGGAGAGGACGAGATTGCTGCAAATGTTACGTCAGTGTTGATTCCGCCGCGCAAAAACTCAATCAGCCTATCATCATAAAGTGCGGGAAGCGGATTGATCGTACCCGGAAGAACAATGCATTTGTAGTCTGTGATGTTTACATCTGCAATTGTCTTTGTCGGCATTACCCGCAAACCCTCTTCGCTGCAATACTCCCTGTTTTCACTTGCGATAAAATCGATTTTTTCTTCAAACCATACCGACAGAGCCGAAGTCAGGCAGGTAATTTCCTGCAAGGAAAAATCAGGATATAGGATTACTGCAAATTTACTCATCGGTATTACCTCCGTAAACAAACCTGTTTTAACACAGACTTTGGATAAGTATACCATGAATTCGAATTTTATCAACCATTACACGTCGGGCACAGCCGATTTTTGATGCCGGAGCATACCCCGTTTTCCCCGTTTCCATATTGCACGGGCACATGTCCTGTGCTATAATCGTTTTTACAGGTTCGAGTAACACGAAGTCAAGATTTTTTTTGAATTATTCGGTGTAACAGAGCATACACTGCGTTTTTATACAGATGAGGGATTGCTGCCCTGTGAGCGGGACGGCGGCAATCGTCGAATTTCAGCGGGCTCGGACGTCAAAAAAATTCACAGACAATAACAAACAGCGGGATGCATTGACAACCGTTCAAAACAGCGGCAAATTCAGTCCGATTCACAACATATCGATAAATGCAATACCGATATGCGAAAAGGGCAATTCCGATTTTGCGCGAATTATGTTACTATACGGTTCGGAAAAACATATGAACCAACGAAAGGAATGTTTAACATGAATAAAATAACCATCATCGGCACCGGCAGTGTGGGCGCAACCATTGCATACACACTCAACACAATGGGCATTGCGTCTGAAATTGTCTTGATCGACATCAACACCGAAAAAGCGCTCGGCGAAGCACTCGACATTCGCCAGGGCAATTCGTTTTTCGGCGGCAATTGCTCCATCTATGCGGGCGATTACTGCGATGCGGCAGGTTCCAATATCGTTATTTTGACTTCCGGCATTGCCCGCAAGCCCGGACAGACCCGTCTTGAGCTTGCGCAGACCAACGTCAACATCACAAAATCCATTCTGCCGCAGATAACAAAATATGCGCCGAATGCGATTTATATCATCGTCAGCAATCCTGTTGACATCCTGACATATGTGTTTTTCAAGCAGTCCGGACTTCCCTCAAACCATATCATTGGTTCGGGCACCGTTCTGGACACATCGCGCTTGCGTGCAAGGCTGTCTGAGTATTATAATATCAATCAGACCAATGTACATGCATATGTATTCGGTGAACACGGCGATTCGTCCTTCGTTCCGTGGTCGGTTGCAAATATTTCCGGAGTGCCGATTAAGGATTGCCCGCAGCTTATCACAACTCCCGGCATGATAAGTCCCGCGCTTGACTTTGCAGAGATTGAGACTTATGTAAAAAAATCCGGCGGAAGAGTTATTGCCCGCAAAGGTGCAACTTTCTATGCTGTTTCGGCGGCGGTATGCCATATTTGCAAATGCCTGCATTCCGGCATCGAAACCACAATGACCGTTTCGACTCTTATGAACGGCGAGTACGGAATCGATGATGTTTGCCTCAGTACGCTCAACCGCATCGGAAGCAACGGCGTCAGCGGCAAGGTCAACATTGCGCTCACGGATGAAGAAATCGGAAAGCTTCGCCGCAGTGCCGATGCATTGAAGGAAGTTATCGGCGGGTTGAACCTTTGATAATGCCCGAATACTTGAATGCACTCCGCAAAACGAATAAAGGCTCCACATTGGTTTTTGACAATAAAGAGAGCTTTGGAAGAAAGGATGCTCAAATATGATGAAAGTCAGCTATTTCCCGGGCTGCACGCTGCGCACAAAGGCCAAAGAGCTTGACAGGTGTGCGCGCGCCTGTGCGGAGATTCTCGGCTTTGAATTGTGCGAAATAGAGAACTGGCAGTGCTGCGGCGGTGTTTACGTTTCCGCAAAGGATGAAATTGCAACAAAACTTGCCGCCGTTCGCGCACTTGCTGCCGCACGCGATGCCGGAAGGCCTCTTGTTACGGTATGCTCTGCATGTCACAATGTTATCAAGCAAACCAATCATGCCATGCGAACGGATGAGGACTTTGCAAAAAAGGTGAACCTTTATCTGTCACAGGATAAAAATCCGCCCGCTCCTTATCACGGAGAGACGGAGGTTCTGCATTACTTGGAGCTTGTGACACGCGGCAGCGGTTTTGAAAAAATACATTCTGCGGTCAAAAACCCCTTAAACGGAAAACGTGTTGCGGCATATTACGGCTGCATGCTGCTGCGCCCGGCAAAAGTCATTGAGTTTGATGATCCGGAGAATCCGCAGCTTATCGAAAAACTCATTGCCGCACTCGGAGCCGAACCCTGCATTTTCCCGGAAAGAAACGAATGCTGCGGCGGGTATACCGTTATGGATGACCCGAATACAGCGGCAAAACGGAGCAGGAAGGTTTATGGGAGCGCATGCATTCACGGTGCGGACGAAATCGTGACTGCATGTCCGCTCTGCCGATACAACCTTGTCAAAAACGGCATGGGTGAAGAAGCGTCCGTTCCCGTTGTTTATTTCACCGAACTCATGGCGGAAGCATTCGGCATTAAGAACGGAGCAGCAAACGGCAGCGCGGCAGGGGAGCACTGCGGCTGCGCTGTCAACGGAAAGGAGTAACTGATGCAGAACAACAAAACCTTGCGCGAAAAGGAGCAGATACTCCGAATCAGCGGAGTAAATCCGCTCAGGTGCATGCGCTGCGGCAAATGCTCGGCAACATGTCCGTCATATGAAGAGATGGAATATCATCCGCATCAGTTCGTTTACATGGTGGAAACCGGAGATATCGAACCGCTGCTGAATTCGGAGTCGCTTTACAAATGCCTTTCGTGCTTCGCCTGTGTTGAACGATGTCCGCGGGGAGTCGAACCGGCAAAGCTTGTTGAAGCGATACGGCTCATAAAAATCCGTCAAAAGGATGCAAACCGAATGACTGCCGATGATGTGCCGCCGGCAGCTGAAGCGGATGCGGATTTGCCGCAGCAGGCAGTTGTCAGCGCGTTCCGCAAGTACACAAAATAGAAAGGAACACAAAACATGCAAAGAATAGGTGTTTTTGTATGCCACTGCGGCACAAATATTGCGGGAACCGTTGACGTGAAAGCGGTTGCTGCGGCACTCGGGAACGAGCCGGGCGTCGTTGTTGCCGAGGATTATCAATATATGTGTTCCCAGGCGGGACAGGATTTGATAAAAAAGGCAATCCGCGAAAATAATCTTAACGGAGTGGTTATCTGCTCATGCTCACCGCGCATGCACGAGGCAACCTTCCGCAAAACAGCCGCCTCTGCGGGTCTGAACCCATACATGGTTGAAATCGCGAACATTCGCGAACAGTGTTCATGGGTGCATAAGGATATGCCGACAGGGACCGAAAAGGCGATCATACTCGGAAAAGCCGCTGTTGCAAAGGTCAACCTTAATGCACCGCTTACGGCTTCCGAAACGCCCGTCACGAAACGTGCGCTCGTGATAGGCGGCGGCATTGCGGGTATTCAGACTGCTCTTGATATTGCAGATGCCGGGTTCGAAGTTGATATTGTCGAACAAAAACCTACAATCGGCGGGAAGATGGCTCAGCTCGACAAGACTTTTCCGACGCTGGACTGCGCCGCCTGCATTCTGACTCCGAAGATGGTCGATGCAGCTCAAAATGAGAAAATCCGAATTTTCACATATTCGGAAGTGACGGAAGTCCATGGCTTTGTCGGAAATTTCGATGTTACAATAAAGAAAAAAGCTCGCTACGTCAACGAGAACATTTGCACCGGCTGCGGCGCATGTACCGAAAAATGTCCCATGCGGAAGGTGCCGAATGAGTTTAATCTCGGCATGGACAATCGCAGCGCAATTTATATCCCGTTTGCGCAGGCAATTCCGAAGGTTGCAACTATTGACCCCGAGCATTGTATGATGCTGAAATCCGGGAAATGCGGGTTGTGTTCAAAAGTATGCACGGCGGGTGCGATTGATTATAAAGCAAAGGATGAATTCATAACGGAGAAATACGGCGCAATCGTTGCCGCAACCGGGTTCAATCCGATTTCACTCGAAAAGTTTGATGAGTTTGCATATTCTCAATCCAAGGATGTTGTAACGTCGCTTGAATTCGAACGGCTTATGAATGCTGCGGGGCCGACCAAGGGCACGCTGCTTCGCCCGAGCGACGGCAAACATCCCAAAACCATTGTTTTTGTTCAATGCGTCGGTTCGCGCTGTGCGGCCTGTGCGGATAAGGGCAAGGAATATTGTTCGAAAGTCTGCTGCATGTACACAGCAAAACATGCGATGCTCACAAGGGATAAATATCCTGATACGGATGTTTATGTTTTCTACATTGATGTGCGCACCCCGGGAAAGAATTTTGATGAGTTTTACCGTCGTGCCGTTGAGGAGTACGGCGTGCACTACATCAAAGGCATGGTAGGCAAGGTTTCGCCTGAGGGGGACAAGCTGAAGGTTCAGGCATCGGATTTGATTGCGGGGAAACAGCTGCATATCGATGCGGATATGGTTGTGCTTGCTGCGGCAATGGAACCGGATAAATCCGCAAGGCAGCTTGCAACTATGCTTACTGCAAGCATGGATACCAACGATTTCTTCACCGAAGCGCATCCGAAGCTTCGCCCGGTTGAAAGTCCGACGGCAGGAGTGTTCCTCTCGGGAGCGTGTCAGGGGCCGAAGGATATTCCGGAGACGGTCGCGCAGGCCGGTGCTGCCGCAAGCAAGGTCATAGGTCTTCTTTCCAAAAACAGACTGACAGGCAATCCCTGCGTTGCCCATTCGGACGAGATGATGTGCAACGGGTGTTCAACTTGTGAAAAAGTTTGCCCGTACGGTGCGATTACATACATTGAAAAGGAATTCCGTATGCCGGACAGAACGACAAGGATCCGCCGCGTTGCAAGCGTGAATGAGGCGGTGTGCCAGGGCTGCGGTGCATGTACCGTTGCATGCATGTCCGGGGCAATGGATCTTAAAGGCTTTATGAACAAACAAATCATGGCGGAGGTGGATGCAATATGCCGATGACGGATAACAGCGGGAAATATAAACCCTTGATAGTTGCGTTCTGCTGCAATTGGTGCTCATATGCGGGTGCGGATCTTGCGGGCAGCAATCGCCTCGGTTACCCCGCGGATGTTAAAATCATCCGTGTTCCCTGCTCATGCAGAGTGAACCCGATGTTCATTCTGCGCGCGTTTCAACGCGGAGCGGACGGGGTGATAATATGCGGCTGTCATCCCGGAGATTGCCACTATACCTCCGGAAACTATTATACGCGCCGCAGAATGGCACTGCTGTTTTCAATGCTTGACTATCTCGGCATTGAGCGCGAACGAACCCGCGTTGAATGGGTCAGCGCGGCGGAAGGCGCAAAATTTGCCGCAACGATGAATGATTTTGCGGAAAAGGTTGCCGGTTTGGGCAAAAATAAGCGTCTGGAGGATTTGAGATGCAGCAAATAACCCAAGATTATCTTGCAAACAAAGCAAAGGAGCTTTTGAACAGCGGAATCTGCAGCAGAGTTTTCGGCTGGAAAAGAGGCGAATTTGATTACGACCTTACGCCCGCTGTTTTCACGACAGCCGAACAAATAGACAGGGAATTTGTTTACAACGGCTTTTGCGCCGCAAACTTCTCAAAATACCTTGTTAACGAAACGCGCAGGGACGCCGGCAAAGTTGCGGTTTTTTTGAAACCGTGCGACAGCTACAGCTTTAATCAGCTGCTTACCGAACACAGGTTCGACCGAGAAAAGGTTTACGCAGTCGGCATACCGTGTGAGGGAATGACTGATATCAACAAGGTCAGGCAGGCGGTTGACGGTATTGCAAAGCTCACCTTTGACGAAAACGGAAATATTATCGTTGAAACTCTTTACGACGGAACGGCAAAACTCGACAGAAACGAGTGTATGCTTGAACGCTGCATTCACTGCAAATCCAAACGCTGCGTTGTTTATGATGAGCTTCTCGGGGAGAATGGTGAAGTTCTCGACGATTCCCGCTTTGATGAGGTCAAAAAACTTGAAGCAATGACGGCGGATGAACGATTTGCATTCTGGCAGGGTGAGCTTTCGCGCTGCATTCGCTGCAATGCCTGCCGCGATGCATGTCCTGCATGCACCTGCGAAAAATGCGTGTTCGACAATCCCGCATCAGGTGTTGAAAACAAAGCAGCCGCAGATTCTTTCGAAGAAAAAATGTTTCATATAATCCGTGCGTTTCACGTCGCCGGACGCTGCACGGATTGCGGTGAGTGTTCGCGCGTTTGCCCGCAGCATATACCGCTGCATCTTTTGAATCGAAAGTTTATAAAGGATATCAATGCCTTTTACGGCGAATATCAGGCGGGCGCGGAAGAAGGCAGCAGAGCCCCGATCGTGAACTACACAAAGGACGATATCGAACCCTCGGCTGCGGTTGAAAGGAGCGGAAACAATGCGTAAAATTGCAAAATCAGAGCTGAATTCGCTCTTTGCGGCAATTGCCGAACGTGCAAAACTGTATGTGCCGCAGGATACGGCAGGCGGAGCAAAGTTTTCCGAGTGGAAAAACGGGAAAAAGTGTTCCGCAGCTTTGAACACTGTTCGCAGTGCAAAAGACTTTTTCTTTCCGCAGACCGAAAACCTGATGGATTTTAAACTGAGCGGAAAAACAATAGAGATTGTCGATACCCGCAGTGAAACGGAGGATTTTGTTCTGTTCGGCGTCAGGGCGTGTGACGTGAAGAGTTTCGAAATACTGGACAGAGTTTTTCTTTCCGACCCCGTTGATACCTACTACAAGAACCGCCGCGAGCACGGCATCATAATGTCACTGGCATGCTCCCGTCCGCAGGAAACATGTTTTTGTGCATCATTCGGAATTGATGCAGGTGCGCCCGAAGGTGATATTGTTTGCACGGAATCCGAAGATACACTCTATCTCGATGCAAAAACAGCGAAGGGCACCGCTCTTCTGAACTCGCTGAACACACTCACCGAGGAGGCGGACGGGGAAGCGGATGCGGCAGAAATGAAAGCCGTTTACGATACGGTTTCGGCTCGGATTAAAAAACTTCCGCTTGCGGGTTTGAAACCCGATGCTTTCGGGGCGGGGAAGACGGATGAATTTTTCAATGCACCCGAGTGGAAAGAACTTTCGTCACATTGCCTCGGCTGCGGCACGTGCACATTTGTTTGTCCGACCTGCCAATGCTACGATATTCGGGATTTCGACACCGGTCACGGTGTGAAACGGTTCCGCTGCTGGGATTCATGCATGTATTCGGAATTCACAAAAATGTCTGCGGGACAGCCGCGTCTGACTCAAACGGAAAGGTTCCGTCAGCGTTTCATGCACAAACTGGTCTATTATCCGAAAAACAACAACGGACTGTTTTCGTGCGTGGGATGCGGCAGGTGCCTTGCAAAATGCCCGATAAACATGAACATTGTGAAAGTCATGAAAGCTCTTGCGAAGCCGCAGAACCGTGACTGCGAAAACGGTGAAACCCCCGAAGGGAGGAAATAAAATGTCTGTTACAGCAACACGAGATCCCCTGATGCCCGCTATCGGCGTTGTCACTGATATAAGGATAGACACGCCGGACGTTAAAACTTTCCGCGTTGTAACTCCGGATGGAAAAAAAGCGTTTGAACACCGTCCGGGGCAGTGCGCAATGCTGTCCGTACCCGGAGTCGGCGAGGCGATGTTCTCAATAACTTCATCCCCGACAAATACGGAATTCATGGAGTTTTCAATAAAAAAATGCGGCTGCGTGACAGAATGGCTGCATTCGATGGAACCGGGGCAGCAGATTACGATACGCGGGCCGTACGGCAATGGCTTTCCTGTGGACGACGTTTTTGCAGGCCGCGATCTGCTCTTTATTGCAGGCGGAATCGGGCTTGCACCGCTGCGTTCCGTGATTAACTATTGCCGGCATTATCGCGACAGGTACGGCAAAATAGATATTGTTTACGGTTCGCGCAGTATGCAGGATTTGGTGGACTATCATGAAATAATTGATGAGTGGGCTGTTGATACGGGTGTCAGCGTACACCTCACAATCGATAAAGAACAGCCGGAGTGGAGCGGTCATGTCGGTTTTGTTCCGAACTATGTCAAGGAATTGGGCTTTTCAACCGACAAGATCGCGATTCTCTGCGGTCCGCCGATAATGATTAAATTTACCCTTGCCGGACTGTGCGAGATCGGATTTGATAAAACTCAAATATACACAACAATGGAACTTCGCATGAAATGCGGCATCGGTAAATGCGGCAGGTGCAATATCGGTTCGAAATATGTCTGCAAGGACGGACCCGTTTTCCGCTGCGATGAACTGGATGCACTTCCGAACGAATACTGAGGTTTTTGGAGGAGATGCTTTAAAATGAAAGAAAACACGGTTGACATCTACCTTTTCGGCAAAAAATACACCGTCCCCGATGATTTGACGATCATGCGGGCAATGGAATATGCGGGCTATCAGCTTGTGCGCGGCTGCGGCTGCCGCAACGGATTCTGCGGCGCATGTGCAACGATCTACCGCATCAAAGGCGACCGCGAACTTCACGCATGTCTTGCCTGCCAAACCAAGGTTGAAAATGACATGTATGTGGCAACGCTGCCGTTTTTCCCGCTCGTCAAGCAGGTTTACGATATTGAAAAGGTTAAACCCACCGAGCAGATAATGATGCAGCTTTATCCGGAAATATATGCCTGTGTCGGATGCAACGCATGCACAAAGAGCTGCACACAGGGATTGAACGTAATGCAGTACATTGCATATGCTCAGCGCGGCGAGTTTGACAAGTGCGCGGAGGAATCCTTTGACTGCGTGATGTGCGGCGTTTGCTCTTCACGCTGTCCTGCCGGAATATCGCATCCGCAGGTTGCAATGCTTGCAAGAAGACTGAACGGCAAGTATCTTGCGCCTAAATCCGAGCATCTTGAGAACAGAGTTCGGGAAATTGAAAACGGAACGTTTGACGAGCTGATGGAAGCTCTGATGGGCAAACCTGCATCGGAACTGCAGGAGCTGTACAACAACAGGGATATTGAAAAATAAGGGGGCAAAGAAGGATTATGTACTCAAAGGAATTCCGTGAATCCCTCAACGCTGTTGAAGCGGCAAGGGAAGCAAACATTGCCCTTGAACCTGCGCGAATGACGGCGGAAGAAAAGGAAAAACTGCTCAAACAGTACCATCCGGATTATAAAACAAGTGAGTTTGCGGTGCTTAAAGTCGGCGCAAACAGCGGCGAGGAAGTTCCGCATGAGCTTTGCGAAATGCTTCAGGCACACAGCCGAATCAACCCGTGCGAGATTGACCTTGAAAAAATCGATTACGACGTTGATGTGCTTGTTATCGGAGGCGGCGGCGCGGGAGCGTCGGCAGCGATTGAAGCTCATAATGCGGGCGCAAACACGATGATCGTCACAAAACTCCGCATAGGCGACGCAAACACGATGATGGCGGAGGGCGGCATTCAGGCGGCGGACAAGCCGAATGATTCTCCCGCGATTCATTTTCTTGATGCATACGGCGGAGGGCATTTTGCAGCAAAGCGCGAACTGCTCCAAAAGCTGGTATGTGATGCTCCGGGTGCGATTCAGTGGCTGAACGAACTCGGCGTTGAGTTCGACAAGGCTCCGGACGGAACTATGATAACGACTCACGGCGGAGGAACATCCCGCAAAAGAATGCATGCGGCAAAGGATTATTCCGGTGCGGAGATAATGCGCACGCTGCGGGATGAGGTTCTTAACCTCGGCATCCCAGTTGTGGATTTCACCTCCGCAATCGAGCTTATTCTTGATGAAAACGGAAATGCGGCAGGTGCGGTACTCCTTAACATGGAGACAGGTGAAAAGCTTGTTGCGCGTGCAAAAACCGTGATTATTGCAACGGGCGGTGCAGGCAGAATGCACTATCAGGGATTCCCGACTTCCAATCACTACGGTGCAACGGCTGACGGTCTTGTTCTCGGCTATCGTGCGGGCGCAAAGCTTCTGTATGCGGACACGCTCCAATATCACCCCACGGGCGCAGCGTTCCCGCAGCAGATTTTCGGTGCGCTCGTTACCGAAAAAGTTCGCTCTCTCGGTGCGAAGCTCGTGAATTGCGACGGTAAAGTGTTCATGCATCCGCTTGAAACCCGTGATGTTGCGGCTGCATCGATAATTCGTGAATGCACCGACAGGAACAAGGGGGTTGACACAGGCAGCGGCAAGGCCGTTTGGCTGGATACCCCCATGATAGAGCGTATCGGAGGCGAGGGTACAATCGAAGCAAGGATTCCGGCAATGCTCCGAATGTTTATGAATCACGGTATTGATATACGCCGCGAACCCATTCTTGTTTTCCCGACGCTGCATTATCAGAACGGAGGACTTGATATCAATGTTGACGGCATGACTCCCAATGTTCCAAACCTCTATGTTGCCGGTGAAGCTGTCGGCGGCATCCACGGCAGAAATCGTTTGATGGGCAACTCGCTGCTTGACATTATCGTATTCGGCAGGAGTGCGGGCAGAAATGCGGCTCATCGTGCAGCCGAAACAGTGCCTGCAAAGCTGACGTTGAACCATGTTGCAGAGTTTGAATCGCAGCTCAATGCGGCAGGCATAGAGACAGAAGCGGTCTCTCCGAAACTGCTTCCCGATTACCGCAGAAAATAATGCGGTATTGTTGAACACAAAACCATGCGGCGGACGGAGAACAACGTCCGCCGTCAATATGAATATAACATCCGCTCCGCGGAAAGGAAGGGAAAACTATGTTGGATTTTTTGGAGGCAGCAACAATATTCTGTTTTGGTCTTTCATGGCCGATATCGATTCGCAAATCCATTGTGTCACGCACGGCAAAGGGAAAAAGTTTGTTTTTTGAGCTTTTCCTGCTGCTCGGCTATGCTTGCGGAATTGCGCGCAAGATAATGCAGACGGTTGACGGAAGCAGCGGATTCCTGTTCTTCCTCAGCTTCTTCTTCTATATTCTGAATTTTGTTGAGATTTCAATCGACGTTGCACTCTATTTCAGAAACAAAAAACTGGATGAACTGGCCGAAAAAGCAGCAAATTGATGCGCCTTGCAACATGACTTTCGGCTGAATTTCAGCGTGAATTGAAAAGCCGCACCCGGGTTTGACTCGGATGCGGCTTTTCGTATGTGAGGTTTGATTGGCTGTTTCATCGGAAGCATCTGTTCAAGACTGCTCGGTTCGGGCAATTTGCCTTGCGGGCGACCGTGGATGATGTTGTAGTCATACACGGCGGTAAGCCCTGAATGGAGTTTGTAGGTAAAAGTTGTTGCGCTGTCGCGTTTTACGGATGCAATGCGCGGATCGCTTTCAAGCATTCCGATAAGCTCGGCAACTGTTTCCTCGGGAGCTTTTCCTGCTTTGTATTGCTCGGAATCAACAGCAAGCAGGTCTTTTTCAACTTCCTGATGCGCTTTGTTCAAAATGCGCAGATCTCTTGCGGCGGAGTAGCTTTCCGCAATTGCCGAAACAGGCAGCATGGCTGCAAGCATCAGCACCGCAAGAAGAATGACGATGATTTTGTTCAGCCGCTTTTTTTCATTTTTTCCTCCTGCAAATTAAATATATCCGAAAGCATGTATTGCCCTTTGATATCATTATCAGCCGTTGTTGATCGTTACTCGGTTGAACCCGTTCAAACCGACTCACCGTTTAATGAAAGGTCGTGCTCAAACCCGACCGATTCCGCAAGCTTACGTATGACACGAACGGCATAATTTCGAATGTCAACAGCTTTAATGCGTTCGATGGCATCGGAACGCATGGCTTCGGGAACATTGTAGGCCTTTAATGCAATATCAAGAAAACGTTCCAACTTTTGCTCAAAAGTGAAATAGCGATTGCAGGGGTAACGCATATATCCGCTCATTACCGCAGCAGTACCGATTTCGGTTTCAAAGCAGCGGCTTTCACTCCAATCGGGATTGAACGGACGGAACAGCTCAAACAGTCTTGCCGCAGTTCTGTCATGTATATAACAGAGCGTTTCGCGGTTGGTGTATGCTTCGACGTAGATATCCCGCAGGTTCTCGCTTGTTTCGGCAATGGCAAGCTGAATTGCAGTTTCAAAAACATAAAGCATATGCGGCTCGGAATCGGCGGGAAGGAGTGAATCCGCGGCATCAAACTGTCCGTTGAACATATTAACAACAAGCTCCATCAATAAGCCGTTCTTTGTTCGAAAAACGTTGAAAAAGGAACCGTTTGAAACATCCGCAAGCCTGCAAATATCCGATACGGTTGTTTTATGGTAGCCTTTTTCAATAAAAAGCTTTATTCCCGCGGAAATGGTCCGCCGCCTTACTTCCTGACTGTCGTAGCGTCTTGTCATGATAAACCCTTTTAAAAAACAAACAAAAACTTTTGTAGAGTTGAGAATAATTCGAAATTAGTTCACACTCTATTTTCGAGTATTATAATAACAGATTAACCGCCGAATGTCAACAGCATCAGTCGCTTTTTCGGTAAAAAGGACGGTATGCGCAGAGTTTGTCTCAGAATAATGCGTCTGCCACTTGCGATTTTCGGCATAAGATGATAAAGTATTATAATGAGAGGAAAATTCATGCCATGCGTGAAACACGCAGGGGCACCTCTTGAAAATGCGACTTTTGACGAGGAAAATATGGAAAGTATCAGTGAATTTGCGGAACAAATTATTTCCTGCGGTGCGCACAGGATTGTGCTCAGCGGTCCGCGCGGGGAAAAACGATACAAGAAGAGCACGTTTTCACTTGTAAACGGCCAATATTTCATTGAAAGGCTGACAGAGAAGCAGGCGTTTCATGAGTATTGCGAAAAAAACGAGGCTGCGATGCGCATATGTTCCGATTTTGAGGGATATACGCAGGTTAATGCGTGGAACGGCGAGCGCGAATTTACGGCAAAGCTGACAAAAAAGGGCAATCTGCTGACCGGCAGCCGCGCCTGCACAGCAGCTCCGAAGGCGGTTGAATCGCAAAACCGAAAGAAAAAATACATCCTTGCAGAGGGCACTGTCATCCCCCCGCTGGCAGACATGGGTGTTATGGCAAGTAACGGTGCGGTACACAAGGCTATGTACGATAAGTTCAAACAGATAAACAGATTTTTGGAATTCATCGACGAAATTGTAAAAGATGAGGCTGTTGACGGAGAAAATAATGACGCAGAGAAGAAACCGATGAGAATTATCGATTTCGGGTGCGGAAAGTCATACCTCACGTTCATCGTGTATTATTATTTCACTTTTATTCGCAAAATCCCCGTACAAATGACAGGAGTCGATTTGAAGGAGGATGTTATCGATTTCTGCACAAAGCTTGCAGAGAAATACGGTTATTCAAATTTGCATTTTCAAGCGGGAGATATAGCGGACTGCGCTGCGGACGAGGCAATCGATATGGTGATAACGCTTCACGCATGTGACACAGCAACGGATTATGCACTGTATAATGCAGTGAAGCGAGGTGCAAAGTACATTCTTTCGGTGCCTTGCTGCCAGCATGAACTGGCGGGAAAGGCTGATTATGCTGCATTGCCGATATTTGACGATAATGGGATACTGCGGGAGCGTGTTTCGGCATTGATAACGGACTCGATACGGCAAAAGCTTCTGACGGCATGCGGATACAAGACGGGACTGATGGAATTTGTTGACCTTTCGCACACGCCTAAGAACCTTTTGCTTCGCGCAAAAAAAACGAATTTGCCCGAACACAGCCGCCGCAGCGCATTAAAAACGGCTGAGGATACGCTCGAAATCTTAAGGACAGGGCAAAAACTGCATGAACTTTTGAAAAAGGACGGTTACTTTGACTGAACGGTTTCAGACTCGGTTGAAGAACAAAAATACGAAAAATATACAAACACCGAAAAAAGCACAAAGCCCGAGGTGAAAACGAATGAGTAACAGCATCATGCGCAAAATTGCGAAATTTATCGTGGAAAAGCATATAATTATTATGCTTCTGTTCGTTGTACTCGTCATATACAGCGCGCTTTCAATAAGCAAGGTCCGCGTGAATGACGATATAACGGCACTGCTGCCGCCGAAAACGGCGACGAGGCGGGGCCTTACCGTCATGGAAAATGAGTTCACGGCTTTTGCTTCGGCAAATGTCATGGTTTCTAACATTACATGTGAGAAAGCCGCAGAACTTGCCGAGAACCTGCGTGAAATTGAAAATGTTGCAACTGTTTCTTTTGATGATTCGTCGGAACACTATGCGTCCTCATCTGCGCTTTTCACGGTTGCTTTTTCTGCCGAAAGCGAGGATGAACGTGCGATTGATGCGCTTGAACAGATTAAGGACAGCCTTTCGGATTATGAAGTAAGCGTTTCAACAACTGTCGGACAGGATTACGTGAAGCAGCTTGCGGGTGAAATAACGCAGGTTCTTATTCTTGCACTCATTGTAATTGCGGCAGTGCTTTTGTTTACGTCGAAAAGTTATTTCGAGGTTATAATCCTTTTCATTGTTTTTGCAGTGGCGGCGGTGCTGAATATGGGCACGAATTATTGGCTTCGGGAGATTTCGTCAATAACGAATTCCATTGCAATCATTCTTCAGCTTGCGCTTGCAATAGACTATGCGATTATTTTCTGCCATCGTTTTCAGGATGAATATGACAGGCAGCGCAATGTTAAAAGCGCGCTTACGGATTCACTTGCATATTCAATAATTGAAATATCGTCATCAAGCCTGACAACGATTTCGGGACTTGTTGCTCTGATGCTGATGCAGTTCCGCCTTGGTTATGATTTGGGTCTCGTTCTGACGAAAGGCATCATATGCAGCATGCTCACGGTGTTTTTGCTTATGCCGGGACTCATTATGCTGTTCCACAAGGCTTTGCTTAAAACCCGCCATAAGAATCTTGTTCCGAATATAACGGGTTGGGGAAGGCTGCTTTCAAAAAAAGTTCCCGTGTTCCTGATTATATTCGCGCTTTTGCTGCCGGCTGCAATCGTGTTTTCGGCAAAATGCGAATACACATTTTCGGATTCCGAAACGGACAGGATTACGCTTTCGGAGCAGGACAGAATAAAAGCCCATATCTACAACACGTTTGATGAAACAAATATGATAGCGGTACTCGTTCCTGTCGGAGATTATACAAAGGAGAAGGCACTTATTTCGGAGGTTAACGGTCTTCCGGGGATACGTTCGGCACTCGGGCTTGCAAGCATAGAGATTGAGGAGGGGCGTGTGCTGACGGATCCGTACACCGCCCGTGCTGCTTCCGAACTTCTGGGTGTTGATATTGAAACCGCAAAGCTTCTGTATGCGCTGTACGGCTATGAACATGACAGCTTTCAGCCCATTCTCGGCGACAGCGATGCGTTTGCCGTGCCGCTTATTGATATGCTTGAGTTTCTTTTTGAAGCAAAGGACAGGGGAATGATAACTCTTGATGACGACAAGGAGCAAATGGTTGAATCCATGCGCGGAACGCTGGATGATGCACTTGTGCAGCTGCGCGGCGAGCATTATTCGCGAATCGTATTCAATGCCGCCGTGCCGGTTGAAGGAGAGGAAAGTGTTGCTCTGATTGAAAACATAGAATCGTCTGCACGCAAATTATATTCCGAAAACGGGAAAACGGAGCTTTCGGAAGATGCGATAATCGTGATCGGGGACATAACCAGCGCAAAGGATCTGGAGGATTCATTCAGAATGGACAACAATCGTGTGTCTTTTTTGACGATTGCATTTGTTTTTATTGTGCTGCTGTTCACATTCCGTTCGCTCGGTGCGGCCGTGCTGCTGATTCTTGTGATTCAGAGCAGCATTTGGCTTAACTTCTCTTTCCCGTATATCACGGGGACGAACCTTTTCTTCGTTACTTATCTTATCGTAAGTGCGATACAGATGGGTGCGACGATTGACTATGCAATTGTTTTGTATAACAGGTTTCAGCTCAGGAAACAGGATTATGCGCCGAAACAGGCGATGGCAATTGCCGTTAACGAAAGCTTTTCAACAATACTGACTTCCGGAACAATTATGACGGCGGCAGGATTTATTATTGCTTTGCGGACCACCGATCTCTACATCAGCTCAATCGGGCTGACGCTTGGACGCGGTGCATTGATTTCGGTGATACTTGTGCTCACGGTTTTGCCGCAGGTGCTTTTGGTTGGAAATAAACTGATTGAAAAAACAATGATTGATTTTAAAAAATTGCTCGGAGGCGGCGCGGATGAACAGGAAAAGCTCGATGAAACAAAGTAAAAAAAAGACGATGACGGGCGACTGCCCGGCTTGTTCCGGGTGTGGTGTTAATCAAAAACTCCGCTTTAAACTGCGGTTGTTTGCTTGCGGAATGCTTCTGGCTGCAACCCTGTTTTGCTGCCTGTTCGTGCCGATACACTCAGTTGCGGCGAGCATAAACACGGTGCGCATTGCAACAAAAGCGGAATGGCTGGAGTTTAAAGAGAACTGCCGTTTGGATTCGTTTTCAAAGGGTCTTTCGGTAAAACTGACTGCGGATATCGATTTGAGCGGAGAGACGGATTATGCCGTTCCCGTGTTTTTCGGAAACTTTGACGGCGGCGGACATACTGTGAGCGGAATGAAGCCGAATACGGATGCGGAAAGAACAGGGTTGTTTCGAATTATCGAAAAGGATGCAACTGTATGTGAGTTGAATGTCAGCGGTTCAGTGACTGTAACCGGACAATCCGGAACGGCGGGGATGATTTGCGGCGTGAATCGCGGCACGATTCGCAATTGCGCTGCAGCGGGCAGACTGGATGCATACAATGCTGTCGGAGGAATCGCAGGCATAAACGAACAAAGCGGGAAAATAATCGAATGCAGTTCTTCGGCGGAGCTTTCGGGAACATACAAAATCGGCGGCATTGTCGGTGTGAATGCGGGAGAAATCCATGAGTGCACGAATACCGGCGGGGTTAATCTTTCGGCAAACGAACGGTCAAGAAATATCGGCGGCATTGCGGGGACGAACACAGGAACGGTGACGGGCTGCATGAACAGTGCCGAAATCGGATATCTGCACACGGGTTATAATGTTGGCGGCATTGCGGGGCTCAACAGTGGCTTTACAGGCGACTGTATTAACAACGGAAATGTTCGCGGAAGACGCGATATAGGCGGAATCATCGGTCAGTCCGAACCGTTTTACAAAGTTGAATACGGGAAGAATACGCTTGAAATATTGAATGAAAGCATACTGGGCTTTTCGGACGCCTTGGATGAAACGATATTGAATCTTCGACAGGCTGTGCAGGACGGTGGAGAAGGGCTTCGCAATGTGCTTGAGGAAGCGGAAGAGCTTAGAGAAGGGTTGTCTGCCGATCTTGATATCATTGCGGGTGATGCCGCATGGCTTGCCGATGCGGAAAAGTATTTGGACACCATTGAACAAAACCTTGAAACTTTGTGGAAAGCATTTGCGGATTCAGCGGAAGTAACTCAGCTGATTGCCGAAATTGAATTGATAATCATAGAACTGCGGAATGCAGAGCCGTCCGAGTGGGTTGAACTGCTTCAGGAATTGGAGGCAAAGATTGAGCAGCTGCGCATCCTGCTTGGCAATATTGCTTCGGCTGCTCCTGCATTGAAGGCACTTGCGGAGGCACTGAACGGGCTGTTGTCCGTGTCAATCAGCGGTTTGCGGCAGGCGGCGGAGGATTGCTGCAAGCTTATTAAAAATGCCGAACAAAAACTTGATGAACTCACAAAAACAGCAAGCGAATACCTTGAACTGGTTAAAGCTGACGGGAACAGACTGGAAAAAAGCGTTCAAAAATGTGTGGAGTCAATGCGGCTCCTCCACGAAAACATACGCAACGTACTGAACGGAAACGGCGGGAATATTGAAGATGTTTCCGAAAATGCGGAACGTGATGCCGAAAATCAAGCAGGCGGAATGGCTGCAAAGTGCAGAAATTTCGGCGATGTTTCCGGCGACTACGGTATAGGCGGAATTATCGGGAACCTTTCAAAAGAACTTCCATCCGACTTGGAGGAGATAGACATTCCGTCAATCGATGATGTTCTTTTCACCGATACGACCCTTTTTATCAGGGCGACCGTTTTCATGTGTTCAAATGATGCGGTGATTTCGGCAAAGTATGATAATGCAGGGGGAATTCTCGGTTACGGCAGCCGCGGCTTTTTGCTTGGCTGCGAAAGCGGCGGCAGCGTTAAGGCGGGAAGGGAATACGCAGGCGGTATTGCCGGAAGACTTTCAGGAACAATTCGTGAATGCGGCAGCATTACTGCACTCGCCGGCAAAGCTTATGTCGGCGGAATTGCGGGAAGTGCGAAATCGGTGATTGACTGCGCCGCAGTACCGACAATGCTGTTGGCCGGAAAATCAAGCTTTGCCGACGGAGCCTATATCGGTGCAATTGCGGGAGAACTGACGGAGGAGTGCAGAAACAATATCTTTGCAGACACATCTAAGTTTAATGACTCGTCCGATTCGGTGCGCGGCTTGGGCGGCATTGACGGCATAAGCTATGCAGGCATTGCGTATGCGGTGAGTCTTAACGAACTTGCCGAAAAAGCAAAAACACCGAATTTGTTCAAAAAGGTAACGGTCAAATTCAGCATAGACGGCAAAATCACAGAGGTTTTCGAGGTTCCCTGCGGCGGCAGGATCACGGATCTTCCGCAAGTCGGGAATGAAAAGGGCAAGTATTGGCGGTGGGATGATTTCGGAGCGGATTGCGTAACGTTCAGTCAAACCGTGAGCGGGGAGTGGCACCGAATGATAACAACAATTGCAACAAACGAAGAGATTCCCCAAATCCTTGTTGAGGGCATTTTTGACGATGAAGCATATGTCGTTGCCGAAGATGCGGCGGAGTTTGCATTAAAAAACGGGTTTGGCGAAGGAGTTCCGACAGCGGCTTTCCGCATTTGCGTTTTCAACGCGGAGGCCGGCGAAAGCGCGTACATCGTGCGCTGTCTCTCGGAAGAGGATTGCAAGCTGAGCGTATTGACCGATGCCGGTTGGACTGAGCGCGAATTCGAGCGTGACGGTAAATACATTGTGTTTGAGTTGAACAACAATGGTATTTTTGCCATTGAAAAAGTCATAAAAAAAGACCGTACGCCCTATATCATGATCGTATGCGGTGCGATTATACTGACTGCGGCCTTTGCGGCGGTTATTGCGGTGAAACGCAGGCGCGGCAAAAAAAGGCGGAGTGAGGCATAGCAAACTGAGCAAATGTTTCGGCGGCGGCAGACAAAGGCAGAGATAAACCGCCGAATGCCTTTTGAAAGGAAAAGAATGATAAAATACATCGAAAAGACACCGATAACCCAAGGTTGGTCGGATGATTATAAGTATTTTGCATTGGGTGCCGACGGCAAAAAGTACCTTTTGCGCGTTACCCCGGGAAAGATAAATCCCGATTTTATAACTCTGTTTGAAGCACAGAAGAAATGCGCATCGATAATTAGTGCGGCCGAAAACATTCCGATGCAGCAAGTTCCGATGAGCATACCGATCGAGTGCGGTAAGCTTGATGATATCCATGCTTTTTGTGATGATATTCGACAGCACACCGAAGGAACATATGCTGTTTATGCCTGGGCGGACGGCGGCGCGGCCGAACCCGCTGTTGCAGTGATGCCCGCTGCAGAACAGTACGCTTTCGGACTGAGGGCAGGCAGAGTTTTGAAATACATACACGAAGTTCCGGCTCCGGACAATGTACAGAACTGGGAAGAACGCATTAATGTGTCCATAGAGAACAAGTTAAGGCTTTGCCGTGAATGCAGCATCAAAAATGATGTTGCAGATTCCTTTGTCGAATATATCAAGGCGAATCGGCATCTGCTGAAAAACAGACCGCAGACTTTTCGCCACGGGGATTATCATATCGGCAATTTTCTTGTAAACGGTTCAGGCGAACTTATCGTTATAGATTTTAATCGCTCGGATTTCGGCGATCCGTGGCAGGAATTCAATCGCCTTGTGTGGAGCGCACACCTTTCACCGTATTTTGCATCCGGGATTGTGAACGGTTATTTTGATAATGCCGTGCCGCCGGAATTCTGGAAACTGCTCGCACTGTATACATGCATAAACGGGATTGCATCCGTGCCGTGGGCAGTTAGATTCGGAGAGGAAGAAATTCAGGTTATGCTCCGTCAGACCCGTGAGGTTTATGAATGGTACAACGGTATGACGAATGAGATACCGTCATGGTACATCGGCGTTCCTGAACTTTGGGATGCATACACGGAAACAGGTGAGCGCACCGGGCAGCTCCTGATACGCGGGGAGCCGATACCGGAAGGGTTATACCACATTGTTGTTGAAGTTTTGGCAGTGCATCAGGACGGTTCGGTTCTTTTGACACGGCGAGATTACAATAAAGGCGGTTATCCCAGGCTTTGGGAAAGCAGTGCGGGCGGTTCGGTACAGCGTGGAGAAGATCCGGAAACCGCAGCAAGACGAGAGCTCCGTGAAGAAACAGGGCTTGCCGCGGATGTGCTTCAGCCTATATTTACGGACATCTCGCAGGATTCAATATATATGGGCTATTTGTGCTTTATCAGCGCGAAAAAAGACTCCGTTGTATTGCAGCCGGGAGAAACTGTTGAATATCTTTGGGCGGATAAAGAAGAATTTATAAAAATATATAATTCGAAAGAGTACGTTCCGCCGCTGCGCAATCGTCTGCGTGAAACGGTTGGAAGGCTGTTCGGAGAAAATGCGGCAGAATAAAATGTTTAAAGGTCGGGAAATGATTCAATATTAAACATGCCGAGTCCCTGTGAGTTTTTTGAACCGAGACCTGCGTCATAAAGAAAGTTGATAAGCTTGCCGTTGCCGCGCAAAACATAGCTGCCGCCGTATGAAACGATGGTGGATCTTTTAAACCTTGAAACGATGCGATGATTCTGAATTAACTCCGCCGGAGGAAGGGCAGGTTCAAAGGAAAAATCCGTCGGTGCGGGCGTGTTGAAATAGCTCTGCCATTTTCTGAGCGCATTGTTGACCACAGCAGTATAGAACAGAGATTCATCGGGGGCTATAAAGCGGCGATAACCGCTTCTCTCGGTTTCAAAAACCGTAATAGGCGACAGCATTGAGATTTTTGCACAGCAGGTATTGGGTGAATAATCTTCAATGCGGCTGTCCAGAATTTCAAGTGTGTTTTCAAACAAATTGATTTGGCTGCTCGGACACAGCACCGAACCGAGTTGATACACGAAATTCGGATCAACGCTGCGAACCTCAAAATGCACGGTATCCTTAAAGATGATTTCATGTTCGCTGTGCATGAACGGTCCCGAAAGACGGCCGAAAGTAAAAAGCTTATAATTGCGCGCGCCGCAAGAATATCCGCTGTTGTGTACATAATTTGAATAATGCGGATTGCTTGCAAGAGCATGATAGAGCATTCCCTGCAAGGCGTATCGGTGCGACAGCGGCAAACGGACATGCCGAGCGCTGAATGTCAAATGTAACTGCATAGTTGTCCCTTTCTGAGTTTTTAAAGAATAAACAAGAACGGTTCCCGATAAAATACCGCACTCGGTGATTATCCGAAAACGAAATAAACCAATGCCTGCTGTATAGTTTTAACCGGTCTTTTTGCGGAACGGCTGTTCATGAAATATATAACCCGCATTGCCGCGATCAGACAATGTAAAGCTGATTGCATTATGTCGACCGAACTGCGGTTCCGCACATCATAAGCTGTTGCATTTTTGCCCGCTGCGGGCAGCTTAAAAGTCTTATTATCTGTTTCACGCACTCATTATATCATAATAAAACGCGATTGCAACACCGTCATGTATAAAAAAACTGCCTCTTATGCTTTTTTGATTCAATGCAGTTACTGAGCGTAATAAAACAAAAAACGAGGTTGTGCAAGGTTCAAAATGAAAACGGCGGCTCGTTCGAAGTGTTGTCAGATGAAACAGAATTGCGGCATACGGAGCGGTGCTGTCGGATTAACCAAAGATATGTATCAAAAAAATGCGGCCTGAACGGGTACAAAATTTGACAAATGCGGCGCAGCGGGCTATAATAGATATGTTTACAGTGGGAAGTATACGTGATGCTTCCAATACACGCTGAACAATGGGAGAATCAATACGATGGAAACAAACCGAAAGCGTCGCCGCGGCGACCGCAAGGATGCATACCTTTTGAGAGATCTTGATGCAATGCACAAATTTATTCCGTATCTGCTTCCGAACAGGTGCGATAATGAGGCAGTGATGAGCGAGCTTATCGACCTTACCGCCGTGAATGAATACGTTGCAAAAAAGAATGCATCAAATCCCGCATTCAGGTACACTTTGTTTCATGTGCTCTGCGCTGCTATTGCAAAAACCGTAACCCTGCGCCCAAGGTTGAATTGCTTTGTTGCGGGACATCGGGTTTACGAGCGCAAGGCATTGAGTGTCTCCTTTGTTGTTAAAAAGCGTTTCGAGGATAATTCCTATGAAGCACTTGCGATTGTAGACATTGACAGGCAGGGGCAGCCGCCGGTTGATCAGATTCACGATAAAGTTGAAAAATTCGTAACTTCCGTGCGCAAGCACGACAAGACGGACGGCACGACCGACGCAATGGAAACGTTGACAAAAATGCCGCGCTTTCTTCTTCGAATCGTGGTCGGCATTCTGATGTGGCTGGATTATCACGGTTGGGTTCCGACATGGCTTACAAAGGACGACCCGTACAATTCATCCGTTTTTATAAGCAATCTCGGAAGCATCAAGATGCATGCGAGCTATCATCACCTGACGAACTGGGGCACTAATTCTTTATTTGCTATTATTGATGAAAAACATTTGCACCCGTTCTTCAACGCTGACGGAAGCTATGAAATGCGTGAGGCGCTGAGACTCGGGCTGACTGTTGATGAACGCATTGCGGACGGCGTTTATTTTGCAAAAAGTATAACGCTGCTAAAAAAACTGCTCAGCGAGCCGGAATTGCTTGATCTGCCGATTCAGACTCCTGTTGAGTTCTGAACAAACGCAAACAACAACGGAACAACGGCACAGCGGCCGGACAATGACGCAAAACAGAAAATGCGCGTATTGTCCTCCGTGTGTTGCTGCGTATTTCGATTTTTCCCAAAAATCGAAAGGAATAATATGCAAAACAATCAAATGAACCCGTTGGAACAGGGCGCACCGTGGCTTGCAAATTACGGTGACGTTCCTTTTCACCTTGAGTATCCGAATGTGAGCATTGCGGATGCGGTGTTGAAGACGGCAGAAAAGGAAAAGGATTTTCCTGCAATTTCCTTCATGGGCAAAACATTCAGCTACACCGTTCTTGTTGAAAAAATCAATCAAGCAGCTGCGGGATTTGTAGCTCTCGGCGTAAAAAAAGGTGATATGGTCACAATTTGCATGCCGAACGTTCCGCAGGCGGTGTTCTGCATGTACGCACTCAATCGAATCGGTGCGGTCGCAAGCATGATTCATCCGCTTTCGGCTGTCAGCGAAATAATTTACTACCTTAAGGAAGTAAAAAGTGACTATTTGCTGACGCTCGATCAGTTCTATTCAAAAGTTGCGGAGGTTGAAAAAACATATCCTGTCAAAAAGGTTATCATAACTTCCGCAGCAGATGAGCTCGGCGCCGTCAAGTCCGCTGCATTCAAGCTGATGAATGCAAAAAAGAACAAAGTCAGCAAGGCGGATCCTTCCGTTATCTTCTGGAAAGATTTTATCGGGAACGGAAAAAAAGTCGATCTTGCAAAATATATCGTTCATATGCCGGCGAATGAAACGGCTGTCATACTGTTTTCGGGCGGAACAACGGGTGTCACGAAGGGCATTCAGCTCAGCGGAATGAACTTTAATGCTCTCGGACTGCAAACCGCGGCTATGTGCAACAGCGTTGTGCGTCATGCAAGAATGCTGGCGGCAATGCCGATTTTCCACGGTTTCGGACTCGGCGTCTGCATACACACGATGCTTGAAGTCGGCGGAACAAGCATTCTTGTTCCTCAGTTCAATGTTAAGAAATATGCAGAGCTCATCAAAAAGGAAAAGCCCAATTATATCGCGGGTGTACCGACCCTGTTTGAAGCGATAACGCGCAATCCTTATCTTGACGGCGAGAAACTCGACTACCTGCGCGGCGTATTCTCGGGCGGTGATTCGCTTTCGGTTGAATTGAAACGCAGATTCGATGCATTCCTTGAAGCGCACGGTGCAACAGTTCATGTTCGTGAGGGCTACGGAACGACCGAATGCGTTACCGCAAGCTGTCTTACGCCTTACAATCAGGAGCGTGAGGGCAGCATCGGCCTGCCTTATCCCGACACATACTATCAGATTTGCGCTGTCGGCACAAACGATGAAGTTCCTTACGGCGAACTGGGCGAAATCTGCCTTCGCGGACCTTCCGTAATGATAGGTTATCTCAACCACAAGGAAGAGAATGCAAACACATTGCGCACGCATTCGGACGGCCATGTGTGGCTGCATACGGGCGACCTCGGCAGCATGGATAAGGACGGATTCATCTATTTCAAACAGCGCATTAAGCGAATGATTGTTACGAGCGGATACAACGTTTATCCGTCCCAGCTTGAAAACATCATAGACGGACACGATGCCGTTCAGATGAGCTGCGTCATTGGCGTAAAAGATCCGTACAAGATGGAAAAAGTGCTTGCATACGTTGTCCTGAGGGACGGGTTCGAGCCTTCTGAGGAGCTGCGGCAGGATATTCTGAACTATTGCAAAAAGCATATTGCAAAATACGCAATGCCGTATACTATCGAATTCCGTTCGGAATTGCCGAAGACTCTTGTCGGCAAGATTGCATACACGGTGCTTGAAAAGGAAGCCAATGCGGATCTTGCAAAGGAACTCGTAAGTTGATTTGAATAACAAGCGGCTCTGCTGCGGGCGGGTTCGGAATTGAACCTGCCCGAGGCAGAGTTTTTTGAAAACCGAGAGCGTCCACGTTCCGAGGATACGGGCATTGCGTCACAAATATGTGTAATAAACTTGCACGAAATTGACTCTGCCGCGGATTTTTTGTTGAAAATGTGGATTCTTTTCGTTATTTTGCAAAAGACTGTATACAAGGACATGAAAGTGTGATAACATATAAACGCAAGAAAATTGTGTAATCGGCAAACGGAGTAAACCTTGATAAGTAACCTTTTGCGGAGAAAGTTCACAGATTCGGGCTTAAATCCACAAAGAGAGTATCCGGGTGTACTTGAAAAACTTCAGAACCAATCAAAGCACTCATGAAAGTGCGGCATTGCATAGGGTTTTGTTTTGCAGAGTCAATACCAAACGAAAAATCGAAAGGAAACGTGAAACATGATTTGTCCAAATTGCGGTAAAGAGGCGGCTGACGGGGCATTATTCTGCACAGGGTGCGGCGGAAGACTCGATAATCTGCCTAAACAGGAAAAAATGACTGCTTCTGAGAACAGTAATAATGATGACTCATCCGTAATGGATGCGGTTTTCACATCGGATGCAGCGGACGGAACGCATGAAACAAATTCAGGGAATACCGTTGCAGAAAACAGTGACGTCGCCGGCGCAGACGAAAACAGCGGCGAACGAATGAGCGCGGCAAACGATAATAATCTCAAAGCGCAGCCCGCAAACAGAATTTCGACAGAAAAGAATAAAAATGCTGCACCTTGCGAGTCTGCAGCAGCGGTTCAGCCGCCGGTGAAACCGTTAAGTACATGGAGCTTTATTTGGCGCAAGCTCCTGTTCATGATTCCGATTGTGAATATAGTTGTGCTGTTCGTTTTTGCATTTGCGGAGGGCATCAACAAAAACAGTCGTTCGTACGCGCGTGCCGCGCTTATCGGTCTGCTTACAGCGGCGGTGCTTTTTGCAGCTGCGGCAGTGCTGTGTTACCTTTACACAGATGAAATTATCGGATGGGTTCGCTCTTTGGTGGAGAAACTCATGAGCATGGCAGCGTGACGGAAACAGTTCCGAACGGAAAATCAAACCGTTCTGTGCGAAATCGGTCCCAAGCTGCATTGTTCAAAAATTGATGGCGTCGGTTTTTTCTTGACAAACGAAAAAAAACGGCTATAATTATACTTGCATCAGGTGAACGGCAGTGCATTCCGTTAACCGAGAGTATGCTTGGATGACAGCCGCAGTTCGAATTGCTGAAGTACGGAAGTCATGTGCAAATCATGTTAATAATGCTACCGGCTTTGAAGCGGATATACAAACACTCCGAGGCATAAGAGAACCGTCGGTATGGTGCGAGACGGTGCAAGGGGTTTGTTGCTCACCGCAGAGCTTTTGCCGCGAGGCAGGGGAGACATGTTTCAATATTAAAAGCTCTCCTGCATTAGCTGCAAACGCAAGCCCGCGTTAAGGGCATTGAGCGGTTTTGCTGCGCATATTCAGTGTGCGGCAAAGCAACCGGAGTGGTACCGCGTGGGCAGATTATCGTGTGTTTCCCTCGTCTTCGGATCGGCAGTCAATGCCGCATTCGAGCGGGGGTTTTTTTATGAATTGAGTTCGAAACAACACCAAGAAGGAGAATAAAAATCTATGAGTGAACGTTATGAACATTTGCCAATCGAAAGAAAATGGCAAAAAATATGGGATGATACGCATTGCTTTGAAGCAAAAGACGACTTTACAAAGCCGAAATATTATGCTCTAATTGAATTTCCGTTTCCCAGCGGAGCAGGGCTGCATGTCGGTCATCCGCGCAGCAACACAGCGTTGGATATTATTTCAAGAAAACGCCGCATGGAAGGCTACAATGTCCTTTTCCCGATCGGTTATGACAGCTTCGGTCTGCCGACGGAGAATTATGCAATAAAAACCGGCGAACACCCCGCAAAGGTAACTGAGCGCAATATGCGCGTTTTTCACAATCAGCTGAAAATGCTTGGATTTTCGTTTGATTACTCGCGTGAAATCTATACGTCCGATCCTGCATACTATCGTTGGACGCAGTGGATTTTCCTGAAACTTTTCGAAAAGGGCCTTGCATATAAAGCGGAGCTTCCTATCAATTTCTGCCCTTCCTGCAAGGTTGGTCTTGCGAATGAGGAAGTCGTTGACGGCAACTGCGAACGCTGCGGTTCGCCCGTTGTGCGAAAGGTTCGTTCTCAGTGGATGCTGCGCATAACGGAATATGCAGACAGGCTGATTGACGACCTTGATACCGTTGATTTTATCGACAGAGTGAAATCATCGCAAAAAAACTGGATCGGCCGCAGCATCGGTGCGGAAGTAACTTTCAAAATTGAAGGGTATCCCGAAGGACTGCGCATATTCACCACTCGCCCGGATACGCTGTTCGGTGCAACATATATGGTAGTTGCACCCGAGCATCCGATCGTGAACGCAATGGCTGATAAGATTACAAATATGGAGGCCGTTAACGCTTATCGTGAACAGGCGGCGCACAAGAGCGATTTCGAGCGCAGCGAGCTTGCAAAGGAAAAAACAGGCGTGCCGCTTGAAGGCATCACTGCAATTAACCCTGCAACGGGCAATCCGATTCCAGTATGGATTTCGGATTATGTCCTCATGGGTTACGGAACGGGCGCAATTATGGCTGTTCCCGCACACGACACGAGGGATTATGCCTTTGCAAAGAAGATGGGACTGCCGATAGTTGAAGTTGTGTCGGGCGGAAACATTGAAAATGAGGCATTTACGGACTGCGAAAACGGTATCTTAGTAAATTCCGGCTTCCTGAACGGAATGCAGGTTGCGGACGCAAAGAACGCAATGATTCATTGGCTTGAAGAAGAGGGCATCGGAAAGAAAAAGACGAATTTCAAGCTCCGCGATTGGCTGTTCAGCCGTCAGCGTTACTGGGGAGAACCGATACCCCTGGTTCACTGCGATCATTGCGGTTGGGTTCCCGTGCCGGAGGATGAACTTCCGCTCAAATTGCCCGAACTTGATGACTTCCGTCCGGCTGAAGACGGTTCATCCGCGCTTGCAAGGGCGACAGAGTGGATCCATACCACCTGCCCGAAATGCGGTGCACCTGCTGAACGCGAGATAGACACAATGCCCAATTGGGCGGGTTCAAGTTGGTATTATATACGTTATTGCGATCCGCATAACGATACCGCGATCGCGGATAAAGCAAAGCTCGATTACTGGCTGCCCGTGGATTGGTACAACGGCGGAATGGAGCATACAACGCTGCATCTGCTGTACTCAAGATTCTGGCATAAATTCCTGTATGATATCGGCGTTGTAAGCTGCCCGGAACCTTATATGAAGCGCACCAGCCACGGAATGATTCTTGCCGAGGACGGAAGAAAAATGAGCAAATCTTTCGGCAATGTTATCAATCCCGATGACCTTGTGAATGAATACGGTGCAGATACCGTGCGCATGTATGAGATGTTCATAGGCGCATTTGACCAAACGATTCCGTGGAGCACGGCGGGTGTTAAGGGCTGCCGCAGATTCCTTGAGCGTGTGTGGCGTTTACAGGATATGCTCACGGAAGGCGAGGGCATTCGCAGAGAGCTTGCTCCGGCAGTCCACGGCTGCATCAAAAAAGTAAGTGAAGATTACGAACGTATGAAGTTCAACACCGCAATTGCGGCGATGATGAGCCTTGTAAACGATATTTACGCAAAGGGCGATGTCACTCGTGATGAGCTGCACACACTGCTTGTGTTGATGAATCCCGTTGCGCCGCATATCACGGAGGAAATGAACAGCGTCATCGGATTCGACAAGCCGATTTATGAAACTGAGTGGCCGAAGTTCGATGAGGCAGCTCTCGTAAAGGATGAAATGGAAATTGCTGTTCAGATCAACGGCAAGGTTCGTGCAAAGATGAGCATACCTGTCGGCATGGAAACGGAAGCTTTGCGCAAACTTGTGCTTGAAAATGAAGAAGTTCTGCCGTGGGTCGAGGGCAAGAATATTGTGAAATTCATTGCCGTTCGCAACATCGTGAACATCGTTGTAAAATAATTAATCAGGAGGCAGCGTACATGAACGAAAATGCTGAAAACACCTGCGCAACGGCTGCATCGCGCGAAGCAATGGAAAAAGTTTGCCGGTTTTTGAAGGATACAGGGACATACTACCTTGCAACAGCGGACGGCGAGCAGCCGAGAGTACGTCCGTTCGGCACGATTCATATCTTTGACGGCAAACTGTATATTCAAACGGGAAGAGCGAAGGATGTTTCAAAACAGCTTGCAGCGAATCCCAAGTTTGAACTTTGTGCGTTTAAAGCAGAAACGGGTGAATGGCTTAGGCTGAGCGGGGAACTTGTTGAAGATAACAGGGTTGAAGCACGCAGGTCAATGCTGGATGCTTATCCGTCGCTTTGTGCAATGTACGATGAAAACGACGGAAACACACAGGCTCTTTACATCAAAAATGCAAAGGCAGTGTTCAGCTCGTTCACAAATGAACCGTTGGAAGTCGAATTCTGATTTGAAACATATTGCGATGAAATTGTTTCACAAGGCTGAAAACTGTTGATTGATTAAAAGCCCGCCGCACGGAATAACATTGACTGCGGTGGGCTTTTGCATAATTGTTTGAATCTGAAAGAAACATACGGTTTTAACCTTAAAATCAAACAGCGATAATTCAGCTTTCGGGGATATATTCAAGCCCGGTCCAAAGCTTAAAAGCCAGTTTCCCCTGATGAAAGAGCATTCGCTCTCCGCCGAAGGCGGTCAAGCCTAAGTGTACGGCATCCTGCACGAGCTTTGTGCCGTTTGTTCGATAGACCATGTCTGCAATAATGCAAGAGGGCTTAAGACAATTCAAAAATGAGGTCTCTTCATAATCGGAACAGTGGCTGTTCATGCTATGCATACCGATAGGAGTTGCGTTAATCAGAATGTCGGCAGAAGAAAGAAGACGGGATTCTGTTTCGGCATGTTTAATTGCGGAAAGCATGTCAATCCTGTTCTTCTTATCACGGGTAACGAATCTGATTTCGGCTCCGGCACGAAGAAGCGCAGCGGCTGCGCCGTTTGCCGCGCCGCCGTGTCCGAGAATGACAACTTGCGCACCGCTCAGCCCAGCTCCGGTTTCCCTGAGCGCGTTTATCAAACCGTCGCCGTCGGTGTTGTGTCCGACTAAGGTGCTTCCGTTATTGCTTATTGTAACGATGTTTACCGAGCCGCATTCGGCGGCAGTTTCATCAATCCCGTCAAGCAGCGGGATAATTGCCTTTTTATGCGGCATTGTAACGGCAAATCCGCTCAGTGAACGCTCAGACACGATTGAGCGTATGCGGCATAATTCCGATTCTGCTACGCGGATTTTCAAAAAAACGGCATTGATGCCGAATTGTTCGAACATGGGCGCGTATATTTCCGGGGAACGACTGTGTTCAATCGGATCTCCTATGACGGCATAGACCGCCGTACCGTGCTCGACAGCTTCCGGCAGAGCTCGGCATGTATTCGGGTGCAGCTTGTTCAAGTCCTTTTTCATGCTTTTGATTATACCATAACGCAGCGAATTGTGCTATAATGTTGCTAACAATACGAAAGGCACAAAAAAATGAAACTTGTTGTTATTAACGGTCCAAACCTGAATTTGACAGGGATGCGCTCTCCGAATGTATACGGAACGGATACACTTGAGACGATTACGGAAGAATTGAATGGCTATGTCATATCCTGCGGTTCGGAACTTGCAGCGTTCCAATCCAATCACGAGGGTGATATCATCGATGCAATACATGCCGCAATGAACGAGTTTGACGGAATCATAATCAATCCGGGAGCATACACGCATTATTCCTATGCAATCCGCGACGCAATAGAGGCGGTCGGACTGCCGACTGTGGAGGTTCATTTGAGCGATATTCATGCCCGTGAGCCTTTTCGTGCCGTCAGCGTTATTGAACCTGTCTGCATTGCGCAGATATGCGGAATGGGAAAGCAGGGCTATATCGAAGCGGCAAAACTTCTGCTTTCAAGGGCAATGAACTGAAATCTGGGCCTGAACAGCACAAATACCAATTTGTATTCACCGTTTTTGGAATATAAAAAAGAAAGGCAACGACTTGCGGCTGCCCTTCTTTTTTGTGTTAAATGTACGCAAATCAAATTCGACAAATCAGGCCCAGTCGGCGGGGACAAACAGACGCGTGTAGTCGCGCACGGCGTATCTGTCGGTCATGCAGGCGATATAATCCGCTGCAATGCGGTCGGGGCCGTCCTCATCAATATACTTTGTGAACTCCGGCGGCAGCTCGCTGACATGTTTGAGATAATGATAATACAGCCGTTCGATAACACCTTCCGCCTTGCCTTCCTCGGCTTTTGCGGCGGAATCATAATACAGGTTATCAAAAAGAAATTGGCGGAGCTTCTCAAATTCGGAGCTGATTTCGCCGCTCATTTCAACATGATTCTTGCCGCTGCTTGTTTGAAGAATGTCAAGAACGAGGGTGTTTATCCGTTCGCCGTGGGTTGCGCCTATGGCTTCAATACAGCTTTTGGGAAGAATATCGTTTGACAGGAGTCCTGCGCGAACGGCATCGTCTATATCGTGATTAACATAGGCAATTCTGTCGGCAAGGCTCACAACAACACCTTCAAGCGTTGAAGGATGCCCGCTCTTTTTATGATTCAGAATCCCGTCGCGAACTTCAAAAGTCAAGTTGAGTCCTTTGCCGTTTTCAAGCTTTTCAACGATGCGAAGACTTTGCTTATTGTGTTCAAAGCCGCCGGGAACGATTCTGTTCAAGACGCTTTCGCCGGAATGGCCGAAAGGCGTATGCCCGAGGTCGTGCCCCATGGCTATGGCTTCGGTCAAATCCTCATTGAGCAGAAGTCCGCGGGCAATCGTTCGGGCGATTTGAGCAACCTCCAATGTGTGCGTAAGCCGCGTTCTGTAATGGTCACCGACGGGTGAAAGGAACACCTGTGTTTTATGCTTAAGGCGGCGGAAACTCTTGCAATGAATTATCCTGTCGCGATCACGTACAAATTCGGTGCGAACAGGGCAGGGGTCAATGGGATATTCCCGACCGCGTGTTTCTGCACTCAAGGCTGCATAGGGCGAAAGCGTTTGACGTTCTCGCTCTTCAATTATACGTCTGTAGTCCGGCATTGCTTCCTCCTAACCGAAAAACTAACCTGTTAAGTGTGTATGCAATTCGAATCAGATAACACGGAAAATACGCCTGAACAGATCCTTTTTAGGAAGGAATTCAAGGTCACTGTTGCTGAACGGACGAAGCAGGATCATAAGTCCTCCGTATACTGCCACGCCGACGCAGAGCGAGGCGAGCGTTGCAAGCGTCGGATGTCCGAGCTTTGAACCGAGAGTGTACACAGCGAAGACGGCGAAGCCCATGACAATGCTTGAAAACAGAGGTTTTGCGAATGTATCCGTATAGCTTATGTTCATTCGTGTTTTTCGGATTACGTAAACAGTATCGGCAATTCCTGCAACCGCATAGCAGAGCACGGTTGACAATGCAGCCCCGAGAATGCCCATGCTTGTGAATTGCATAAGAATCACCATGCTGACCACTTTAACAATGCCGCCGAGAGCAAGGAAATAGACCGGAACGCGCGGCTTGCCGAGACCCTGTATTATGCCGGTGAGCGTTTGAACAAGTGAAAGGAAAAGAACCCCGACGGCAGCGATATACATAACCTGCTGAGCCTGGATGAACCTGTCCTGATTGTTGCGGACAGCCGAATAAAGCAGGGACATTATCGGACCGCCGAGAATGAACAGTCCTGCTGCGCACGGTGCACCGATAAACATGGCAAGCTTGATGCCCGTTCTGCTTGCGGCGTTAACAATGCGCTTTTCCTTGCGCGTAACGGCCTGGGAGATTGCGGGAACGAGGCTCATTGAAAGCGAAAGTGTCAGCACGGCCGGCATGTTGATAAGCGGAGTGACGTAGCTGCGGAGAACAGTGTATGCAACACGCGCATTTTCGTTTGCGATTTCTTCCGCAATACCCATTGCAATATCGTGCTTTTCAAGGAAATTGATAATGAACACGGAGTCTGCAATTCCCGTAACAGGCATTATTGATGCGCCAATGGTTATCGGAATTGCAATTGCAAGCAAACGCTTGATGATTGAGCCGCGAAGCCCGCTTTTTGCGCCTTTTGTTGAAACGCAGACGGGAAGAGAGCGATTGCGAATGCGAGCATCATAATAAAACTTGATGACAGCAAGCGCAACAAGCTCTGAAACGCTGACGCCTATCAATGCTCCCATTGCCGCCAACTCAGGGGCATCGGGGCGTGTTTTGACGAATAAAAACGCAAGGCCGAACCCGAATATGAGTTTGATGAGCTGCTCAACGATCTGGCTGATTGCTGTTCCGGTCATGCACTGCATTCCCTGCAGATACCCTCGGTAGGCACACATGACGGACACAAAGAGCAGTGCAGGCGACAATGCCATAAGGGAATACCTTGCCGGTGCTGCACCGGAAAGGTTTGCGATCGGTGATGAAAGAACAAACAGAAGAACGGCAGTGACAATTCCGATTACAAAAAGCAAGCGCAAAGCTGCACGGAATACACGTTTTGCTCCGACGATATCGCCCAGTGCTATTCGTTCGGAAACAAGCTTAGAAATTGCTGTCGGAAGTCCCGCAGAGGATATGACGAGCAGCCAGGAATAATAAGGGTAAGCAACCTCGTAATACGCCATGCCGCTTTCGCCGACAATGTTTGCAAGCGGAATTCTGTACACCGCCCCAATGATTTTGACCAAAAGCCCCGCAATGCCGAGAATTGCAGCTCCCTGCACGAAACCGGCATTTACTGTGGATTTAGTTTGTTTTTTCATGTTAAAAATCCTTTAACCAGCATCAACCGTCCTAAAGGCGGCTGTTGATAAAAATATTATAGCACAAAGCGGCGCAATATGCCAATATTCCGCAGCAACGACCACAAAATGTTTTCACAGGCTTTATAAACATCAGCGATGCTTCTTCCCGCCTGAACGCTTATCGGATGTTTTGCCCATATTTTTGCCTTGAACTCCGCTGTTCTGCCCGACGCTGCGGCTCTGTTCAGGGAAACCGAAACGGGTATGCTGCCGCGCATCTTTTCGTTTGATTGCCGAATGTTCCGTCGCTCCATACTGCGAACGGTGATTGCTTTTTGTCGCAGAGGAAGAGCCTCCGCTGTGTGCCGGGCTTTGATGCACATCCGGCACGAGACAGTTCCTGCCGCTGCCGATGAGATCATCCCTGTCTGCAAGCCTGAGAGCTTTTCGGACGAGAGGCCGATTCTTTGGAATGAAGAACTGCATGAGGGCGCGCTGCATTGCTTTTTCCTCGGGCGAAACGGGAACATAAACCGGCTTCATAGTTCGCGGGTCAAGTCCCGTATAGAACATGCAGGTGGAAAGAGTGCCGGGAGTGGGATAAAAATCCTGAACCTGCTCCGGACGCTGCCCGCTCGCCTTCAGGTATTCTGCAAGTGCGATTGCAGAGTTCAAAGTGCTGCCCGGATGGCTTGACATGAAGTACGGAACAATGTATTGGTTCATTCCGAGAGCATCATTAAGCTGCTTATATCTTCGAACAAAGCGTTGGTACAGTTCACCGCCGGGCTTGCCCATCATCTCAAGCACGTGATCATCGATATGCTCGGGCGCAACCTTAAGTTGTCCGCTTATATGATATTTAATAAGCTCCTTAAAAAATGTTTCATCTTTATCGTACATCAGGTAATCGTAACGAATACCTGAACGGATGAACACACGCTTCACACCGTCCAGTCTGCGGAGCTTGCGCAGAAGTTCAACGTAATCCGTATGGTTGACTTCAACGTTTTTGCAAGGTGAATATCCCAAACAGGTTCGGTCTTTACATACACCCTTCGTAAGCTGTTTTTTACATGCAGGCTGACGAAAATTCGCCGTGGGCCCTCCGACATCGTGAATATAGCCCTTGAATTCGGGCATTTTGGTCATAAGCTTGGCTTCGGCAATCAGCGATTCGTGGCTTCGGGATTGAATGACGCGTCCCTGGTGGAAAGTAAGCGCACAAAACGCACATTGGCCGTAGCAGCCGCGGCAGCTGACAAGGGAAAAGCGAACCTCATCCAAAGCGGGAATATGCTCGGTGTAGGAAGGATGGGGAAGGCGTGTATAAGGAAGATCGTAAACAGCATCCAACTCGTTGCGTGAAAGCGGCATGGCGGGTGAGTTCACAACAACAAATCCGCTCCCGTGCGGCTGAACAAGCGTTGCGCCGCTTATCGCATCCTGTTCACGGTATTGCGTCATAAACGCAGCACAGTAAGCTTTTTTGTCGTTTGATACTTTTTCAAAGCTGTCAATAAGCGTGTACTCATACACGCGCGAGAGGTTATCCGCCCAATATGCAGTTCCTTTAACATAGGTAATATCCCGTGCAGCAATGCCGCCGTCCAAAGCCTCCGCAATGTCGATAATCTGGCGTTCACCCATGCCGTAAATCAACAAATCCGCACCTGAGGATACAAGAACGGAAGGTAAAACACGGTTGTCCCAATAATCGTAATGAGCAAAGCGGCGGAGGCTCGCTTCAATGCCGCCGATAACGATAGGAATATCTCTGTAGATATTACGGATACATTTACAGTAAACATTAACGGCACGATCGGGTCGCTTCCCGCGCTTGCCGCCGGGCGTGTAGGCGTCTTCGCTTCGCGGTTTCTTTGCACTCGTGTAATGATTCACCATGGAATCCATGTTTCCGGAATTCACAAGAAAGCCAAGCCTGGGTTTGCCGAAAACTTTGAACGATTCAGCACTTTTCCAATTGGGCTGAGCAATTATTCCGACAGAATAACCGTGTGAAAGGAGAACTCTTCCGATTATCGCTGTTCCGAACGACGGATGATCAATGTAAGCATCCCCCGCAACAAGAACAAAGTCGGGAACATCCTTTCCGACCTGCTCAAAAAGCTCCGCTTTGGACATCGGAAGCGGCTGTTTTTTATCACATTCGCTTCTTTCGGAAAATCCGTCATAGGAGTTGTCCGAATTATAAATTTTATATGAGCTGCCAAAACTTTTGTCGGCATATGCAGCATCGGCGCGGTTCTCATTGCGCTTCTGATTGCTGCTTCGTTTTCCGCGAGGAATGTTTCGGTTGATACCGGCAACGGTTTTTTTCTCCGTTTTTTGATCTATCGGCTGCATTTTTGCTCCTTTTATCCCATTGCGCTCTTAGCTTGCGGATAAAACCCGCTCTACGGCGGTGGGTTTGTGAACATATTATAAAGGAAACGCGAATAAAGCGCAAGAAGAACGCACCAAAGCTCCGAACGGTTATGATTTACCCTGCCCGACGGCATACAGTGCGGGATGCATGGGGTACTCGGTCTTATCGATCGGAACCCTGCGAATTATTTCACCATTCAGAGAGTAAACACGATAGCTTTGATATGTGCTGCCTGCAATGGCCTTTCTTTTCAGAACACATTCGCCGGGTTCAAGTGCTGAATCAAGAACGAACTGAGGTTCGGAAGGAGGAGTTGAAGATATAAGTTCCGAAACGGTGTCCACTCTGTCGAAATCCGACGGGAAAGGACAGCCGTATATTTCACAGCACAAAGTTTTTTGCGATTCATCAACCCACATAAAAACGTAAATATCGGAATCGGTGTTGTTACGGAAAACAAAGTCCTTGTCTTTGCCGCTCAGTGCTGCATCCAACCCGCCGCCGATATAACGCACCTTGCGCGTGTGCCCGCTTCTTGCAATGATTTCAAGATCGCTGCGCAGAACTGCATTGTACAGCGTTGTGCTGATTTGGCAGATTCCGCCGCCGTACTCCTGTCGTGTTTCAGCCCCTCCGTTTGCAAATGCGGTTGCGGGCAGCCAACCGTTTTCCCTGCTTCGCACTCCGAGAGAATCGTTGCACGAGAAGGTTTGCCCGGCAGGAACAATGCTTCCGTCAATAAGAAGTGCGCCCTTTGCGATATTATGAACGCGATTCTCGGAACATAAGGAACCGGCGGCAAAAGATGTTGAAAAGCTTGCCCGCAGCTCCGGCATTTCGGGTATTTTATCGGTGCATAAAACCGTATGCAGAGGCAGCGAGAAACGGGTTTCACCGCTGCATATTTGTTTGACGGCGGCATCACGGTCGATTTGACAGCCGTTGACGGGTGCCGTAAGGCAGAAACGTGCATTCTTTTTCAACACGGGCAGCTCAGAACAGCCTGCGGCGGAGTGAGTCAGGATTTGTGCGGGAACCGGTGTTTTCTCTGCAATTTTTGCGACCGAATCAATACTGTTTCGGAGCTTTATGTCATCAACGGGCTTGATTGCAGTCGTATACTGTCCCGCCCCGCACTCAAGTGCTTTTGACATAACGGCCTCCAAATCGTCTTTCAACGTCAGATCCGTTCCGTTGATGATACAGATTGAACTGTCGTTTTGCTGAAATTCAATTTCTATGTGATATTCGGATTTTGCTCGTTCGAGCTTGGGAGAGAGCAGGGTGCGCACGGCGTCTTTTGTCATGTTCGAAACGTCGACAGAATTAATATATGTTCCGCTTGAGAATAACGCCGTCTCGAAAGTCGGATCATCGCCGGGAATAATCGTATCTGCATTTGCTCCCTGCTTGATGTCATCGGAATTTTGACCGCTGCAGCAGGAAAAAACAAGCAGGAATAAGAGCGCCGCCGTGCTGAGCAAAATTGCGGCACAGGCCTTTATTGCGGGGAAACGTTCATCCATGAAAAATTATTGCCTCCGAAAGTACACATTTTTGTTATTAGGTTGTTCCATTTCGACTCAAAATATGATATAATTGAGTGATGAAGGAACAAAACGAGATTTCAACGGTATATATGCTCGATGCGCTGGATGAAGCACGCACTGCCGCAGCGGTGGGGGAAGTTCCTGTAGGTGCATGCGTTGTTTGCGGCGGAGAAATCATATCCCGCGCACACAACCTTGTTGAAACACGCAGCGATGCATCCGCGCATGCAGAATTGCTTGCGCTCAGCGCAGCAGCAAAAAAACTTGGCACTCGCCGCCTGAACGACTGCATACTTTACGTTACGCTTGAACCCTGCGCAATGTGCATGGGTGCGATAATGAATTTTCGCATTGCGGCGGTTGTCTTCGGTGCGTTTGACCCCGAGGCCGGATGCTGTGTTTCAAGGTGCGAACTGTCGTGCGGGATGACGAATATCAATATTCCGTACGTTGGGGGCATTCGAGAAGAAGAGTGCCGAAATTTACTGACAGCTTTTTTCAGGAATAAGCGTTAAAAATCGAATGCTTCCGAATCGGGAACAGGATGAACGGCATTGTGTCCGCCGACGAAAACTGATTTGTTTTGGCGGAAAACCATCGCTGCATTATCAATGAAACAAATGCGGAACATCCGCGTTTGAATAAAAAACGGAGGAAATCCATGAAGAAAACCTTGACAAAGCTTGTCGCGATGCTTATGGTCGCGGCAATGGCGTTTTCTTTCGTCGGCTTCATGCCGAGGGAGGCAAACGCAGCTCCGGTGAGCATACTTGAAAATGACTCGCCGGCACGCAAGCGCAGCAGCGAACCTGCCGCCGAACCCGATGAGATCGTTCCGATCATCGTAAAGCTGAAGGATGCACCGGTTCTTGCAAAGACCGATGTATCGAATGAGCGTTCCGCAGAAATGTCAAAAGCGCTTGCTTCAAAGCAGGACAAGCTTTTTGCGGCAATCAACAAGAAGCTCGTTAAGGGAGGAAATCTCGAAATTTCCTATCACTACACGCTTCTGTTCAACGGTTTTTCGTTCCGCGGAGAGTATCGTCTCATTGAAGAGATTAAAAAGCTCAACGGCGTTGAGGATTGTTATCGCGCAGCCGAATATGAGCTTCCCGAGGACGCAAAGCCCGACGGAAACCCCACAAAGCTCAGCACTTCCGTGGGGTTCATAAACGCGGATGACATGTGGGCCTTGGGCTACACCGGACAGGGACAGACGATTGCGGTTATTGACACCGGAATCAAAGTTAATCACACGAATTTTGCAACCGCACCGCAGGATCCGCATTTCGATGCGGCAGGAATTCAAAGCGTGCTCAACCGCTACGATCTCTGCGCGGAGGAACGCTATAACGGCACTCTGACCGGCGCAACGCTGTACCACAGCGCAAAGCTTCCGTTCACATTTAACTATTATGCCGGCAATACGGATGTAAGTCATGCAAATGCAGGCAGTGATCACGGCACGCATGTAAGTTCAATTGCTGCCGGCTGCGACAGTTCGTCACGCGGTGTTGCATATAATGCACAGATCATATCCATGCAGGTTTTCCAGAACGGCGGCGCGGCATGGTCCGAGATCCTTGCGGCACTTGAAGACTGCGCTTGGCTTGAAGTTGATGCACTCAATATGAGTCTCGGCTCGGACAACGGCTTCACTCAGGGTGAGGCAGATATGGAAGAAGTCTTTGCTCTTCTTACCGCACACGGCGTGAATTGCGCAGTTGCGGCGGGCAACAGCGGTACTGCGGGTTCGGGCAATAATTACGGCAGCAAACAGCCCACATTCAACATGGACAACGGCGTTGTTGCAAGCCCCAGCACCCTCGGCGGTTCTCTTTCAGTTGCGGCAAGCAGCAACAGCTCTTCGGCGACTCCCACAAGCTACAGCTCTTGGGGCACAACGGCCGACCTCAGCATCAAACCTGAAATCATGGCTCCCGGCGACAACATTCGTGCGGCAACGGATTCTCAGTACTCCTACAGCAACTACGGAACAAAGAGCGGCACGAGCATGGCCTCTCCGCATATTGCGGGCAGCATGGTTCTTGTCAATCAGTACGTCAACACAGCGTTCCCGTCCCTTTCCGAACAGGCACGCATGGAGATGGTAAACACCCTGCTTATGAGCACTGCTGTTCCCAGCAAGTCCGGAAACACTCCGTATTCTCCCCGTTGGCAGGGCGCAGGCCAAGCGAACCTCACTGCTGCAATCAACACAAAGGCTTATATTGAGGTTGAAGGCAGTCTCCGTCCGAAAATCGAACTCGGTGATGACGACAATCGTACCGGTATTTTCAATTTCAGCTTTGATATTGTAAACTTCGGCAGCACTGCAAAGACCTATACTCCCACAGTTTATGTTCTGACTGAAAACACCGGCACGGTATCCATCGGAGGGCAGTCATATTACACTATGGCGGGCTCTGCTTCGAACATCACTAACAACGTGAATGTTACTGTTCCTCAGTCCGTAACCGTTCCCGCGAACGGCAGAACAACAGTGAACGTTACCGTTAATGTAAGCGGTTATGCCGCAACGCTGAACGAAAAGTTCCCCAACGGTGCATATATAGAGGGCTTTGTTACTCTTGCAGGCGATGTGAACCTTTCGGTTCCCTATCTCGGATTCTACGGCGATTGGGAAAAGGCAAGCGTTCTTGACAGAGATTTCTATTATGACGAATATCTCGGAAACGGCGATCCTATTCCCGCTGAATGGGGCATCAACACCGCCGGTTCTTCCATCGGCGGCGAAAACTATATCGCATTCGGTGAAAATCCTTTTACCGACACTGAAAACTTCCTGTTTGACCGCGCAAGCATAAGCCCCAACGGCGACGGCAAGATGGATGCGGTTGACACGGCATACAACTATCTGCTCCGCAACTGCGAATACTTTGAGTATTCAATCGTGAACGCACAGACAAACGAAGAGTATTACAACCTTCAGGTGCCGTGGGCACGCAAGTGCAGTGAGAAGAGCTGGTATACTGATATCGAACCTCTCGGAACGTACGAAGAAGAGCTTCCCGACTGGGACGGCAGCAACCTGCCCAACGGAACAACCGTAAAACTCAGGATGACAGCTTACATGCATTCCTATGATGAATTCAACCCTTCCGCAAATGAATGCGCTTATTGGGAAATCCCGATAACCGTTGATACACAGGAACCCGAAGTTGTTTACTGGAACATGCAGAACGGTCAGCTTATGCTGTACGTAAGCGATAATCATTACGTATCCTATGTCGGCATCTATTCAGACAGTGCCTGCACAAACCTTATCACCTCTGCTGCCGTTGAAGAAACGACCCGCGGAGCACTCACCATGCTTGAGTTTGACGTCGGCAATCGCACAACGGTTTATGCAAAGGTGGGCGACTATGCATACAACATCAGCACTGCACAGATTACCGAAGGTGAAGGCGGTTCTCTTGAACCTGTCGAGCTTCAGGGAATAAGCTTTGCGGAACAGGAAATTGAAACTTATCAGGGTTTCGGCGCTGCACTGAATATCGTTCGTGAACCTGCAAACGCAAATAACTATGAAGTTGTTTGGACAAGCGCGAACGAAAACATTGCAACCGTCCGCGGCGGCATGACAAAAGCAACCGTAACCGGCGTTGCAGAAGGTACAACAACCGTTACCGCAACTGCGACTGATAAGGACACGGGTGCGTCATTTACCGCAACGATTTCCGTAACCGTCAACTATTACCCGAGCCTTAACGATGCACTTAACGTGCAGGGCGGCAATCTGAACTTTGTCTCGACCGGAACGTATGCATGGCAGATTGATATGACGACTTTCAGTGCACGTCTTGCCGGCGCAAGCACCAACAGCGGCGCAGGCAACAGTCAGTCCGCTGTCACAATGGACACGATTCACCTTTCCGCCGGTGATAAGCTCACTTTTGCATGGGCAGTCAGCAGCGAGGCGAATTATGATAAGCTCAAGTTCTATGTAAACGGCAACGTCGTTGAAAACATCTCCGGCGAAACCACAATATGGAACCGTTATGAGTACACTGCTCCTTCCGACGGCAACTACATATTCAAATGGTCCTACGAAAAGGACGGTTCCGTCAATAAGGGACAGGACAAAGGCTGGGTTGACGATATCTCCATTACGTACGTAAACCCGCCGTACACTCTCGGCGATGTTGACAACGACGGCAGAATAACCATTTCCGATGCGCTCATGACAATGCGTTATGCAATGGGAACGGCTGCGCTGACCGATACTCAGATCCTTGCGGCGGACTTTGACGGTAACGGCACGGTTTCAATCACCGATGCGACCATGATTCTTCGCGCAGCAATGATTGCCGATTGATTCGGACAAAATGCATTAAAGGTTAGATTCTGATTCTCTGCCAAAATTAATGCATGACACGCCTGCTCCTTTTGCACAGAGCGTGCATGGGGGGCAGGCATTTCGATGCGTTTACATAAAATTTGTGAAAAAAAGAATTCACTGACGAAAAGAGACAGGACGTTAATAACATGAAAATTGCACTTGCTTCTCAACCAACGCTTGATGATTCAATAGCACTGAATGTTAATCGTATTGAAAAGGCACTTGCCTCACTCCGAAAAAAAGTTGACCTTGTTGCGTTCGGAGAAAGTTATCTTCAGGGCTTTAACAGCTTGAAATGGAATTTCGAAAGGGATAGAACAGTTGCTGTAAGCGTTGATTCACAGCCGATAAAGATGCTGCGGTACACGGCGAAGAAATACTCCGTTGCGGTTTCGTTCGGTTATTACGAACTCTGCGATGAAGCGATTTACAGCTCGTATATGTTCATCGGAAAGAATGGAGAAATCGTAAACAACTTCCGTCGCGTTTCAAAAGGATGGAAGGAGTATGATATTACCGATGAGCACTATAAGGAGGGCGATGGTTTCAAAACCTTTACATATATGGGTAAACGAATCGCCCTTGCCGTTTGCGGGGACTTATGGTACGAGGAAAACATTGAACAGATAAACAAAGAAAAATTTGATTTTTTGCTTTATCCCGTATATGTAACATACAACACGGAAATGTGGCGCACAAAACTTGTTAATGAGTATGCCGAGCAGGCAAAAAAGATTCCGCGTCCCGTTTTCCTTGTGAACAGCATATGCGATGCTGACAATACGCGCGGCGGATGTTATGCTTTCCTTAACGGCAAAACCGTGTGTGAAGTGCCGATGGGACAGGATGGCTATCTGCTGGTGCGCGTGTGACGGGGGTACTGCCATAAATGGATGATTTTCAAATTTTACGCCCGCATCATGTGTTTTGCATTCTGAATTATCGGCAAAGCGGATACAGTGATGAGTTTATTGATAATATGAACACTATAGTTCGTAAACTTAAACCTGATGCCGATATCAAAATTGTGCCGGCAAGCGATGCCGTTTGTAATGCCTGCCCAAACCGCACCGAACCGCAGAATTCGGATGACGTGTGCTGCCGATGCGCCGAAAAGGTCAAAAGATATGACTCGGCGGCAATGCGTCTGTTGAAAGTTAAACCGGGCACGGTGTTGAAATGGGGAACACTATCCGAAAAAGCTCAATGCATTATGGCTGATGCACTGCTTTTTAAAACTGTCTGCGGAGACTGTGAATGGCATGAAATCTGTCATTCGGCGCATTCGGATACTGCGATTGAGCCTAAATCGGTTTAAAACTGATTTGTGAAAAGAAAATTGAACTGAAAAACAGCCTGTTTTTATGAAAGGGACGGTCGGAGACAAATCCGGCTCGTCCTTGTTTTGTATTGAAAAGAATCAAACAGTTTAATAACGGTGCAGTGCCGAATCAAATATAAAAAGAGCACCGCACAACCTGATCTGCGGCTGTGCGGTGCGGCATGGATTCATAAGCTGAGCCCTGTCAGAGCATAAGCCTGTGCTCAACTTGAAAAATACCGAAAAGAAACCGAATTATTTACGGATGCTTGCAGCACCTGCTTCGATTGCTTCTTCATTGAGGGGGATGAGTGCAGCTTTCTTCTCGCCCAGTTTATAGAGCAGTGCATCAAGAACACTCTTGGTCTGAACAGCCTTGGTTGCTTCAAGGTACGCACCGAGCATTGCCATGTTTGCAACTTTGGGGTTGTTGAGCTTGTCTGCAATTTCGTTGCAGGGCACGTAGTAAACATCGATATCGGTGCGGGTTGCCTTTTTGTCGATGATGGAGCTGTTGATGAACAGCTTGCCGCCGGGAAGAACATTCTGCTCGAATTTGTCGAGAGAGGGGCGGTTCATCGCGATAACGCAGTCGCACTTGTTGATAACGGGGGACGCAACGGGTTCATCGGAAACAACAACGGAGCAGTTTGCGGTACCGCCGCGCATTTCAGGGCCGTAGGAGGGAAGCCAGCTGACATTTTTGCCCTCATACATGCCGGCATACGCAAGGAGCTGACCGATGAGCAAAACGCCCTGACCGCCGAAGCCTGCGAAAATATTAGTCCAAAGCATAACTTATACCTCCTTGGTGATGTCTTTCTTAACGCCGAGAGGATAATAGGGGATCATGTTCTTTTCGAGCCATTCCATAGATTCTACGGGACTCATACCCCAGTTTGTGGGGCAGTTGGACAGAACCTCTACAAGGCTGAAGCCCTTGCCTGCGAGCTGGCACTCAAAAGCGTTCTTGATAGCCTTCTTGGCGCGGACGATGTTAGCGGGGGAGTTGACGGCAACGCGCTCAATGTATGCGCTGCCTTCAATGGTTGCAAGCATTTCCGCGATGCGGATGGGGCTGCCGCAATGATCCTTATCACGGCCGTAGGGGCTGGTTGTGGTCTTTTGTCCGACAAGAGTCGTGGGAGCCATCTGACCGCCGGTCATGCCGTAAATTGCATTGTTGATGAAGATCGTGGTGATCTTTTCGCCGCGGTGTGCAGCGTGAACGATTTCAGCCGTGCCGATGGAAGCAAGGTCGCCGTCACCCTGATATGTGAAAACAACATTGTTGGGGTTGGTGCGCTTAACACCGGTTGCAGCGGCGGGCGCTCTTCCGTGTGCTGCCTCGATGGAGTCGAGATTGAAGTATTTATATCCGAATACTGCGCAGCCGACGGGAACGATTGCAATTGTGCGATCCTGAATGCCAAGCTCGTCAACAACTTCTGCAACGAGCCTGTGAACGATACCATGACCGCAGCCGGGGCAATAATGAAGCACCGCGTCGGTCAGGATAGGGGTTTTCTTAAATACGGTCTGCATAATTAAGCCTCCCTTGATTTCATGATATATTCTGCGATTTCTTCGGCTGTCGGCGTGTAGCTGCCGGGTTTGCCGTAGAACTCAACGGGCTTGGTGCCGTTTACGGTCAGCTTGACATCTTCAAGCATCTGACCTGCACTGATTTCAACAGCGATTGCTTTCTTTACGCTGTCCTGAGCCATTGCTTTCGCAAGCTGCTTCTCGGGGAAGGGCCATGCGGTGATCGGGCGGAACAGACCGACTTTAACGCCCTGCTTTGCGCAAAGACCGATTGCGGCTTTGCAAATGCGGGCAACGGTGCCGTATGCGCAAACGATAATTTCCGCACCTTCGGTGTTGTAAAGCTCAGCGCGGGATTCATTTTCACGAATGTGCTGATACCTTGCCTGAAGCCTGTCGTTCAGCTCCTGAAGCTCTTCAACTTCAATGTAGAGAGAGTTGACGATTGCACGGGGACGATTGCTTGCGGGACTCCAACCGGTTGCTGCCCAGTCCTTTGCGGGAAGCTCGCGGGTTTCCTTCTTCTCGTGGAACTCAACGGGTTCCATGATCTGACCGATGATACCGTCGGCAAGAATCATAACGGGAGTGCGGTAGATGTCTGCAAGGTCGAATGCATCCTGCATGAGATCAACGGTTTCCTGAACGGAAGCGGGAGCGAGAACGATGGGATGGTAATCGCCGTGTCCGCCGCCGCGGGTTGCCTGGAAATAGTCGCCCTGGGAGGGCTGAATGGAACCCAAGCCGGGGCCGCCGCGAACCATGTTAACAACAACACAGGGAAGCTCTGCGCCTGCAAGATAGGTCATGCCCTCCTGCTTAAGGCTGATTCCGGGGCTGGAGGAGCTTGTCATGCACCTTGCACCGGCAGCTGCTGCGCCGTAGACCATGTTGATTGCAGCAACTTCGCTCTCTGCCTGGAGGAAGCAGCCGCCCACCTGGGGAAGGCGACGCGCCATGTATTCGGGAATATCGTTCTGGGGAGTGATGGGATAACCGAAGAAGTAGTGGCAGCCTGCCTGAATAGCAGCTTCTGCAACAGCTTCGCAGCCCTTCATCAATTTCTTTGCCATGTTCTTTTCCTCCTACTCTTTTTCAATGGTGATAACTGCATCGGGGCAGGTGCGTGCGCAGCTTGCGCAGGCAACACATGCTTCGGGGTCAGTCATCATTGCGGGGTGATAACCCTTTTCGTTGAGCTTTTGTTTTGCAAGCTCAAGAAGTTTCTTGGGACATGCACGCACACAGAGGCCGCAGCCCTTGCAGCGATTCTCATCAATGGTTAGTTTGACCATAAGTGAACCTCCTTGAATTTAAAGGACGGGGTGAGCCGTCATTCGGTTATGAATACTATTATAGCACTAATGTCATGAATGACAAATACCTGAACGCAATATATATTTTATTTTGGACTTTTTTATCGAAAAAAGAGCCTCTTTTTTGTGTGTGGGTTCCAAAACAGGGGAAAAGACCCTGTTCGGCGGCTCCGAGGTGCGCTTTTGAAGCAAAGACCGCCCTGCCGAAAAAACAACAAAAGCAGCAGGGCGGTACCGACGATGAAAATGCAGGAAGGAAAATACCTGCAAAGGAACATTGCAAACGTTATCCATGCCGATAATACAGAGGCATGAACGGAAAACATGACAGAACCATGCTTAGAGCCTGTCTTGAGTCAAACCGACTTGGATGTTTGGATTAAGTCAGGCGTTGGGCGTAAGTGCGGCAAAGTCAGATCCGTAGCCTGCAACTGCCGAAAGACCATTTCCGGATGTGAGCAGCAGCGGACGAATCGTTGCAATGAAACTCTCCGGACTTAAGGGATCCTTTTCGTTGAGCCAATACTCAAATGCGCTTGCAAGCATTCGGGAAAGAAACTTTGCGGAGTTTCGGGTACATCCGGGCGAACTTGCCGCAAGTGCTGCGCATATGCTCTCAAGCGTTGCCGTGAAATAATCATAAAAAGAATTCTGTCCGCGAATGAGCAGTGCATTTCGATAGAATGCTTTGCAGCCGTACATATAACGGCTCATGTCGGAAAGCAGATCCCAATCAGAAACATAATGCTTTTGGGATGCGGGCAGGATGAACTCGGTATAGAACACGTTGTTGACAAGGTCGAACTTGTCTTTATAGTGATAATAGAAACTTTTGCGGTTTATATGGCAGAGGTCGCAAATATCGTTCACGCGAATTGAGCGGAACGACTGAGTGGACATCAGCTGCTTGATTGCAGAAATCAGCTGCCGTCTTGTGTTGCCGGATATCGATCGTTCTGCGGACATTGGTTATTCTCCCTTCTCTTTTTATGGTTGTATTATACAGAATCCTTTCATAAAAAACATCAATTTCGGTTAAAAAAACTAAAATAGATTATATATCACAGTACGCTTAAAGAAAAGACCGCCTTGAGCGGCGGTCCTATAAAAAATAACCGGAAAATTTGTGCATCGTTATTCAAGGTTAATGCAGCGGTTAAAATAATGCATTGCAATTTGGTTGCTGCTGAGCAAACGAGAGCATCAACCGACGTCGGAAGGCGAATTTTCCGAATGAATATTATCGCTCAACGGTTCGGTTTGAATTTGCTCGCCGCTTTGCGCTTTGTTTATGCGATTCTCGCGGCGATGAGCCAAAACAAAACCTACGATGCCGAATATTATCATTGCGATGCTGATCCACTGCGAAGTTGACAGGCCAAGGAAAATTCCGCGGATCTCATCTGCGCGGAAATACTCAAGGCAGAAACGTTCAATGCCGTACAGAATGGCATAAAGGAACAGAACACTCCCTGCCTTCAACCGTTTGCGTGTGTATATGAGCAGAATAACAAACACCAGGATATTACATGCGGATTCGATAAGCTGAATCGGAAAAACAGGAACACCGACAGGTGCACCGCCGATCGGATTGCGGTAGTATACGGAAATCGGAGTGTCAACTATGCGTCCGTAACAGCATCCGGCAAGGAAACAGCCGATTCGCCCAATGGCGTGTGCAAGCGGAATTGCGGGAACAATAACAGCCGCGTATTCATAGAAGCTGGCTTTTTTTGCGTGCAGATATATCAAACCGGAAAGCACGCCGACGATGAGCCCTCCGTAGAATACCAATCCGCCGCTTTTGAAAACACTGAAGCTGCCGTCAACAATGCTTCCCCAGATCTCACTGAGGGAATAAGTAACAAAAATGTAAAGCAGATATGAACCGGCAAGGCCGCATGTGAGCGTTATTATTGCAAGCGTCAGCAGCGTATCGGTGTCAAGTCCGGCTTTGTTTGTTCGATGGTATGCAATAAGAATGGCCGCAATGAATGCCAATGCCATCATCAATCCATAACTCGGAATACTCAGCCCGAAAAGGTTTATATAAGGATACATCTTTTGCCTCCAAAGATTTTTTGCTGTGCTGCGGCTTGTGCCTTTGACCGACAGAATCTGAAACGGACGCAGCATGACCGGTATTATCGGTTGAATTGCACTGCCGCTGCATTTGCACTATAATCTTATACTAATTTGTGCTTTGTGTCAATATGTCTGCATGGCGACATCCGACAGTTATGCTGAATGAAAACCGAATTCCTAAAAATATACCAAAACATTTTTGAACAAGTTTGTATATTCGAGCATTTTCGGGCGGTTTTTTGCCTCGAAAAAGGGGTTGAATGATATATAACGCTCGCGGAGGAGTTGGAA